>Ga0209194_1000358_pt1 | contig 38313 bp, 35 predicted proteins | sample COGITO_mtgs_1004_FD_184787 | JGI IMG/M metagenome (GOLD analysis project Ga0209194, IMG submission 184787) | Pelagic marine microbial communities from North Sea - COGITO_mtgs_100413 (SPAdes) (version 2) | ecosystem: Environmental > Aquatic > Marine > Epipelagic ... | reverse complement strand
TTGGCGCTTGGCATCGGTATGGCGGCATTCCTAGCTGGTTGAGGGCACTGCCGATCCGCGTTAATACTTCTTGGGAAGGTGCACTGACTCCCATAGCTCGAACCATCGAAAGCATATATTGATAGGGCGTTCTAAACTTACGCTGATAATGAGAGAGATTCCAGAATTCATCACTTTCGAATAGCGCTAGCAGCGTTTGTGCAATATCGCCTTTTGTCACTAAAAACCGTTTGGCAAGTTGAGAGACGAGTGCTACCGGTGGCTCGTCAGCGACAAAAAACTGCGCTAGCTTGTAGCTAATATGCTGGGCTGTGGCTGGATGGGCTGCTAGAAGATCTAATGCGCGATCGCCTTCTTCTACGCCTTGCCCGATGAGGGGCTGATCTAAAAACGTTTTGGCACTCGAATCGTGGCGGTCTGCTGCAAATACAAAGCCACTTTCGTCTGTACTGGGCTGCACGTTATGGACGACACTCCAGCCAGTGAGCGTTTTAGCCAAAATTTCTACATCTGTTTGACTGTAGCCGCCTTCTACGCCTAGCGTATGCAACTCCATCAACTCGCGCGCGTAGTTTTCGTTTAGCCCTTTAAAGGGCCCTTTGGCCCCGGCACTGTTGGGATCGGTATTGCGCCAGTTATCTAGGTAAAACAGCATCGCTGGGTGCTTGGCGGTGGCTCCTAGCAAGTCGCGAAACTTGCCTAGCGCATGTTGGCGAATGGCCGATTGCTCGTAATTGCCTACCCACATTAGCGTCAAGTCTTTTTGGGCAAACACATTAAAGTGATTGAACCAAAAGTCCACCATCATCTCTCGCAGTTGATAGGGACTTTCCAACGCCCACATTAGCTTGGATTGCTCAGCTTCTTTGATTATTTTTTGTCGCCACTTGCTGATTTGCTTTTTCTTCTCTTCAGAAGGATTTCTTGGAAACGCTGCTTGGTTGAACAATGCTAGCGGAGACATTGACAGCGTAGAAAGTTCTGATAATCTCTCGGCCAGCGCGTTTGGCTCAGTCTCGCTTTTCGGCTTTACCTGCGATTGAATGTAGCTGTCTATACCTATCTTACTGAGAGCTGTGCGATCGCCTGGTCTAGCTCCAAAGCTGAGCCGATCTAAAACATGCGTTACTTTTTGATCTGCGTTTACAAGCATAGAGTAGCGGAGCGCAATAATTTAATTGCTGGAAAACCAGTCGATGAGCTTGCGAGCAATGCTGAGTCTGCTAGGAACAGGCGGTAGCTCGCTTTTGTGGAACCAGGCGGCGGCTTCTATTTCTGTTGGATCAGGAATAATTTCCCCGCTGGCGTATTCGGCGGTAAAGCCTACCATCAGCGAGTCTGGGAAGGGCCAGGGCTGAGAGCCGAAGTAGCGAATATTTTTGATCTCAATGCCGACTTCTTCTTTTACTTCGCGGGCGACTGTTTCTTCTAAAGATTCGCCGGGTTCTACGAAGCCTGCTAAGACGCTGTACATGCCTGCTTTAAACCGGGGGGCACGGGCGAGTAGAACATTTTCTCCTTGGTAAATGAGCATGATGACTGCGGGAGATAGGCGCGGGTATTGGCGAAGGCTGCATTTGGGGCAGCGCTTGGCGCGTTCGGTGGGGGCTTGCTGCATGGGGGTGGCGCAGTGGCCGCAAAACTGATGGGTGCGATCCCAGGTGATGAGCTGGACGGCGCGGGCGGCGATCGCAAATAAATCGTCTGGCAAAATGGTGTGGAGCGATCGCAGATTTTGAAAGATTAGGTGCTTGGGAGGGTCGACGTCTGCTGCGAGTTCGGCGGCGATGCAGGGCTGGCCGTTGAGATAGCCGAGGAATTGGGTGCGCTGAGACTGTAGCCCTAGCGCTGCTAAGGTTGGTGACTGCGGCAGGCTACAGGTGAAAAAGGAAAGCCCGGCTTCGACGATAGGGGTTGTCGTAGTGAGCAGGTTGGCGCGATCGCAAATGAACCACCAAATAGGTGCGCCTGGATCTAGCGTTTCATTTAGCGTTTCTTGGGGTGCGGTTGCTGGGACGAAGGAAGCCGGTAGAGCGAATGGCTGATGGTAGATCATAGGGAATGCGGCTGACCTTGAAGCAGGCGTTATCTAGGGCGGGCCATAGCTGGGATTTGACGGGCTGAGGCGGATAGCGTGGATAGCGCAACTTCCCATACTAGGCGAGGTTGAACGTAGGCTAGTAAATGAGTTCTCGCTTGCTCTAGCACGCCTAGCTCTGCGCTGCTGCTGAGTCCTTGCTGCCAGTAGCGGTGCTGCAGGTAGTCGATTAGCCAGAGCTGGGCTTCGGTGTCTAATTCCTGGTTGATGTCGCGAGCGGCGGTGAGGGCATCTCGTAGGGTGACGGGCGGTGTTTTTAGCTGGGTAAGCAGTTCTGGAGGCAGGGTTTGTAGCTGCTGCCAGCTTTCGATGGCTCGACCTGGGGAGCCTTGGGCGATCGCTATGACTTCTGCAGAGGTCAAAATTTCTGAATGGCCGGTTTGAGTGAGGACTTCGGTCATTTGCGCTGGGCTCAGTCGGCGGAAGGGGATGGACTGGCAGCGAGAGATCAGGGTGGGTAGGAGTGATTGCTGGTTGGGTGCTAGAAGAATTAGGGTGGCTTGGCCGGGTTCTTCTAGGGTTTTGAGCAGGGCGTTGGCGGCGGATTCGGCCATGCGTTCGGACTGTTCAACGATGACGACGGCGCGGCTAGATTCGAGGGCAGGGCGGCTAAGAAATTGGGCAATGCTGCGAATTTGGGGGAGGCGAATGCGCGGTGGACTTTTGCGCTTTAGGCCAGCTTCGGCGGCCTGAGCGGGGGTAAGCAGGTTGCCGTTGTGCAAGTAGGTGGGTTCTACCCAGAGGAGATCGGGGTGGTTGCGATCGCGAATTCGGCGAGCTAGTGCGGCGCTGTCGGCTGGGGCTTTGCGGTTGGATTTGGCCGTTAAGAGTCGTTGGGCGAATCCGGCGGCGGCGATGGACTTTCCGGTTCCCTCTGGGCCGACAAATAGATAGCCGGGGGCAATGCGCTGTAGGGCAACTGCGCGGTTCAGTAGCGTCACGGCCTGGGTCTGTCCGATTAGGCTGGCAAAGGGATCGGAGGTCACGGCTGTTCTCGCTGTTTGAGGCTCTTGGAGAACCATTGATCGATTTTTTGTCGGAGCACTTGCTGAATTTCGGCGGCGACGGTTTCTATGGGGCGATCGCCTGCAATTTCTACCGTGGGGCCGCTGCTTAGCGGTTGGGGACTGCCTGTGGCGGTCGGTTGGGCTAGGGCTGCAAAGCCGTCGCCCACTCGCTGATGAAATGAGTTTCCGGCTTGTTCTATGCGGTCGGCCTGGCCCCGCTGGTGCATTCTAGCAAGTCCTACGGCTGGGGAGACGTTGAGCCATAGGGTGAGATCGCTTTTAAGTTCGCCGGTGGCAATTTGGTTGAGCTGATGAATCAGCGCTAGGTTCAGCTGGCGGCCGTATCCCTGGTAGGCGACCGTTGAGTCTGTGTAGCGATCGCACAGTACCCAATAGCCGGATTCTAGCCAGGGGATGAGCGTTTCTTCTACGTGCTGGGCGCGGTCGGCGGCGTATAGCAAAAGCTCTGTCTTGCTGGCGATTGATGCCGTTGATAGATCAGGTGGGGTGAGTAAGAGCTGTCGAATTTGTTTTCCAATCGGCGTTCCACCCGGCTCTCTCGTTAGCTTGACGCCTTTAAAGTTGTCTTTAGTTGGCAACAGTTTTAGCGTTTCGTTTGTTTTAATCTCGGCTTCTAGCCACTGGTGCAGGCTTTTTATCTGAGTCGTTTTACCGCTGCCCTCACCGCCTTCAAATACAATAAATTTTCCTCTCATAGCGCGGCTCTATTCGATGCTTTTTCTAAGACGATTCGTACAATTTATACCGCGTTCGGGGCTTTGTTCTAGCTCCCCTATTCCCTATTCTTAAAAACAACGGTATCCTGTCAATGATCCGCGTCTTCTCCGATGTGGGGCTATGCGTATGTATCCAGTGTTTTCTATGGCTCGCTATACTAACTTTTTTATGACAGGCGCTTCTTCAGAAGAGATTACCCGTGCCTTAGTCGGTGCGTTAGAAGCTTGCGATCTCGATCTGGTGTATCAAGATCCTGTCTGCATCGTAGCGAAAGAAAAGCCAGGTAAGGTGCCTTTTGCACAGTTGGCTACTATTGAACTGCTGATTAGCCCGCCAACGTTAGAGAGCGGCGGCTCGAAGATTGATTTGGTGGTGAAAAATGAAGAGCTGCCGCTGCGATCTCAAAACCACTGTAAGGATGTGTTCTCGCAGGTGAATCAGGCCATTACGGAGGCCAATGCGACGACCACTGTCGCCTCGTAGCGCTTTTAACAAGCGGTCTAATTTTTGTGTGCGGGCCGTTGCGATCGCAAGTAGGCGCGTTAGGCTATCGAAGCAACGGCGGTCGTGGAGGAACTTGAGCGATGTCAAATTTTCATAATGGCGATCGGCGTGCTGGTAATGCGGCTCCTACCCAGCATTCGCCATCGAGCCATGAGCCATCTGAGAAGACTGGCCATCACCACGGGCCTGTGCCCCAACGCAAACATGACGATTACCGCTCTGAAGTGCGGCGGGTGCTGGTACTGACGCTGGTGCTAAACCTTGCTGTGGTTGTGCTTAAGGCGGGCGTAGGCTATTGGACAGGATCGCTTAGCCTATTGGCAGATGCGCTGCATAGCATTACAGATAGTGCCAATAATGTTTTGGGACTGGTGACCAACCAGTTAGCGTCGCCTGAGCCTGATAGGGATCATCCTTATGGGCACCAAAAGTACGAAGCAGTGGGTACTTTGGGCATTGCTGCTTTTTTGGGCATTGCCTGCTTTGAGATTTTAAGAGGCGCTGGAGAACGAATTATCCAGGGGGGCGAACCCGTCAGGATGGAGGCGACGGCGCTGTGGATTATGCTGGCGGTGCTGGGGATTAACATTTTTGTCGCTTTTTACGAACGCCAGGTGGGAAATCGGTTGGGCAGCAGCATCTTGGTTGCGGATGCTCAGCATACGATGAGCGATATTTGGATTACGATTGCGGTGCTAGGCGGCTTAATTGGCGTATGGGTGGGTCAGGACTGGCTCGATGTAGCGCTGGCGTTTCCGGTGGCCATTTTGGTGATTCGAAGCGGCTGGGTAGTGCTTTCGGCGAATTTGCCCTGGCTAGTGGATGAGATGGCGATCGCCCCTGAGGCGATTCATGCGGCTGTGATGGAGGTGCCTGGGGTGTTGAATTGTCATAATATTGCTTCGCGTGGGTTGCTAGGTCGCCAGGTGTTTATGGATATGCATTTGATTGTGGAGCCGAAGGACGTGCTGAGCGCACACACGATTACTGAGCAGGTGGAACAGAAGCTAGAAGAAGAGTTTGGGCCGACAAGAGTCACGATCCATGTGGAGCCGCCTAGCTATGTGGAAAGAGAAATTTCTTATGGCGAAGGGCATCTGTCATGAATTTACCTACCTGGATTACCTTTTCTCGCCTATTAGGCATTCCAATTGTTTTAATTGCCTTGCTAGAGCCTACTGACTATCGCCGCTGGGTGAGCGTGGTTGCTTTTGTTATTTTTGCAGGGACAGACTGGCTAGATGGTTATCTAGCTCGCAAGCTCAATCAGGTCACTGAGCTGGGCAAGTTTTTAGACCCGCTGGTGGATAAGCTGTTGGTGATGGCTCCTTTAATGGCGCTCGTTGAACTGGGAGAGATTCCTGCTTGGGGGGTGTTTTTAGTCCTGGCGAGGGAGCTAACGATTTCTGGCTGGCGGGTGAATCCAACTTTTCAGAAAGATGCGGTGCCAGGAGCTGGAATTTGGGGAAAGGCGAAGACGGTGGTGCAGATTGTGGCGATCGCGATTTTGCTGGCACCGCTTTCGGGTATTTGGCAAACAATCGGGATAGTGCTCTTTTGGGTGGCGGTTGCACTCACCTGGATTTCTGGGTTGTTGTATCTACTGCCTGCACAGAAAAAAACTGAAAAACCTAGCTAAGTTTAGCGAAAAGCAATATGTTTATGCGGCCTAGTAAACATCGTCATGCCTTCCAACATCAAGTAATACCAGGACTTCATCATCTGTTTCAATGTCTTTTTCAACTGCAAAGATAATTCTACAGTCGTAGCCACAAGAACAAGACTGCAAACCCTCTAGTTGTCCGCTTAACTTATGCGTTCCTAGGCTCGGAGCATATATATCTTCTTCCATTTTCTGAAGAGTAGACTCAATATTCCTTTGAAGATCTGTATCTCGCTTTGCAAACTTTCGGAAAGACCTCTTAAATTTTGGAGTTAGTCGCAGCGAGTTCATTATCTAGACTTGCTCATGAAGAGTTGCATAAAGAGTCTATTATGTCTCAGTATAAGATAAAGAGGGTTTAGTCTATAGGTTCACTTAAAAACTGCCGTAGTTCTGAGACAATTTCATCGACTGACTGAGTTTTAAGCTTTCCTGCTCTGAAATCAGCAAGCGATCGCTGTGCGTCGCGAGCTATTTCTGCTCTACGGCTCTCTATATTACGGCGCTGCAAAATTTCAATTAGCATCTGCTGCTGTTCTATAGACAATTGAGAGGCGGTTTCAAGGGCTTGCTCAAGTGTACTCATGGAATTTTTTGCTTTGGGTAGTTTGATTGTAGCGTCTAGTGATTGCTAATCGACTTACTACGCCTAGCCCGAAATTAAAATATGGGAGCCGTCTTCGTCTTTTGTGACGTCTATGCGGGTTTGGAAGGCCTCGCGGAAGTGCGGCATGTGAGTGATGGTAAGAATGCAGGCAAAGTCGGGGGCGATCGCTTCGATTGCGGCAATTAGGCGATCGCAGCCTTCACGATCTTGAGTTCCAAATCCCTCATCCACTATCAGCATTTTGAGTGACATGCCGGAGCGTAGGGCGAGCAGGCGGGCGATCGCAAGTCGGATGGCGAAGTTTACGCGAAAGGCTTCTCCGCCGGAGTAAGTCTCGTAGGGGCGGGTGCCGCGAGCGTCGGCGATGAGAATATCTAGGGTGTCTATTTTTCTGTTGTTTCGGCCTGATCTTTGGGTGACGAACTGGACGTGAAGCTGATGGTCGCTAAGCTTGCCTAGAATCTGATTGGTCTCTGCTTCTAGCTGGGGCAGAAGGTTTTCAATCATGAGCGACTGAATGCCGTTGCGTCCGAAGGCGATTGATAGAGCTTTGTAGACCTGATATTTGTGGGCTAGGTCGCTGAGCTTTTGCTGGTGTTTGTCTCTCTGCGTTTCTAGGCTATCTAGCTGGGCGAGCTGCTGCTGAAGCCGTCCTAGCTGAGAAGTTTGGAGATCGCGCTGGGCTTGGTAGCTAGAGATTGAAGCTTCTGCGGCGGTAATTTCTGCTTGCAAACCGGGGTATTCGGCAAACGCTTGCTTTAGCTGTAGAACGTTGTTTTCAATTTCTGTTTGCGTGGTTTCTTGCTTTTCGCAGGCTTCTGTTATTTTTGCAAGCTGTTCTTTTAGCCCTGCTTCTTGCAGCTGTGCCTGCTGCAATGTCTGATAGCGCTTTTCCCATAGGCTCGCCTGACGGATCTGCGCTCTGAGCTGGTTGTGCTGTGAAAGGCTATAGTTTAAGCCCGATAGGCGATCTTCTATCTGGTGTAGCGTTTTGTAGGCTTCACTGGTTTTAATCGCATCTAACGCCGCTAGCGCGTTCTGAATGCTGCGTTCGATTTTGGGTATTTGAATGCGAATTTTGCTGAGCTTATGTTCGGCCTGTTTGATCTCTGCGTATTTGATTTCGCTCCAGCGCAGGCGCTCTATTTGCGATCGCACTAAAGCGTGGTCGCGGTCGTCGTAGGCGATCGCGACGAGCTGTTCTTTTACCTGCTGCAATTCGTCGTGCAGGTTCTCTGCGTAGCCATTTTCTTGCAGGCATCGTTCTAGCTGCAATCGCTCGGAACCCATTTCTTGGATTCGATTTTGCAGCGTATTTGTGGAGGCTAGCTTTGCTTTTAGCTGCCCGCGCTCTTCTAAAATGGGCGCGTATTTCGCCAGTTCTTCTTCTAGCTCGCGGTATTCTCTTCGCAGGGTTTGAATTTCGCTTTCGCAGACGGCGAGTTGCTCTCTAATGACCCAGATGCGGTTTTGGGCATCGTCGCGCTCTTGGTGGGTGCGATCGCGTAGTTCCTGCCAGGTTTTGCCTTCTAAAGTCTGCTCGCAAACCGGGCAGCAAGCGGCATCTGGGTCTTCTAGCTGTTTCAGGGTTTGGTCAAACTGAGCCAACTGAATCTCGTAGTTTACCTGTTCGCCCTGCAGTCGCTCCATAAAGCTGCGGCGCTCTCCTCCTTTTTTTCGGACGGCTTCTTGATAGGCGCGGCGCTGCTCTAAGTACTCAATGCGATGGGCGACTTCGACGGCTGCCTGCATGAGCTGAGGGGCCTGAGTTTGCTGAGTCTCCATTTGGGCATGGCGATTGTCTAGCTCTTCAATCCGAGTGACTAGACGCGTGTGTGCCTGCTCTATTTTGGACTGTAGCTGCTGCTGCCTTTGCTGTAATGGCATGTATTTAGACTGCATTTTATCTAGCTGTCGCAGCTGCTTTTTGGCGAGGCGGTAGTCTTTTCGTTTTTGAGTTATCTCGGTTTTTCTTCTTAGCGTTTGAAGCAGTTCTTGCTCTTGAGATTGCAGGGCGGCAAGCTGCGCTCTTTGCCGATCGAGCTGACCTTTTTGCTGCTGCTGCTGCTCACCTAGAATCTGCTGATAGTGAAACTTTTGCGATTGAGCTGTTTGATAAGCGTGAAACTGTTCTGCTTGCTTTTGCTCTTCTTGTTTAAGGCTAGACAGCTTTTGCTGCTGGCGTTCTACTTCCTCTGATTTAGCAAGAATAGCTTCACATTCTTGTAGAGCTTGTTGGACTTGATGCAGGCTGGCCCGGCTGATGTGGAGCGTTGCCTGCTGGTGCTGAAGCTGTTGCTCTGATAAAGCTAGCTGCTGAGCGCAATGGTTTTTTTGCTGTTTTTTTAGATTGAGTTCTTCTAACTTAGCTTGCTGCTGCTGGTAGCTGGCCTGCTGTTCTTCTAGGGCAGTTCTTAGCTTTTCGTAGTCGGATTGAATCTGTTCTTTAGTTTCTATTTGCGCGGTGAGCTGTGAGAAAAGGGCTTCTAGCGGCTGCACCTGGGCTTTGTAGCTGCGAGCTTTCTCTTTGGCTTGCTCAGCTAAGTGATCGTAATGGTCTAGCTTTAGCAGGTCGGCGAGTACCTGTTTGCGATCGCTGGGCCGCTTTAGCATAAACTCATCGGCGCGGCCTTGACGGAGATAGGCTGCGTTGACGAAGGTCTCGTAGTCTATTTTGATTTGACTGAGAATGTAGCGCTGAGTGGCGCGGGTGCCTTTTTGGGTGATGGTTTTGAACTGGTAGCTATCTATCCCTTGGGCGGAGTCGCTGCCTGCTTGGGGCTGATGAATTTGGAATTCTAGGGCGCTGTTTTGATTGCGGCGGCGGGTGCGGATAATGCGGTAGATTCGGGCGTTGTGCTCAAAGCAAAAGCTGACCTGGGCTTCTCTAGCGCCTTGGCGAACGATGTCGTCTTCGGCGCTCACTCGGCTTTGGCCCCAAACGCACCAGGCGATCGCTTCTAGTAGAGACGATTTGCCAGCACCGTTGGCGCCACATACGCAGGCGACGTGCAGGCCGTCAAAGTTTAGAGTGACTTCCTGGTAACTCAAAAAATTTTGAAGTGTGAGCTGCTTTGGAATCATGCGGCTACTAGCCCGTAAAGGCTCGTACTGCTATGTTGCCTTTAAATCATAGCAGTACAAACGATCTGCAGTACGGACGACCTAGCAGCATCTGGTTTTAAGCCAGTGCGATCGCAACCGATTCAGCTAGCTTATTGGCTAAATAGCCTGGGTTCTGGCGGCTCGGCTGCTTTGGCCGTGGATGCTGACCATAAACGGCACGATGTAAGTCAGTATGGCGGAAGCCCAGCGATCGCCGGTCATGCTGCCGTCTAATAGGGCGCTGCCGTGGTTGATGGTAAAGAGCAATGTGCCTACGCAAGCGGCAACGCGGATAGCGGTTCTGCGGCAATTGGGCCGCTTCAAAGTGAGTTTTATCCGTTTGATCTGCTGCATAGAATTGAGCTGTGAGCTAAAGCGTAGTTAATGTACTTTTGTAACAGATTTCAATTTTATCACAGACTTATGGCGCTAGGTTTGTGGATAGTACTAAGTTGACGGCGGTTTTCGGTTCATAAAAAAAGCGGAGCTAATGAGCTCCGCTTTGGGGGGTGTATCCGGCTGATTTACCCAACAGGGGCCTTACTCATCATCATCGTCGTCATCGTCAGATGGGTACTCAAAGCTGTTGGACTGGTTAGTCAGGACAGATTTGCCTAGAGAAAGTGCTCGCTGTGCTTGAACGGCAGCTTTTTTCTTCCAGGTCGCTTTACGACTGTTGCGTTTGGATTTTGAAGTCTTTTTCTTGGGAGCCGCCATGAGCGTACGTTTCTACAATAGGTAATTAGTCTTGTCAGTGTAGTGTATTTTTGGGCTGGCGAAAAGAGCTGAGCAAAAGATTCCTGTCGCTGTTTTAGGAGAAGTGCTCGAAGCTTTGATGCTTTATGGATTTGATGCTGCTGTTGGGTGAGTGAAGCTGAACGATGCCTGAGTCTGTTGTGGTGCCTATAGCGATCGCGCCTTTACAGGCCGCTACAAATTGACCGGCGATCGCTTTAGGCAAACACAGCACTAGCTCAAAATCTTCTCCGCCGTAGAGTGTCCATTCCAGCGCTTTTTTAGCGCCTGCAAACTCGATTAGCTCTGCTGGAATAGACAGATGAGACTGCTCTATGTTCATGCCAATGGCGCTGCGCTGGCTGATTTGCAATAAGGCGTTGGCTAGGCCGTCGCTGCTGTCCATGCCGGTGACGGTGGGATAGGGATGAATGGATTGGAGGTGGGCGATCGCGTCAAATCGGGGGACAGGATACTGGTGCGCTTTGATCCACTGGGCTGGATCTGGCCATTGGGTTTGCTTGGGGTCGGTGGCAGTGCTATCTAGATTTTCTGATTCTAGAAGGATGGCTAGTCCGGCTCTCGAAAGGCCATGGCGTCCTGTGGTGACGACGGTCATCCCTGGAACTGCGGTATGCCGAAAAATGGCCTGCGCTGGCTGAACTTGGCCTAGGGCTGTAACCGAAACGGTTCGCTGGTTGGCCCGGCACAGGTCGCCGCCGATGATAGCGCCGCCGTGCTGAGTGAGGCAGTCGGTTATGCCTTGGTAGAGAGCTTGAACCCAGGGCCAGGTGGTTTGAGGCGGGAGGCCCAGGCCGATAGTGATGCCTAGTGGGGCTGCGCCCATGGCCGCTAAATCGGAGAGGTTGGCGGCGGTGGCTCTCCAGCCAACTGAATGGGGGGGGGTGGTGCGATCGCTAAAGTGTACGCTGTCTGTTAAAACGTCTGTGGTGACTACTAGCTGGCGATCGGATGCAACTTTTAGCAGCGCGCCGTCATCGCCTACGACATCGGCGCAAAAGGGCCTCAGACGGTTTAGTAAGGCTAGTTCTCCAATTTCAGCAACGGTTTCGACTGTATCAGGCATGAACTGTATCAGGCATGAGGTTACATCAGACATAGACAGATCTAGCTAATAAAAGAGCGCTTGCTGGTTAGACATCTTATCTGTTTGGGTTAAAACGCTAAGATGCTTGTCCTGCAAGCGCTATATGTCCTGAACTAGTAAGCTAAATGACTAGGCTTTAGGTTCGACTAGGTTGTCTAGACCTTCTACAACCTTCGCTGAGATAATTTGGTCGCCAGCGCTGAGGTTTCTAAGAACGTCTTTGCCTTCAATGGTGTAGCCAAACACAGCGTACCGACCGTCTAAGAGGTTGCGGCCTGCAGGGGTTAGCTCTGCTTCAAATAGGAAGAAGAAAAACTGCGAGGAACCGCCGTTGTTGTCATTAGCAGGGCGAGCTAGCGCTAGACTGCCATAGGAGTTGAAGGGCAGCACCGGGGTGTCCATAAACCGACCGAGTTCTTCTAGCGTAGAGCCGTAGATGGGCTGCTCGTCGTCTTTGACTAAAATCTCCATCGGGATGGCCCGATATTCTTTTGTCTTCGGATCGATGTAGCCTTCGTCTTTGCCTTCGGGGTCGCCGGTTTGCAGTACGTAGAAGTCTTCGGCGCGGATGAAGGGCAGGCCGTCATAGAATCCTTTGTTGACTAAATCTATGAAGTTGCCAGCAGTGACCGGGGCGCTAAAGCCATCGGCGACGACGGTAATGTTGCCTTTGTCGGTGGTGAACTCAACTGTGGCGCGGCCTTTGAGCTGAGGTAAGTTGTCGTACTCGGCGGGTACTTCGAATGGGTAGCCGTCTACCATCAATTCTTCAATCTCGCCTACCTGGTTGAGAAGACGCTTGCGCTCTGTCCAGACGCCTTCTTTGTCCTTGTTGTCAGCGGCTTCTTTGAGCGGCTCTATCCCGGTAGATAAGTTGTCTAAAAGTAACTCTGCCTGCGCTTTTCGCTCCTCTGGAATGGAAGCCAAAATGGCGTCTCGCTTGCGCTCTAGAATTCGCTCTGCTTTGCTGGCATCTTTTTTGATGGGTCCCCAGCGCTTGCTACGCAGACGGTTAGAGATGCCCTCTAACTCGTCTTGAACCTGGCGAATTTCTTTGTTGTCTATAGGTAGCGAGTACCGCAGCAAGGCTCCGCCATCAGTGATGGCATTGCCAGGGGGGAGTCCGGCAATGAGCGGACTGGCTTGAACGGGCGCGGGGTTGAATAGACAGGCTATTGAGAGCGCTGTGCAAATTAGCCAACTGGCGCAAGTTTTTTTAATCATTTTAGTAAGGAGTCTGTTTTTGTGGCTGATGGCTAAGCGAGTTTTTGGACTACTCGCTGAGTGGGGGCCGCTAAGTAAGAGGGGCGATCGCAAATTCATGGAAAAATTAAAGAGGCTTTCGATTTAAATCTTGCCACAGTCTGGAGGAGCTAGGCCGGGCGCGGGCGCTTTTGTAGTTTTACGAAACCCTATAGGCTGGCTTTTGTAGTTTTGCGAACCCGGCAAGCTGGGCGAAGGGCAATTGACCGCCGGGCAGTACAATAGTTGCCGATTGCGTTCGCAAACCTATTTCATCACCATGATTTCAAGCAATGATTTTCGCACTGGCACTAGCATTGAACTAGATGGCTCCGTGTGGCGCGTCGTGGAGTTTTTGCATGTTAAGCCCGGTAAAGGCTCTGCTTTTGTGCGCACTAAGCTAAAAAATGTGCAAACCGGCAGCACGGTCGATAAGACCTTTAGAGCGGGTGAAACGATGCCCCAGGCCATTCTTGAAAAGAACAACCGGCAACATACTTACCGCGAGGGTGACCAGTATGTCTTTATGGATATGGAAACCTATGAGGAAAGCCGCCTAAATGAAGACCAAATTGGACCGGGCGTAAAGTATCTCAAAGAAGAGATGGAAGTGACGGTGCTGACCTGGAATGATCGGGTGCTGGAGGTAGAGCTGCCGAACTCGGTGACGCTAGAGGTGACGCAGACCGATCCAGGCGTGAAGGGAGATACCGCGACAGGTGGTACTAAGCCCGCTACTGTTGAAACAGGCGCGCAGGTCATGGTGCCGCTGTTTATTTCACAAGGCGAGCGGATTAAAATTGATACGCGTAACGATACTTATTTGGGCCGTGAGACCTAGGGGCTTTGAGACCTAGGGTTTTTGAGACTCAAGGGAGCTTTGAGCTTGCAGACTAGATCTAGCTCGTAAGCTAATTTCTCAGGGCTAAATTTTCAGAGCGCATACTGTATGGGGATTTATTGGTGAATCTTAGTTTTAATGAGCTGCGCGAGCTGGTAGATGCTCTCAATCAGACGGATATTGCTGAGCTGCAGCTAAAAAGCTCTGAGTTTGAGCTAACGTTGCGCAAGCCCTCTGCCTTGCAGCCGGATGTGGTAATGAGCGCTGCGCCTGTCGCACCCGCTGCACCGGTGGCCGCCGCGGCGCCGCCACCGCCTGAGACAGCCGCGCCTGCTGCATCGGTCGTTGATTCTTCTCTGGTGGAGATTACTGCACCTATGGTGGGGACGTTTTATCGCTCGCCTGCGCCGGAAGAGGCGATGTTTGTAGAAGTGGGCGATCGCATTCAGTCTGGCCAGACGGTCTGTATTATCGAGGCGATGAAGCTGATGAACGAGCTGGAGGCGGAAGTTTCTGGGGAGATCGTAGATATTTTAGTGGAGAACGCTGAGCCGGTTGAGTTTGGTCAGGCGTTGATGCGGGTTCGCCCAGCAAAGTAGGTGGGCAGACGGGGTTAGATAAATAATAGTGATGACTACTTGTTAGGATTTGCTATGTTGTAGGAGCATTAAGTTACTTTGCGCTCGATATAGTACTGTGCGAATAGGACTTTAAGCTACTGGCTTGCCTATTTTGCCGAAGACTAGCCGACAAAACCGGCCGACGAAATTGGCCACCGTAACTGGGTACTCAGGAGGAAAATTATGACAGAAGGCATGATGAAGAACAGCGCCCGCCTTGAGCACAAGCCTCACGCTCGCTCCGCTGCCGTTGCTGCTTCAAATTCGAGCCGACTGTATCATCGTTTAGAAGAGGCGCTGAACTCAGGCAGCGAGGTCTGGTTTAGAATGCCGGGGACTCGTTTAGTGGGCATTCCTATTTATTTAGATGCTGAGTATGTAGAAGTTGTCGATGTTGATGTAGCTGAAGGTTTTGAAGACGAGGATTTGCCAGATGAGCCTTATCAAAGAACCGTATGGCTAGTTCGGTTAGAAGAAATTAGCGCAATATCTTACGCGACCGATCGCTGGAGTAAGGATCGTTTTGAGCGTTTGCTAGAGCAGTCGAACAAGGACGATGTGAAAGAAGAATCGCCGAGAGAAGAAGAGAAAGAAGATAAGTCGGCAGAGTAGGCTCATCTTGAGCAATCCTGATGGTCAGCTAGACGCTCAGCTAAATGCCTAGCTCGTAGCTACAGTCGTTTTGCTATTTTCTCGCGTGGCCCAGTTTTGATGAGAAATGCTGGTTAGACAGGCTGGGCTAGCTGAGAGATTTCGTTGGCGTAGGCATCGGCGGCATCGGCGTAGGTGTAAGCCTTGGAACTTGTTTTCGTTGCTGATTCGGGGGAAGCTGATTTTTCCTGGTCGCGCTTGAGCTGGGAAAGAACGGCAGCGGCAGCGCCTTCGGCTTGGTCGGTGGCAGTGCCTGGGACGACTGGAATGATGGCATCGCCGCCTGCACCGAAGGAGGCTGGGTTATCGGCGTTGATGACCACTCGTTTGCCGAAGGAAGCGGCTTCGGCGATGGGAGAGCCGAAGCCTTCATTTTGAGATAGAAATACGGCGGCGGTGGACTGGCTATACCAGGCGGCTAGCTCTGCGTCTGTTGTAAAGCCGTGATAGTAGGCCCAGGGCAGAGATTCGACTTCTTGTAAAAAGGCTTCGCCCGCCTGCTGGGTGGATTTATTCATGCCGCCCATGAGGTGAATTTCCCAGGGGTCATGGCTGAGGGTGCGAAGGGCCTGGGTGAGGGCGATCGCTTCGGGGAGTTTTTTCCCATCGGGGTCGATGCGTCCGACTGAGAGGAGAAAAGGTGCTGATGGTGGGTCTATCTCAGCGGGCGTGAGGTCGGCTAAGGGGGAGTCTAGGCCGTTTGGGATGGTTCTAATTTTTTGGCGCAGGTTGGGCTGTGGGCGGAATCTGCGCAGGTCGGCGGTGGTGGCTTCGCTGATGGTGATAATTTTTTTAGCCCAGGCAATGGAGGCTTCTAGGTACATCCAGGCGCGCAGCGTGGTTTTAATTTGGGAGCCATATTTTTCTTTGGCTTTCCATTCGTTAACGTCGTGTAAGACAACCAGGCTAGGTGGGTGCCAGGGAAGCACCATGGGGTTTGATAGCCAGAGAACTTGGTCGATGCCGGATTGATGGCAGTAGCTGGAGAATTGGGTGGCTACCCAGGCAAATCGCTTGAGGGGTGAGTAGTCTAACGGTGGGAGCACGCTGACTTTTTCGGGCGATCGCTGCTGAAGGGATTGGATAGCGGGTGTCTGGCTGAGGGCATTGGGAGAAGTAATGACTTTGGCGTCGATGCCGCGTTCATTGAGTGCGGCTATTAATGGAGGGATTAGCCGGTCTATAAAGGTGCCGATGCCCATTCTTGCGCCCAAGTAATGTCCGACTAATCCGATGGTCATAGACTGATTTTGCCTTGTCAAGATAGTTTTAACTGTTAGCGGTTGACTGAAGGAGAAAGGAGGAAAACAAACTTCTTCTAGGTGAAATATCGCTAAGAATGAAGATTTTTTGCAAGAACCACGGCTTGATAAATCTAGCTTTATCGCGCTCTTACGGCTGTCATCAGAAAGTATATCAAGACAGCTTAGTACGTATACGCTGACATAAGGTGGTTCTCAGTACGATTAGAAAACCTGGTGTATGACGGCAGTCGCGAATTCGATAGATTGAAATGCGGCGCAGCAAGCTTATTTGCGACTGGCTTCTTGGAAGCTTACTTATTTGATCTTATTTGATTAAACCCTATGTCCGATCTTATGGAACAACGTAACGAACAAACTAGGAGAGACTTCGAGCTGTCTATCGCGATGCTTAAGCTCCTGAGCAGTTCTTGAGCCGAGCTAAGCGCAGTATCGTTTTTCTACCTTCTAATCTCGATAAATTTATTGACCGCCTTATCGCTCTTGTAGGCTACGAGGGTCTAGGGCATCGCGGAGGCCGTCGCCAAGGACGTTGAAGGAGAGAACGGTGATGACGATGAGGGCGGCGGGAGGCCAGATGAGCCAGGGCTGAAGGACGAGAATGGCGGCGTTGTTACCGGCGGTGAGCATGTTGCCCCAGGAGGGGTCGGGTTCTTGAATGCCGAGGCCAATGAGACTGAGGACGGCTTCGGAGATGATGTAGCCGGGGACGGCGAGGGTGGCAGAGATAATGATGTAGGTGGCGGTCTGCGGCAGGATGTGGCGAATGATGATGTGGAGCGATCGCCCGCCCATAGATTGAGAAGCCTGCACAAAGGTTCTCTCTTTAAGCGAGAGAACTTCGCCGCGAATAACTCTGGCAAGGCCCGCCCAGGTGATGAAAGAGATGATGATAACGATGAGGAGGAAGCGTTCGGAGCTGCTGAGGCCCTGGGGCAAAATGACGCTGAGTGAAACCAGCAGGTAGATGGAGGGGATGGTCATGATGACTTCTACAATGCGCATGAGGATGGCATCGACTGCGCCGCCGAAGTAGCCGGAAATACCGCCGACGAGCATTCCTAACGGGAATGAGATGGCGATACCGACTAGGCCGATGCTGAGGCTGATGCGTCCGCCGTAGACCAGGCGACTGAAAACGTCTCTAGCTGAGTTGTCTGTACCTAAAAGATTAAAGTAAGCGGGGACGAGTTCGACGGCTTCGGGGGTTTCGTCGCCTTCTGCAATTTCTGTGGGACTGAACTGGGTTGGGCTATTTTCGCCGGTAGTGCCAAATAGGTGACGGTTGCCGGGGATGCCTTGGAAGAGGGTGACTTCGCTGAGTTCGATGGGTTCGTCGAGAGAGATGTTGGTGACGAATGGAAAAGAGAATTTGAAGAGCCGGTAGTTTTCGCCCTGGACGAATAGGCGGAGGGGCGTGGGGCGGCTGAAGTCTACTTCTAGTGCTTGCTGTCCGGTTTGGCGGTTGATGGGGCCTTGGATTGTGGGGTAGATGTGGGGGCCGATTAGCTCGCCGGCTTGCTGGGTGCGCCAGTAGATTTGGGTGGGCGGAAGCAGGGAACCACTTTGCTGTGAGGCGGTGGGTTCGTAGGGGGCAACGATGTCACCGAAGATGACCGCGATGTAAAAGATAATTAGTACGATGGCTCCGGTGCGAGCAATCGGGTTGTGCTTTAGCTTTTGCCACCAAGATTTGGATTCCATTGCGATCGCGGGCGTTACAGCCGTGAGTTATCTAAGATTTATCTTTGGAGATTAGAGTAGCAGTAAATAAGCTTGCCTATTCGCTATTGAAAGTGACTTACGGGTTGAGCCGTCACATTTTGAAAGGTTTGATTAAAAGACTTAGCTGCTAGCGCGATCGCTTCGAATTTACAATCGCGGGTAGCTATTTTCTGGATTGGCTGATGCCAAGGCACAAGCAACTTTTTGTGCGTAATAATGAATGATGTTGAACTTTTGTGAACTCTAGGTTGAGACTTCGCGCTAGAACTGATTTTGCTCCATCTCTTTCTGCTCAATCTCTTTCCATAGATAGATAGCTGTAGAGAGACTATTAGCTCTTCTAGTTGACCCTGTTTTTTCACTTTTTCCGTACTTAATGTTCTTTTGCACTTATTTGTGACTTACCAAAATTTTCAACGTAAGGAAGACGACGCTTCGCTAGATAATTCGCTAGACGTCGATTTTGCCCCAGAGGGCATTGTCTCAAGGTCTAAGCCTGCTGCTCGTGGCGGCTGGCTGAGCGGGCCAAAGGGCTTATTAATTGGCCTGGGCCTAGGGCTGGCTCTGGCGTTTGGAGCTACTAAAATAGCGACTTCTAGCGCACCTGAAGGGGCTGCTAGCGTTGATGCGGAGCAGGTGGCGAGCGCGAGCGTAACGGTGGCTAACGCTGAGCTTGCGCCAGTTCAGCGGACAATTGAGACGAATGGAACGGTGGAGGCGTTTGATTTGCTTTCGGTGTCGCCGAGGGCCAGTGGGCTGCAGATTTTGTCGGTGCTGGTGCGTGAGGGCGATCGCGTGGTGGCGGGTCAGGTTTTGGCGGTGCTAGATGATGCTGTGCTAAGAGCGCAGATTGACCAGGCGCAGGCGCAGGTGAGTGCGGCCAGAGCGCAGGTAGTGCAGGCACAGGCGCAGGTGGCGCAAAACCGGGCGACTTTAGCGGAGGCGCAGGATCGCGTGGGCCGCTATGAGTCGCTGTTTGCGAAGGGGGCGATTAGCGCGGAGGAGTTGGCTTCTCGGCGGACGACTGCGACGACTGAAGGGCAGACGGTGGGGTCGGCGATCGCGGCGGTGGACAGCGCTGAGGCGACGGTTCGCAGCGGCCAAGCGGAGGTGGATCGGCTGATGACGCAGCTCGCGCAGACGGAGGTTTTGGCTCCAGAGAGTGGGGTAATTGCGAGTAAGACGGCGACGGTAGGTGATACGGCAAATGCGGGCACTCCGCTGTTTGAGATTATTAGCGGCGAGGCGCTAGAGCTAGCGGTGAAGATTCCGCAGACGCAGCTCGCGCAGATTAATGTGGGGACGGCGGTGCAGATTACATCTGGATCGGATGCGAATCTGCAGCTTCAGGGGCAGGTGCGCAGTATTGATCCGACGGTTGATCCGCAGACGCGGCAGGCAACGGTGAAGATTGGGCTGCCTGGGAGCGATCGTTTGCGACCTGGAATGTTTTTGCAGGCGGCAATCGTGACGGGTTCGCAGCAAGGCGTCGTCGTGCCTGCGGGGGCGGTTTTACCACAGCCGGACGGTAGTTTTATTGTCTATACGGTGGCTGCAGAGAATTCAGCAAAGCCGCAGGGCGCGAAAGCGCAGACAGTGGAGGTGGGGACTCGGATTCCGGCGAAGGGAAATGAGCCGGCAAAAATTGAGATTGTGAATGGGTTAGAAGCGCAGGCTGCGGTGGTAATTGAAGGGGCAAGTTATTTGCAAGATGGCGAGTTGGTAGAGGTGGTGCGCTGATGTTTAATATTTCTGCCTGGGCGATTAAGCGTCCGGTGCCGACGATTGTGCTGTTTTTGGTGCTGACGCTGGCTGGAATGCTGGCGTTTACTCGGCTTGGGATTGATGCGAACCCGAATATTGACGTTCCGGCGGTGCTAGTTCAGGTGCAGCAGACCGGGGCGGGGCCGGAGGAGATGGAGACTCAGGTAACCAAGAAGGTGGAGGACGCCGTTGCGGGGCTTGGCAATATTGATAAGCTGACTTCGACCGTGAGCGATGGGTCTTCGCAGACGGTGATTGAGTTTACGCTGGGCGTGGATACGGAGCAGGCGACGAATGACGTGCGTGATGCCATTACGCGGATTCGTCAAGATTTGCCTCAAGATGCGCAAGATCCGACGGTGCGCCGACTGGAGTTTTCGGGCGGGCCCATTGTGATCTATACGGTGGCTTCCGATCAGCTTTCGGTGGAGGCGCTGAGCGATTTAGTAGATCGGACGATTAGTCGGCGGCTGCTTGCGGTGAAGGGCGTTTCTCAGGTGGAGCGCGTGGGTGGGGTAGACCGCGAGATCCGGGTGGATTTGGATCCTAACCAGCTCAATGCGCTGGGGATTACGGCGACGGCGGTGAATGACCAGATTCGGCAGTTCAACATTAATTTGCCGGGTGGACGAAGCGATATTGCGGGCGCGGAGCAGGGAATTCGGACGCTGGGTAGTGCGAAGACGGTGGACGGATTGCAGCAGTTTAACGTGGTGCTGCCGGGCGGGGGCACGGTGCCGCTGACGAGTTTGGGCAGCGTGAAGGATGATTTTGCAGAGGTGCGTACGTCTGCCTATGTAAATGACGATCCGGTGGTGGGCTTTCAGGTCTACCGGAGTAAGGGCAGCGTTTTGGTGAGCGTGGAGGATGGGGTTAAGGATGCGATCGCTGAGCTAGGCGCAACGCTGGGTAAAGGTGCTGAATTCCAGATGGTATTTACGCGGGCAGACGAGATTCGCGATTCTTATCAGGCTTCAATTGATGCGCTGATTTTAGGCTGCATTTTAGCGATCGTAGTGGTTGGGATTTTTCTGCGCGACTGGCGCAGCACCCTAATTACAGCAACGGCGCTGCCGCTTTCAATTATTCCGACGTTTTTGGTGATTCAGTCTTTGGGCTATACGCTCAACAGTATGTCTTTGCTGGCGCTGACGCTGGCGGTTGGCAACCTGGTAGATGACGCCATTGTGGAGATTGAGAACGCGGAGCGCCATATTCAAATGGGGAAAACGCCGTTTCAGGCGGCGCTAGATTCTACCGACGAAGTAGGGCTAGCGGTGGTGACGACAACGGCGACGATTGTGGCTGTCTTTATTCCGGTGGCGTTTATGGGCGGCATTCCGGGCCAATTTTTTCAGCCGTTTGGGGTGACGGTGGCGGTGGCGACGATGTTTTCTACGCTGGTGGCTCGCTTGGTGACGCCGATGATGTCGGCTTATCTGCTAAAGCCAAAGGTGGACGGGCCGGATAATACGGTGATGGCGGCGGATGGACTGCGGGTGCCCCGGTATCTGCTGCCTTATCACAAGTTGCTGAGCAGTGCTTTGCGGCATCGGCTAGCAACAATTTCGCTGGCGCTGGTCTTTTTTGTGTCTAGCCTATTTTTGGTTCAGTTTATTCCGACCTCTTTGTTTGAGGCGGGTGATACGGATTTGACGACGGTATCGGTGGATCTGCCGCCGGGGTCTACTTTGGCGAAGACGGAGCAGTTGGGTAAGCGCATTAACGATACGCTTTATGCCAATCCGGCGACCGAGCGCGTGTTTAGAATTCAGCAGCCCGGTGAGACAACGGCGTTTGTACAGCTAAAGCCTAAATCGGAACGGATTCCTCGACCGGAATTTGAACAGGCTTTGCGCGAGCAGTTTCAGAAGATTCCGGGGACTCGGATTAATTTTGAGAATCAGGATGGCGCGGGCGGCGGCGGTAAGGGCATAGAGATTGTGCTGACGGGTGAGGATCCGACGCTGCTGACGCAGACGGCGCAGGTGCTAACGCAGCAGATGAGACAGGTACCTGGCTTAGTGGAAGTGAGTTCTACGGCGTCTTTGGTGCAGCCGGAAGTCTTGATTCGGCCCGACCCGGAGCGGGCGGCGGATTTGGGGGTGTCGGTGAGCAGTATTGCGCGGACGGCGTCTTTAGCAACGCTGGGGGATGCGGAGGCGAATTTGGCTGATTTTGATGTGGGCGATCGCCAAATTCCGATTCGAGTCCGGCTGAGTGAGGAGGCGCGAACCGATATTAGTACGCTGGAGAATCTTCAGGTGCCTAGCCAGGATGGGGCGATGGTGCCGCTGATTGCGGTGGCGGATATTGAGTTTGGCAGCGGCCCGGCTCAGATTGATCGGTTTAACCGCTCGCGTCAGGTGACGGTGGGTGGCAATCTTCAAGGGATTACGCTGGGGCAAGCGGTGGAGGCGGTGGAGGCCCTGCCTGCGATGGTTAATTTGCCGGATGGGGTGAGGGAGCAGCCAACGGGCGACGCGGAGATTCAAAAAGAGATCTTTAGCCGCTTTGGATTGGCGGTCGCGACGGCTATTTTGATGATTTATGCAGTGCTGGTGCTGCTTTATAACGACTTTCTCTATCCGCTGGCGGTGATGGTGGCGCTGCCTTTATGCATTGGTGGTGCGCTGATGGGGCTGCTGATTGCGCAGAAGCCGCTGGGTTTGTTTGCGCTGATTGGAATGGTGCTGCTAATTGGACTGGTGACGAAGAACTCTATTTTGCTAGTGGACTATGCGCTGATTGCAATGAAGGAGGGAAAGTCTCGGCGGCAGGCGGTGATTGAGGCCGGAATTACCCGGCTACGCCCAATTTTGATGACCTCTATATCTACGGTGGCGGGAATGGTGCCGATTGCGCTGGCGATTGGGGCAGGCGGTGAGACGCGGAGCCCGATGGCGATCGCGGTGATCGGCGGCTTTTCTACCTCAACGCTGCTGACGCTAGTGGTGGTGCCAGTGTTCTTTACCTATATCAGCGGGGCGCGTAGCCGGAGTGCACGGGTGCTGAGCCGGGCGACGGGAATCGGGAAAGCGCAAACTAGCTGAGCGTTGTGATCGATCAATGCGGATCGATCAATGCGGACTGAGGTTGAGCGACGTTGAAGTATAGTGACAGCGGTCAGCGGCGGGTGAACGGGCGATGTTCTGTTACTTGCTGTGGGCTGCTTTCTAACGATCTTTAACGATAAGAGATAAGTGAATGACGGGTAATCGTTCGAGCAGTCTGGTGGATAGCAGCGAGATTATCTCGACAGGATGGCAGCTGTATCGGCGAAATTGGGCGCAGTACGTCAAGATTTCTCTGTGGGGCTATCTGTGGCTGTTGCTGCCGGTGGTTGTTTTTGCGATCGCGATTGGGGCGTTGAGTGTGCAGGTTTCAGCCGACACTTTCTCGAACAATATTAGTGGCATTATCGGACTGTTGATATTGGCTACTGTTGCTTTCTTCGTTATTTCTGCCATTTGCTTTGCGCAGTTTTTGGGCTGGACGGCAGGTATTTCCAGGCTGGTTTATCAGTCTTTGAGTGAAGGCGTGGAGGATGAGCGAGCTGCGCTGAGGTTTACGCGCTCTCGAAAGTATTCTTTGCTTTGGCAGAATCTGCTGCGGGGCTTTATCTTTTTGGGGGCTTACTTGGCTTTTGGGCTAATTATTCTAGTTTTGACGGCAATTGGGTTTGGCTTGTTTGGCGTGACTGGCTTTGGCGGCAGCGGAACCACCGGGCTAGCCCTTGCCTGGGGGGCGGTTGAGGTATTAGTGGGTTTGGCGTTTTTGGTGTTTGTGGTTTGGGTGGGGCTGCGGCTGATGCTGGCCGATCAGTCGCTGGTGTTGGAGCAGGATTCTAGCGCGTGGGCTTCGATTAGCCGTTCTTGGGCGGCGACGAAGGGGAATGTGCTGCGATCGCTTCAGGTGGTTATTTTTGCTTTCTTGATCTCAATTCCAATCTCTTTGGCGTTTAATATTACGGCGCAGATTATCGCAACGATACTGATTGGGTTAGCGCCTGCTTCTGAGAGTCTCTCTGCGGACGCTGGGCTTGGGGTTGTTCCGTTTGTTGTGGCGGTACTTGTGCTTTTATTGGGCAGCTTTGGCGCGGTTATTTTCACGCTGCCGCTATGGCACGCAATGCTGACAACGCTTTACCACAGGCTGCAAAGTGAAGCGGTTAAGGTAGTTGGGATAGGGCCGGTTGATAGTCCGTTAGTATGAGAGCGAGCAGCTACAGATTTATGGTCATGCCTTCGCGGGCGATGCTGACGTTGGAATGGCGATCGCGCAGGCTGTCTTGAATTTGGTCTAGCCTATCGTCGCTTTGAATAGGGCTATGGTGCAGGAGAATTAGCTCTTTTACGCTGGCGGTTTGGGCAATTTGGGCGCCGATTTCCCACGGCTGGAGACGGTTGTCTAGCTCTTTGTCTTTGAGGTAGGTGAGGTCGTGATAAGTGCCGTCGTAGATACAGATGTCTGCTTGATCTACAAACTGCAGGAACTCTCTGCTAGCGGAGTCGGTTGGCGTGTCTGTGGCGTAGACTAGCGTTTTGTTTTCCCAGGTTAGACGGTAACCCATGGCCTCGGTGTTGGCATTAATTTTAAGGACTTCTACTGCAATGTCGGCGATGTTAAAGCTGTCTTTATTGGCAACTGTGTTGAAAGACAGATTGGCTCGCATGTTTTGTAGGGGCATGGAGAAGTGGGGCTTTAGCATCTGGTCGGTGAGGCAGTGCTTGATAGATGCCCCGTTGGGAGCAACGCCGCCGTGGATGGAGAAGCTGTTGTGCGGGATGAAGGCGGGTTGAAAGAAGGGAAATCCTTGAATACGATCCCACTGGGTGTGGGTAAAGAGGCAGTGGGCGTGAACGGGGTCAGGCTGTTGCTGGAGCGAGTGGCCAAGACTGACAATGCCGGTGCCGCCGTCGAAGATAATGCGCTGGTTACCGATGAGCGCTTCTACGCAGATGGTGTTGCCGCCATAGCGCTGATTGGCTGAGATGGGAGTGGGGACGCTGCCTCGAACACCCCAGAATTTGACGGCAAATTGGCTGGCAGAAGAGCTTTCTGGTTGGGGTGCTGCGCTTGCCTGCGGACGCTGAATGACGGGGGTGCTGATGGCGGTGTTGATCATAAAAGCGAGGGCGCGTAGTGGGTGTCGGCGAGCGGCTACGAGGTTTATGTTCTCCTGTTGTAAGTGAACCCAATGTAAAGCTCACGCGATCTCAGTATTTACATTGGATTTTGGGACGGCTTGAAGCAGTGATTTTGGGTGGCGAACTGCTTCTTTGCTCTTAGTCTTTGCTCTTAGACGATGGGTGAAGATGGGCGCACTAGGCGTTTGAAGGCTTGGCGGGTGGGTGCGCTAGTGGCAGATAAACTTTCATTTGGGTGCCGTGACCGACTTTGCTAGAAATTTTGAGAAAACCGCCCGTGCTTTTGACGATGCCTAGTGAGGTAGAAAGGCCGAGGCCAGTTCCTTGTCCGGGCTGTTTGGTGGTGAAGAAGGGTTCGAAGATGCGATCGCACAGTTCGCTCGAGATGCCGGTGCCGGTGTCTGCCACGGTGATTAATACGTATTGATCTGCTGTTCTTGGTGCGGCTGCGGCCGCTTCGGCAGCCGTTCTGAGGTAAGGGTGAGCGGAGTCTGTAATAATGCGATCGGCGATTGAAAGGGTGAGGATACCGCCGCTGGGCATGGCATCTCGGGCGTTGATGCAGAGATTCATAAATACCTGATGCAGGTGGGTTGAGTTAGCAAAGACTTCTCTGCGAAAAGGTTTGCCGTTCTTTTGCGGGGGGATGATTTGCCGAATTTCGATGGTTCTCGGCAGGCCCTGTTGAATAACGTCAATGACTTCTTGTAGAAGGGTAGCGATATCTACAATCGTTTTCTTTTCGGTGCTGCCTTGGGCAAAGGTCAGAATTTGTCTGACCATGGTAATGCCTCTTTTAGCACTCTTTTCTAGCAGGTCTAGCTGCCTTTTCGTCATCGCATCGGCGTTTCTATGTTTGAGGCGCAGTAGCTGAGCAATGCCTAAAATGGGCGTTAGCATGTTGCCTAAGTCGTGTGCGATACCGCTTGCTAGCCGACCTAAGCTTTCCAGCTTTTGGGCCTGATAGAACTGCTCGACTAGGCGCTTTTTCTCTGTGATATCGGTGTTGACTTCTAAAAGAGACTGCGGCTTGTTCTGTTTGTCTTTGACGAGGCTCCAGCGGCTAGAGACGATGATGTTTTGTCCAGATTTTGTAGTGTGGCTGAGTTCGCCTTGCCAGAACCCTTTTTCTAAAGTGGTGTTAACGGCAGATTTGAGGTCTTCAGATTTAAGATCTTCAAATCTAAGATCTTCAGATTTGAGATCTTCAAGACTTCTCTTTTGCAGCAAGCAAGCCGCTATTTGGCCAGTGGCTTCCTCCGCAGTCCATCCATAGAGCCTGTGCGCACCTTGGCTCCAGAATAAAATGTGGCCTTCCAAATCTCGAACAAAGATAGCGTCTGTGGCGATGTCGATAAGTGCGGCTTGCTCTTTTGTTTTTTGGTATAGCTCGGCCTGCTGAACGGCTAGGCCGATTTGGGCGGCAACCTGCTGTAAAAGCTGTGTGCTTTCGGGTATCCAGTCTCTGGGCGCTGTGCAGTGGTGCGCAATGAGCAGGCCCCAAAGATTTTCGCCTTGAAGGATGGGCACCACTAAATTGGCCCTGATCTGGAATTGCTGAAGTAATTTGACGTAGCAAGGATCGATGCTGGCGGTCTCGACATCAGCGATCGCGCTGACTCGGCCTTGACGATAGCGATCTGCATAGCCTTTGACAAAGCAGCTATCTGCGATTTGCAGGGTCAGCGTTTTGGTTAGATTGGGGGCGACCGATTCGGCTTCGACGATGCCTTGCCAGTTTGGCTTAAAGCGGAAAATGATGACCCGATCTGTCTGAAGGAAGTGACGCACCTGTTCGACAGCGGCTGATAGAATTTGGTCTAGGTCGAGCGTTTGACGAATGGCGTCGGTGATTCCGGCGACGAGTTTTGTTTGCTCTAGCTGCTGCTGAAGCTGGCGTTCTCGCTGCCTGCGATGCGTGATATCTTTCATGAAGCAGTAATGACCCACGAAGCGCTGCTGTTCGTCATATATGCAGATCATTACAAGCGCTTTATCGAAGGTGGATCTGTCTGTTCGCAGTCCTTTTACTTCTAGCTCTACTTTTCCATTGGCCAGCATGATTTGGTAGGCGGCGATCGCTTTTTCTCTGTCGGCTGGATAAACCGTTTTCTCCCAGTGCGTTCCGATCATGGCGGCGGGCGTGCTGCCAACCATGCGAGCATAGGCTTCGTTGACAAACAAGTATCGCCCCTGCGAATCTAGCTGAGAAATACCTTCTAAGGCTAGCTCTAGCGCAGCGCTCGTGACTTCCAGATTATGTGGCAGGCTATGTGGGATGAAAGGGTTACTTTCTGCTTCTGCGTCTTTTTTCATGCTCAAAACTGGAGAGAACGCCTAAAAGCGTCATCTCCCGGCCTGTTATTGCTTACTTCCCTACGGTTTTCTCGGCTGATAGGGCTATGGTAACGACAATATGGAGAACTGAGCGAGACTTGTGTTTATTCGATAGATTTGTTTATTCGATAGATTTATCAACCCTATTTTGAGCGTCCTGATAAGTCTCTTATATTGTTTTGATAACCTAGCTGCGTAGCAAGAAAAAGGGGTGAAGTGCTATGAACCTTACACAGCTAATACGTGAGTATAGTCAGGGCGATCGCAATTTTTCAGAGATGTGCTTTGAGGGGCGCTCTTTAGCGGGCCTCGATTTAAGTGGGTGCAACTTTAGCCGATGCGATTTTAGCGGCGTAGATTTTAGCTATGCCAATCTTAGTCGGGCCAATTTATCAGAGGCGAGCTTGACGAATGCTGAGCTAGTAGGGGCCGATTTGAGCGGGGCGTGCTTGGAGGCGACTAACTTTACCGGTGCAAACTTGCAGCTGGCTAATTTGGTGGGGGCGAACTTGAGCGGCGCTGATTTACGGACAGCTAATTTAGAGAAGACGAACTTAAGCGGCGCTGATTTAGAGGGGGCTTCGCTAGGCGGTGCAAACTTGTGCCGAACAAGCTTAGTTGGCGCACGCGTGAGCTGTGCTCAGCTAGAAGGTGCTGACTGCGAGGGCGTTATTTTGAGCGATGAAGCGGATAGTTTAGCTGATACAACAAGATCAAACGAAGTGGAGGCGGTTGACTCGTCGCTCCATCGGGCCCATTGGGATGCGCGTTAATCAGGGCTTAGTTCGCACAGTTTCCTCATATTCGCGCTCTACAGTGGGCGCTCTACAGTGGGCGCGTAGAAGCGTAAGCAGGTAGAAGTTCGTTGCGAAATTCGTTGATTTAATAACAGCTGGGCTGGTATCTGTATCTGAGGGTTTGTTTGTGAGTAGGTTGGCATGAAGTTTTTGCTTGTAGAAGACGATCCGCTGCTAGCCTGTGCCGTTGAGAAGACGCTGGCAGAGAGCTACTATGTCAGCGATTTGGCCACTGACGGGGTGGCGGGCTACGAAATGGCTAGTGCGTTTGCCTATGACTGTATTTTGCTCGACTGGGCACTGCCTAAGCTAGATGGTATAGACCTTTGCCATCAGCTTAGGCGCGACGGTAACTACACGCCGATTATTTTGATGACGTCTCGAGATGCTTATGCTGATCGGGTGGCGGGGCTAGATGCGGGTGCGGATGACTACCTGATAAAACCGTTTTCGTTTGAAGAGTTGTTGGCTCGGATTCGAGCTTTGTTGAGGCGATCCGAGGGACTGGCTTCACCGGTTTTGCAGTGGAACGATCTATGCCTTGATCCGAGCAGCAGTCGGGTGACTTATCGCGGCTTACGCTTGGCTTTGACCCCTAAAGAGCATAGTTTGTTGGAGCTGTTTTTGCGGCATCCTAACCGTATTTTTAGTCTGGATAATTTGCTGGACAAGGTGTGGCCTTTTGATGAGTCTCCTGGGGTTGGGGCCGTGCGAACTCATATGCGAGGACTCAGGCAAAAGCTTAGAGATGCAGGTCTTTTTGAGGTGATTGAGACGGTGTATGGGCTGGGCTATCGGCTGCAGACTGCTGAGCCGATGCGGGCGATCGCACCCGAAGCTGAAAGCTTGGATAGTTTAGAGAAAGCTGGTTTTAGGCAGTTGGACGTGGCGGCTTTGTGGGAGAGCATGAAGGATGCTTACACTCAGCGAGTGAGAGAACTGGCTAACCTAGTGGGCGATACGCCACCAGGACTATTTGAGGTGACGCTTCGAGAAAGCGTACTGAGAGAAGTTCATGGTTTGGCTGGATCGCTGGGAAGCTTTGGGTTTTTAGCGGCGACTGAGCATTGTCGGGAGATTGAACGGGTTTTGCGAGCGGATGCTTATCTTAGTGCTCAGCAACTCGATTATTTGAAAGGGCTAGCTGTTTCTGTACAACAGATTTTAGAAACGGTGGTGCCGAAGCCGCTGTCGGTGAGGCTAGAAGCGGGGTTGGCTACGCGCAAGGAGGCTGTGGATGAATTGGTTGCAGATGAGGGGAAACCCGAATTGTCTTTATCTGTCGCTTCGTATGGACGATCTATTCAGCTTTTGATACTGTGTGGAACCGATTTGCCAAATAGTCAGACAATGGCGGCAAGTTTAGGGGCGATCGCCTCGGATTATTCTATACAAATTAGCCTAGCTGAGACGGTTGCTCAGGCGAGGCAGGCGATTTTTGAGGCGGTTGCTCAGCCGGATGCTGTAGTGTTCGATTTGAGCGGGTTTGAGACTTTGCCGGGTAGCGGTAGTGATGAAATGGAGCTGATGGCTCAAATAGCGCGATCGCCTCGGCCAGTTCCGGTTTTACTCTTGGCACAAGGCGCTAGTTTTGAAGATCGAATTAGACTTTCGCGGTTAGGGGTAGACAGTGTTTTTCAACAGCCCTGGGTGCCTGCGGAAATTTTAGAAACGGCTGAGTGGGTGGTGCAAAAGCAGGAACCGCCGACTGCAAAAGTGCTGGTAGTCGATGACGATTGGGCTTTGCTAAAGCTGATTAAGAACCTGCTGCAGCCTTGGGGTTTTCGGCTGGCTCTCTTGCAGGAACCGCTGCGCTTTTGGCAGGCTATAGAACAGTTTTCTCCCGATTTGGTGCTGCTTGATGTAGAGATGCCCCAGCTAAGTGGATTAGAGCTGGCTCAGGTGCTGCGGAGTGCCCCCGAATGGCATAAAGTTCCGATTGTTTTTATGTCGGCTCATACCGATGCGGATACGATACAGCAGGTATTTTCGGTTGGGGCGGATGACTATGTTCGTAAGCCGATTGTGGCTCCGGAGCTGTTGGCGCGGGTGTTACGCTGGTCGGCCAGCGTGCGCAGTCGAACAGGGCCAAGTTAGGGTTGCGGTACACTGAGGCTGTATCTTTTACTATCTTTGGGCGTTGCTTAACTAGTGACTCGGCGAATTCTCGTGGTAGATGACGAAGAGGCGATTAGAGCTATCGTGAAGGCATCGCTTGAGTTTACTGCTGGTTGGAAAGTATCGACGGCTGCGTCGGCTTTGGATGGGCTGAAGATGGCTAAATCGGAAATTCCTGATGCTGTTTTAATTGACGTTATGATGCCGGATTTGAGTGGGGTTGAGCTGCTGAAGCAGATGCGATCGCACCCGTTAACTGCCAATATTCCGGCAATTTTTCTGACTGCGCAGGCCGATACTGCCGTACAAGAGAGGCTGAGTTTGTTGGGAGAGGGCGTTATTTTGAAACCGTTTGAGCCGGTTGCGATCGCGCAAAAAATCGCCTCTATCTTGGGCTGGGCTGGTTGATGTTGCAAGGATAAATGCAACATTTGCTGACTGATGGCGATCGCCTTTGTAGTGGTTAGCGTACGATGCAAAAGCACTGTTTGTGAGGAACGATGGCGAGAGAAAAAAGAGAGGCGGTAGTTGGCTGTTTTGCTTATGCTGTAGGGGTTGGCATTCCGGGCTGTATTTTTGCTTGGATGGTTGTTTCAACTGCTTTCTCGGTGGTAACAAATCCGAAAACAATGGGCGTTGCCTTGCTGTTGCCAAATCAACCCAAAGAATCTGTAGAAGCGGCAATTTCGGACGCGCTGTCACCGAATGATGCACAGCTGAATGTGGGGTATATAGAGGGTAGCTGCGAGGATCTGCTGAAGCTGGGGTTGAGGAACTTTTTTCCTGGCGAACCTAATTACACGATCGAGCGCGATCCGGATGGTGACCGGCTAGCCTGTGAGGATCCTAATGATGAGTAAAACAAAGACCCAGCCACTAATCTACAAGCAGCTGGGTCTTTGCTTTTTGGGCGAATTACTTCGCAGCTTTAATACATTCGTCGATTAGAGGCTGTACAGCTTCTAGCTTTTTCCAGCCAAGAATCTCGGTTTCTTTCTTTTCCAAGTTTTTGTAGGACCGGAAGAATTCTGCGATTTCGTCTAGGCGGTGAGCGTCGATATCATCTAAGGATTTGACGTTGACGTAGCGAGGGTCGTCGGCTGGGACGCAGAGAATTTTTTCGTCTCTGTCGCCGCCATCGATCATTTCCATCATGCCGATAGGACGGGCGGGAATGACGCAGCCTGGGAAAGTAGGCTGATCCATAATAACCATGCCGTCTAGCGGGTCGCCATCGTCGGCGAGGGTGTTGGGAATGAAGCCGTAATCGTAGGGGTACTGAACCGATGAGTAGAGTACGCGATCTAGAGCAAAGGCATTAAGGTCTTTGTCAAATTCGTATTTGTTTTTGCTGCCTGCTGGGATCTCGATGAGGACGTTGACGATGCCTGGTTTGGGCTGCGCGGGAATGCGGGATAAGTCCACAGTGTGCTCCTATTGAATCGTTAATGGGATGAATGCGCTACGGCGTTTGCCTGAATGGCTAAGCAGCAGAGACTTCACCTCCGACTAGCTATTTTACGGGAGTGTGGTGAGTAGAAGTATTTATTCTGGGGTTCTTGTTCTAACGCTCTTATTTCGGCGCTTTTAATTTTTGTCTTTTGCTCTTATTCTTGCGCTCTCATGAAAGCGGATGAGGACGGCTGGGGAACTTCTGCCTGGGCTGCGCTGAAGTTGGAGATTGCATAAAGGGGCAGGGCGAGTGTCACTGTAGCAATCGCTAGACCAACGAGGTTGGCAATGTGACCAGGAGGAGGTTCGGACGGGCGTTCGGGACTCGCAGATTCCATGAGAAGAGATAAAGACTAAATGATTGGAGCTGAAAGGATTTGTCGCGGCTTGCTCTAGGCTATGCGCAAAGAAAATCTTTGCTGGGACAGCTTAGGGCATTGAGCCTTACAAACCTACTTTTTAATAGTAGCTAAGCCCCTGATATTCGGCACAGGGGATCCTACCCCTATTGACAGATTGTTACCTAACTCAGTATTGCTTGACAAGCGGTATAAATAGTCTGTGTACATGCGAAATCTCAGGCTCTGAGCGTTTATGAGCCTTCTTTGGGCTGCGACTGCTCTAGCAGTTTTCGGATGGTCTGCATTTCAAGAAGGACTGCTTTTAGAAGCCGGTGGGTTTCGGTTTCGGTGGGTTGAGCGACTTCGATAGTAACTTGCTTAATGCCTAAAACGTCTTGGGCGAAGCGGGCAACTTCATTGGGATGAAACATTAGCGGCGCGTCTTTATCGTTGCGGACTTCTGGATTGAGGCATTTGGGGTCGAAGGGCGGATTGAGGATGCTTTGATGGGTGTTGGCGTAGCGGTAAACAGAGGCTCTAGATCGATTGAGGATTTTTTGGACGGATTCTATCGGAAGGAGCTGGTTGTCGGCGGTGACGACGACGCTTTCTTCGGCTGCGGCTAGATTATTCATGGCTAGATTATTCATTCAAGCGTGTTGTATCAAGATGAGACTGATTAAGGTACAACAAGTCTTGAGTCTAAACAAGCGAGTCTTATTTTTTTGTCTCAATCGTGGTCTTAATTGAACTTAATTGAGCCTAACTCTACACACGGGCCATCCATACATTAATAATTCAGCGGGCGCTGACGCCGCTTCTGTGGAGCCACATCACACCCTACGGCGTGTTTAGGTTGATTTTTAGCGATCGCAATTGAGCTAGACCCTATCGGCAGCGCGTTGTTATCGGACTAAAAAGGCGTTGGCTAGCTACTCGGCATCGTCACTGCCAGCGCCCTATCCATAGACTTAAACTGTTGTATAGGCGGCACAGCTGTTTTGTCTATACCGAGAGCCGAGCGATGAGCCTTATTGGTGCAACAACGCCGTTTCTTGTCACAGGCGCTGGCGGCTGTTTGAGCGCTTAGCTTGGTTGAGGCGATCGCAATGGCTGCCGATAGCTCTGGCTAAACAGCTAGCTTTTCCAGCGCTCAATTAAGCGGTTGGAATCTGCAGCGCTCTGAGATTCGCTCCGTTACTGACCTCTCACGCCTGTGGTTTATCTTTGCCGTCGCTACTCTTATGTCACCGCTCAAGGGCTGGTTGTATAACAGGTTTGTTCACTTCCTATCATGCTCCCTGAACCGTCTACGGCTTTTATAGAACAGCACAACCAAACGGGCGATCGCATCGAGTTCATGATGATCACCGATAAATTTCGCCCAGCCTTCCTTCTACCGCAGAACGAAGGCTGCTGATCGTTTCGGCTTGTGTTGATACCCTGAAGCGCCAACGAAGTGTGGAGAGAAGGCTATGTGATCGCGTTATCACTAGATAGCGGGCAGGTCATTAATTTGGATCCTGACCAGTCGGTGAACGTGGTTTCGTCTTTGTAATGGCGAGCAGAACCCATGAGAAGTTGCCAGACAGTTTTTGCGTCTAATAAATTAAACCGGTCAGGATACTTTGTTTTTATCAGCTCCTGGAGCATAGGGTAATAGTCTGAATTCATGCCGGGAAAGATATGATGTTCTGTGTGATAAGAGAAATTGTGATGAAGTAGATCGAAGATGTATGGAACCCGGATAGATACGCTATTTATGAGTGGATCGTTCTCGTCGGTCATGCGACAGAGCATGTGATTGGTGTAAATGTAGAATATAGCGCCGCTGTAGCCTATCCAGATAGGTAGGAAGTATCCGAGCAAGAGCTTTACAGGATTAAAGTCCAATAAGGATAGGACGCTTACATGTATTCCGATGATGAGCAAGAGTTCCCAGGCGATCGCTCTACGTTCTTTGGGTTTAACTGTAAAAGAAACAACAGGATATTCGCTTTTGCCATCGTTGAATAACAGTACTGAGCTGAGGTTCCGAAAGGTGTGTACACCCCAAGCACTTGCCATTCCAACCATGAGCCAGAAAGGGTTGACGGACTCTGAAGGAACGAAGCAGTTCTGGATCCATTTGCCCCAGTTTTTGGGGTGTTGATCTAGGTAGTTACGGTCTGGGTCTTGCAGAGAGTTAGTTTTGCTATGGTGTTCTCGGTTGTGAACAGCTTTCCAGAAGGTAGGGGGTGTCCATAAGAGGGTTAAACCCAGTAGGCTGAGTAGCCATCTAAGTTTTGGATTTTTGATGGCGCTGCTGTGGAGTAGATTATGAGTACTAAAAAGTAATACGATAACGCTGTTTCCCATGATGATGGAAAGCGGAAGGAATAGCCACAGATAGTAAGGGTTCCATTGGTCGAGATAGTCGGCTATTCCCCAACCTGTGATTACGATTGCAAGATTGATTGGCAGGGTCAAAACTTGCTTTGGGTCTGCGTCGAAGGCTTCTGGCGGCATGAGTGGACGCAGTGCTTTTGCATATTCTGCCTGAGTAATCAGTTTCTGCTCGTCTGTGTCGCGAGTGAGTGTGTTCTGAATCAATTGTTTAGATGTCCGATGCTAGGAATTTGATAAGCTATCCCGGTTATTATATTGGGTTAACAATCGTAGGGTCTTATCAAGCGATAGAAATGTTTAGCTATTTCAGTCGCAAGGTAGATTAGATGGAAGGAGTAAGTTTCTATTTTGTCTCATATGAGACTTTTAAATCTATTTATAGACTTAAAAGAGATAAATTGGACTCATAATGAGATTATATAGCTGAAAAATACTTTGCGTTACATTACCTTCTAGAGAAAGTTCTATGCGAGCTTCGGTCATACAAGATTCCTTTGTGCTGTTAGATAGCGTTTCTCTCAACAAGCTTAGTATTAACATAAGACTCAAAAAGTTGGTTTGAGTCTATTTTTAAGATTACTTAGTCTTAAAAAGAATATGCGCAGTTTTGAAAAGGTGGTGCGTGGCAATTGTGACTAAAAGTGTATAAATCTCTCAAGTGCCTCGCTGAGGTGTCGGTGGCTATGTTCGTTTATATTGTTGGTTCTATTGAGCAGAACATTTTTAAGCTGGGAGTAGCAGGTAATCCTTTGAAGCATTTGCCAAGCATTCAGGCGGGTAGCCCATATGCGCTTTCGATTCTCTCTGAAGTCTGTCTGAAAAATAGAAGTGCAGCAGTGATGGCAGAGAAACTAGGCTATCAGGACTTGAGCAAATATCAGGGGTCAAGGGAATGGTTGGTAGATGTACCTAGTAGTCTGTCAACTCAGTTTACGAATGGTCATTATTTGCGGGCACTATCAGACAAAGCAGGCGTATCGATTGTTTCTAGAAGCGATCGCACTGCTCCTATTGGGTCGGCTAATTTGCAGTGACTGTCACCTACTGCAAACCGAAAAGGGCTAACTTTTCAAGACGTGCTAGACGGCGTGGAGCGTGCTTATTCCGAGGGCATTCCTATAGACGATGTTCTGTAATTTATGCATAGTCCATTGATTGCCATCTATGTTTATGTTGTTTGCTGCAACTAGTATAATGCAATCATTTTAGGCGTTTGACCATTTGCGTTATCCGCAACTAGTCAGCGCTATTTTGCTCTAAATAGGCGTCATATTATATCTAGCCAGATTAGTCTAAGAAGTCCACAGCTCGCCTCTTCTGGGCGTCACGAAGGGCTATTACCCACAGCAGATTTGCGCTAGCCCACTTAGAACTGGCACATACTTCTACCTGCGATCGCCCACTCCTTATTCCCTAGCTGATGCCACTACCACCGCAAGCTAAACCAGAAACCGCCGTCCACCTATGCCGCTCAATCAGAACAATCATTTGCGTACAGTCATTTGCGTTTTTAAGGCCACCCTTATCAATCTAAAAACATCCAAACCAACCGCTTATTCCGGAGCTATCAGCAACGCCTCTCGTGAATCCAAAACGCTACCTCATATGTCATTTCCAGACGTTTATTATCCTCTAGTTAATTGATGCCCTCAGCTATTTAATATATTTTGAGCGTTGACCATCTTTCAATTACCAGCTCTGCCATTACTGTTATGCATATCCTTCTAGACTTAGACGGCACCCTTACAGATCCCAAAATTGGTATTACTAAAAGTATCGCCTTTGCCCTCACTCAACTCAACGCGCCCGTTCCGGATGAAGCAACGCTAACTGATTGCATCGGCCCGCCATTAAGTCATAGCTTCGCTAAGCTATTGCCGCAGCCCTCACCCCACAAAATAGAAGCCGCGATCGCCCATTACAGAACTAGATTCTCAACTCAAGGTCTTTTCGAAAATCGACTCTATCCAGGCATCCATTCAGCGATCGCTCACCTCGTTCAAAACGGAGCATCCCTGCATTTAGCCACCTCAAAACCACATGTCTTTGCCCGGCAAACTCTAGAGCACTTTAAGCTAGCCAATTACTTTACCTCTATCCACGGCAGCGAGCTAGACGGTACACGCGCCGAAAAACCAGAGCTAATTGCATACCTGCTAAAGACAGAGGCGATCGCACCCGAATCAGCCATCATGGTAGGCGACAGATCCTACGACATCTTAGGAGCCACCGCGAACAACGTAGCCGCAGTTGGCGTCCTGTGGGGCTACGGTTCCAAAGCAGAACTCATTCAAGCAGGCGCTCAATCAATCCTCGCAAAGCCCAACGAACTGTCATGCATCAGCGCACTACCGATTCTAAGCAGCAAGTAACCGTTCCCTATTGACGCAAAAGAAACTTGCCGTTCCTAGTCCGAAATGACACTGTTGTAAATAACTGGCATTTTCCCTCTCCATCGCTTCCACAGAGCATCTTGATTAATTAGTTCAGCCATAAAGTGGCCCACATTAATTCGGCTAGTCGATCCCGCATCAAAGATGGCACTTCTAGTCGGAGAAGCGTAAACTTCATAGCCGCTGACTTCCAATTCGTTAACTAAATCATCTGGCCGAACGGCGACCCATTCAATAAGTGGATTGTTTTGCCCGATAATGTTCCGCAAGTAATCCGCAGCCTGTTCATTATCCGCGTGGGGTGGCACCAGCAGACGAATAAGCCCAACTACACCTCTTTGTGTCAGCGAAATCGGCTCAGCCAGATCGCGATTTCGATTGCCAGCAGTATTCATCAGAACAAACTTAACTGGCGCTTGCGGCCGACTCATTTTAATTGCGTTACACAATCGGCGAACCGCATCAGTCACCAATCTACGAGGCTGACCATAAATGCCCTTCAAACTCATGGTGTGCCCCAAGCAAGAAGCCACCGCTTCGCATCCGCTGACGTGCTGAACCATCTCATCGTCGCTTAGCTCTAAAACGTTTGCACAAATAATAGACAACCTATCGTTATCGCGACAAGAGTTAGGTAGGTTTTCAAGCGATCGCACAATCACTTTAACCAAGCACTCCCGATTAAGCAGCTGCTCCACAAGCAGTCGTCCCGTTGCGCCACTAGCACCAACCACGAGTATCTCCACTATCTACCCTCAAGAAACGATCACGGACGGATTAAAATTGGCAGTCGCTCCACCGGAACAAAAACGCTCAACGAGTGAGCCTGGTCGGCTACTCGCCCAATCAAGCCTAAGCTCTCCAATTTCAGAATCATTTTCTGTACAGTCGGCCGCGTTGCACCAAAAAACGATTTCAGATCATCTTGCGTTGGGGAACGCCCGTTAATTTGACTGTAGTTATAGATGTAGGCAAGGTACTGACCCTGCTTAGACGTAAACGGCGGCGAAGCCTCTTTCTCCTCAACCAACTCAGGAACATTAGATTTATACCATTCCCTAATACCGGCATCTGCTGCCGCCAAAGCCTCATCTAAAGTCTCAAAGCAGTCAGGACTTTCCCAAACAGCACCGCCTTCATCCATAGCGCAGATAAAAGTGCTGGTATCGTAAGGGTGGATATTGCCAATCTCCAAGCAACCATCTGCAACCCACGAAGCAATATGTGGATAACTGCTCTCAAAACTTGCCATACAACTAAACCTCTATTGATGCGTTGACGATGTCCTGATACCGGTAGTTCGTACTCTCTATCCTTCAGCTAAAGCAGCGACTTCACCATAGAGCTATATAGCTCATAGGACTTAACGCCGGTCAAAGTCGTCACTAGCTCGCCTTCTTTAAAGATCATCACCGATGGCATTCCCTTTAGCCCAAACCGCTTAGAAACCTGCCGATTATTATCAAAATCTAGCTTCACTACACTAGCGCGATCGCCCATTTCCTCAGCTAGCCGGTCAATCATCGGCGTTACCAACTTACAAGGCCCGCACCACGAAGCAACGCAATCTACCACCAAAATAGATTCTTGCTCTACTAATACATCTAGTTCCACTTCATCTCGAATAAAGCGAGCCGCTCCCACATTCTCGTCTCCCAGCTGAGACA
>Ga0209194_1000356_pt1 | contig 38339 bp, 38 predicted proteins | sample COGITO_mtgs_1004_FD_184787 | JGI IMG/M metagenome (GOLD analysis project Ga0209194, IMG submission 184787) | Pelagic marine microbial communities from North Sea - COGITO_mtgs_100413 (SPAdes) (version 2) | ecosystem: Environmental > Aquatic > Marine > Epipelagic ... | reverse complement strand
GAAGGGCTGCCGGCTCAGCAGGTAATGGTAATGGGCGAAAACGGCGAGCTAGTAAGAGCAACCTATATTATGCAGCAGCAGGTGATGGGCGACTGGAAGATTGCGGGCTGCTATTTGACGCCATTAGAAGATTGAGTTTTAAGAGGGCTCAAGCTAAATCTTATACTTTTCGTAAAAATGTCCGATGAGATAAAGAGAGCCACAGAAGACAATAGGGCAGATATTATCTACTACCTTATTCTTGGACAGCGGCTTCTTAGACAGCGGCTTCTTGGACAGCGGCGCTGAGGCAGCTAGGGCGGCTTCCAAGGTGGAGTGAGTTTGGACGGCGGCTAAGCTTGGACAGACCCTTTGGGCGATCGCACTCAAATCTTCTGGGTCGGCGCTTAGGTGGCCAGGCACCGCAGTCAGATGAAGGCGATCGCCAGATCTCAGCAGTTCGCGGAACACCCCTGCGCAGTCTTTGGTTTGCAACATGCCCATTAGCCAGGTAATCGGCTGATTAGGATAGCGCTTATCAAGATAGATCCTGAGCGATTTAGCGGCGTCTACGTTATGTGCGCCGTCTATTAGCATTGGATGCCCCTGCCACTGGTCTTGCTGCAGTCTGCCGGGCCACTTTACTTGAGACATGCCCTGGGCGATCGCCCCATCGGATATGTTCCAGCCCTGGTCGCGCAGGGTTTTTATAGCCGCGATCGCACAGGCTGAATTTATTTTTTGGTGTTCGCCTAAGAGCGCCTGCGGATATTCAATATCCTCATATATCAACGTGGGTAGTTCTCCCAAGGTTCCTGTCGCTTCTTGCGCAGGCTCAACCCAAACAAGTGGAGCCTGAAGAACCTGCGCCCTAGCCGTGACGACAGTTCTAGCCTCAGCAGGAAGCAAACCAGCAATCGCCGGAACACCCGGCTTCAAAATGCCGGCTTTTTCTCCCGCAATTTCTCCGATGGTTTCACCTAAGCGCTGCCAGTGGTCTCGGCCAATTGAAACGATCACCGTAGCTAGCGGTCGCTGGCAAACATTCGTCGCATCGAGTCTACCGCCTAGCCCCACTTCGACAACGGCCACATCCACTTTCTGACTAGCGAAGTACTGCCATGCAGCGGCGGTAATCACCTCAAACTGAGTGGGCGTAGGTTGAGTATCCGCTTCTGCTCGAATCGCCGACTCTACAACGGCTAGGCTCTTTTGTAAGTCCGACCAGCTAATGGGTTGAGCGTCTATACAGATGCGCTCTGTCCAGTGCACCAAATGCGGCGAGGTGTAGCGTCCGGTGCGATAGCCTGCGGCGCTCAAAATTGCAGAGAGGTAGGCGCAAACAGACCCCTTACCGTTGGTTCCCGCAACATGGACAATAGGGACGTGACGGTGCGGATTGCCTAACGACTGAAGCAAATGTTCAATGCGATCTAGGCCCAAGTCCACGCCGAATCGGGCATAGCTTTGTAGCTGCGCTTCTACGATTTGGGCCGGGGTTAGATTAGCAGGCGGTTGGCGAGTAGAGGGCATGTTGATAGGCAGCAAAACATTTTAGACAGCAAACATTTTTCCCACAAAAAAGGAGCCACGCGATCGCGCAGCCCCTTTCTATTATCTAAAGCGGATGCTGTTCAAACTAAACAGCTTCTAGATTCTTTTCACCGGTGCGGATACGAACGATTTCGTCCACGGGGCTAATAAAGATTTTGCCATCGCCAATTTCGCCCGTGCGAGCCGCTTCTAGAATTTTGCTCACAACCATATCGGTTTGGCTATCTTCCACGACGATTTCTAGCTTTAACTTCTGCAAAAATTCTACGGTGTACTCAGACCCACGGTAGCGCTCGGTTTGTCCTTTTTGGCGACCAAATCCCCGTACTTCAGATACAGTCATGCCGACGATGCCCGCGTTTACTAGCGCGATTTTAACCTCATCTAGCTTAAAAGGACGAATGATGGCTTCAACTCTTTTCATGGCTTAAATACACTGTCTCCCAATATTGGCCGATCTAAAGTTAGATACGACCTTGTACCCAGTTTTACTGGCGTAGCGATACATATACCAGAGGGACGACCCCCTTGCACTGTATACCTTACTACTAGTTAGTGCGCTTTTTTAGACTTAACGCACTTTTAAAATCTAACGGTCGTTTAGCAGCGGCTTCATAATCAAGAAGCCCGCGCCAAACGCAGTTACCACAATCAAAATGATAGAAAGTACCAGCCAGATGCCGCTAATTTCCTTATTTTCTTGAGCATCTAAAGCAGAGCTGCGAAAGGTGCCAGACTGCTCGGTAAAGCGCTTAGGGTTACTCTGAGCGGTGAATGGTTTAGCAGCAACCGGCTCGGTGCGTCTGCCTACGGTTTGCGTAGACGGCTGCCTAGCCGCCATCGTTTTTTGATGGGCAGCGCTATCCGATTTTGATTTGCCAGACTTAGACTTAGCGACTTTTGGGCTAGCACTCTTCTGGTGAGGGGCCTTATCGCTAGTTTTGGGCGTTGATTTTTGAGCTGCCGGCGCAATGGGCCGAGGCGTCCGATTTTGCGCTGGCTCAGACGCCGGATTAGCATACCGCCCAGGCTCGGCCAACGGCGGCATTGACGACGGCTCAGGTGGATGCTCTACTCGGCGCTCATAAGCGCGCTCTATAGGGGCAGCGTTGGCTTCTGCTTGAGCTAACCTAGCCAACGTATCTGGCGCGATCGCTTGAGAGAATCCGCCTTGACCGCTGTGCGGTAGTCCACCTATTTGTAGTCCACCCATTTGCCCAGCGTCTTGTCCCAATAGATGAGCCGCTGGCCGCGCGACGCCCGCCGCCTGGCCCAAACTTAAAGCCGACTGCACCACGTTATGAATTTCTTGCTTAAGAAATTGATTTTGCTGAAGAAGCTGCTGATTGCGGCTGTTGAGCGAGTCGATGACGGATTTGCTATCCCGTAGCTCAGAGGCTAGCTCTCGATAAACCGACATGGGCACAGACGGTGCGTAGCGGGTCGGAGCCGAATGGGGATCAGCAGGGTGGGAAGGCTTCATAGGATGGAGGGGATCGTAAATTCTAAGGCGGCAACGGCTTGAGTAGTCAAATTAGAGCAACGTTAGAGACATTCGTCAAGATGCTGTCTAGTTGTACCCTATTTTGTTTCAGCGCTACGGATGTTCTATCAATTATTTTGAACTTTCTTGATGGAACCTGTGAGCTAAGACACTTAAAAGAGCTGAATAGACTGAGCGAGTAGGGCTGCTTGGGTGCGATCGCGCAGTCCTAACCGGCCCAAAATACTGGTCACGTGGTTTTTAACCGTCCCCTCCGAAAGGTACAGCCGCTCTGCTATTTCACGATTACTCGCACCTTTGCCAATCTCAATGAGGACTTCCTTTTCTCTAGGGGTCAGCGCCTTCATTTCGGGCGGAATATCTCGATTAGGCGTGTCAGTCTCTTCTGACATCTGCGGTAGCGTTCCTAACATTTTTTGCATAATGCCAGGGCCGAACTGACTGTAGCCCTTAGCAACCGTGCGAATTGCCGCCGCTAGTTCTTCAGAGGGCGTGTCCTTTAATAAGTATCCGCTCGCACCTACAGACATAGCTTGCGCAATAAGCTCTTCATCGTCAAACGTGGTAAGCACCAATATTTTGATCGTGGGATATTTTTGTCCAATCGCTGCAGCGGTCGCAACGCCATCCATCACGGGCATTCGCATATCGAGCAGCGCCACTTCAGGCAGTTCGCTCTGAGCAAGCTGATCGAGCATAGCTAGCGCGACTTGCCCGTTTTCGGCTTCGCCTGCGATCGCAATATCTTCTTCTAGAGAAAGCAAGGCTCTAAGACCTTCGCGGATGAGTTTTTGATCTTCAACAATAAGGACATTGAGCATCATAAGTTCAGCTAGCCGCTATACGTTAGCGACAGAAATGGGCCGAATTGAAGGTAGAGGTAGGCTAACTTGAATTCTGGTGCCGGTTGAGATACCCGACGATTGGGCCGTTGAGCTAGTGACGGTAAAGGTGCCACCCGTTGATTGAGCGCGATCGCGCATACTCTGCAATCCAAATCCCGTACGCGCCTGAGCCGGATCAAAGCCCGCGCCGTTATCTTCTAAGGTAAGCGTAACGATAGCCTCAGAGCATACCAGCTGCACATGAATACGGCTCGCCCCGGCATGTTTGACAATATTGGTCAGCCCCTCTTGCACAATGCGGTAGAGGATGGTGTTGAGACTAGCGCTTAACGGGCGGCTAAGCTGAATATCTTGAGTAATGCTGAGGTCAACAGGATGAGTTGAACTATTTTGAAGATCCTTTAAAAGATGCGCGATCGCGGCTTCTAAAGTCTCGCCTGCTAGCGGGTCTTGTCGAAGCGCAGCCACCGACTGTCGCACCGACTGCAAAGACTGGCTGCCGAGGCGTTTGGATTCTCCTACAAACTTTCGCGATTTTTCAGGGTCTTTGTCCCACAGTTTAATAGCGCTCTCTAGCTGAATGTTTAAAGCTGTCAAAGAGTGGCCCAAAGAATCATGAATATCGCGAGCAATCCGACTGCGCTCTTGATCCATTGCCAGCTTCTCTATTTCTTGAGCAGACTGACGCAGATTTTGATTAGCTTGCTGTAGCCGCTCCTGACTTTGCCGCTCGGTTAGCAAGGCGTTAATCAGCAGTACAACGAGCAGTAGCGATAAGCCAAAGAGCACAATAAAGTTAAGCTGAAAGCTCATAATTAGCCCCTCCAACCGGTGCTGCGCAGACGGCGGCAGCCGACGGCTAATGCCAGAGAGAGACTCTAGCCGCAGCTGTAAACCGATTAAAAACAGCACGAAAGCAAGACCCGTCAGCACAATGCGCCCTGCTAGATCGAACATCAAGCAGCCGCGAATGACCAGTATTAAATAGACCACTGGCACAATTCGACCGTCATTAAACACCGTCGCCGAGGTAACCAGCGTCAGCAGTATCAGCACTATTTGCCCAAACGTATGACCTAAACGCGGCAGCTTACCTAGAGGAAGATAAAGCCCCATCAGGCCAAAAAGAACGAGCGGAACAACCGCTATCAGTGGGCTATGCTCCCAACCGGGCGGCGGACCACGGTGCTTGCCACCCGAAGGAGGGCCATCGAGCACGCTGATAAAGGCAACAGCCAGTAGCCCCCACTCCAAATACAGCAGAAAGCGGAAGGGATGGTTCTGAAGCTGAATGGCTCTGCTCATAGAGATGGTGCCGACAATCGCGCCGATCAAACTATTCCACTAGTTTAGAAGCAGTTTAGGCGCAGCTGTTACGAGCGCTTAGGCAAGTCGTGACTAAAGTCATGGATACAGTGGTGACCTTTGCTATTTCTCAGACGATTAGGGCCTTGACTAAGCTTAAACAGTACACAGCAGAGGCTAGTTGTTGGTTAATGCCATAAAGGCTGCCTTTGTTGGATTTTAATGTTTGACAATTTTTATGCAACTTAACTTGAAGACACTCTCTTTTAGCCTCCTGACAGCAGCCGCACTAGTAATGGCACCGCTCGCGCTGATGAAATCTGCAAATGCCGATGGCGGCGGTTCAAAATTTGAACAGCTCGATCTTACAGACGCACAATCCTCTCAAATTGAAGCGATTCGCACGGAGACTAAAAGCCAAATCGAAGCCCTGCTAACGCCTGAACAGCGCGCTACTTTAGGAGAAGGTGAAATGAATCGCGGCGGCTTGCGATCGCTCGATCTCACCGATGAACAGCACGACCAAATTCATACCATCAAGGACAGCTCTCGCGAGCAGATTAATGCAGTGCTCACCACAGAGCAACAGCAGGAGCTAGCGGCAGCACGGGAGGGTAGCGGCAGAGGCGAAGGCAAAGGACGCCGCTTTGAAGCCCTCAACCTAACGGATGACCAATCTGCTCAAATCGAAGCGATTCGCACGCAGACTAAAAGCCAAATGGAGGCTTTACTCACGCCCGAGCAGCAGGCTACCTTAGGCGAAGGTGACGGCGGGCGCAGAGGCTTTCGCAATCTCGACTTGACCGACGAGCAGCGTCAGCAAATGCGAGCCATTCACGAGGCTTCTCACGAGCAGATTAACGCAGTGCTCACCCCTGAGCAGCGTCAGCAGCTGCCAGAGCGCCCAGAAGGTCGTGGAGGCATGTCACAGACCGATCAACAGACCGATCAGTAGATATTAGACGCCCGATTTACGAAACAACAGGTATTACATCTTCAACTTTCTTCTGGGAGTTGAAGGTGTAGACTCTGCTCCCTAGCTGTTGTTTCTATAATTTCTACAAATTGTTGTTTGATTATCTAGCCCCAAGACAAAAAGACAAGCACCGTGAATAAAAAGTACGTTTCAAGAATGTCATCTATTCCTAGCGTTAAGCGCCGCGAAGTGCTGGGCTTTATCGGTTCCGCCGCTGTTGTAACGCTATTAGGATGCCAGCGTGAGCAATCATCTATTGCCGCTGCATCAGCAGAACCCTCCACTCAGACCGCTGTAGAAACCGCAACAGAAACAACTGCCGATTTGCCTGCCTGCGTCGTCAGCCCTCAGCAAACAGAAGGCCCCTATTTTGTAGAAGAAGCGCTAAACCGCTCTGACATTCGCTCCGACCCTTCAAACGATACTGTGAGAGCGGGCGTGCCTTTGCGGCTGAAACTTCGAGTTTCTCAAGTCAGTGCAGGCGCTTGCATTCCTTTGGAAGGTGCCGTTGTCGATCTCTGGCACTGCGATGCAGAGGGCGTCTATTCGGATGTGATTGACCGAGGGTTTAGCACAATCGGTCAAAAGTTTTTACGCGGCTCTCAAATTACGGGAGCCGATGGCACAGTTGAATTTGTCACGATTTATCCCGGCTGGTATCGCGGTCGGGCCGTTCACGCTCACTTTAAAATTCGCAACAACACTGACCCACAGGGCTATGAGTTTACCTCGCAGCTTTATTTTGACGATGCGCTGAGCGATCAAGTTCACGTACAGGCTCCTTACAGTAGTAAAGGGCAGCGGGACATGCGAAATGCGAGCGATCGCATCTATCAAAACGGTGGCAAGCAGCTCACTCTCCAGCTCACAGAGGCCGATGAAGGCTACGCAGGCACCTTTGATATCGGATTAGAGATTGCTTAGGAGTCAGTTGTTCGCAATCATCAAGCGTTCGGATGTCCAAGCGCAAACCTTTCCATCCAACTGCTCAGATAAATCGGTCGAGCGCCGCTTTTAAGGCTTCGACTTCGGCTTCGATATTGCCATCATCGACTGCCCGGGTAATACATTCACTCAGGTGCTCGTCTAAAATCAGTCGGGCCACTCGATCTAGGCCCCCTCGCACCGCAGCAAATTGAATTAGCACATCTGGACAGGGCCGGTCGTCTTGCACCATCGTTTTGATTCCGCGCAGATGTCCTTCAATCCGAGAGAGGCGGTTAACAATTCGCTTTTGTGACGCTTCGCTGTGGACGTGCTCGGTGCTGTGCTCGTGCTGATGGTCTTTAGCTGGAGGGCTGATAGGGCTTGCTAAAGATTCATGCGAGTGCAAATCGGAATCGTGCAAACTAGACGCGGGTTTTGAAGGAAGGGTCACTGAGCAACTTTGAATGAAGAAACAAGCGGATTCTCTGGTAGCGTAGCGCTAATGACGGGTGGCGGCGAGGTATCTGGCGCATGTTCGAGCTGGCAATAGGGGCGAGCGTAACAAAGCGGCGGCTCTAGTGAATGCTGACGCAGAAATTCTGGGTTGTTCAATACCTGTTCGGTGGGGCCAGAAAAAACCACGCTACCCTGGCCTAAAACGATGGTAGAACTGCATAGTTCTAGGACCATGTCTAGATCGTGAGTGGCAATAAGCTGCGTGAGCGGTAGGCGTTGCAATAGCTCAATAAGCTGCCGACGAGAGGCCGGATCGAGCTGGGCTGAGGGTTCGTCGAGGACAAGGACTTGCGGCTGCATAGCGAGTACACCGGCGATGGCGACTCGCTTTTTCTCTCCGCCTGAGAGGTTGCTAGCGGCGCGTTCGGCATAGTGATCAAAGTCTAGTCCAACTGCTGCCATTGACTGCTTTATCCGGTCGGTAAGGACAGGTTCTACAATGCCTTGGTTGAGCGGGCCGAAGGCGATATCTTCCCATACGGTTGGCATGAATAGCTGATCGTCTGGGTTTTGAAAAACGATGCCTACAAAGTTGCGAATTTGAGTGAGGGTTTCGGGCGCGATCGCCTGCTCGCCCACTACGATGCGTCCTTGCTGGGTGGGCAAAATTCCATTCAGGTGCCGCAGCAGGGTTGATTTGCCTGAGCCGTTGGCTCCGATCAGGGCGACTCGTTCGGTGGCTTTAATTTCAATATTAATCTCACGTAGGGCTTGAGTGCCGTCTCCATAGGCATAGCTCAAGTTGGTAACGGAGATGGGATTATGGTGCATGAATACCTGTTTGTCTGGGAGCTTTCGTTGGGTGTTTTATTAAGGGCTTATGATAGCTGTGATAAAAACCTTGGCAGGTAAAGGGCTTGTCCAAGTATGGCTATTATGGCGATCGCACTTAGCATAACAACATCTCTAGTCCCGCCCATCGGCAAGTCTCTAATATGCGGGATGCCGGTGTACCCTCGCGATAGCATCGCCTGATGAACCCGCTCGCCTCGCTCGTAGGTGCGAATAAACAAAGCGCCAAACATATTGCCAATGACAGACCTTTGTCGCCGTCTAGCAGCGACTGCTAGATTCCGCGAGGCCGCCGCCTGACGCATTGCCTTCAGCTCGTCGATCAAAATGCCGACATAGCGGTACATAGAGGCCAAAATGGCCACCAACAGCGGTGGTACCCGGAGCTGAACTAAAGACTGAAGTAAAGCAGGAATTGGCGTAGTCAGCGTGAGCAGGTTTAGCACAAGCAGACAGAGCACCGCCTTGAGGGTGACGCTGCCTAATACGATGAGTCCTTCAGTGGTAATTCGCAATAGGCCCCACTGCCACACCACTTCGCCGCCATCGTGAAACAACGTGCCCAGCAAGACGGTGGCAATAAAGGCAAACTCAACCGCGACTCTTTTTAAAAGCACCAGCCAAGTAATGCGGCTAATCAGCATTAGACCCAGTAGCACTGCGCTATAAACTGCCCAAGTCCACCAGTGGGCGTTAGGCGTGAAAGCGATCGCCATGACCAGCAGCGCCGCGCACAAAACCCGAGTACGCGGCGCCAAGGTTTGCCAAAAAGTCGCCTTTTGACTGTCGATATCAAAGCGGAAGCCGCCGATGTGCAGTAGAACCATCTAGTAGCGCTGTGATGTTGAAAGAGGAAATATAGTCGAGTCACTAATCGCGGGTTTCGTACTCATCGACTCGCGTATCAGACGAGGGGCCAGGTTTGCGAATAAGTAGCTTGCCAGCGACCCAGGCCACGCCAAACGCAGCCAGTGCGCCCACTATGCCCGCTACGGGTGTAGCGACTACAGCGGGTGCGCCTTTAAGCGCGTAGCCATCGAAAACGGCAGCAAAGGGCAGCTTTTGAGCCAGCGGTTCGGGGTGCGCTCTGTCGATAAATCCTAAATCCTCTGCGACTCGCTCTAACCCGTCTGGATTGGAGCTAGCGAAGGGCGAAACCACAGCGGCAATAATCAGCGCTACGCCCAACCCAATCAGAAAGAACTTGCCATACTGCATCTGAGAAGAACGGTTGCTCATGTGTATTGATCTCTAGAGAGACGATCTTGACGTTTACGGGGTGGATCGAATAGCAAATCGGGACGGGTGCGCCAGACGTAGCTCACGGCTGCCACCGTAATCAGCGCCTCGCCAATGCCGATGAGGGCATGCCAGCCTGCCATCGCGATTAGGGCAACGCCAGATGGAACGGTGCCGGAGATAGCCAGCATGATGGCTACGATGACAGCGGCGGCTTCTACGCTCACCCAGGCAGCGATCGCTAATCCAATCGCAGCGCCTGTCCAGCGATCGCGACCGATGGCAAAGCGAATTGCCCGGTAAAGGTAATAGCCGCCGAAGGTACCAATTAAGCCCATGACAAAAATGTTGGGGCCAAGGACGGTTATACCGCCGTCTTGAAAAAGTACGGCCTGCACAATAAAGACCGCGCTCATTACCAGTGAGGCCGCCCAGGGGCCAAGCAGTGCGCCTGCTAACGTGCCGCCTAGTAAGTGCCCAGAGGTGCCGCCGGGGATGGGAAAGTTAATCATTTGAGCGGCGAAGATAAAGGCCGCACAAACGCCCATGAGGGAGACAGTGCGATCGCCGTATACGGACTCTACTTTTTTGAGCGAAATCGCAATGAAGACGACTGCGACAACCCAGCCAAAGAGGCTAACAGGCAGGCTCAAAAAGCCGTCGGGAATGTGTAAGCCTAAAACAGGCGGGATGAGGGGATGTGACGAGCCGTTGAAGGTGATCGCCGACTGGAAGGTCCCTTGGAACAACATAAACAATCGCTACAAACTAAGGGGCTAAGAAAGCAGTCGTTATTCTTAAAGGGTACTTATTAATTATTGGCACTACGTCCGGCAGTCTGTATTTGGCGCAGTTTAAGTTACCGTAGCGCCATCAGTCACTCGAAACAATCCGGGGGGAGGGGATATTGTGTTATTCGCAGTGTTGCTATTCGCAGTGTTTTCGGCACCGGCCCAGGCTCACAAAATAGGGAGCGGCGCAGGCGGCGGATATTTTTCAGGGTTGTTGCATCCGGTCCTAGGGCTCGACCATTTCCTAGCGGTGGTTAGCGTGGGACTTTTAAGCGCTTAAATAGGCGGAAAAGCTATCTGGAGCGTGCCGACGACATTGCCCCTAACGAGTCCTCAATCGGCTTAGCCGCACCTACTAAAGAGAGTAGCGGCCCCATTTGCTCCTGTCCCGTTAGCGCCAAATCGCTGTGACACAGAAAGACACGCTCTCTCGTCCGGCCCAGCAAGTCCCGCAAGGTTCGACTCAGCTGAGCTTCGTTTGCCACTTCAGTTTCGGCCAACGTGATAGGTTTGCCCTGCCAATTCTGTCTAAAAATAGGTGCCCCAAACATTTCGCCGCTGCTCATGCCCCAAAGCGGCGAACCCGCATCTAGCCAAAACTGCCAGCGGTGACTCAGACGCTGAGCGCGATATTGGTAGATAGTGGACAGTGTGACGCCTTGGCGCTCCGTAGAAAGTGGCTTGACAGGATATGGATTCGCAGAAACAGTGCCCTTTTGCAAAAGTTGGATAAATCGGCCTACGTCGCTATCTGATTTGTCCGGACTAGATTGGTCTGCGGGCGCTGCGTAGAGACGAACACGATTTTCGACTTCCCAAAAATATTGGGCGGTTTCCATCAGTTCGCGCAGGGTGGCGAGCTGATCATAGGGCAAGTGATTCCCGCGCCAGAGAAAGTCTTGGACGATGCGATCGATGGTGATGACTGGGCTAGAGGTTAAGCGCTGTCGGCGAAGCTGCTTTTGATCTTCTATCCATTTCAGTATTCTGCCGTAGGCACTGACGGCCTGGTGTCCGAGGCGATCCCAGCGGTCGAAGGTTTCGGCGGGCAGCAGGTGTGGATTTTCGACTTGAGTCACAAAGCAGGTATCGGCAATCAGTTCGGCGCGAACCGGGTCGATGGCAACCAGGTCGAACCAGGGAATAGCAGCAGGGGCGATAGACTGGGGCGCTTGGGCATTTGGCCGGAGCTGAGCGGAAAGTCCTGAGAGGCTTTGGCTAAGCACGACTAGCATTTCAGCGATCGCATCCTGGTCGACCAATCTTCCCAACCCTGGATAAATCAGCGCCAGCAAAGAGAGCAACGCTCGCACCATCGGCGAGCTGATCAGTGGGCGCTGATCGTTTAGCGACTCGATGGTAATGCCTCGATTGCCTAAAATCTCAATCAGACTGTAGCGGCCAATCGCATCAAGGCCGGGGCCAATAACCGCAACTTCGTGAGGCTTTGCCTGCCCCGTTTCAATTGCAAAGGCGATCGCCTCCGCCGTTGTTCGCAGCATGTGGCCGCGCGAAGTTTCTTGAATAAGCGAAACCTGTTCGGGCAGCTCGGGCATGGCCAGCGGGTCTTCTACCCAGTCGGCAAAACGGTTGCCATACATACCTAGCGAGTCTTTTTGCGGAATGGCAAGTTCTAGTGTCTTTTCACACTGGTTTGCCAGCGGTCTTAGGGCGTCGGGATCTGCGCCGAGGCCGAGCCGGATTTTACCCTGCGGATTAAACGTAAATAGGCAAGGACGCTGAGCGCTGAGGAAAACTGAAAACAGAGGATGGGCGATCGCCGGGTATTCATCTACATCATCTGCCAGCAAACCGCTAAATCTCGATAGCAGCTGGGCCTGATACGCCTCCATCGGCAACAGGTGCCGCCAGTAGAGCGTGCTCATAATTCCGTAAGTTAGCAGTCCTCGCTCTAGACACCAACTTTGCCATTCGCTCAGGGCTTTACCCACGGTTTCCCAGAGAGCAGCGGGCGCGAGTGAACCGGGCATTCCCGCCTTCAATCGGCTAGAGATATCTTCTAGCGGAATGCAGCCCTGGGCGGCTAGCTGCAAAAAATCCAGGCTGCGACGCACCATCCGAGACTCTCGCCAGCCATCTACTTGGAGCGTGGCATCATCGAGGCGCGATCGCCATAGTTGAGTGGCTAATGTCTGCTCATTTTCGGGGCGTAGCTTCAAAGGAAACTGTGCTTTTAGCCCCATCGACTGAACGAGTAAAGGCCAAAAGAGAATAACCTCGTCCTGAACGAAGCCTGCGGGAGTTGTTGTCAAGGTAGCGGTGCGATCGCTCAACTCATCGGATAGCCGATTGGCCAGCAGTATGCGATTGTCGCCATTCGCAGCAAACACGATGAACGGATGACGCTGGGCAGCTCCTGTATTTTGGGCAAAGGTAATGAGCTGCTGCGTCTTGCCACTGCGAGTCGGACCAGATACCCAGAAGGATGCCATTCTAATACTGATACATTTGCACTCTTCATTCTACGCCAATACTCAAGCGGCGGATTGAAGTGGATCAACCCCCATTCGGATGCTCAAGCTGAAAGCCCATGAATGATGTACAGGTAGGAACCGCGCAAGTAGAAACCGCGCAAGACAAAAAGCCCACCAAATGAATGATGGGCTTTTTATCAAAATATTATGTGGTGCGTTGACTAAGAAACGACAGCGGCGATCGCAAATAACCCAACGACTAAGCTTGCAGCAACGCTACCCAAAATAATGTAGTTGCGCTTCTCTTTGCCCGTTGGCTCTTCTGCCTCGTACATTTTAGGTTCGACGGCGAAGTTGTTCATCAAACCAGATTCATCTTCTGTGTAACGCATTTAATATTGCCTCTTTTATATTTGTAAATTTATATTAACAAAGCTTGCAAGACTTTACCAGTGCCTGAGGAAAATTTAAGCGCTATTTCTGCCAAAGGAAAGATATCCGTTCTTTGATATCTGCTCTCTAAAGACGGTTCTCTAAAGACGGTTCTCTAAAGGCGGTTTAACTATTAATAGTTCCGGTCATAGGAGAACTCGCACTGGCATAGGCTTTTCTAGGAATGCGACCAGACTGATAGGCCAAGCGACCGGCTTTAGTCGCCATACCCATCGCTTTGCCCATGGCAACCGGGTTTTTGGCTAGCGCGATCGCACTATTCACCAGCAGCGCATCAGCCCCCAACTCCATTGCATAAGCAGCCTCGCTAGGCGTTCCAATCCCAGCATCCACAACGACTGGAATATTCGCGTTCTCAATAATGATCTCAATATTGGCCGCGTTGCGAATGCCCTGCCCGGAGCCGATAGGCGAGCCTAATGGCATAACAGTCGCACAGCCCGCTTCTTCTAGCCTTTTAGCGAGTAGCGGATCGGCGTTGATATAGGGGAGTACCGCGAAGCCTTCTTTTACGAGCTGCTCGGCGGCTTTCAAGGTGTCTATAGGATCAGGCAGCAGGTATTTCGCATCTGGAATCACCTCCAGTTTTACAAAATTATTATCCTCTTGCCCTAGCAGCTTAGCCATCTCACGGCCTAGTCTAGCCACCCGAATAGCCTCCTCAGCGTTGGTACAGCCCGCTGTATTGGGCAGCATCCATATTTTCTGCCAGTCGATTGCTTCAGCCAAACCTTCATGCCCAGGGGCATTAGTTTGCACTCGGCGAACCGCAACCGTAACAATCTGGCTCTCGCTAGCAGCAAAGCTCTGGCGCATAGCTTCTAAGCTGCTGAATTTACCAGTGCCTGTCATCAGCCGAGAGTGAAAGGTTTTTCCAGCAATCACCAGCACGTCTTTGGCGTTGCTAGTAGAAGGATCAAGAGAAGAATCCGTAGGATAGGTAGTCGCGGATAAAGGCGTATCGATAAGTTGCATGTTGGGGGCAGAATGAGTGGTTGTAGGAATAGCAGGTACTGAGGGCGAATGAGAGTTTGACGGGCGAAAGCGCTGATAGCTGAAGGCGCTAAGCAGAGGATCTGCGTTGCCCTGAACCTGGGCAGCAATAAGCTTGGCCGTAATCGGAGCGAGAAGAACGCCGTTTCGATAGTGACCGGTGGCCAGCGTCAGGTTCTCGCAGGGGCCAGCACCCAGTATCGGCAGCTCGTCAGGGGTAGAAGGCCGAAAGCCCCACCACTGTTCTTCAATGGGGAAGTTTTGCAAGGGTGGATAGAGCGCGATCGCAGCATTTAAAAGCCTCGCAATACCAGCAGGCGTATTGTGAGGCATAAAGCCCACGTCCTCTACCGTTGCACCCATAACAATGCGGCCTTCCTGACGCGGCACAATGTAGATCTTTTCTCCAAAAAGCACCCTTCTTAGCGGCTGGCGCTGCCCATAGCCTGCGGGCACTCGCACCGACAGCATCTGCCCTTTTCGCGGCAAAACGGGCACCGGCAATAATTCGCCAGACCAGGCACCTGTGGCCAATATGTAATGAGCCGCCTGCCTATCGCCAGCGGATGTCCTTAAATGCGTAACTTTGCCCTGCTGCTGCGCAAAGCCTTCAACGCTAACTCCAATTTGAAGATCAATGTCAGACTCTTGCACTGCCAGCTGAAGCGCCTTCATCAGCGCTCGATTGTCCACTTGGGCATCTTCTGGGTAGAAGTACCCGCCGACTACGCCTGCACCTAATCCGGGTTGATAGCTGTGGATAGCCTGAGCGCTCAGGCTGCTTTCCGGGAGTGGCCCATCTGTAGCTAACCCGTCTGTAGCTAACCCACCAGCTAAATAGGGCGCAAGAATGCCACAGGGCCAATAGCCGCTGTTAAGACCCGTCAGATTTTCTAGCTTGCTAACCCACGTGGGATAGAGCGCTAAGCTACGCAGACACAGATCTTGCATCGGCCCACGGGGAATTTGCTCGGCGCTAGGAGCCAGCATTCCAGCCGCCGCTAGGCCCGCCGCCTCTTCAAAATCTCGGGTAAGAACGGTAACTTGAACGCCTTGCTGATGAAGTTCTAAGGCGATCGCTAGCCCAATTAGCCCACCACCTACGATTAATACGTCTGAGCGCCCCATAGCTGAACTAATGTCGTTGAAAGGTTATAAGCTAATTGGCCTACGGGCTGTTACCACAGAGCAGGTACTGCGGGCGATGTCGCCGCAGGCGATGTGCTCGTAGATTCAGAGCTAGTTGAGGTGCTAGTGTCGGATGTCGCCGACTGATCATTAGTAATAGTGTTGCCCTGACTAGTCGGAGGCGTGTCGGCTACGTTATCAGCAACAGCCACGACGCTTACCTCCGTAGCCGACACCGTTTGGTCTTCCTCAATCCGCTGCTGTCTTTGAATAAACGTGCCAGCGGTTTGCAGCGGCGTAAATACTAACTCGCCCTCATCATCAAGCGTACGAACATCCGCCGGCTGCGCATTATTCTGGCTACCTGTTCGGCTGCTAGAACCAGGTTCGTTAGAGTCGGTGAATGAGTCTACTCTCGACGACTCTGTACGCGCTTCCGGGTCGTTACCAGAAAGCGAGCGAAAAGCCCTGCTAACGCCAAAGATAGACAAAAGCATAATTGCTAATATAACGCTGCCGACTGTGAACCTGTTGTTCAGACCCATGGATTTCATTTGTAACGCCTACTGTCTTCCTGATTCTACCCGGTCTTATCGCGACCGGACGATTCCTGAGAGCCTGTTTTCGAGCCGTGTGGGTCGCAAGAACCAGCTCTCACCGCTGTTACAAATCAACTTCAGATGCTTTCTAGATCTAAGTATCACCTTTAGGTGTCCAAGACACTGCTTGCTGGTGGCCCCAAAATCCTTTGTACTTAGTGACTTTAACATCGCCTAAGACTTTAGTTTGGCAGGCCAGACGAAGGGGTTTGTCAGGGTTGTGAGGTGGGAGCGATCGCCGAGCCGTATCCCGCCAGTTCACTTTAGAGATCGCACCCACAGACGCTGCATCTTTGAAATCCGCGCCTTTGAGATCAGCGCCTTTGGGATCAGCATCTTTGGAATCAGCGGCCTCAATCTCGACAGCACAAGTGCCGCAGGTGCCAATTCCCATACAGTTAACGTAGTGAGCTTTTGGGCTGTAAAGATCGACGTTGTTTTCCATCAAAACCTGACGGAGGTTTGCGCCAGTTTTACAGTGAAATTTCTTACCTTGGGCTGTAACAGCGGGCATGGGTTCTAGTTGGGTGTATTGCACAATTCAGCAGAGCGTCGCGTCATAAGAATATGCTGTCTAGCTAGGCTTCGTCACTTTTTTGAACTTTTATGCAACTGTGGACTTGGAAAACTACTCAAGCACGCGCCTTTCTAACTTGCGAGCTGATCCCGATGGCGCATGGATTTTTTACCCGTCATTTTTGCCCTCAAACGCCCGAAGACTTAGTAGCTATGCTCGAAAATAGCACCGCCCCAAAAAACAGCGCCGCCGCAGCTACCGTCTATCGAGTTAAGCAAGTGCATAGTGGCAAAGTGCTAGCACCTACCGAAATCGAGAGGGCTATCCTAGCTGGGTTGCCGCAGCTTGAGGACGGTAGCCCAGCGCCTTTTCCGTTAGCCGATGGCGTCGTAACAGAACAGCCTGGGCAATCGGTTTGGGCCTGCTCGGCGGACTGTACGCCTGCGCTCATTGCCGATATTAAAACCGGGCAAGTAGCGGCAGTGCATGCGGGTTGGCGAGGAACCGCTCAAAAGATTTTGCCGGCTGCGGTGCTGAAAATGCAGGCGCAAGGAAGTGCGCTAGCAGATTTGCGGGTAGCTTTAGGGCCTGCGATTGATGGCGCTGTGTATCAGGTAGAGCGGGCAGTAGCAGCCAAAGTGGGAGCGACCGTTTTACCAGCTGAGCAAGCGTTTTCTGAGGATGAGGCGATCGCACATCTCCTATCTATAGACAACCCACCGCTGCTAAACGATCCAGACCAGGGCAGAGTGCGTTTAGACGTAAGACGAATCAATCAGATGCAGTTAGTACAAATAGGCCTAGATGTGGAATGCATTGCGATCGCCCCCCACTGCACTTATCAAGAACCCTATACCTTCTTCTCCTACCGTCGTATGCGAGAGAAAAAAGTTCAGTGGGCAGGCATTATTAGCGCCTGATCTTCCTACACCTTATCGTCGGCGGGCGGCGGGCTACCAAACACAGGCGTCAAAAACGCTACAATCAGGCCGCTCAAAAAGCCAGAGACATTGCGAATAACCGGCAGCAGCTCAGGCGTGCGAGTCACAACTGGCCCCAAACCAAAGGCAAAAAATAGAATGCCCCAAAGTGGAGAAAACAGCAGCGCCCACTGCCAGGCAATGCCCTCACCTTCTTTTCTAGGCTGAGCCGCAAAGCCGCAAATAACGCCGCCCAAAATAGACGTAATCAGCGTTAAAATCCACTGCTCGCGAGGCAAGCCCGGCACCACGCCGCAGCCGCCACGATTGAGGCATTCTTCGAGCGTGCTAATAGACTGAAGCACAGCGCTATCTTCGCCGTTATCACGAACAAAGAACTGGTTGCCAAAGCGAGTTTGCAGCTCGATCCAGAAGGTACGCGGCAGCAAAGGAAATACGTCATCGCCCACGCTGAAGTTAAGCAGGTTACCGCCTCTAGGATCGGCAACTAACATAATGCTCTTCTTATCCAATCCCCAAAAATCCTTCACCGCTCGCCCAGGCGTTTGGTCAAATTGAGTTAACACTCTCAGCTTCCATCCGGTTTCAGCTTCAAACGCAGGCAGCTTTTCGTTGAGGTACTCTTCTTGAGCAGTATTGAGAATGCGAGCTAGATCGATCACCACTGTTGGCTCGTCGGGCAGCAGTTCTGGGTTGTTAACGGCCTGCGCGGGTGCCATCGGCGACCAGGTTAGCAGCGTCACACAGCAGATTATCGCCAGTTGTCTGACCAGTTGTCTGAACAGGGTTTGGAAGCGCTTTTTCATTAGTTCGAGCCGAAGGCAATAACGCCTAGTGTTTACAGTTGTTTACCTAATTTTAAGATACCAGACGCTTGAGCAAAGCTATTCGCTCGTAAGAGAGGAGTTTGCTTCGGGTTCTACGTCTTCGGGTAGCCGATTGGGCTGTTCAATCTCAGCAGCATCAGGATTTATCTGCGCTCTAAAAGGCCGAGCGCGATCTGAACGCTGGGCCACAGGTTCGGTGGGTTGAATAGGTGAAATTGTTGGCTGAACGGTTTTTTGAAGGGTCGATTGAGCGGACGGTCGAGAAGATGATTGGGAAAACGGTCGAGAAGATGGTTGGGCAGTCGGTTGAGCGGACGGTCGAGAAGATGATTGGGAAAACGGTCGAGAAGATGGTTGGGCAGTCGGTTGAGAAGGCGGTCGAGCGGGTCGCGGTGGAATCGGTGGCGTGGGCGGACGGCGGCGGCGGCGATTGGGGCCAGTAAGTACTCGAAAAGCAGCCGTAGCCCCTGCCATTAGGCTGCGAGTGGTCACCTGTGCTCTTTGCGCCTGGGCTTTAGCTTCCAAAAGGCCCTGATCCACCTGCTGAGCTACGTTGCGAGCGCTCTGCACACTGCCGCTGACCTCTCCCGAGAGATCCGAGAGTTCTTTGCCAGTTAGTCGCAAATCTTGAAGGGTGGTTGGGAGTTCGCGGTTGAGCGTGTCGAGCAGTTTTTCAGCGCTGCGAGCGGCTCGAGCCAGCTCTTGCAAAACCAAAATTGCCACCGTTAGCAGCGCCATCAAGCTGATGGCGACGAGCAGAATAGAAATGCCAAGCCAGAAAAAAGGGGAGTTCACGAAGGTTTTGGGGCTATTCCTCTAAAAGCTGAGTCGATACTGACGCTGGCGAAGCGGCCCCGGCAGTCGCAATTTCTGTTGGCATAGGGCTGTATTCTTCCTCAGGATACGGGTCGTCTTGAGTCTGCTCGCTCTCGGGTTGGCGTTTCCACTCTTGGCGACTGGCTACTTGCCCAGCAGCGATCGCATCTCTAAGTCTTTCTAGGGTTTCTTCCCAGTTCTCAAGAGCATTCGCAGATAGACGATCGGCCTGAAACTGAACGCTAGTCGCCAGATCTTCAGCTAGCTCGGGCAGGGCATCGGCTGATTTTCTTAAAACGCGGCGAGTTTCTTTACCAGTCCGAGGCGTGGCCAAAATACCAGCGACCGCGCCGAGCGCTGTGCCAATAAGAATGCCGCTAAAAAGACCACCTGATTTGTTATCTGACATGACGGTTAATGTCCTGTATTTTTTATTTCTTTATTAAACGAGTTTAAGACGTTGGAAATTAATTGGAGATAGAAAATGCGTGGTTAAAAGAATAAGGCGTCTTCAAGCTGCTTTATAAAATTTCAGCGTTTGCGATATAGCAAAACGGTCTGGAGAATTCTGATGAGCTTAAGCATATGAATGACCTGTTGCGATCGCGCCTGAATTCGAGCGAGCGAGAGCCTAGCTTGAGCAATCTGCGCTCGTTTGAGCATCAGGCTATACCCAGCAGCTTGCGGCGATACAGACGCTTGCCTCAGCACATGAGTTAGCAAAATCAGATGATTGCGCCATCGCCACAGACGATAAGCCAACCACCCAACGGATGCGGCTATCATAACGTTCAAGCTAACAGCGACTATCATTCTGGCTGATTCCACTCTACGGCGTAGCTCATCACCAGCGGCGTCAGGCCAATCTCTTCAGGCTGGCGATCGCGCAGCTCAAAAAATGCAATAACTTCTTTACTCGTCGGTTTCCCCCGCTTAGCCCCCGCCGCCCCCGCCGCAATAATACAGCCGCCACATCGACCGTTCTGCTCGCTGGCCTGCCGCCATCGAGCTAGCGCCTGATTATCGCTTTGACTATCGACTTCATATTCGTTGAACAGATGCAGATGCCCCAGCGCCGTTTGTAGCAGCCCTACTTGAAAAACTTGACCGCTGATCGGGTCGCTGCCCGCATTAAAACAAATCGCTTTAAGTCCGCCCTCCTGCCGAATTTGCTCCACTAGCTGATGAGCTTTAGGACGCGTAGTCTGAATAGTCAGTACCGGCCAGTCGGCCTTGGCGCTAGGCAGTTTATCAGGCGGCGTTAAAAAGCGTTGGTAGTAAATGCGATCGCTTTCTCTTAGCGGATCGAGCCTTTTGTTCGGATGGTTCCCGAGCATAATCAACGCGCCTTCTGGCACGCTATCGTCAATTAGAGGCGCTGTATCTTCGCCGATAATTTCGCCTAATGGCTCATCCAATTCCAAATCAGGCTCAGCAGTCTCTGCTAAAAACGCAGCGGATACCGCCGGAACGGTAAAAATTTTGACGCTGACCGTCTCAGAGCTGCGACCGGTCGCAGTCGAGACAGCAGCTTCCTTCGACTTTCGAGAGCTGCGCCCCTTTTGCTTAGCAGGTTTAGCCACATCCTCGGGCTCTGTTTCATTAACCTGATAAAACGGATTAGGAATGCGAAAGCGACTGCTAACCGGATTTAGCGCAAATTCTGGCGTACTAATATCGTGCTTTTTCAGAAATCGGTGGAAAGCCTCTAGCGCCACGATCAGACTCAGGGCCTCTTCTTCTACAATTTGCGATCGCAGCCCTTCCAAAGGATGAATGCTGCCAAACTCGCACTCGACAATGGGAGATTGATGAGCAGCACTGCCGCTCGCCGTTTGCGGTCGAATAGGAATAACGTCTTCAGCCGGGTGAAAGTTCAAAAACAGACAGTTCTGCTCTAGAAATGCCTGCTGCATACCCTTCGAAAAATCTTCGCGGTGCATTAGCTGATGGCGAAACTGCTGAAGCGACTGTAAATCTCTGTAAAACAAGAGGCCGCAGTCTATTCCGGCAATGCCCAGTATCGACAGGTACAGCGTATCAATGTCCCAGCAGTTCAGCTCAATCGCTAGAATTTCCTGTTCGCTCAGATGCTGCCAGGGCGCTTCTTTCCAGATCTGGTTGGACTTATCAATCAGCAGTTCTTCAGTCGCTGGCGCAAGGCTCCTACTTTGAGCCTCAGCCGCCTGTAGCTTTTCAAAAACCTGATCGATAGCAGGTAGCTCAAACGCATACTCTACGGCAATGTCCAAGTCCTGAAGAGCGCCTCTGAGGAAAAACTGAATCTCGCGGTTGCAGACAACGACTTTTCGCGGACGAGCCGGGTTCGCATTACCCTGCGGCGACTCAATGGCCTGTAGCAAAGTTCTTACAACAGCTTCATGTCCGGTTTCTTTGGGCACTACGCTCAGGCCGCGCACAATGCCTTGGAGCGTATCTACCCACAAAATGCAGTCGCCCTGCTCGCCGTCTTTACTAGCAGTCGGATCGCGCTCGGCAATCGCTTGGGCGTAAGCCTCTAAAGACCGGCGATCGCACTCCCAGACGCTGGTTAGCCGAGGTAGCTGACCTAGGCGACGACATGTGAACGGGCTGAGTGGATGCATGGGTAGGGTGAGAGAACAGGAGCGCTCTTTAGAGTTCTAGGGCTTGTGGAATCTTTGTATCAGATCTTTTTGTGTCAGATCTTTATAGGCGTCAGCCTTAAAATTCTAGGGTTTCTAGGGCCTTTATGAGCATTAACCTTTTTAGGCATTGAGTTATTAAGCCTGATGGTCATTCAACTTGTGGGCACTCATGGGCACTTATATAGAAGAAGACCCATGCGCTAGACTAGAACCAACCTTATCAACCACTTTACTTCTATGACTCAAGCCATTTCTTCTACCGACGTTCAGACGCCTGAAGCGGCTGCCGAAGCCGTTCGAGCAAATGGCGATCGCGGCATTCTAATGTCAGAGACCGCGCTGACTCACGTCATGGCTCTGCGAGACAAGCAGGGAAGTGACTTATGCTTGCGCGTAGGCGTTCGTCAAGGCGGCTGTTCTGGCATGTCTTACATGATGGACTTTGAAGATATCAGCAACGTAGGCGAGCATGACGAGGTATACGACTACGACGGCTTTAAGGTTGTGTGCGATCGCAAAAGCCTGCTATATCTATACGGCCTTATGCTCGACTACAGCGACGCACTCATCGGCGGTGGGTTTCAGTTTACCAATCCCAACGCCAGCCAAACCTGCGGCTGCGGCAAGTCATTTGGCACATAGGGAATAGGGCCAACCCCTAATCCTGGCAAAACAGTGTCCGCTTATCGTTTATCGCACATCCATTCACATGCAGACTTTAGAAACTCGGTTCGAAGAGGGGATCGCCCGCTACAAGGATGGGACAGATGCGGCAGAGCTGCTTCCTACCTTTAAAGAGATCTGCCAGCAAGCGCCCAAAAACAGCGCGGCGCAAACCTGCCTCTCTTGGCTTTACCTACTAGCGGATAAGCCCAACGCTGCTTTTAAAGCGGCTCAGCGAGCAGTAAAGCTGGCCCCGCGCGATCCTCAAGCTCGGGTAAACTTGGCCATCGCTATGCTAGAAACCGGCAAAAGTGGCGTACGCGAGCAGGTCGATCAAGTGGGACAAGTCTTGTTTGCAGTAGATGAACTTAAAGCTGAAATTCAAGAAAACTTTGAAGAAGGATTAAGAAGACGCCCAGACTGGAAGAGTCTGAAGCGAATTCAAGCTTGGCTGTTCGAAGGCCAAACTGACTGAAGCACAAGGATTTCAGCTAGTCTATAGCTGAAAATTGCTGAGAATTGCTTAACCCAGCTTCATGAAGTATTAAATCATAAACTCATTCGACAGAAGCGGGGATCGGCCTAAAAAGCGATCCCCGTTTTTTTCGTTTAGGGCTTTTGCAGTGCGGGTTCTAAGCTTTTGAGAGCTTTTTTCTTTATTGAGAGAAATAACGCAGAGGGCCGTAAACGCCTAGTAGATAACTTAACGAGCGATCCCCGGTGCGACTGATAAGCTTAGATGAAGAACGCGATAAGCCTGACTTAACAGTCGCTTTATTCGCAGTTAATCCCTTGAACACTCGACTAAACTTTAGGAGCCGCCACCATGAACCTTAAAACTGTTGCGCTAAAACCCGAAACTCGCAATCACAAAGGCTTTTTTGTCCAAGACGCCGACTACACCTTCGTCGAAATTGATAAGTCTGGCTGGGCGCTCATCTGCGTAGACGACGCCGTTTGTCACTATGTTGATCCCGACAATCTGTTGGCTTCTGGCATCGACGGCAACCAAGCCATGTAGGCTCTACATCCCTGATGTCTCTTGATGCCTCAAGGCAGACAAAAGGGCGTGATTGAATGGAATATAACTTGATAAGTGGCTGCTTCTCCGATGAGGCAGCCATCTCTATGTGAGGTGTTCTTACAAGCTGGTTTTTATGTCGCCAGTTGCTTAAGCTGATGGTTTATGACGTTATCTATTTATGAAAGAGCGCTTGTTTAACGGGTTGAATACCGCGCTGATGCTCAACCTATTCTTTGTATTGTTTTGCTTTGCTTGGTTTGCGATCGCCCTCATTGGTCGCTCAACTAACGTCAACTTGGGCTTCGATACCTGGTATAGCCTCTGGGATCCGGTTATTATGCCTGCCATTGGAATTTTGATGGCGGGTGCGCTAGTCAGCGGTATTTCTAGCTGGGTGCGCAATAAGTTCCTAAAGGGAACGGAAGCCTCTTAGCACTCAGCTGAAAGCATAGGTAGGTGCGAAAAGCCTACCAGCTCCCTCTTGTTCGCTCGTACCACTTCACAAGTACGCTAGCCAGCCGTTTGGGATCGTGGCGAACGGTAGTATTACTTTCGCTCATAACATTAGCAATAACGATCCGCCTACCCGATTCGACGACGGTTTGGCGATCGAGCAGCACTGGCGTAGAGCCTTCTTTGTAATAGCGAGCGATCGCGGCTTCTGACGGCAGCTTTTTCTGAATGAGCACAGCGTCAAATAAATACTTGCCGCAGGCCCTATCGATCGCCTGAATATGTTCGGCAACGCCGTAGCCCTGAGTCTCGCCCGGCTCGGTCATAATATTGCAGATGTAAATGCGCGGCACTTTTCGAGCCGCGATCGCCTCAACCAGTTCTGGCACCAGAAGATTTGGAATAATGCTGGTATAAAGACTGCCCGGCCCCATAATAATATAGTCGGCCCCCTCAATAGCTTCAACGGCCTGTGGCAGAGCCGGTGGATCTACCGGAACGCAGCCGATTTTAGAGATAGCGCCTTTAGCCTTGGTGATGTTCGACTCACCTTCAATATATCGACCGTCTTCTAGGCTAGCCCACAAACTCACGTCGCTCAGCGTGGACGGCAGCACGCGTCCGCGAATGGCCAACACCTGAGAGCTAGCAGCGATCGCCTGCTCCCAGTCTCCGGTAATCTCATTCATTGCCGACAAAAATAAATTGCCAAAGCTGTGGCCGCTAAGGCCCGTGCCGGACTCAAACCGATACTGAAATAGCTCCGTCAGCAATTTCTCCTCATCAGCTAGCGCCGTCAGGCAGTTGCGAATATCCCCCGGCGGAATGCCCCCCATCTCTCGCCTAAGCCGCCCCGAGGAACCGCCATCGTCAGCAACCGTGACAATAGCCGTAATGTTCGCGCTGTAATGCTTCAGGCCGCGCAGCAATGTCGATAAACCCGTACCCCCACCAATTACAACGATGCGAGGGCCTTTGCGCAGACGACGGTGAGTTGCGATCGCATCCCACAAATTATCCTCACTATTAGCCGGTAGCAAAACTTCGGTAATCGCGCCTAGCGTGCGAGACTGCGCCCAAACAATCAGCAGTAAGCCACCGCCAATTGCAAGCGGGCCGCTAACGTAGTTAGGCACTAGCCGAGTCACTAAATTCAGCAAGCTACCGACAAACTTAACCGTATAAAAAACGGGCGTTAGCTTTAGCCAGACCAGCGTACCTAAAATGAGCGAAACAATGCCAAACGTGCTTAGCAGCAGCCAGCGTTTGACAAAGAGTCCTGGCGTTAACCACCGCAGCCAGCGAGGGGGTTTAGCATATAACCTTTTACGATTTCGGCGCATGACGGTGGCTATTCTGTGAGCGTATCGCTCCAGGGGCACAACTAGAGACAAACTAGAGTTAGGACAGAGCCTCTACTGTGGAAGCTCGCAGTTCAACTAGGATATAGGTTCAACTAGGATATAAAGAGATCGCTAAATAGAAATCTACGATATACAGCAGTACATATAGAACACACCCCAATAGAGGACTAGCACCATCTGATGTTCAATTTCGATCCATTGCAAGCCGAGGATGTAGCAGAAGCTCGCGAAGCCGCCGAATCACCTTGTGAGAGCGATGAGCCGCTGGTGAGGCTAAAGGGAATCTCTAAGCAATTTGGTGAAAACTGCGTACTTGACCACATCGACTTTACCCTCAATCCGGGGGAGGCGATCGCCATCATTGGCCCATCGGGAACCGGTAAGTCTACTATTTTGCGAATTATCGCTGGACTCCTCGCGCCAGACGAAGGTGAAATTTGGGTTGCAGGCCAAAAGCGAATCGGCCTAATCGAAGACTCGCCCGATCCGTTAGGCGTCGGCATGGTTTTCCAGCAAGCGGCGCTGTTCGACTCGCTAACGGTAGCCGAAAACGTAGGCTTCTTGCTTTACCAGCACTCCAATTTGAAGTCTCGAGAGATTCGCAAGCTCGTCTCTAAAGCGCTAGCAATGGTCGGATTACCCGACATCACCGATCAGTATCCCGCAGAGTTATCGGGTGGTATGCGTAAGCGAGTGAGCTTTGCTAGAGCCGTCATGTCTAATCCTTACAAACCAACCGACAGCCCCAGCCTTTTGCTATACGACGAGCCAACCGCCGGACTCGATCCCATTGCTTCGACCGTTATTGAAGATCTCATTCGAGAGATTCACACTGGCAAAGCCTGTAGCTCTTATTTGATAGTGACTCATCAAGAAAGCACCATCAGGCGTACCGCAGACCGCGTGGTCTTTTTGCATGGCGGTCGAGTTCAATGGGTGGGCAGTGTCGCCGATATTGACTCAACAGATAATCCATTTGTTCGACAGTTCTTTAGCGCTAAGATCGACGGCCCTATTCACGCTACGGGCTAGCGAGCACAAAACTATCCGGGCGTTTTGAAGTTAATTTTGCTCAGTCGCCAAACCGAATAGTTTAGACTGAACAGATAACGCCAATGTCTTAACTGTCTATACGCACTGGTCTGTTTAGGCCGATTTACTGGGTCAGCGTTGATCTAATCGCGTAGAATGGCGCCAGCAGGCAGCGTCGCAAATAGACGTGGACTAATCAACTTAAGGAATTCATGCGGGCACGAACAATTCGAGAAGGTTCTGTGGGGCTGCTGATCTTATTGGGGATCGGTCTGTTTGGTGGGTTGGTGCTTTGGCTACGGGGCTTTAATCCAACTAACCGGCCCTACGAACTGACCGCCGAGTTTGAAGACACCATGGGCGTACAGCTTGGGACAGCTGTGATGTATCGAGGGGTGCCCGTAGGCCGAGTAGTGTCTCTAACGCCGCGATCTAACCAGGTAGAGGTAGGGCTAGAAATTACCCAGAAAGATTTGCGTATCCCCAGTGAAGTGCTAGTCGAAACGGTAGAGTCAGGTCTCATTGGCGAGATGTCGATTGAGATTATGCCTTTGGCTCAGTTAGATGTAAGCAGCCTTGATATGAGCGCCACAGGAAAAGACTGTAACAGCAGCTTGATCTTATGCGACGGCGATCGCCTAGTGGGAGTGACTGGCCCTAGCTACGAAGCGCTATTGCGATCTGCGGGCGAAGTGGCCGATTTACTAGCCGATCCTGAGCTAATCGCCCAGTTAAAAGCAACGTTGGACAATGTGTCTACAACGACTCAAGATGCGAGCGTACTCGCTCAAGAAGCAATTGGCCTAACTAGAGCAGTCAGAGAGCAAGTTGTGCCACTCTCGGCGGCGGCTCAAGCTACTACGGTAACCGCAACACAGGCCGCCAATCAGGTAGGCGCAGCAGCAGAGCAGTTTTCACTCACAGCTTCTGACATCAACGGTTTAATTGGAGAAAATCGCGGCATTTTAGTAGATACGTTGGGTAATTTGCAGGCGTCTAGCTTGCAGCTACGGGCCACAGCAGATGCCATTGGGCCTACTTTTCAAAGTGGCGAGCTAGTCCGCTCTCTAGAGACGCTCGTCGGCAATGCGTCAGCGGCATCAGCAGATTTGCAAGCAGTAACATCTTCACTCAACACACCCGCCAACTTGGTGCTTATCCAGCAGACGCTAGAATCAGCTCGCGACGCGCTTTCTAGTGCTCAAAAGGTCATGGCCGATGTGGATGAGATTACGGGCGATCCAGCGGTGCGCAACCAGCTACGCGAGCTAATCAATGGGTTAGGGGCGTTGGTATCTTCTACCCAGACGCTAGAGCGGGAGTCTGAAATGGCTCGGGTACTAGCGCCTTTAGGCGTACAGGCAGATAGCTCTATCGATGGCCAAAGCAACCGTCCGCTTGGGGGGCAAACGACTACGAGTACAGGGTTAAGTTCACGCGCATCGCAGTCAAAAGTAGGTCGTATGCTCGCAGAGGATCCTCAAATCGAGCAGCTCAACCAGCGCCCACAGCTAGTATTTGATGGGGAAAAATACATTCTGCGGCCCTAGCATCCAATCAGCAGAATGAGGGCTAGTAAGTCTTTTAAGCAGACTCTTTTACACTACCTTTAGCATTATCTTTCGGCACTATATAAGAACCGTTGCTTTGTGATATCGGTACTGTTAGAAGCCGTTGCTTTGTGATAGTAAGGAAAGTAAGATATGGCGAACGTCTTGATGCATTCAAACAATTGCTATAGCGCAGTCATATTATCTTTTGCGGGAACCTTTAGGGCACCGTTGTCAAGTTTTCTCTATCTTGTCTGTGCAAGGTACGTTTTAGGGTGACTTATTCTCCACTGCTTCCTTCCGTTCATCATCTATATCCATTAGACGATTCATCTGTACAAGCTTGGTCAGCCTCGCTGCTAGGTCAAATTAGCTGTTTGCTGTGCTGTCCAATCGACACGCCTCAGCTCTGGTCTAAAGTGCTACTTCTGCTAGGCCGAACGCTATCTTGTTCAGCTCATTTATCCTGGCGGACAGCGCCAGGCAGCGGTGTCGATGAACAGCACTGCTGGGGAATGTCGCCATTATCAACCGACGCTTCAGCGCGGCTGTGGCAGCATTTAGGGATTGACTTACCGAGCGAAGATACCTCTCTATGGCAGATTCAGCCGGACGAGCTAAAGACGCAGCTATCGACACTGGTCTTTGAAGGCTGCTTTAAGCTGACAGATATTCGCGTTTATGAGCGGGACTGTTGGCCTGCTGAGGTAGTGGCCGCGCTCGGGCCAAGTGCTGGCCGATCGGTCGCTTTGTTACCGCTCGGCTGTGATCACGACAGCGTAGGTGTTTTGGCACTGCTGCGACAAGCCAATCAGGAAAGCTGGCAGCCTAGCGAGATCGAGCTGATTGAAGCGGTAGGCAGCCAGATTTATTTATCAATTCGGCGATCGCACATCGAGCAAGTTAGCCGCAACCGCAGCGCCTGCGATCAGCTTACAAAGCTACCCGATCGCGTCTTATTCAACCAGCAGTTAAATCAGGCCATCTTGGTCTCCAACGCCAGAGACATTATGCTGGGCGTCGCTTTTCTCGATTTGGATCGGTTCAAAAACATCAATGACACCTTGGGCCACGAAGCCGGTGATTGTCTGCTACAGCAGGTTGCAGAACGATTGCGGAACAGCCTACGAGCCTATGATGTTGTCGCTCGTTGGGGCGGTGATGAGTTTACGATAATGCTGCCAGGATTACGCTCTGCTGAAGATATTACGCATATTGCAGAACGCATTCTAAAACAGCTATCGGCGCCTTTTCAGGTGAAAGACCAAGAGCTGTTTGTCACCGCTAGTTTAGGAATTGCACTTGCGCCTTACGACGGCCGAGACGGACAAACGCTGCTGCGAAACGCTGACGCAGCCATGTATCAGGCTAAGTCTAGAGGCCGCAATAACTTCCAGGTCTATTTTGAGGAAATTAACGCCAATGCGCGAACTCAGCTCAATCTGGAAACCGATTTGCGCAAGGCATTAGATAACCACGAGCTGTTCTTGTGCTATCAGCCTCAAGTGGATTTAGCAACCGGCGAGTGGATCGGGCTAGAGGCTCTCATTCGCTGGCAGCACCCGGTGCTAGGACTTATTCCGCCCAACAAATTCATTCCAATTGCAGAAGAAACCGGGCTAATAGAGACGATCGGTCAATGGGTACTACAGGAAGCTTGCTATCAGTATGGACGATGGCGACAGCGCGGCTTTCCGGCGCTGCGACTAGCGGTAAACCTATCGGCGCAGCAATTTCAGCGCAGCAGCCTGGCAAGATCGATTATGCAAATTCTCAAGTCCACAGGCTTCGACCCTCGCTATCTGGAGCTAGAGGTGACTGAAAGCGCGGCGATGCATGACGTAAAGTATGCCATCGACATTCTTAAAAAGCTTTCACACGCGGGCATCCAAATCGCCATGGACGACTTTGGCACAGGCTATTCGTCTCTGAGCGTGCTCAAGCACTTTCCGCTCGACACCATTAAAATTGACCGCTCTTTTGTGATGGATCTAGTCGATAGTCCGAGCGACGCGGCGATCGCCTCCACCATTATTGCGCTCGCTAAAGGTCTTAACTTCAAGGTACTCGCAGAGGGGATTGAGACAGTCGAGCAAATTGCCGTGCTGAGCAAAATGGGCTGTGACTATGCTCAAGGCTACTGGTACAGCCGCCCCTTAACAGTAGAACAAATAGACGTTTTGATAGATGACGGTACGTTTTATCAGGTAGCTAGATTGCAACCACCCATCTAGAATCTGCGCTAGAAATCGGCGCTACAAAGACAACCTTAGCAAGGCTCGCCAGTCGTCGGCACAGTACGCATATCCCAAGGGACAACTGAGAAGAAGAAAAGGGTAAGCGCCATGATGAGTCCACTGGCGAGGAACTGCCAGGAGGGAGCGAAAGAAACGCTAAAGATGCCGATGCCGTGAACCAGCGCAGCGGCGGTGAAGCTGCGCGATCGCATCTTCATTCCCATAGCGCCGTATCCTAAAGTGCAGAGTCCTAGCCATAGAGGACAAAGATCGATCAAAATTGCGCCGACGCTGCAAAATATGCCGTAGGCCGTGAGCGCCATACCGCTAGCCATCAGCGCAGCCCAAAGAAAAACCACCCAGCGCAGATTTGCGTCTTCAGCGATCTGCCAAGTTAGTCGGGAGGTCCAGGTAATGCAAGCGCCGGTAATAGCTGCATCTATCACAGCCTGAGTGGTCCAACTCAGTAAAGAAAACTGCGCTAGAGAAAAGATGACAGCCGAAGCGGCACCCCATAGAATAAATGCCTGGTCAATAGAGGTGAAACACATCTTTTCGGCCAGGCTTTTAGCGAAGCTTTCGGCGACAATGCTACCTTGCCCTACGAACCCATCTGCTAAAAGGCTTAAGTGAGCTTTAGCTAATTCGAGAGGGTTTTGCAGCCCACCGGCTTCATCTGAATAGGTAGTCGAATAGCCGTTTGCGTACTGTTCTCGATGCTGAATAAGCGTAGAAGATGCAATGGATTCGCTGATATCAAAAAAAGTCATACCGACCGTCATTAATGAGTAACCTTGGCGCCCAACTCACCTAGGCTTCTCACCTGTGGCTTAGTTGAATGAAAGCAAGTGAAAATGAAGCTTCTGTTAAGATAGCTACAAGGTTGTAACTAAATGTTAACGCATTCTTATATCTTTATTAAGTTTGGGCAGCCTTATCCATCTTTAGGAGTAGATGCCCAGCCCTATCTGCACCCGAAAACTAGCACCAAAAATTTCAACCGGCATTTTTTGCAGCCCGTTTTCAGCCCAGGAGCTTTACGCTATCCGAGAGGTAAGCGCGTTACGATGGTGCTCTAGTTTTATCAAACGCTTTGCTTCGAGCGTCACCAACCTTCAATGACTACTGTTCAATGACTACTGATAGTTTGCCTACTGATAGTTTGCCTACCAAGGCGTCTGCTGCCTTCGCGCTTGAGTCGAAGGATTTGCGCAAGTTCTATGGCCGGGGCAAACGCCAGTTCGAGGCGGTCCGAGGGGTGTCTTTAAGTCTTTATCCAGGTGAGGTGCTGGCTTTTTTGGGGCCAAACGGAGCTGGAAAAACGACGACGATTAAAATGATTGCCGGGCTAATCTATCCTGATGCTGGATGGGTGCGAATTGCCGGGAAAGACCCGCATCGGCAGCCAGATGCGCTGCGCGGAGTCGGCGCTGTGCTAGAGGGCAACCGCAATTTGTACTGGCGGCTGACGCCTCTAGAAAATTTGGAGTACTTTGGTGTACTTAGAAAGCTGCCTCGGCGGATGGCTCGGCAGCGCGGACTAGAGCTATTAGAACGCTTTGAGTTAGTCGATAAGCAAAAAGAACCTGTGCGAAAGCTGTCGCGAGGAATGCAGCAAAAAATTGCGATCGCAGTTGCCCTCATTCACGAACCCAAGCTACTGCTGCTAGACGAACCGACGCTGGGTCTAGATGTAGAAGCCGGCGAAACGGTAAAGACGCTCATTCGACAGGTCGCAGATTCAGGCTGCGCGATTCTATTAACCACTCATCAGCTCAACGTGGCTGAGGAGCTATCGGATCGAGTGGCGGTAATTCGGCGCGGAGAGATTGTGGCTGAAAAGCCAACTCAAGAGCTTATTCAGCAGTTTTCAGACCGATCGGCCTACCGCATTGAAGTGGCCGGAACGCTAGATGTCTCTCGCAAATTGGCGCTAGAAAAGTTAGGCGCTCGCGTTAACAACCAGGTTATTCACTACGCGCCGCCTGCTGCGAAGCATCAGAAGGGCTCAGCTCAGCTAACTAGCAGGCATTCTGCCAACATCTACCAAATTTTTAGCATTCTCGATCCACTGCCGTTAGTAGATGTACGCCAAGATAAAGCTGATTTGACAGATGCATTTTTACGGCTAGTACAGTCTGATAGCCCAGTAGATCCGAAGGGCGATCGCACTACGACACCCCTACCGACAGCACCCTTACCTACAGCGCCTTCACCTACAGCCTCGGAGACTCAGCAATGATTGATCTATTTATAGGTGAACTCAAAAGAACCTGGCTTCAGACGCTGCGCTATCCCACCGAGGTCATTGGTGGGATTGTGATTTTAACGGCGGTGTTTTACGGCATCTTTTTTAGCACGCAGTACATGGCTGGGTCTGCAAATGCTTTTGGCGATCGCCTAGATTCGCTAGTCGTTGGCTATGTCACTTGGACGCTGGTGCTCTACATCTTGAACGACACGGCCACTAGCCTTCAGCTAGAGTCGCAAACAGGCACATTAGAGCAGGTTTTTCTATCTCCTTTCGGCGCGTTCAAGGTGTTCTTAGTTAGGGCCGTCGCTAATTTAACCCTGCGGATGCTCTTAATTTTGGTAGTACTAGGGCTGATTTTATGGATCACGGGCAGCCAGCTATCGTTTCCTTCCCTACTGTTGCTGCCATTACTAACGCTGATTCTGGCGGCTTCGGGGCTGGCCTTTTTAGCAGGTTCGCTGGCCCTAGTGTTTAAGCGGGTGCAGCAGCTATTAGGACTATTTCAGTTTGTGCTGCTGTTTTTGCTGGCTACCCCTACTGAAGAGTGGACAGGGACAGCGAGAACGGTTGCTCATATGCTGCCGATTTTGCCTAGCATTGGGCTACTCAGAGGACTCATGGCTAGAGGCGAGACCTTAGACTGGGGACTTTGGGCGATCGCACTAGCCAACGGATTAATCTACTTTGCCATTGGCATCATTGTCTTTCGATGGGCCGAGCGCAAAGCAAAAAGACAGGGCACGCTGGGTGGCTACTGATGGCAGGTCGAACGATCCGCGCTGAGCCGATCGATCAAAAAGCCTCAATGCGTTTAACCACTACCGGTTATTCCACTCGTCAGCCGCATCAGTAACAGCTTGATCCACCGTTTTCGTTCCCAACATAGAAGCCTGCAAATTGTTGTAGACAATCTTCTGCAACTCCTTAACATCTTCCATGGCCGGAATCAGCACTTCTGCGCCGCCCAGCTGAGAAGCACTCACCGAACGAGCAACTTCTACCGGTGAAGCCGAATCGGGCACTTCGCTAAAGTAGCTATCGCTAGCGGCCTTAACAGTAGACGGTAAAACGTTAGCCTCCTTTGCAAACTCAAGCTGATTTGCATCGTTAGTTACGTAGGTAGCAAAGGCCAACGCCGCTTCTGGCGCATCGGTAGCCTGAGGAATGACCAAATCCATCGCAGCAACGTTGATCTTGCCAGTGCTGCCCGTAATTTGAGGCGCGCTTTTAGTCACTTCTGCGATCGTAGGCGCGTTCTGAGCAATACTGTCTAGCTTTTCCGCGCCCGAAGCCAATATGGCCGTCTGACCAGATTCATAGAGCTGAATGGCCTGTGCATGTCCTTGAGTTAGCACCTCTTGAGGAAGTAGTTCCTGCTGGTACATATCGGTCCAGTATTGAAATACTTTCTTCCCTTCCAGCGTATTAAAAGCCGCCTGGCCAGACTCGTCTACCAAAGGAACGCCCATCTGCACAAAAGACTGAAGCACATCGGCGGCATCCTCAGGCACAAAGCTAATGAAGAAAGCGTACTTACCCGTTTTGTCTTTAACCTGCTTAGCGACCGTAGCGAGCGCCTCAAAAGTGGTAGGAGGCTCACTAACGCCCGCCTCCTCTAGCAGCGCCGTATTATATAGCGTCACTCGAGTAGTGAGATACCAAGGAAATCCAAAGCTGCTGCCGTTGAGCTGAGTGGCCTGCCAAATACCGGGCAAGTAAGTGGCCTGCTCCGACTCGGAGAGTTTGTCATCTAACGATAGCCAGGCCCCTTTAGCCGCTAGCTGCGAGGCAAAGTCGGGGTTAAGGTTAACCACATCCGGCGCGTTGTTAGCAGAAACCGCAGAGAGGATCTTCTTCTCCATATCAGACCAGGGCACATCGAGCCAATTGACTGCAATATCTGGGTTCTCGGCTTCGAAGTTAGCAATCAGAGTGTTGAAATAGTCATCAAAGTCGGGAGAGAGCTGCATCGTCCAGAACTCGACTTCGGTTTTGCCAGCATTACCAGACGAGTTGGCAGCATCGTTGGTATTCCCACAGCTAATGAGCCAGCTAGAGAAAAGACCAATGAAGGCAAAGGTCAAGAACCGTTTCCAATGGCGGATGAAGAACATGTTTAGAGCTTGTGTTAACAGCAGTCGTGATGGCTTATGACTTTACAGCAATGGCCGATGGTTATGGGCCAGCAGTAGACAGATCGTTAGAGACAGCGGCGCTAAAGCGTTCTTCAGCTGTCAGTGAAAGGACGCGTATATCAAGACTGTTTGTTACATCTTTGGATTGGGCAAACTGCACTGTCAGCGCATTTTCGTAAGTACTGTAGCGGTTTGAAGTCATTTTATCCGAGCTTGATATTCGACCATCAGTGCTTTCTCGTAGCTTGAGATATCGAGCTGCAAGCGGTCATCGCTGTATTTCTATGTTGTCTACCGACTTACTTTAGTTAGCTAGACGCTCGAGTGGTTGTGCCCGGCCAAGCGTGACTTTTTTACGGATGGCCAAGCGCTGAAATCAACGGTTAGCATGCGGCTTGAAGCACGGATTGATTAGCAAATAAAAGCACTGTTTGCCTGGGGAGAAGCACCTAAGTTCATCTGGGTCAAATGTAATTTTTTTGTTGGGATTTGGGCAGTCTAGAGTTCGAATCCGGACGTTATTCTCAGTCGTTATTACTTAGTCGTTATATAAGCGGGCGATCGCAATTGTGAACAGACTCAAGTCTTTATTTTCCAAAAAATCGCCAGGCGTTGGTATTGAGCTAACCCCTGAGCGCATCAACATTGCTCGCCTCAAAAAGCAGGGACAAAAAATCAAGTTGCAGACCCTAGCGACGGCTGAAATTCCTGAAGGAGTCTTTGAGGAAGGCCAGATTGTGGATAGTCCAACAATGGCTGAAATTATTCAATCGACCCTGTCCGAAGGAAAAATTAAAGCGACCCAAGCAGCGGCAGCCGTACCTGGGCGAGCCGTCACCCGCGTAATTCCGGTGCCCGCCGAGCTAGACGACGCCGAGCTGCGTGAGATGGTGCTAAATCAGGAGGCTAGCCTGTACCTACCGTTTCCTCGCGACGAAGCCGACGTGGACTATCAAAAGCTAGGCTTCTTTGTCGATGACGATGGGATCGAGAAGGTACAGGTGCTGCTAGTTGCTGTCAAAAAAGATATCACAGATAGCTACGCTGAAACCTTTGCCCAAGCGGGCCTAAGCCTAAGCGTTCTAGAGACTAGCAGCTTTGCTTTAATTCGCACCATCCGCGAACAGCTTCGACAGTTCACCTCGCAAGAGGCGGCAGCAATCGTCGATATTCAGTACGAGAGCACTGAAATTTCAATTGTGGTAGATGGCATTCCCCACTTTTCGAGAACGGTGCCGCTAGGAACTTCACAGATTCAGAATGCGCTGAGCCGAGCGATGAACCTACCGCCTTCTCGCAATGCCGATTTGCTTCAGGGGATGTCTATTCCACCGGGGCCAATGGCAGGCGGGCCTAAAGGTGGGATGAATCCAGGAACAGCCGCCATGCTGCGAGTGCTCAGCGACTTATCTGACGAGCTGCGCCGTTCAATCGATTTTTATCTTAATCAGGGAGAAGACATGGAAGTAGCTCAGCTTTTACTAGCCGGGCCAGGTAGCGCAATTGGCAATCTAGATGAATTCTTCTCTCAGCGGCTGGGGCTGCCCGCTAGCTCGGTCGATCCGGTCGATGCCCTAGCACTTGAAACAGATGAGGAGCTTTCTTCAGCCCAGCGCTCAGGGCTAGCAACAGTACTCGGTTTGGGCTTAAGGGAGATCTAAAACATGTACGGAATTGACATTAACTTTCTCAATGATCGCAAAGACCGTCCGGTTGAAGCGATTGTGCCTGTTGCGCAACGTTCGGCGCCAAGCACCACTAAGTTGCCTTTGCTGATTGGCGTGGGCGTTGCGATCGCAGCACTAGCAGGCGTCGGCGGCTACTGGATGATCTTACAGAGTCAGCAAAAAGGTCTGATGGCCCAGCAAACCGAACTAGATTCGCGGCTAGCCGAACTTCAGCAAAAGCTGGCTCAAGTCGATACGGTTCGCCAGCAAACGCAGGCCATCGACTCAGAAATCACGGCGCTAGCAGGCGTATTCGAACGCATTCGCCCTTGGTCGGCCATTGTTCGAGACGTGCAAGGCAGAACGCCTAGCCGGACGCAAATCTCTCAGCTCGCACAAACTGCACCGGCTGAAGGCGAAGCGGCAGCAACTGCGGAAACCGGAGCTTCTGCAGTTGCTCCGGTTTCCGCAGCAGGCGGACTAGAACTATCCGGCAACGCCTGTTCGTTCGATGACGTTAACGACTTTATGCTAACGCTACAGAATTCTCCTTTCTTAGAAAGCAAATCGGTCGAAATTACCAAAGCCGACTTAGGTGAGATTGTGCCAGGACGCTGTCCAGGCGACCCAGATACTGGCGAGCCTTTAGCGCTAGTCAGCTATACCATCGCTAGTGACATCAAGAGTATCCCCGCAACGGAACTGCTCGATGAGTTAAACCGCCAGCAAGAATCTACCGGACTTGCTGCTAGAATTCGCGCCCTTCAAGAAACAGGAGCACTTAAATAATGTCTGCCGCTGGAGATTTTATTCCGTCAAACGATGCCGACTTTATTGACGAACCCCTAAATCCCGTGGTGTTCGGCATCGAGCTATCGCCACAGATCATCGGGATTATGATTGCGATTCTAGGGCTAGCCGGCGTGGGCTATCTGTTCGTTAAAGTAGTGCAGCCCGTAGCCGCAGCGAATGCAACACTGCGCGCAGATATCGCGGCCAAAGAAGGTCAGCTAGTCTCGCAGGCCCAGCAGCTACAGAACATCGCCAAGCTAGAAGCCGAGTTAGAAGCCGCGATGCAAAGGCGGCGAAACGTTTACTCGCTCTTTGCCAACGAAAGGACGATGGATACGCTGCTGCTAGATATTAACCAGCGAATTGAAAGCAGCAATGCTTCACTAGGCAGTGTTCGCAACCAGGTCCTTAGCCGAGGCATCCCGGCCATTTTAGTAGACGCTCAGCTCAGGTCGTTTACGCCCGGAGAGAAAGTAGTGGTAGCAGATAGCTCTTTAGGCGATGGGGTAAACGGCAAGCTGCGTAAAGAAACCTACTCTGTTCAGTTCTCTGGAGACTTTGCCCAAACTCAGTCCATTTTGCGCAATTTAGAACGCCTAGAACCACTGCTAATGGTACGCAATTTCCAAATTGCGAGCGGCGAAGTGGTTCCAGAGACCGTCATCGGCTCGGGCGGTCAGGTCGTTATTCAGCCTAAGACGCCGATTACAACTTCGTTTGAGATAGATGCGCTGATGCCAACGGCCAACGCCGATGTGCCACCTGATGTATCTGCGCCGGTTGTAGAGGAGGTTGTAGAAGGCGAGTAACTAGCTTTTCTACTGCTTTGATGCTCAACGTTCGTTCGATTCTTTTTCTTTTTCCTAGTTTGTCCTCAAGGAGTGATCTGTGAAACGTCGTCTTAATTTTAGAAGCCTGATGATTAGCGGTGCCTTAGCCGCTGTCGCTGGCCCTCTAGCTATAGCTTCATCTGCTAGTGCCAAGACCGTCGTGGAAGGTGTGAACCTGAAAAAGACGCGAGCAGGATTATCTCTATCGCTCAAAACCTCTGGAGATACGCCTCAAGTCATAACGGCTCGTTCTGGCAAAACTTTGCAAGCTGACATTGCTCACGCTCAGTTAGATCTAAATGAGGGCGAAAGCTTTACTCAAAAGAATCCTTCTGCGGGTATTAAGTCAGTGACGTTGAAGTCACTAGGTGCTGACAAGGTACGTTTGACAGTAGAAGGCAACGGTAAAGCGCCGATCGGTGAGATTGAGAAAACGTCCAAGGCTGGCGTAAGTCTCTCTCTTGATACTCGCGCAGGTGCTAAGGCCGTTCCGTCCGCGCTACCAGAGGCTATCAAGATGATTCCGGCTGAATCGGTGGCCTCTACTGAATCGGGAATCTCCACTGAATCGGCG
>Ga0209194_1000355_pt1 | contig 38478 bp, 27 predicted proteins | sample COGITO_mtgs_1004_FD_184787 | JGI IMG/M metagenome (GOLD analysis project Ga0209194, IMG submission 184787) | Pelagic marine microbial communities from North Sea - COGITO_mtgs_100413 (SPAdes) (version 2) | ecosystem: Environmental > Aquatic > Marine > Epipelagic ... | reverse complement strand
TCCAATCTTTCATATGATCTCTACCGCCTTTTTCCCAGGATTGCTTATTGCGGTTACTATGTTTGCACAAACGACGCTCCTATTCCTCTACCGGCAAGACTTCTACATACTTCTGCCTAATGGATAGATGCCTAGAAGGGTGTTGCTGCCAATAGGGCAGTAGTGGATGAAGTCTGCTAGGGTGTTAAGCCGTTTGGTGATGAGCGGGTCGCCGCCGTCGAGAATGCGAAAGCTGATTTGGCCGATGCAGCCTGCAATTTCTAGCCCACCGTTTCGGCGATGCATGAGGGTTGATTGCGTTTGGATATTGAAGCTGGCCGGAATCAGGGCGTCTACTAGACTGGGGGTGAACGCAAGACCGCTGTAGCGGTTCCATCGTTTTCTAAGTGGATGGAAGATGGCTTCGGCGGTAGGTAGGGGGGTGTAGATGGCCTGGGCTTCGAGCGGGGGAATTTTGGGTGAGGTTGCTCTGAATGCGGTAGGGGTGACAAACTGAAGATGAATGCTGCGTTCTTGGGCGTTGGCCTGTTCGTAGATGTCTCGGTAGCTACAGCTATTGGCCCAGGAATTTTTGAGTGGGTTGGTGGTGATTTGGGTGATGGCGACTGCACCGTCGCCTAGCGGAAAAACTTCGCCTTTAAGCTGACGCCAGAGGAAGATGAGATGATCGAAGAGTTCGTCGTCTAAAAATGAGATGCGCCACCAGCATTGGGTTTTGGCCTTGATTGGCTGGTTGTGGAGATACCGTAGCTGATGGACGGGTGCTTGGTCTGAGTGAAAACGTTTGGGCGCGGCGATTTGGAGGGCGCTGAGGCTATAGCCTCTGTTTCTGGGGTCTTGGCGCAAGATGCGGCCTAGCTCGGGGTCTACAATGTCTATTAAATGAAAGAAAAGCTGTTGTAGCGCGGCTCCTTGAATTTGGTGGGCAGGGATAGTTGATTGAGTTGTCAGGCTCAGAACGATACTTTGGGGCATGTGCTTAGGGTGTCGCGCCGCAGTAATACGGCTATGTGTAGATGGATGGCTATGATGGTTTTGTCGGGATGGAAACGGGTAGATAGCGGCTGGTAGATAGGCGTTAAGTTAGAGATAGAGATCTGTGTGGTCTGGCAGGCTATTGGATGCATCGAACGCTTATGAACTTAACGAGATGACCCTTAGCAAAAAGAGACATTTGTGCGCGAGAAAAGTGTGAGAAAAACCGTAGGTTTATAGAAGCTTCATACTTTTGCCTTGCTATTCGGTTTGTATTGTATGTAAGGCTGCGATTCGGGAACCTAGTGATGAAAAATGCGTCTCTATTGTGTTTTCTCGGTCTGTTTTGGCGGGTTTATTCGTGAGGAAGCTTGATTGAGACGAGTTATTTGGGCGATCGCAGGCGTTTGCTTTTTTCTGAGCTTGTGGATTGTGCTGCCGGGGCCTAACCTATTTTTTCTGCGGCTGGCGGTGGGTGCGCCGGAAATTAGTCCACTGCTGGGATTGGTGAGTGCGATCGCGCTATTTTTTGCGCTGGTAAACCTTACTCGCCGAGGGTTTGTAAGGTATCGAAAGCCTAATAGGGGGCTAATTGGCCTGCTGTTGGTGACTTTGCTGCTGTGTAGTTTACCGTTGCTTCAGCAGCCGAGGGCAGTGGCGGCGGCCGATCGGTCTATGGCGAGCGTTTTTGGCGCTAATGAGCAGCCCAATTCCGTGGCGGCGTTTAGCTGGCTAAATTTCTTTCGAGGCTTTCCTGAGCAGGCGATTCGGCAGCGGCAAAATATTCCGTATGAGACGCCTGCGGGTGTGCCTTTAAGGCTAGATCTCTATCAGCCTTTAGCGCCAGGGCGGTATCCGGCGGTAGTGGCGATTTACGGTGGGAGCTGGATGCGGGGCAGCCCGGCAGAGAGTGAGGCGATGGGGCGGTTTTTAGCAGCGCGAGGCTATGTGGTGGCAGCGCTGGACTATCGACATGCGCCGGAGTATCGGTTTCCGGCTCAGGTGGAGGATGTGGCGGCGGGGTTGGCTTTTGTGCGATCGCAGGCCGAGGATTTTGAAATTGAGCGCGATCGCATGGCGTTACTCGGCTGGTCGGCGGGAGCGCATTTGGCGATGCTAAATGGGTTTCAGTTGGAGGAGCCGGTGCAGAGCCTGGTGGATTATTATGGCCCGGTTGATTTATTTAATGGATACTACGATATTCCGCAGCCCGATCCGGTGGATGTGAGACAGGTGCTAAGGGCTTTTATCGGCGGGACGCCGGATGAGCTGCCGGATGCTTACCGGGCGGCTTCCCCGTTGAACGTTGTAAAAGCGGCTAAGCCAGATTCATTGCCGACGACGCTGTTGATTTATGGGGGGAGAGATCATTTGGTGGAGGCTCGGTTTGGGCGATCGCTGTATGAGGCGTTAGTAGAGAGCGGTAACCGGGCGGTTTGGGTGAAGATTCCCTGGGCGGAACATGCTTTTGACAAAGTGTTCAGCGGTGTGAGTAATCAGATGGCGCTGCATTTTGTTGAGCGGTTTTTGGCGCAGACTCTAAAGTAAAGCGGTGGCGGATGCCGAATGTCCGCGTATTAGGTTAACCGGCGCTACGGCTTAAGAACTAGCTTCGTAAGCTTTTCAAAATGAGCGACAGAGGCTTCTACGATGCTAAGGCTATCTTCCCAAAATTTTGGCTGGCTGAGGTCTTTTTTGAGGTGCTTTTGCACAACATCTTCTGCAGTCATGATGCCGGTGTCTCGGAGTAGATCGGTATATCGCGGATTGAACTGGTCGCCATAGTTGTTCTGCTGGGCGTAGATGCCCAGGCTGAAAAGATAGCCGAAGAGGTAGGGATAGTTGTAGAAGCCGAGAGAAGAGATTGAGAAGTGAAGCTTGCTGGCCCAGAAGAGATCGTCGTACTGGCTGAGGCTGGTTTCGAACCATTTCTCCCAGCTTTCGTTCATTAGGGTGCAGAGCTGCGTAGGCCGGAGCGCACCGACTTTTCGGGCTTCGACTAAGCGTTTTTCAAACTCGAAGCGGGCGGGAATGTTTAGCAGCATAATGGCCGCTTCTTGGGCGTCTTGCCAGGCGATTTCTAGCTGTTGTTGGGGTGTGGTGGCTTGCTGGGTGAGGGCGTCTCGAACGAGGGTTTCGGCGAAGATGCTGGCGGTTTCGGCCAGGGTCATGGGGTAGCGGCTTTGCATAGAAGAGAGATCTCTCATGACCCAGTTGTGCCAAGCGTGGCCGAGTTCGTGGGCGAGGGTGAGCACGTTGGTCATGGTGCCCTCGTAGGTGAGGAAGATGCGCGGCTCTTTGGGGTCGGAGAATTTGGTGCAGTATGCGCCGGTGGAGCGGTTGGGGGTGGGTTTGCCATCTATCCAACCTTTTTCGGCCATCATGATGGCGAAGTCTCCCATTTCGGGGGTGAGATGGTTGAAGGCTTTGGCGATGAGAGCGATCGCATCATCAAAAGAAATCTCTTCGCCTTTGCCTGCAACGGGTGGCGGGGCCATGACATCCCAAGGATTCATTTGGTCTTGGCCGAGTACCTTTGCCATCGCATTTAACGCTCGGTGGCCGATCTCTCTGTGCTGATAGGTGGTGTTTATTAGCGCGTCTAAAGTCTCTCTAGAAATGCGGCTTTGGTGGCAGCTTTTATCTAGGTAGTGAAGTTCTCTTTTGTGAGATCTCTTTCTCGTTTCTTCTAATCGCCATCCGTTGATTGCGCTTAAACCTGCTGCAACGGGGGCTTGATAAGCGCTCCAAGCTTCGCGAATGCCTTCCCAGGCGGCTTGGCGAGTTGATGAGTCCGGGTGGCTAAGAAGATTGGCGGCTTTGGCAAGTCCCATCGATTCGCCGTTGATCTCGCACTTTAGCGTACCGGCTAGTTCGGTGTAGAGATTGCCCCAGGTGTGGAGGCCATTGGTGGCGAGGGCGGTGACGAGCTGTTCTTCTTCGACGCTGAGGAGTTGGTCTTTTTGCTTGCGGGCGTGACGGATGAGAAAGTCTATTTCTGCTAGTTCAGGGTCTTGGACTAGTTTGTTGATGAAGGCTTCGCTGGTGCGCGTGAGAAAGACGTTGTAGGGCGTCATTAGCTCTTGCAGATCGGCGCTGAGCTTTTGGAGGATGGGCATCCAGGTTTTGGCGTCGGCGTCTTGGGTGTCGGTGCTGAGCGCGGTGGAAATATAGGTGGAGACGTTGCCTAACTGCTTGGAGACGGCTCTGCGCTTTTGGTGGATGGCGCGGATTTGACCCATGAGAGAATCGCTGTCGTTAGGATCAAGGGTTTCTGCGGTTTCGATGAGCGGGGTGAACGATTTGCAGGCGGTGCCGATCTCTGTGATGTTGGCCTTGAGGGTGCCGATGGTTTGAGCGATTTTGCGATCGCCCGTCCCCGAGAAGAAGTCCGTATTATCCCAGGTTTGACGCAGAGCGGTAGCGCGGGGCTGATCGATAGTTTGCATGACGTAATTGGAGTGAAGAACCAGTAGCCTGTAGGTAAAAGCCTAACGCAGGAAAGCTAGCTAAGGAGTTTACCTTTAGGCTTGATTGCTACAACCAGCTATACGAGAGCCTCAGCCGTTCTCACTCGCAGGCTACGCCGTCTTGATCCCCAGCAATCCGACAGGTTTCGCCAGTAGCTACCCTATCCGAATCTAGGCTGAAATTGGGATTGTATGGATAGAAAAAGAGGCGGGCGGCATGTCGCAAACCAACGCGATCGCAAGTACTAATTTGCGACTCTTGCAGCTCCTCGAACCGCTTCAGGTAGAGACATTGCAATTCTCAAAGGTGTCTCGATATTCTCAAAGGTAAAGTCGCGATCGCTGGTGACTTTGATGCCCCCGGAAGAATTTGCTGATTACCAGCAATCTATGAACCTGCTCATCAATACGCATATTTTGATTGGGTCTAACGGTCATGTTGAGTGGCGACCAACCAACTTGGAAAAATAGAGGAAGAAATTTTGCCCGTCCGCTCCAATCAGTTTGTTCTACCGCGTTATCCAATCTCAACACTCTAGCTGTCTTCACGGGCAACCTGAACAGCAGAAAGGAACGAGAGTTCTATGCTATTTCCAAATTTTTCTAGCTTCTCTCGCAATCCTGCAAATAGTAGCTCTTTTACTTGTGGCTCCAGTCTCCCCATACCCATAGAACTCAAAAGGTTGAGATAATTATCAATGCTATAGGTAACTTCGCAGGCAGTTTGCTCGGCAACCAACTCCCTAAAACAACCAGAGTCCAAAATATCTTGTCCAAACCCCCTCAAAATCTCCGCTTGCACTTCCGCGCCTTCATATCGAACCCAGGAGGGTGCATAGGCTTGATATACGTCCTCAATCGCTTGATAAACTTCGTATTTCGGTTCAGGTCTTAGAGTCCACAGCAGGATGAGAAATCCATTGTCCCGTAATGCTTCTGCTGCTTTGGCATACCGAATCTCTGGCGACATCCAGTGAAAGGCATTGGCAGAGAGAACGGCATTAAACTGTTTAGCTTGTAGGTTCCACTCTTCAAATGAAGTATTGCAAATGGTCACATTTGGATATTGATCGCAATTGTGTTGAGCTAAACGACAAAAATCTGGGTTTGGCTCAACACACAGCATTGAAAAACCAAATTGAGCAAAACCTACCGTTGCATTGCCTGGTCCACAGCCCACTTCAAGAATCGATGCGTTTGCGGAAAGTTGGGCTAAGGCAATCGATCGATTGATAAGCTGCTTTGGATAAGGCGGTCTTGCGTCGTAATAGATATCAGCGACGGGAGAATACCAATTTCTTCGCTGTTCCAAATCGATAGAAGCTCTAGCATTGATGTCTTGTCTAGCGTTGTGCATTAGCTTGCCCAATCGATTTTTAAGTTCCCTTTCATTGTAGAGCCAGGAATCCGCTCAAAGTTTCTCTGTTCACCGACCATCCAAAATATCTTAAGTTTTGAACATGGGGAGATGCTTCTTAAAGCACTGCCACCGCCTGAAACGCAAGCGGTAGAACTATATATTCAACAGCAGCTTTGCCAGATAACATCCTGGTTTTCCACGTTACCTGGCAAAGCTGCTGTGTAAGCCCCCATTTACAGAAGTTAACTGCCATTTTTGCTATGTAAATCCGGGAAATCTATGTGTTATCTGACATTCTTGACAGGTTAAGTATGAGTACAAAGGTGCTTATCCGGCAAAGCTGCTGTATAAGCACCCGAATATATGACTTAATACAGCGCCCATCTATGTCCTCGTCCTCACATCAACCGCCCCGACTCCTCGATCAAGTTCGGGAATCGATCAGGCTGAAGCATTTCAGTCTGTTAACGGAGAAGTCCTATGTTTATTACATTCGCGATTTCATCCTATTTCACGACAAGCGCCATTTCAAGGATATGGGAACCTCTGAAATCAGAGCCTATTTGCCGCATTTAGCCGCTGACCGTCATGTGGCAGCATCGACTCAACCGGTTGCTCTGAGCGTGGTGAATGGTTCGCAGGCGGTGCCGATTTCTGTAACGTTGGCCTTGAGGTTGTCGATGGTTTGAGCGATTTTGCGATCGCCCGTCCCCACAAAAAAGCAGTATTGTCCCAAGTTTGACCTAAAGCAGTGGTGCGAGGCTTGTCGATAGTTTGCATAGTCTTTGGTAGAGGGTTGATAAACCGGAACAGGTGATGTTGTCGACGTGCCAAGGACAAGACACAATGAGGGCGACAGTTGGAGCGATCGCGAGTGGGTCTATGAGTAGTTTGATTGGAAAACCTTTGCAAGGGGGCAAGTACAAGCTGGATGAGGTGCTAGGTCGGGGCGGTTTTGGCCTGACGTTTCGGGCGCACCAGACTTATTTAGACCAGGTGATTGTGATTAAGACGCTGAATGAGTCTTATTGGGATGCGCCGAATATTGATGACTTGCAGCGGCAGTTTCAGGATGAGGCGAGGCGACTGGCGCTGTGCAGCCATGCGAATGTGGTGCGAGTAAGCGACTTTTTTGTGGAAGACGGGTTGCCGTATATGGTGATGGACTATATTCCGGGGCGATCGCTCTCTGATATTGTCCTACCTGGTAATCCGCTGGGTGAGGCTGAGGCGGTGACTTACGCTAGGCAGATCGGCGGGGCGTTGCAGGCAGTGCATGACAAGGGGCTGCTGCATCGGGATGTGAAGCCGCAGAATATTATGATCCATCAGCTTACGAGGGAGGCGGTGCTGATTGACTTTGGGATTGCGCGGGAGCTGACGAAGAATCCGGCGCAGACGCATACGAGCATTGTTTCTGAAGGGTATGCGCCGATTGAGCAGTATTTGCCGAGGGCGCAGCGGTCGGCGGCGACGGATGTGTACGGTTTGGCGGCGACGTTGTATACGCTGTTAACGGCTGAGGTGCCGGTAGCCGCAGTGCTGCGCGATCGCACGCCTTTAACGCCGATTAGTCAGCTTCGACCAGATGTGAGTGAGGCGGTGGCAGGGGCGATCGCGCATGGGATGGCAGTAGAGCTGAAGGATCGCCCTCAGTCTGTGGGGACATGGCTGTCTGAGCTGTCGGGGAGGACTCGGACTCGGCTGCCGGATACGAGAAAACCTGATACAAGAAAACCGGATACGAGAAGATCAACAACTTCTGCGGCGGCGACTAAAGTTGTTTCTCCTGCGTACCAGCCAACTCAGCAAAATAGAACAACTGTTGGAAATAGAACGGCGGCGACGCCTACTGGGTATGGCGTAGCGAGAAGGTCGGAGGCCTATGCACCGGTGGCTGCGCCGAAAGGCAGGGGCTGTGGCTGTGCGTCTACTTTGACGATTTTAGGAATTGCGATCGCGGGTGCAGTGGCGGGCGGTGGCTATTGGCTTTACCAGCAGGCAAATAACAGCCTAGCGACCCCGCCTGATCTGGGTTTGCCAGATGAGGTGAAGCTGCCTGAAGGCATAGACTTTCCTGAGGTGAAATGGCCTGATATCAAGAAGCCGAAGAAAGAAAAGCAAGAACAGGCTGAAGATTTGGCGAGTGAATCTGAGGTAGAAAATTCTGATGAGCCTGACTATACGCCTTTGCCAGAAGATACTGGCTCGCCTGCGGAGGGGCTGGTTCCGACTGTATTAGAGACAATTGGTAACTCGGCAAACGATCAGTCTGAAAGCGATGGTTCTGTGCCTACCGTACCGGGTATCCCGCCTGGATCTTCTGAAGATCAGGTGCGCGACCGGTTGGGCTCGCCAACTCGAACAGAGTCCGCTAATGGGTATGATACGGCAGTTTATAGCCTGGTGCCTAACCGGGTGGAGCTAGCTTATACGTACGGCTCGGGCGAGCTGAATGTGCTTCAGTCGGAGGCGGCGTTTTCTCCTTCGACCGATCGACTGGTGATGAGAACGGCTTTGCTAGGAATGTTAGACGGGCGATCTACTCGAAAGATTGAGAATGGATTGGAGGCGGTGAGAAAGGGGGATCGCGATCGCTTTGATTTTGATCGAGATGGTTTTTCGGGGGCGATAGAGCGTAACGAGAATGGCTATATTTATCTTTATGTTCGAGATTAGCTCAGCTAGAAGTGAGAATAATTCCGTGCTACAACAAATTTTACAACTTGAAGAATAAGGTTTTTAGATTCATGGGCATACTGGCAGAGCCATAAAGTTTTGGTATATCTGGAAGCTTGCTCTATGAATTCTTTACCAGCCTCTTTAGCTAGCCTATCGTCTCCACCGCCTGATTTATCGACGGTCGGGCAGCGTTTTTTGGGCCGCTTCAAGGTAAGTCAGCGAATCACAACGGGATTTTCTTTGGCACTGGGTTTGGCGTTTGCGGGTACGGGTGCAGGCATCACAATTGGTAACTTTTATCAAAACAAAGCGCTAGCAACGGAAGTGCGGGTTCAAACAGAAATTAGCCTGCTCTCTCAGCTGCAAACAGGCATTTTACAAGCTAGAACGCATCAGCAGCAGCTTATTCCGCTGAGCGAATCCCCGGCAGACTTTCAGGAAGAATACAGTCATATTCTGAAACATGCTGAGACTATAAACTCTCTTTTGCAGTCACTGAATATTTTTGTAGGTGAATCGTTGGGCGATCGCAGTAGTTCTGATTTAGTAAAAGCTGTGAGGATTCAAGAATTTTTAGAGACGTACGATGGCATTCCTCAAGCTTATTTGAAAGAACTCGATAGCCTAGTCCAATCAATTGACCCTGACACATTAAATACGTCAGCAAAGATAGAGACCGCCCAACAGAGACTTCTTACTTTTACAAATAGTGAGCTGGCGATTGCCTTTGATGGCATTTCAGACAATTTGGGCTTTATTCTTGAAGATGCTAACCGTCAGCTTCGCGAGGCGCATCAGGCATCAGAATCGGCTCAGCATTTACGTAACTGGATTATTGTTTTGAGTATGGTGCTTTCTGTGGGAAGCGCAGCGCTCTTGGCTGCACTCATCAGCCGCTCTATTTCTACGCCGCTAAAGTCGATGGAGACAACGGCGCTGGCGGTGGCCCAAAACGATGATTTTGATCTGCAAGCTGACGTTGTTGGCGATGATGAAGTAGGTAATGTCGCTGCGTCGTTTAATCTGCTGCTTCAGCGAGTGAATAATTTGCTCTCGGAGCAAAGAACCCGTACTCAAGAGCTATCAGATGCTAACCGGAAGTTGGTTTTAACCCAAAAGCAGATGATTGCTCAAGAGCGGTTGGCTTCACTAGGATCGCTAAGCGCAGGAATTGCTCACGAAATTAAGAATCCGCTGAACTTTGTAAATAACTTTGCCGAACTCTCTGTTGAGCTAGCGGATGAGCTTAACGAAGCACTCGAAGCTCAAAAAGAGCAGCTCGACCCGGCGTTCTTTGCGGACGCGGCTGAGATTGTCGATACGCTCAGGGAAAACATTAGCAAAATTGATCGCCATGGTAAGCGAGCCGACAAGATAGTTGCTAACATGCTGATGCATTCGCGCAGCGGCGATGTGGAATGGTCAATGGTTGATGTTAACGAGCTGGTGGCTGAGGCGGTTAATTTGGCCTATCACGGGATGCGCGCTAAGCAGTCGGCTTTTAATCTGGAGTTTGACACTGACTATGACTTGAGCCTGCCGCCCATTCGAGGCAGCGCTCAAGATCTTAACCGCGTTTTTCTCAATATTGCTAGCAATGCCTGCTACGCCATTTATCAACGGCAGCTTTCTGAGGGCGATGGCTTTACTCCGTTGCTTAAGGTTCGTACCCGCAACCGGGGGAACAGCGTAGAGGTTTATATTCGAGACAACGGTACGGGGATGCCCCCGGAGATAAAGGCTAAAATCTTCGATCAGTTTTTTACAACTAAACCGACCGGAGAGGGAACAGGCCTAGGAATGTCTTTAAGCTACGGCATTATTGTTGATCAGCACTGTGGCCAGATGGAAGTAGCGTCTGAAATGGGGCGTTATACCGATTTTGTGGTGACGCTACCTCAATTAGAGAAGGGTGCGTAGGGTTCTTTTAACCTTTACTTGTTTATTTACTATTTGTTTGTTTACTTATTATCGTGATGCAGACTATTCATATTTTAGTAGTTGATGATGAGCCTGATGTTGAACCAATGTTTCGACAGAAGTTTCGTAGAGATATTAAGGCGAAAAAAATTGAGTTCCATTTTGAACTGTCGGCGGCGGCAGCTTTAACTTATTTGGAGTCGCCAAAGGCGCGGGCGGAGGCGACCTTGATTCTTTCGGATATTAATATGCCGGGGATGAACGGTCTAGAACTTTTGCGAGTGATTAAGGAAAAGTATCCTGGCTTGACAGTTTTTATGGTGACTGCTTATGGCGATGAGCAGAGCCAGCAGACTGCTAGAGACTATGGTGCTAGCGGTTTTCTTAATAAGCCGGTGAACTTTGATCAACTTAAGCAAGATATTTTTAGCCTGAGCGAGTCTACTGCTCGATCGGCCGTAAACTAGCAAACTCGAAAGGCCAGAAGCCGTGACTCACTATATTTTAGTTGTGGATGATGAACCTGATGTTGAGGCGCTCATCACTCAAAAATTTAGACATAAGATTCGCAATGGGGAGTATCTTTTTACCTTTGCGAGCAACGGCGCACAAGCGTATCAGCAGGTTGTTGAGATGCCTACCGTTGATATGGTGCTAACCGACATTAGTATGCCGGTGATGGACGGACTGGCGCTGATTGACAAGCTTAGCACCCTGGCACAGCCGCCTAAAACGGTGGTGGTATCGGCCTGTAACGATATGGCGAATATTCGCGCGGCTATGAACAGCGGTGCGTTTGATTTTGTGACTAAGCCGATTAATTTTCAGGATTTGGTTACTACGTTAGAGAAAACGCTGAAGGTCGTTGCGCAGGAAAAGGCGCACGTGGCTCAGCTTGAGCAGGCTAAAATTCAGCTAGTACAGAGTGAGAAAATGTCGTCGCTAGGGCAGATGATGGCGGGCGTTGCTCATGAGATCAACAATCCTATTAACTTTATCTATGGCAATTTGAAGCCTGCTAGGAACTACGTTCAAGACTTGGTGACGCTGATCGATTGCTACCAAGCCTGTTACCCCAACCCAAAACCCGACGTTATAGACTGCCTAGAAGATATAGACCTGGACTTTCTGCGGGAAGATCTTGATAAACTGCTAGATTCTCTGTCGAGTGGGACGGTTCGTATTCGCAAGCTGGTACTCTCTTTGCGAAATTTCTCTCGCCTCGATGAGGCTGAGCGCCAGTCTGTTGATATTCATGAGGGGATTGAAAGTACGCTCGTGATTTTGAGTAGTCGGCTTAAGTCAAGTCCTGCTCGGCCTGAGATTCCAGTGATTCGTCAGTATGGGCAGGTTCCTCTGGTTAGCTGTTACCCAAGCCAGCTGAATCAGGTGATTATGAATATTGTTGGTAATGCGATTGATGCGTTTGAAGAAAATAGCAGTCGCGATTCTTTGCAAGTAAGTAAGGCTGAGCCTGATGCGATTTGGATTGAGACAGAGATTGTAGACGGGGATTGGGTGAGAATTGCGATCGCCGATAATGGCCCTGGCATGAGCGCAAAAACTCAGGCAAAGCTGTTTGATCCTTTCTTTACGACTAAAGATATTGGCAAAGGCACTGGGTTAGGTTTGTCTATTAGCTATCAGATTATTGTGGATAAGCATGGCGGTAGGCTCTCTTGCGAGTCGGCGATTGGAAAAGGCACTAAATTTACGATTGAGTTTCCCTATGTGCACTCGTAGGCATGTGCGCTCGTAGGCGGCGCTAAACAGCGGCGATTTCTTACCTGCGAAAACCTTTCGGAGTACACTTTAAAGGCTTCGTGGATCGCGTGCAGGGAATGTACTTCTTATGACTATGGCTCAGTCGTCGGCTCCGTCTACACCCGAAAAGAAAGATCAGCAGTGGCACTGTCTGAATGTGGAACAGGCGGTAGAGGCTTTGAGCAGTGATATTGATGCTGGCCTGAGCCAATCTGAGGCGGCGCGGCGACAGCAGGAGTATGGGCCGAACGAACTGAAGGAAACGGGCGGGCGCAGTCGGCTGGAGATTTTGGGCGATCAGTTTGCGGATGTGATGCTGCTGATGCTAATCGGGGTGGCGATTGTGGCGGCGGTGCTGGATATTCGCGCGGGGAAGTTTCCGAAAGATGCGATCGCGATTTCGGCCATTGTTCTTTTGAATGCGGTGCTAGGTTACTTGCAAGAGAGCCGGGCGGAGGATGCGCTAGCGGCGCTAAAGAGTATGTCTTCACCGACGGTAGCGGCGTTGCGGGACGGCGAGCGGCGGCAGATTTCGGCGCAAGATCTGGTGCCAGGCGATGTGGTGCTGCTAGAGGCGGGCGATCAGGTGGCGGCGGATGGCCGACTGCTGGCGGCGGCGGCTTTGCAAGTGCGCGAGTCGGCGCTAACGGGTGAGGCAACGGCGGTGGAGAAGCGGGCGGCAGATACGCTCGCTGAAGATGCGGCGCTGGCAGAGCGGAAGAATCTGGTTTTTCAGGGGACTGAGGTGGTGCATGGGCGCGGCAAAATGCTGGTGACGCGCACGGCGATGGAGACTGAGCTAGGAAAGATTGCGCAGATGATTCAGTCGGTGTCGGCGCTAACGACGCCTTTGCAGCAGCGGCTGAAGCAACTAGGGAATGTGCTGGTAATTGGGTCGCTGAGCTTGGTAGCGCTGGTGGTGATCGGCGGTACGCTGGCCGGGGGGGCAAGTGCCTTTGAGGATCTGCTGACGGTTTCGCTGAGTATGGCGGTGGCGGTGGTGCCAGAGGGATTGCCAGCGGTGATTACGGTGACGCTGGCGATTGGGACGCAGCGGATGGTGAAGCGGAGTGCGCTGGTGCGGAGATTGCCGGCGGTGGAGACGTTGGGGTCGGTAACGACGATTTGCTCGGATAAGACGGGGACGCTGACGCAGAACAAGATGGTGGCGCAGTCGGTGCATGTGGCGGGGCTGCCGTTTGAGCAGGACTTCTCGGTGAGTGGGGCGGGCTATGCACCGGAGGGAGATTTTCGGCTGAAGGGTGAGGTGATTAGTCCTTTGGAGAAGCCGACGCTGGCTTTATTGTTGTTGAACTGTGCGCTGTGCAACGATGCGGCATTGCAGCAGGAAGATGGCGCCTGGGCGATTGTGGGCGACCCGACAGAAGGGGCGCTGGTGACGCTAGCGGCGAAGGCGGGGCTGGAGAAGAAAACGCTGGAGTACGCGTTTGAGCGGCTAGATGAGTTTCCGTTTTCTTCGGAGCGGAAGCGGATGAGTGTGGTGGTGAAGGTGCCGAAGGAGAATCAGCTGGGCTTGAAGGCGGCGGCGGCGATTTTTGCGAAGGGGTCGGCGGAACTGTTGCTAGAGAAGTGCGATTTTATGGGTGAAGGCGATCGCAAGCTGAGCGAGGCGGATCGGCAGGAGATTTTGCAGAAGACTGAGGCGCTAGCTGGGGAAGGGAAGCGGGTGCTAGGGTTTGCCTATAAGACGATGGGCCACTTAGAAAGCGGGTCGGCGAATCGGTCTGCGGTTAAACAGGCGGCCGATCAGGCTGCGGATGAAATGACGGAAGATGCGGCGGAGAATGGGCTGATTTGGCTGGGTTTGGTAGCGATGATGGATGCGGCTCGGCCTGAGGTGTACGAGGCGGTTCGGCGCTGCCAGCAGGCGGGGATTCGGCCGGTGATGATTACGGGAGATCATCCTTTGACGGCGCGATCGCTGGCGGTAGAGCTAGGAATGGTGGATGCCGGGGCTAAAGCGTTTTCTGGCCAGGAAATTGAGGCGATGGATCAGCGGGAGCTAGAGGCGGTGGTCGGCTCTACTAGCGTGTATGCCAGAGTTTCGCCAGAGCATAAGCTGCGGATTGTGCGGGCGTTGCAGGCGCAGAATCAGGTGGTGGCGATGACGGGCGATGGGGTGAATGACGCGCCCGCGCTGAAGCAGGCGGATATTGGCATTGCGATGGGAATTACGGGCACCGACGTGAGCAAGGAAGCGAGCGATATGGTGCTGCTAGATGATAATTTTGCTTCGATTGTGGCGGCGGCGGAAGAGGGGCGGGTGGTGTATAGCAACATTCGCCGGTTTGTGAAGTACATTTTGGGATCGAATATTGGAGAGGTGATTACCATTGCGCTGTCGCCGCTGCTGCTGCCGATTGTGGCGGTGCCGCTGACGCCGTTGCAAATTTTGTGGATGAATCTGGTGACGGACGGGTTTCCGGCGCTGGCGCTGGCAATGGAGCCGCCGGAGCCGAACATGATGGATCGGCCACCGCACGATCCGAAAGAGAGTATTTTTGCGCGTGGGCTGGGCTGGTATATGGTGCGGGTTGGGATTGTGTTTGCGATTTTGGCGGTGTCGCTGATGCTGTGGGCCTATCGCTATACGCACCAGGGTGCGGGGAGTGAGTTTGGCAATCCGGATCGGTGGAAGACAATGGTGTTTACGATGCTGTGTTTGTCGCAGATGGGCCATGCGATCGCGGTTCGCTCCGACCGTCGGCTGGCGATAGAGATGTCGCAGTTTTCTAATCCGTATGTACTGCTGGCGGTGGTGGTTACAACCGTTTTACAGCTATTGCTGATTTATGTACCCCCGCTGAGAGATTTCTTCGGGACTCACTTTCTCTCTTTTCGCGAGCTGGCAGTATGCGTAGGCTTTAGCAGCCTGTTGTTTGTATGGATAGAGCTAGAAAAGCTGTTTATTCGTCAGGATAATCGTTAGAATTTTTCACTCAATAAATTTTAAAGAGAGTGACAGATTGTAAAGAGCATGCTCTGGAATATTGGCCCGTCTTTATCTTTTAGGCAGGGTCTTCTTTTAGAGTACTTTCTTGCACACAAACTTTAGGAGGCATACGACCTATGTCTTGGATACATATTATCTATCCGGTCATGGCTCACTTTCGTCGGCTGCGGCTGGCAAAATTGCTGCAACTATATCCCAATTTGTCGAACTATTCGGTGCTGGATGTGGGCGGCAGACCCTTTATATGGGAACTGCTGAAAAAACATTATCAGGTGGTGCCTAAGCGCTTGATATTGCTCAATACGCCGGATGATGGATTTGTTGGAGAGTCTCCTGACTATGCGGTGGAGATTGGAGATGCGCGCGAACTACCCTATACAGACAACAGTTTTGATCTGGTGTTTTCTAATTCAGTGATTGAGCATGTGGGGACTTATCAGCAAATGGCTCAGTTTGCGTATGAGTGCGATCGCGTGGGTAAGCAGCTTTATGTGCAAACGCCCAACCGCTGGTTTCCGCTAGAGGCTCACTTTGGCGCGGCGTTTATTCACTGGTTGCCCAAGTACTGGTATAAAAAGCTCTCTTTTCTGTCGGTGCGCTATTTAATGGCGCTAAAAAACCCTAAAGAGAAGAATGATTTTGAACAAGAGTTTGAGACAACCGATCTGCTCTCGTCGGAACAGCTGCGATCGCTCTTTCCTAAAAAGAAAATTATTGCTGAGAGAGTTGCGGGTTTGGCTAAGTCGTTTATTGTGACGAGTTCGGCAGAAGCTTGAGCGAGGGCTAAGGCGCTATTCGCGGTAAAGCCTGCAAGAACTGGCGAGGCTACTCATGCCTAGGGCGGTAAGTTCTATTAAGATGTGAGTGTCGTCCGCTTTTGCTTGTTATGAAGTCTCGAATGCCCGATCCGTACCGTCAGAAGCCCTCATTTCCAAAGCGCGATCGCTCTCGTACCAAATCTTCGCCTGCGGCAAATGCGCTGCAGCTGGTAGCGGTGGCTTCTGTGGGCGGGGCAATTATTTTTGCGAGCTTGGCAGGGCTGGCCTTTTTGCGCTCGGGTTCTCGATTTATGGAGGGGGTGAAGATGGCGATAACGCCGAAGCCGCCGGAGGAAACGGTAGACGTGCGCTCGGTGGTAGTGGAGAAGGTGCGGCTAGCAAGTGAGCTAACGACGGCGGTGTTTACGATGGAGGCGGTGGTGCCTGCTAAGAGCGATCGCAAGCTAGGCGATATTACCGTGGGCGAGACAAACCTGCTTTATATTGCCTATGGCACGGTGAGCGCCGGGGTCGATTTAGGAAAAATTCAGCCCGCAGACGTGAGCGAGTCGGCAGAAGGAACGGTTGTTCGACTGGTACTCCCTGCGCCTGAAATTTTTAACGATAATACAGGCTTAGATATCAATCGGTCTGACGTTTATGACTATGACCGTGGATTTTTGAACATGGGGCCAGACCGCGCTCCTCAGCTACAGATGATGGCCCAGAAGGAGGCCATGAAGAAGATTCAAACGGCGGCCTGTGACCAAGGCATTCTTAAGCAGGCAAACGAGCGGGCGCAGCTAGTGGTGGGTCAGCTACTTGAGGGCGCTGGCTTTGAGACCGTTGTGGTAGAAACCTCTGGCGATAGCGTGGCAGATTGCTATGCGCTGATGTAACTTGCGGCGATAAAAACTCGAGTAAGAAAGGGATGCTGGCTATAGGCATTCCTTTTTTATGGAGATGGATCTTATGGAGATGATTATTTTCAATAATTTGGCTTCTTGTATAGACAGCTTGTATAGATAGCTGTTGACGTGTGACTCTGCCGTTCGAGGCAGTCTTTGCACCCTGACTCCGGCGAACGGCAGAGCTTAGCAAACGATTTAGACTTTCGCCTGGAAACCGTTTGCCATAGCTATAGTGGCTTTAGCCTTTACTGAATGGCGGCTTCTGGCACTTCAGATTCAACTTCGGCATCAGCTTCAGGGGTGGGCGGCACGATAACGCGATCAATAATGTGGATGATGCCATTGCTAGCCTGTACGTCGGCAACAAGGATGTTGGCGTTGTTGACCGTAACAGCATCTTCTACGTCTACGGCGATATCGCTCCCTTCTACTGTGGCGATGTTGCCAGTCTCTAAATCAGTAGAGAGCATTGCGCCAGGGATGACGTGATAGGTCAGCACCTGAACGAGAACGTCTTTGTTTTCGGGTAGCAAAAGCTGCTGTACAGCGCCCTCTGGAAGGGCTTGGAAGGCTTCATCCGTAGGCGCAAAAATGGTGTAAGGGCCTTCTTCTGAAAGTACTTCGGTGAGGTCGGCGGCTTTTAGGGCGGCGGCCAAAATGGTGAAGGAGTCGCTGTTGTCGGTGAGTTCAGCGATGGTGAAATCTGCAGTGTTGATTTCTTCGCTAGCGGTGGCTTCAGGGTCAGTAGTTTCGTCTGTCTCGCCTTCAACTACTGCTTCATCAGTCATCTCAGCGTCGGCTTCGACCATATCGTCCATCATTTCAGCGTCAGCTTCAACGGTGTCGTCGGTCATCTCAGCATCGGCTTCGACCGTATCGTCCATCATTTCAGCGTCAGCTTCAACGGTGTCGTCGGTCATCTCAGCATCGGCTTCGACCGTATCGTCCATCATTTCAGCATCGGCTTCGACCGTATCATCAGTCATTTCAGCGTCGGCCGCCTCTACGTCTGTTTCGGCCTCCTCTGTAACCATTCCATCGGGTTCAGATTCTGTTACTTCTAAATCTACGTCGGCTTCTGCTTCTACTGCGCCTAATTCAAGATCGCTTGCGCTGGTAGAGTCAATGGCCTCTAGTATTTCTTTGGGGCTAAGTAGGGTTTCTGTGGCCGCAGGGGTTGGCAAGTTTTCTACTGAGTCAGCGGCTGTGCCCTCTACTTCGGTAACGGCTAGGCTTTCGCTTGGCTCTGGCATGGCCGTGCTAGGTAGGGCCACGAAGGCACCGACGCTACTCGCAATTAGGCCCAGCGTGAAGTTTTTGATGAAACGGGAACTGGTGTTGATTTGCATAGAGTTTCTAAATAAGTAGGTGAGCTGATGGTAGGGGGCCTACCTGTACAAGCTAAGTGAACTTTGCGCAGCGATCTGATACCGAAGCTGCTTGGTAAGAGTTAACTCTTCATTAAGGTTCATTAAGCTTTAACAAAGTGTATCGGAAAACTACAAAAGCAAAATGTCCGTAACTCTATGCACGGTGGTAGAAGTGCTAGCTAAAGGCGGAGGCTTTTGCGGTAGATAGCGTTTATAAGGGAGGGTGGAAAACCGCTTGAAGATGAAGCAAGCCTTGTCTGATGAGCCGTTTGGCGATTGGGCGGTTTTTTAAAAGTTGATACACGCAGGAAAAGTTCATATGTTAGAACTCCATCAGTTCGAGGCGTCGCATTATTGCGAAAAGGTGCGTCTGCTCTTGGATTACAAGCAGTTGCCCTATACAACTATTGAAGTTGTCCCAGGGATTGGCCAGATAGAACTCTATAGGCTGTCGGGCCAGCGGCAGGTGCCGGTGCTAAAAGACGGTGAAGTGGTGGTGAGTGATTCGAGTGCGATCGCCCAGTACTTGGAGAAGACATATCCTGAACGGTCGATTATTCCGGCGGGTGGAAAGGAGAAGGGGCTGTGCTTGGCGCTAGAGGCGCTAGCGGATGAGTCGATTGGGACGAATGGGCGCAAGGCGATGATCGGCGCGTTTAATCAGCATCCTAATTTTCGGACGGCGCTGCTGCCGATTTCGACGCCAGATGTGCTGAAAACGGCGGTGGGTGCGCTGCCGGGTGACGTGCTGAGCTTGCTGGGTATGGGGGTTGGCCTTGGTCCGGAGGCGGTGAAGTCGGCGACGGACATTTTGAAGCAGGATTTGGAGGCGATTTGTCTGATTTTGCAGGAGCAGGCTTATTTGTGCGGTGAGGAGCCTTGCCTGGCTGATTTTGCGGTGGCTGGACTGTCGATGTACCTAAAGTTTCCGTCTGAGCTGTATGTCGATTTGCCCAGCGGTATCTGCGGTAAGGGGGTGCCGGGGTTGGTAGACGATCCGGCGTTTAGCGAGTTTTGGGTGTGGCGCGATCGCCTCTATACCGATTTTCGCCGACCGCGTGGGGGAAGACCTAGCGGCGGCGCTGCGGCGACTGGGCCAGTGGCAATTGGGATTGAGTAGTTTGCTTTTTAAAAACTGAGCGAGCGACCTAGTTGATTGAGTCGGGCTGTGGCCATCCGGTAGGGTGGTTGTGGCCTGTTTTAGTATTTAGCGAGTTTGGATGCGTATGAGTGCGATCGCCTCTCGGTTAGCGGATGGTTTGGATGTGACGGCGTGGGATGCGCTGGCGGCGGAACAGCAGGCTCGGATTATGGGAGCGATCGCAGCGGATGCGCCGCCAAGCTGCGTGGTGATGCCCCGGACGGTTGATGAACTCTCTAGAGTGATGGCGCTGAGCTGCGAGAACGGTTGGCGGGTGCTGCCGACGGGTCAAGGTAGCAAGCTAAGCTGGGGCGGCCTGGCTGATGGCATTGACGTGGTGGTGAGTGCGGCGCGGCTAAACCGGATAGTAGAACATGCCATCGGCGACTTTACGGTGACGGTAGAACCGGGGCTGAAGGTGGCTGATTTGCAGGCGCAACTGATGGCAGAAGGGCAGTTTTTGGCGGTTGATCCGGCGTTTTCTGAGGCGGCTAGTTTGGGCGGGATTGTGGCGACAGCGGATACGGGATCGCTGCGACAGCGCTATGGCGGGCTGCGAGACGCGCTAATTGGGGTGCAGTTTGTGCGCTATGACGGAGCCGTGGCGAAGGCGGGCGGGCGCGTGGTAAAGAACGTGGCTGGCTATGACCTGATGAAGCTGATGACGGGGAGCTATGGGAGCCTAGGCATTTTGAGCGAGCTGACGTTTCGGCTATATCCAGCGGTGCGAAATCTGCGGACGGTGGTGCTAGCTGGCGGCGGGCAGGCGATTGAGCAGGCGATGGCTGAGGTGCGAATGTCGGGGCTGACGCCGGAGTCTTTGGATGTGGTGGCCCAGGGCAAGCACCTGAAGATTGTGGTGCGGTTTCAGGGGGTCGCTGAGGGGGTGGAGGAGCAGACGACGCGGCTGAAGAAGATTGCAACGACGCATGGCATGGGCTATGAGCAGCTAGACGGGGAGGCGGACGCTGAGTTTTGGGCGCGATCGCAATCTGTGATTGGTTCTGATACGGTGCTGTGCAAAGTGGGGCTAAGGCCGAGTGGGATTCCCTGGCTGCTGGAGCTAGTGGACGATGTGAATTTGGATGGCTATGCGCGGCTGCACGGTGGCAATGGGCTGGGTTGGGTGCAGTTGGCGCAGCAGGACGGGCTGGCTGAAGGGGTGGAGAAACTGCGATCGCACTGCCAGAAAAACGGCGGCTTTTTGAGTTTGCTGCAGGGGCCGAAGTCGCTGAAGCAGTCGATGGAGGTATGGGGCTATGCGGGGAATGCGCTGGGCGTCATGCGCGATATTAAAGACAAGTTTGATCCGCAGCGATTGCTGAGTCCGGGGCGATTTGTCGGGGGGCTTTAGGGCGAGTTTTTAGATTAATTCGCTAAAGGAGGCTAAAGGTGCCGTGAGAGAAACTGGGCGCAAATCCTTCTTAAGATGACAGAACAACCTATCTACAGTGATAAAAAGCGTGAAGCAAACGTTATAGACAGAGCAAACGATCGACCAAAGCAGTAGGATCGAGTTTGAATATAAATGAGAATCTTCCCGCTGTAGGAGATGTTTAATCAATGAGCATGACTTTTAAGGTTCCTTCGATTAAGTGCGAAGGATGCGTCGATACCATCACTAAAGAGATTAAGGTGCATGACGAGAATGCAAAAGTGAAGGGTGACGTTGAGAAGAAGACGATAGAAGTTGACTCTGAGATGTCTGAGGAATCGGTGAAAGAGTCGATTACGATTACGGGCCACGAAGTGGGCTAGTACAGCTTTTTAACAGCTCTATACTTTGCTGAATCGTTAGCTGGTTTTGGCTGCGATCTCTAGATTAAGTCTCTCTAACTGAGGGACTATTCGGCGATCGCAGCTTTTTTGTGGGCGCGGTCTGTGCCTTTTGCCCGATGCTGGCAAGTCAGCGTGAGCAGATGATGCAGGCGTAGATGTTAAGAGCAGCTTGCTCATCGGGGTAATTGTGCCGAATGACAAAATGGATCCGATTACTCAACAGGGAAGACAGGTAATTAACAAAGTGACTAACGCTGTGGAAAAGACGGGAAAGCAGGTGGCTAAGAGTGTTTCGCAGCTTACGGGCGGACGGCTAGAAGACGCGACTGAAGAGGTGATTCAAGCGTCTGTAGATAAGGCTTTGGATATTTTGGAAGTGGCGGGCGATCAGGTGCGGGCGAAGGGAATGGATGCAGAGCGGGTGTCGATACAGGTGGGCGTGAGTATCGCCGGGGTGGCGCAGCTAACGTTGACAAGTAATGTTCCGGCCGATCAGACTGGGCAAGGGGCTGGGGTTGCTTTGGCAAAGTCCGATCCAGAAGACTTGTAGGATGGTTAAAAAGTAGGAATACAACTCATGTCTTCTAATACGATCACGGTGAAGTGCCCGCAGTGTGAGCGGGTGTATATTTCCTGGCATACGCCTGTGGTAAATCTGTCGGATAGTAGCAGTAGCTACGAACCAACGACGGCTTGCTCTCAGTGCGGATATCGCGCGAAGCTGAATGATTTGAGCGATGTTGATGGCGTTTTGCAAAAGACCTAGGGCGGGCTATAGACCTAGTTCGGGCGATATCGGGTACGCGCTATACCGGGCCATATTGCCAAAATCCCCCGCAGCTTGGGTTAGGCCGCGAGGGATTTTAGAAAGGATAATTCAGACTGGTCTTAAGCTTTAGCTTTATTCTCCGGGTGGGGCTAACAGGGGTTCTGCTTCGGGGGCTTCGGGGGGAATAACTTCTGGCAGAGGCTGTGCGCCGTCGCCAATGCCGCCATTTGGCTCTACCGGTATCATTTGCTCGGTCGGCGTTGAGGTCTCTGTGCGGACAAAGTATTGAGCCTGCTCTCTGAGGGACGCAGCCGGGCCGGTTTGTCCCTGCTGCTCTAGCAGGTCGGCGGCTTTGTTGTAGTCGCTAGCGACAGATGAGAGAACGTCGTCAGGCAGATCGTTAAGGTCGCCGGTTTCGTCGGTAAATTCGAGGTAGGCGTTGCTTAAGAAGGCTTCGGCTCGGCCAATGTAGGCGCTAGGATCGGTGTCGTTGAGAGCGATCGCGGCGCTGTAGGCTTCGACGGCGTTGGGATAGTCTTCGGAGAGGGTGAGTTCGTAGGCGCGGTTGAATACCTGCTCGTATTCGCTGGTGGGGCGCACTTCGATTTGGTAGCTGCCGCCAAGACCAGAGTAGGAGGTGGCGATCGCACTATAGGTGCCGGTTTCGGGCAAGGCTATAACGATGGTGGAGTTGAGCGTGACGCCGTAGTCGTCGTTGGTGGTAATGAGTTCGCCGTTTGGCCCTTTGAGCTGAAGTACGGTGTCGAAGTCGGCGCTTTCTAGCTCGATGGTCATGGTTTGGCCTTCGTCACCGTCGAAGGTGTAGGTGTCCTCCATGGGGGCTAAATTGCCGGTTTTTTGTAGCAGCGATTGGGCAAAGGCCGACCGGGTGGCAACGCCGGAGACTCCCGCTAGAATAAGAGCGGCTAGCATGGCTTTGACGGCTCTGCTTTGAGTTGGGCTTTTGGCAAGTTTGCCTTCTAGTTTGCTTTTTAAGTAGTGGATGCCCTTTGACGTCATAAGTCGATTTTCCCAATCAGCGAGTTTGGCTAGATTTTATGTTTGTAGGTAGTGCTTTTCTGACTGTAAGCTATGCATTAAGGATGCGCCAACGGGCGGTAGGCCAATATAATAGCTGTCTTGCTGTGAGGTTTTAAGCGTTGTCGTTGAATTCTGGACTCGTTGGCGCTGTTTTGAGTTTGAGCTTGCTGGGATGGATCGGTCCGGCTAGTTTTGCGGATGAGGGACAGGCGGTAGAAGCGACCAGTAGCGAAGTGCTCGACGGTTTATCGACTGATTTGTTGGAAACTAGCCCGGTGGAGCCGCCAGCGGAGAGACTGATACCTGCCGCAGAGATATCGACGGAAGAGATTCCAGAAGAGATTTTGCGGACGGAGATTATTACCGGGGCGCGATCGCCGCTGACCGGAGAGCCTTTGACGGCGGCTGAGTATGCTCAGCTTCAGGAGGCTTTAGATAATCCGGTGAGTCCTAATCGGGTGAGTGATGATATTCGCTATCTTGTATTCTTGCTTCAGCTACGGCGGGCTGTTCGGCCCATTTTGCCCTTCTTTTAAGCGGCAAATTTGTCTTGGGTGGGTGATAGTTTTGCCGGATAATTAGATTGAGTCGTTTAACCCACTGTTTCCCTACGCTTTGGTAAGCTTACATACATAAAAGCAGGTCACTGAGCTTGGTCTAAGCTGCTTGTCGGTCACGGCGTGCCAAAAGTAAGTCGATGTCAAAAACCTAACGCTGTAACGATATAGTACGTCTTAACCGATAAACAGCTCGACGGGCGAAGCTCAGCTAAAAAATTATTTAAGGGTCAGGTATTCAATATGTCGTCCACTATTGCTTCCGAACAGATTGATCGGATTGTTTGGAATCAGCATCACAACCCTTTTGAGGTGCTAGGGCCTCATCAGGTAGAGCAGGATGGCAGACAGGTTTGGGTAGTGCGCAGCTATTTACCCAAGGCGGATTCGGCGTGGATTATATTGCCAGAGACGCGCAAAGAGTATGAGATGCAAAATGCTCAGCATCCCCATTTTTTCGAGGCGATTATTGACGCCGATGAGCTAGCTAACTATCAGATTCGCTACAAAGAAGGATCGCACGAGCACGTGTTTTACGATCCCTATGCGTTTGACTCTCCGGTGATGACCGATCTGGACGTTCACCTATTTGCCGAGGGGAACCACCATCGCATTTACGAGAAGATGGGCGCTCACCCGATGTCGCAAGATGGGGTAGCGGGCGTTTACTTTGCGGTTTGGGCACCGAATGCTCGCAATGTATCGGTAACGGGCGACTTTAATAACTGGGATGGCCGCCAGCACCAGATGCGTAAAGGTAGCAGCGGCATTTGGGATTTGTTTGTACCGCAGCTAAAGGTGGGCGACTCCTACAAGTACGAAGTTAAGAACATGGATGGGCACATCTATGAGAAGGCCGATCCTTACGGATTTCAGCATGAGGTGCGTCCGCAAACAGCTTCTATTGTTGCGAACCTAGAGAATTATGAATGGCAAGACGACGCCTGGATGGAGCATCGTCGAAATACTGACCAGATGACTCAGCCGATATCGGTTTATGAGGTGCATTTGGGGTCTTGGCTGCATGAGTCTTCGGCAACGCCTGCGAAGAATGCAGATGGCAGCGATGCGCCGGTAGTAACGGTGGCTGACTTAAAGCCGGGCGCTCGCTTTTTAACGTATCGGGAGCTGGCGGCGAAGCTGATTCCCTATGCGAAGGAGATGGGCTTTACGCATATTGAGGTGCTGCCGGTTTCGGAGCATCCGTTTGACGGGTCTTGGGGCTATCAGGTGGGTGGGTATTTTGCGCCTACGTCTCGGTATGGAACACCGGACGATTTTATGTATTTTGTGGATCAGTGCCATCATCACGGCATTGGCGTTTTGGTGGACTGGGTGCCGGGGCATTTTCCTAAGGATAAGCACGGTCTGGCGTTTTTTGATGGGACGCACCTATACGAGCACGCCGATCCGCGCCGGGGTGAGCATAAGGAGTGGGGCACGTTGGTGTTCAACTATGGTCGCCATGAGGTGCGCAACTTTTTGGTGTCGAATGCGCTGTTTTGGTTTGACAAGTTCCATATTGATGGGATTCGAGTAGATGCAGTGGCGTCGATGCTGTATTTGGACTACAACCGCAAGCCCGGTGAGTGGGTGGTAAATGAGTACGGCGGTAGAGAGAACATTGAGGCGGCGGACTGCCTGAAGCAGGCGAACCACGCGATCTTTAGCTACTATCCGGGGGCGCTTTCGATTGCGGAGGAGTCTACCTCTTGGCCGATGGTGTCCTGGCCGACTTATGTGGGCGGCTTAGGCTTCAACTTGAAGTGGAATATGGGCTGGATGAATGACATGCTCGACTACTTCGAGATGGATCCCTGGTTCCGTCAGTTTCATCAGAACAACGTGACGTTTAGCATTTGGTACGCGTTTAGCGAGAACTTTATGCTGGCGCTTTCTCATGATGAGGTGGTGCATGGTAAGAGCCACATGATTGGGAAGATGCCGGGGGACGACTGGCAAAAGATGGCGAATTTGCGATCGCTCTATACCTTTATGTTTGCGCATCCGGGTAAGAAAACCATGTTTATGGGCATGGAGTTTGGCCAGTGGAGTGAGTGGAACGTTTGGGGCGATTTAGAGTGGCATCTGTTGCAGTTTGAGGGGCATAAGCAGCTAAAGAACTGCGTTGAGAAGCTGAACTACGTGTATAGAAGAGAACCGGCGCTGCATACGCAAGACTTTTCGCAAGATGGGTTTGAGTGGGTGGACTGTAGCGATAATAAGCACAGCGTGGTGTCGTTTATCCGCTATGACAAGAACAGCGATGACTTTATTTTGGCGGTGTGTAACTTTACGCCGCAGCCACACAGCCATTACCGGGTGGGCGTGCCAGAAAAAGGCTACTACCGAGAGATCTTTAACAGCGATGCGAAAGAGTTTGGCGGGGCAAATATTGGTAATTTAGGCGGCAAATGGTCGGAGGACTGGGCGTTTCACAATCGCTCGTATTCGCTGGATCTGACGCTGCCGCCGCTGAGCGTAATTTTGCTGAAGATGGATAGGCAGAAGACTGAGGCCGAGCTAGCGGGCTAAGTGGCCTATAGCTAAGTGACCTATAGCTAAGTGACCTATAGCTAAGTGACTTATATAAGGATTACGGAGCGCGACTTTCTATGAGGGTAGACTTTAGCTAAATTTGTCTAAGTTCTGTTGATATCTTCCGAGGGCCATGAGCGGAAAATTTTGGCAGTATAGCCGATAGCGGATATAGAAGTGCTGAGGAAAGCCGGTGCCGGTGAAGGCGTCTTCTTGCCAGGTGCCTGCTTGCTGGGTGTTTAGGAGATATTGAACGCCTTTTTGGACGGCGGTTTTTGCAGTTGGACTAAGGCAAAAAGCAGCGTCGATCAGTCCGATTAAGGCCCAAGCGGTTTGGGAAGCGGTGCTGATGCCTTGGCCCTTGAGCTTGGGATCTTTGTAGCTGTCGCAGGTTTCTCCCCAGCCGCCGTCTGGGTTTTGGCAGGCGGTTAGCCACTGGGCGGCGCGTTCAAGCTGAATTTGGCAGCGTTCGGGGGCGACAAGGGCGATCGCAGACATGGCTCCACTGGTGCCGTAAATATAGTTAACGCCCCAGCGCCCGAACCAGCTTCCGTCGGGTTCTTGTTCTTTTAGCAAGTAGCGCAGTCCGTTGGAGAGTCTGAGCGGCGTTAGTTCTGAGGTGTAGCGCTGGGCCAAAGTTGGATCGCGCGATAGGAGACCATGCATTTCTAGAACGCGAGCGGTAATGTCGGCGGTGCTAGGATCGACCATGGCTCTAAGATCGCCATAGGGAATGTCGTTGAGCCAGAGCTGATCGTTGTCGATGTCGAAGGCTGCCCAGCCACCGGTTTTGCTTTGCATGGTGGCAATCCACCGGGCGGCGCGGGCGATCGCACTTTGCTTTAGCGCTTCGTCGGGTAGCTGCACATCTTGCAGGGCCATTGCAACAACGGCGGTGTCGTCTATATCTGGATAAAAGCTGTTGTCAAATTCGAAGGCCCAGCCGCCCGGTTTGCCCTGGGGGTTTTTGACGCTCCAGTCGCCGTAGCTGAGGATTTGTTTTTGGAGTAGCCATTGGCCTGCTTTGATCAGAGCTGGGTGGCTAGGGGAGAGGCCGGAGTCGGTGAGCGATCGCATACTTAAGGCCGTGTCCCAAACGGGTGAAATACAAGATTGCACCCAGTAAGTGTCAGCAGTTTCGACGGCGAAGTTGTCTACAGACTGTAGCCCTCGCTGCACGATGGGATCGCTAACGTCGTAGTTTAGTACGCGCAGGGCGAGCGAAGAATTTAGCATGGCCGAGATAATGCCGCCCCAGTCGCCGGAGGCTTCTTGGCGCTCGATCACCCAGCGCTCTGCTTTTTGCAGGCTTTCTGCTCGAAAGGGAATGAGATCGAAGGATTCGGCTAGCTTAAAAGCTTTGTCTAGCCAAAGAAAGCTGTCGCTCCAGTCGCCGCGTTCGGGTAGCTCCCAGCGCACGTTGTTGATGCCTTCGGCGTAGAGTTCGTTAAGGTCGAAGCCCATGGGATAAACAGGCTTTTTGTCGAACACGATGAGGAGTGGAACGGTGCTGCTTCTGGCCCAGCTAGAAACTTCGTAGATATTAAACGGGAAAGGGTGCTCTAGCTGTATGACCCAGGCGGGTAGAGAGGGTAGCCCTTGCCAGCGATAGCAGCCGATGAGCGCTAGATGGAACTTGGTGAAAATTCGAGTTTTGCTGATGCCGCCGCGGCTGAGGATGAACTGTTTGGCTTTTACGAGCGCCGGATCGCTAGCGGGAACGCCTAGCAAACGCAGACCCATATAGGCTTCTACGGAGGTGCTGAGTTCGCCGCCGTCGCCGTAGAATAGTTCCCAGCCGCCGTGTTCTCTTTGGTGCTGGCGAAAGTATTGTTCTGCTTTGGCGAGCGGGCGACCTGCTTCGGTTTTCCAGATTTTGTGCAGCAGGATGGCCTCGGCGGTGATGGTCGCGTTTGATTCTAGATCGGCCCACCAGTAGCCATTCGGATTTTGAATGGAGAGTAAGTGGGCTTGCGCGGCGGCGATAGATTGTTCTAGTTCTGTTGCTTTTTGGATGTCTTGAGTTCTCATTTCTCGTTCGTTTTATGGGCGGGCTGCGCTCTAATTCGCAATCGGCTTGCGACCTTTTACTCTGTTCCAGCCATCTTCTAGCAGACTGTAGAGAACGGGGACAATGATCAGGCTTAACAATGTAGACGTTAAGAGTCCGCCGATGATGGCAACGGCCATGGGTTGGCGTAGCTCAGCGCCAGCGCCTAGTCCTAACGCAATTGGCATCATTCCTAGCACGGTTGAGGCTGTTGTCATTAAGATGGGTCGCAGTCTGACTAATCCCGTTTTTAGAATCGCGTCGGTGCGGCTTAGTCCCGCGCGTCTTTGCTGGTTGGTGTAGTCCATCATCAGCAGCGCGTTTTTGTCTAGTAGGCCCAGTAAAAACAGGAGCCCTAGAACTGAGACAATGCCGAAGTCGCTGCGCGTGACGAGCAGGGCTAGGAGTGCGCCGACTATTGACAGCGGCAGGCAAAGACCGACCACGGCTGGCTCTAATAGGCGACCAAAGGGAATGAGCAGCACGGAAAGCATACAGACGACTGCGATCGCGAGCGTTTTGGCAAAGCTGCCTAAGACTTCGCCGCTGCGGGCAGAGTCGCCGCCTAAGTCGATGCGAATGCCGGATGGAACGATGGACTGGGCCATCTCTACGACTTGATTGGTGGCGTCTCCTAATGCTTTCCCTTGGCTCAAGTTGGCGTTGATGAAGGCTACGCGCTGACTGTTTTGGTGATTGATTTCGACGATGCGATCGGCTGTGTTGTTGGCGCTAGAAGTTTGAACATCGGCGAAGCCAGCCAGCGGCTCTATTTTTGTTTTTACTGCTGTAGCGGCTGAATCTAGCGCCTCTAAGTTGTCGCCTAGTAGCGCTACTTGTACGGGCTTTTCGCCGCCTGTATCTACAAACTGAACATCTTCGATGCTGGTGACTATTTCACTCTGGTCGGGTAGGGACTGCCGTAGCTGAGTTTGCACCTCGGCAGTTGTTCGACTTCGCTGAGCCTTCATTTTGATATACAGACTGCCCTGGTTGGGCTGGCCTTTGCCGCCGACTGTGGTTAAAACAGACTCGATTTCTGGCAGCTCCAATACGGTGTTTTCTAGGGCGGGTGCTGCGGCTAGTGTCTGTTGTAAAATCTGTTCTCTAGGGTCTACTGGGGGATCGATTGAGAGATCTCCTGAGAGATCTCCTGGGATTGATGGGGTGAGTCCTAGCTCGGCAGACTGGCCAGCAAGTGCGGTTGGGGCCTGCGGTAGCGGAACGGTGTAGTTGAGGTAGAATTCGCCGCGATCGAGCTGGGGGATAAAGCCTTGGGGAATGAGCGGGATGAGGGCAATGCCTGCGATGAAGCTTGCGATCGCAATTCCGACGACTGTCCAGCGATGGCGCAGCGACCAGAACAGCAAGCTGCTGTATTTGCGCTCTAGCGCGCTGGCGGATTCGCCTGACGGGTTGTTCTTCGCTGGTCGTTCGGCTTTCGGCTTTAGCCAGTAGGCGGCGAGTACCGGCGAGAGCGTTCGGGCAACTAAAAGCGAGACGAGCACGGCGGCTGAAACGGTCAGGCCGAAGGGTTTGAAGAACTGGCCGACGGTGCCGCCCATAAAGGCTACGGGCAAAAAGACGGCGGCAATGGTTAGGGTGGACGCTGAGACCGTTAGTCCGATCTCTTCGGTGGCGATGAGCGCTGCCTGTCTGGGGGTAGCTCCTAGCTCTATATGGCGAACAATATTTTCGAGTTCGACGATGGCGTCATCTACGACGATGCCGATGACTAAGGCGAGGGCTAGCAGCGTGATGGTTTCAAAGTTGAAGCCGTTGGTGGCCATAACAATGCAGGTGCCTAGCAGAGACAGCGGGATCGCTAGGGCGGTGATGAGCGTGGCTCGCCAGCTGCGTAAAAAGACGAAGATGACGAGTACTGAAATTGCAATGGCCCCGACTAAAGAGCTCAGGGTGGCTTGAGTGGCGGCTCGAATGTAATCGGCCTGGGTGGCGGCTAGCTCGAACTGTACGTTTGGCAGATCGGTTTTTAAAGTGGCGATCGCCTGCTCTACTCGATCGACAACTTCTAGCGTATTGGCATCGCCCCGTTTCACTACCTGTACGGCTAGGGCTGTCTCGCGATTGAAGCGGATCAGCGTGGGCGCTTTTTGCAGACTGGCTAGAAAGGTGTCGGCGGCCTGATCTGCGGCTGGCTGGGCCTGGACGCCTGCGCCTAGTAAATCGGCTCTTAAGACGCCGGGGATATTTTCTAAGGCGGGCAAAATGTCGGCTTTAGCTAGCTCGGTGAGTTCTATTAAAGTTAGGCGATCGCTTTTGAGCGCGTAGCCGATAGCCGTTGCCTCGTTGAGGTTTAGAGGAATGATTTCGTAGTTTGCGCCTGGCGGCAGCGTGACGCTCTCAATTCTTTGTTCTACGGCTGCGGTTGCATCCGATAGGTTGGTGCCGACTTGAAACTGAAGGTTGAGAACGGTGCGGCCCGCCGAGGTAGAAGAGAGGGTTTTGTCTATACCGTCTAGGGTTTGAAGTGAGTTTTCTAGGGGGGTGGCGATCGCGGTTTCGCTTTCTAGTGCCGTTGCGATGGGAGCGGTGGCATTGACGACAACGACTGGAAAAGTGATGTCGGGAAAGAGCGCGTATTTGATGGTGCTAAAGGCGAATAGACCGGCTACGGTAATCGCTATCCAGCAGCAAATGGTAATCCAGGAATGCTGAATTGCAAGCCTAGATAAGTTGAACCGGTCTCGCAGGGGGGTAGAGGCAGCAGGAGGCATTTAGGCGATTGATAAAACAACACTGATAAACAACACTATCCAACAGCCGGAGCAAACTTCTCGCTGGTGAGGCGAGCCACAATAGAGATAACATCGCTGCGGCTGAGCTTTTCTTTGCCCTGGGCCATGGCCTCTAAGGTGCCGTTTGCTAGCGCTAGCGGAATTTCGCAGAAGGTGAGCGCTGGGCCTTTGGGCAGGCTGGCGATGTAAGCATCTGCAAGGGTCAAATTGCGCTTTGCGTAGAGATGCATGTCTGCATCTGTCCAGCCTACCGGATAAAAGTCAACGCCGCGCGTCATGTCCTCAGTATGATTACGGAGGATGTTGATAGATTGCAACCCTCGGCCAAAGCCGATGGCCTGGGCGCGATTGGTTTGGGTGCCGTCGTGCCAAGCCCACAGGTCGGATAGCATCAGGCCTACTGCGCCCGCTACGCTGAAGCAGTAGCGATCGAGGTCGCGCTCATCTTCGATTAGCCAGTTGCGCTCGGCCCAGTAGGCCATGCGGTCGGCCATGGCGGCGGTGGCGTCCCAAATTCGAGGGGCGATCGCTGCGGGTGCAAGCAGTGACCATTCCCCAATTCTTAGCGTTACTTCTTCGAGCGCTAGTCCGGCGATGTCCAGCCCCTGCGCAAAGTCTTCTGGGGTTGAGGCAGCCGTTCCTGCCTGCAGGTTGAGGCTAACCCGTCTGAGTAGCTGAGCTTTTAGCGCAGGTTCTATCTCAGCGTTGTCTTCTATCTGGTCGATGGCCCGCATACAGAGGTAGGCTGCCGCAACGGCTTCTTGTAGCCCAGCCGGGAGCAAACTAATAGGAATAAAGAATGTTCGGCTAGTTGCTTTTAGTAAACTCAGCGCAGAATCAGCGGATGACATTATCTTTTCCTCGTGGGGCATTTTCAATCATGTAACGATCCCTGCGCAGAAAAATGAACTAGTCATTAATTTCTGGTTGGCAACTGATTGTTTAAGCCTAAATCTTATTACGACGATAGAAAAGCCGCTAGCCTCTGTCCTTAGATACGCCAGGCCAGTTGGGCTACTGGAAAAGCCGAATGGGTGCTTTTATGGCGGGTTTTAGGTCGGGTCTTTGGGATGAGCTGCTTAAACAGGTTAGGTTGAGCAACCGCTGGTCAACTCTCGAAATCACGCCGCGCCCAATCTATTCCTACTTCGTTATTGAGCTTTATTTTCTACGGCTGATCCTGATAATGCTTACCTAGGATATCGGTGTCTTGCTCGATAACGGCGGTGACTAGCTTTAGAAAAGAACTTTTCATCAGTCCGAATATAGGAGACTTTATTGGAGCAAACAACAGATCTACGCGGTCACTTCAATTACTTTTGGGTGACCGATAATAGCCGGGTCTTGTCCAGCTTTGAGCGGAAGGTTCATGAGCTTCTGTTTAAGTGGCTGAATCGCCGCAGTCAGCGGCGTAGCTTCACATGGGAGCAGTTTCTTCGTTACCAATCAAAGTATCCTCTCCGGTGACTTGGTCGTGGCGCTCTGCTCTATCCGAGCTGTGGGGGGAGGCTCTCAACGATATAAGGTCGAATCTAGTGACACTCTCGAACCGAGAGGCAAGAGCAACAGGGGAACACAAAGCAGACCTAAGTATTGGAGAAGTCCTCTCTACCTGACGATCTAAGGATCACAAAGAGATTGTCAGCCGGATTTCAACGCTATCTGCAGCAGATGATTGGGAACGTTAGACACCAGCAGTAGTAGCTGCTAAGACTCTGTTCTAGTACTGTTAGATTTAAAAATAGGTGCTAGCGGAATCGCTACTTTCTAATTAATGACCTTTAGCGATGAGTATTAAGTAGCGATGAGTATTAAGCGATATATATTTGCGCCCTTTCCTTGGCAAAAGGAGCTACTGAGCTTACTTGAGAGAGGTGAGGTCTGGTCTGGAAGGCATAGCAATTTTACGCCTTGGATTGCTCAGACTTATGCCGAGTTAATTAAGAGAGGGTTTGATTTTGTAATTACAGATTCGTTATCTGTCGATGGCATCATTCTAGCGGATAGGGATACACTGGGTAATTCCTATCCGTTTCTTCCTAACTCACTCTTAATTTGTGCCAAGAGCGATCGCGAATTTCACCCATCTGCAACTTTTCACATAACTCATAATCGACGTGACGAACATAATGTTGAAAAAAAGAAAGTTTGGGGTGCTCACTATATAGATCATTGGCCTATGCCAAATATCATCCCTAGGGATTCGCAGCGGGGTAGTAAGCTTGAAAATATTGCCTACATTGGTTCGAGGAGCCAGCTCGCTGACGAACTAAAGGATTCAAGCTGGAAGCAAAGATTGGCTCAAATAGGGATTAATTGGATCCCTATCTTTGATCCTAGTTTATGGAATGATTATACAAATATCGATTTGATCGTAGCTGCTCGGCGTTTCCCCTCGTATCCTTATTACAATAAAGGCCTGATAAAACTGATAAACTCTTGGTATGCAGGAGTTCCCTCCTTGCTGGCTCCAGAATCTTCATTTATAAATGAGAAAGTCTCTGAATATGATTTTATTCAAATCAACTCAGTTGAAGATGCCTATAGAAGTATTAGATTCCTACAGTCTAATCCTATATTTTATCTACGGATGATAGAACGCTGCAAAGAGAGAAGCCAGCTATTAACGAGAGAAGCAATTAGTACTCAGTGGGTTGATTTTTTCAGAGAAGTCGATATTTTTTATGATTCATGGAAACGGATGAGTCTGGTACGATCTGTGGCAAATTTTTCTCTGAAGCTTTATCTTCTAAGAACGCAAAGAGCTCAGACGAGAATTCGAGGTGCTTTAGGAAAGTACCTCCCATCTAAATGATCGATCCAAACCTTTTAATAGTTAACTGAATATAGTCACTGCTTGATCAGGACTTATGAGATGAGGGTGCTTTGTCACCGATAAAGGCCTGTCAGTCCACGAATGAACTTAGTACGTTTCAACAATACTCAACAGCGCTGAGTGATCGTTCTTTCTAGTTTATCAAGTGAGTCTTTGACTCGCTGATCGACCGCTTTATTCATCCAAGGCCACACACCGGTCGGCAGGCTGCAACTTAGGCGACTTCGGTGGTAGAAACAGTTTAGGGCGATCGCACTGACCGAGGCAGACGATCTGACAATCAAGGAAATTTGTGAGCAGGTCGGATGTTTGCGTTCTAGCTATTAGGAGTTACGCACTGTACAAAGTAGACAGCATATGTGTCTACGAATATAAAAGGTTTCAGCATCGTTCTAAGAACTGACACCACAAGCCTTTCGATGCCATGATTTGTATGCACGACAGCTAAAAATAGTATCTCAGGATACTTAAAACGCCAGTACACATTCTAATTTCCTGTCAATGCGTAAGTCCTAGCTATTATCGACAGGTCGCACCAAGATGCTAAAACAAGATTGCATAGTTGGTCTTTAGCAACTGATGTTTGCTCATCTTTTAGCCGAGATAGGGCATCCTGTGCCTGTTATTTCATTTATTCTGCGATGTATACGCTGACACAACTAACGCTAGAGGATGCGACTGAGATCGGTTCTCATCTGCGCAAATTAGGAAAAGAAGCTGACAGTTTAGAGACGGTTGCTTTTCAGTGCGTACGGTACTTACACAAGCATCTCACCGACGCTGAGACGGGTGAATCGGCTTGTTCGTTGGTCAGATTTTTCAAGACTCATCGCTACGGCAGTTTGCCTGAAAATCTTCAGCTCAAAGCTTGCGAGGGCTTATCTGAATCAGAAGCGTTATTGGAAGACGTCAGATGTTTGACATTATTGGGAACAGTAGGTGAGCAGACAGAATGGTGCGATCGCACAGCCTCAACTGGGCATCAGGCCATTCCCCTCACGAGTGAGAAAGCGGTCAGTCGAATTCCGATGATCTCTCAGCTGATCAAAGACTTTGGGCTAGACATTAGCTGTATCTTGGCACCCGAAAGCCATTTACTAATAGAGCTAGAACGCAAAACTTGTAACGTCTTCTATGTTGCAGATGCACTCAACAGTCAGTACATTCCAGCCCAGGATAACTTTGTAAAACCATTCGGGATAAAGTCTGTTGTCGGCTTTGGAGGCATGTTGCCCGCTGGCGATTTGTTTGCAGTCATTCTATTCTCCAAAGTTTCGGTTCCAGAAGAGACTGCATACTTACTGAAAACCTTGCCGCTTAACCTAAAGATGGCTATGGTTCCTTTCTTAAAAAAGAACACGTTCCGTATGCTCCAGCCGACTTAGACAGTCGCCTGAAGACGATACGCAATTGTTTTCGTATTTGAACGCTGGTAGAAGTAATGTCAGATCCCGTTGTTAGCACCACTGCTTCGTCAGTAGAGGAGAACGATGGCTTAGCAGAAAGCGCAATCGTTGATGAGCTGCGCGAACAGGTTTCTACGCTAGAAGAGTTGTTGCAGGTGTACGAAGAATCTGCCATAGAGCAAGAGCGTCGTCTAAAAGGTATGCTTAGTACCTTGAGCGAAAAGACGCAGCGGTTAGAGCACGCTGAGGAAGCGCTTCAAACCTTACACAGTATCTTAGATAGCATGGGAGATGCTGTAGTCGTTGTGAACTCAGACGGTCGCCCGCTATTTGTTAATCCTGCGGCTCGTCAACTGGTAGGAAGTCAATGCTGCGATACCTCTCTACTGACTGAATTTCAGACGCCGCATAGCTTTGATAAGGATAAGATATCTCATCTTCTTGACTATTCGCCGATAGACTATTCGCCGATAGTAAGAGCACTGGAAGGTGAGCCAGTAGATGCAGCCGAAATTAGATCTGGAATCCCGGAAAGTTGCGATCATCAATGGCTGAGCGTTAACGCCAGACCAATTATGTCGGGGGATGATGCTGGCAACAAGGCGATTACGGGGGCAGTCGCCGTTTTTCGAGATGTTACGCAGCAAAAACAAGCTGAACAAGACTTACAGCAGTCTCACGAAGCTGCTCAAAAACAAACTATTGTTCTAGAGAATACGCTTCGTCAACTCAAGCAAACGCAGGCGCAGTTGATTCACGGTGAGAAGATGGCGAGTCTGGGCCAAACCGTTGCTGGCATTGCCCACGAGATTAATAACCCGGTCAGTTTCATTCATGGCAATCTAAACCATACGGCAGATGCCTTTGACGATTTGCTATCGCTGATAAAGCTGTTTCAACAGACTTATCCTGATTGCCCCGATGCTATTAACCAGGCCATAGAAGATCTCGATTTGACGTTTCTAGCGGCAGATATCCCGAGGATGCTAACGTCAATGAAGACGGGCACCTGCCGAATTCGCGAAATCGTCAAATCGCTGCGCGTTTTTGCCCACTTGGACGAAGCGGAAATTAAGGCGGTGGATGTAAACCAAGGCATCGACAGCGCTGTGATGCTAGTACAGTCTAAGCTTAGTAATCATCCTAAACGTCCTGACATCAAGCTGCAAAGGCAGTATGAGAGTTGTCCGCTGCTCAACTGCTATGCCAGTCAGCTCAATCAGGTATTTGTGCATCTGCTCTCCAACGCTATCGATGCCTTAGAAACAGATGACGTAGCGCCCGAAATCATCATTCGAACTCGAGCCGATGAAGCCGCCTTGACGGTTGAGATTGAAGATAATGGCCAGGGTATCCCGCTAGATGCTCAAAATAAAATATTCGACCCTTTCTTTACGACAAAGCCAGTGGGTCGAGGGACGGGATTAGGGTTATCGATTTGCTATCAGATTGTCGTTGATACGCATGGAGGATCTATCACTTGTTTGTCTAAGGTGAACCAGGGCACTTGCATCACCGTCGTTTTACCTTACGAAACCTGTACTTGAAGAGACATTTTGAGGACTGTGATTCCATCTACTCCATCTAAACAGCGCTTTCAGCCTATATCTGGATTTTTCAGTAGTCAAGGACTTACACCTTGCTGAGCGGTAATCCTAAGACAAACTCAGTTCCTTTTTCGGGGGCTGACTCTAGCTGCAAAGTGCCTTGATGCTTTGTGCAAATAATATCTTGACTAATTGCTAAACCTAGCCCGGTTCCTTTGCCAACATCTTTTGTTGTAAAGAAATGGTCGAAAACTTGTTTTTGTAGTTTTAGAGGAATACCTGAACCGTTATCTCGAATGCGTACTTCGATTTTGTCTGATGTGCTGAGTGCTGTTGTGATCCAGATTTTAGGTGCTGAATGGTCTGCTTCGTCAGCTTTTTTCTCTGCGCCACGAATAGCGTCAATAGGAAATGACTCTTCGAGAGCGTCTATTGCGTTGACTAGCAGGTTCATAAAGACCTGATTGAGCTGTGCTGGATAGCATTCTATAAGAGGTAAGTCGCCGTACTGTTTGATGACTTCAATCTTTGGATAGGTTTCTGGCGCTTTGAGGCGATGCCCTAAAATGAGCAAAGTGTTGTTAATCCCTTCATGAATGTCGATAGTTTTAAGGCCAGATTCATCTAATCGAGAGAAGTTTCGCAGCGATAATACAATCTCTCGAATTCGTTCGCTTCCGTGCTTCATAGACTGCAACGTCTTTGGCATATCTTTTACTATGAAGTCTAAGTCGATCTCTTCAGTCTGTTCCTGGATGATTGGATTGGGCTGAGGATATTGTTCTTGATAGAGTTCTACTAGAGAGAACACGTCTTGTAGATAATGCGCGATATGCTTAAGATTGCCATGAATGAAATTAATTGGGTTGTTGATCTCATGGGCTACACCCGCTACTAACTGACCTAAGCTCGCCATTTTCTCTTTCTGTACTAGCTGAACCTGCGACTGCTTTAAGTCTTGAATGAGCTGCTTTAACTCGTTGGACTGAATCTTAATCTGGTCGACATGGTCGGCCTGCTGGAGAGCGACGCCCAACTGTTCACCAATTTGAGCGAGCAGCTGAACTTCATCCTCTATCCACTGACGAGAACTGCTGTTTTGAAAAGCAGCGACTAACCCCCATAGCTTATCGTCTTGGAAGATTGGGGCGATGGCATAGGCTTTGGCTTGAAACTTCTCTAACATCGCAATATGACAGTCAGCATGACCCGCTGCATAGATGTCAGGCACTGCAAAAGTTTCACCCGATGCGTAGCGTCCGCCTTGGGTTTCCATCAGATGAGTATCTTCGATGGGCTGCGCCTGCCCTGAGCTTGGGCCTGCCAACGGTTTCCAGCCAGGCGCGACAGACTCTATCGTAAATTCACCGCTCCAGTCTTCGTTGAATCGGTAAATTGCAACGCGATCGATTTCCAACAGTTGACGTATTTCGTCAGTCGCTACCTGGCAAATGGTTTCTAGATTGAGCGACCGTCGAATATTGCTGACGATCTTAACCAAAGCCTTCTGACGCTCAAGCGCTTTTTCTTGCTCTTCTGTTTGCTGTAAGGCAATGCCCAGCTGTTCACCAATTTGAGCGAGCAGCTGAACTTCATCCTCTATCCACTGACGAGAACTGCTGTTTTGAAAAGCAGCGACTAACCCCCATAGCTTATCGTCTTGGAAAATTGGGGCGATGGCATAGGCTCTAGCTTGAAACTTCTCTAACAGCGCAATATGACAGTCAGCATGACCCGCTGCATAAATGTCAGGCACTGCAAAAGTTTCACCCGATGCGTAGCGTCCGCCTTGGGTTTCCATCAGATGAGTATCTTCGATGGGCTGCGCCTGCCCTGAGCTTGGGCCTGCCAACGGTTTCCAGCCAGGCGCG
>Ga0209194_1000344_pt1 | contig 39282 bp, 34 predicted proteins | sample COGITO_mtgs_1004_FD_184787 | JGI IMG/M metagenome (GOLD analysis project Ga0209194, IMG submission 184787) | Pelagic marine microbial communities from North Sea - COGITO_mtgs_100413 (SPAdes) (version 2) | ecosystem: Environmental > Aquatic > Marine > Epipelagic ... | reverse complement strand
CCAGCATTCGAGTCGTTTTCGATGATGTTTTGCCAAAATGGAATTACACTGCCCTAGCTAATCCCTCTCAAATTGGCTCAACTATTTAATCCTCGATCCATAGTAATATGTGAGTGCGTTGGCGAAGCCTCTCCAACGGAGAATCGCCATAAACCAATGCCTCCTCTACCTATCTCCTGGCCCAAACAGAAAATCCACACATTCTGCCAGCACTGGCACGTTGCTGAGCTAGCCCTGTTCGGCTCAGTCCTTCGCAACGACTTCAGCTCAAGCAGCGACATAGACATCTTGATCGACTTCGCACCCAACACGCACTGGACACTGTTTGACAGAGTAAAAATGCAGCAAGAACTCGCCGCCATCCTGAATCGAAAAGTAGATCTCGTTCGAAAGCAAACAATAGAGCAAAGCCAGAATCCCATTCGCCGCCAAAACATTCTCTCAACAGCACAGACTATTTATAGTAGAGCTGCCAATGTCAGCCAATAGAGACGCTGAAGCCCTCCTTGACATTCAAAAAGCAGGCCAAAAAGTTCTAAAGTTCAAAACAGAAATGAGCTACGAAGAATTCTGCACAGACGAAAAAACTCAGTCAGCGAGCTACGCGATCGCCATACAAACGTACCGTGGTCACTGATGGCAGGTATGCGAGACAATCTCATTCACGACTACGACAACATTAACGTACAAGAAGTTTGGGATACATCAGAAATCGACATACCCAGCCTGTTACGTTCTCTAGAACCTGTCATCTCAGACTGTACGCCTTAGCGCTTATCGCCAAACCCGGCTTACCGCCTCATAAATCGCCGGAACAGAATTCTCTTCTACTTGCTTAGGCTCCGTCAACAAACCCAACGTATCCGCCGCATCATTCCGATTCCCCAAAATCAACAACGCCAGTCGAGCCATCGTCAAATAACGCTGACTGTCCCGATTATTCACCAAACTTTGCACAGCCGGAACCGCAGGCAGCGCCTGACGCCCCAAATACGTCAATCCCAGCGCCGCCAGCTCCCGGTTCTTCACATCCCCATCCGACAGCACCGCCACCAACGTTGGCAAAATCTCGCTGCTATCTTCAGTAATTCTCCAAACCGCATCCGCCGCATACAGCCGCGTCAACGTATTGTCACTATTAAGTTGTTCCTTCAGCGTCGGCGTCGCCTGCTCACCAATCTTCAGCAAGCTACCGATAATCGATTGAGTCAAACTGTCATTCGCACCCGACAAAGACCGAGACAACGCCGGAATCGCCACATCAGCCAGCGGGCCAAAATCACCCAGCGCCCTAGCCGCCGCCGTCCGTACGCCGCTATCGCCATCATCTAGCGTCTCAGTCAAAATCGGAATAATCGACCGCACCGCCTCAGACCCTAGCTCATCCGCCTGATTAATATTGCCAATTAGCGTCGCCGCCGTCTGCTTAGCCAGCCTATCCGCCGACTTATTCTTCAGCAACTTACCCAGCGCCGGCACCGCATCCCCCCCCATATTCACCAGCGACTCCGCCGCAATATCCTTCACCAACCCAGACTCATTTTGAACCGCCGCTATCAGCACGTTCAGCAAAATGTCATTCTCCATGCCCACCTGCGTCAGCGTACTCAGCGCCAGCGCTCTCACCAGCTCATCATCATCCTTAATCACCTCCAGCAAAGTCGGCGTCGCCTCCTTCGCATCCGGGCCAATCTTATTCAGCGCATAGGCCGCTGCTGCTCGAGTCGCCCCATTGCCAGATTCTAAAGCCTTTGCTAGCTCAGGCACCGCCGCTTTGCCATTTGCAGCCAAAGCATCCGCTGCGGCCTTGCGCTCGGTATTGTTGTTGCTACTCAAAATAGCCACCAGCTCAGAGAACTCGTCAGTTCCCTGATTTGCCGTTTCTCCAACAGGGTTTTCTGCGGTAGGATTCGCCGCCGTTCCATTTTCGAGTTCTACCAAAGCCTCCTCGTTAGAAAGCCCGGTCAGGCTGCCCGTCCCTTCACTGCCCGCAACCACCGGCAGATAAGGAGACGCGATCGCACTCACCGCCCCTCTACTCGCCAAAGCCTGATAGGCGATCGCCGCAATCTCCGCCCGACTCGCATTCCGCTGAGGATTCAACTGCCTCACATCCGGGTAATTCACCACCAGCCCCTCATCAGTAGCCGCCGCGATCGCCTCAGCCGCCCACGCAGGAACCTGTCCGCTATCCGCAAACGTCTTCAGCATCACAGCCGTATCGCCCGACTTCTCAATTCCTAGTCCATTAGCCAGCGATAGCAAAACCTCTAGTCTCGTAATCGGCTGGTCCAAGCCAAACGTTCCATCGGGATACCCACTCAAAAAACCTCTGGCATAGGCCATAGAAATAGCCCCTTCCGCCCAATGACCCGCTGGCACATCGCTAAACTTAATCGGCTGTCGAATCGTTGGCTGAGCAAACGCACCCGCCAAAACAGAAGCAAACTGCGCTCTGGTCATTTGGGCATCAGGTCGAAACGTACCGTCTGGAAACCCGCTGATAACGTTCGCATCATTCAGCGACATCACATACTGATTCGCCCAGTAGTTGCCGCCCACATCACTAAACTTACTTTGCGCCGCTGCTGGTAGCGTAACCACAAGTCCCAAAGCCAGCGTGCTAGAAAGGGCGATCGCAGTATTAACAGTAGGGCTAAAGAAGGGGCTATTCTGACCAAACATGGCGGGATCCTGATGTTTTAGGTAGTTCACTGAAGTTGATAGCAGAATATCCCATCACTTTCAGAAGCCGCCATGAAACCAGGGCCGGTTCGTGTTTTGGCCGATAAAAAAGGGCGATCGCCCCTATCAAACCCTGCTTACATCAACAAAAGTGAGATCCGGTTGCAAATTTGGATGTAAAGCTAAAGCGTCAATCCCGCTCAATCTTTCGTACTGTTCGCCTTTAGCTCATCCAAACTCACGTGGTTCAACGCCGCCTCATGAGTCGCCGCCAAATCCACCAGCGGAGCCACCCCATCGTCCAGCGCTTCCTTCCATCTATCCGCGCACAAACACCACTTATCACCCGGCTTCAGCCCCGGAAAATTATACTCAGGCCGAGGCGTACTCAAATCGTTGCCCTGCGCCTTTGTATAGCTCAAAAAAGCCTCCGTCAGCTCCGCACACACCACATGCACGCCTCTATCCTGTGGCCCTGTCTGGCACAGCCCATCCCGATAAAACCCTGTCATCGGAGAAGTACAACAACTCTGCAAATCATTTCCTAAAACGTTCTTACTCTCAGCCATAGCCATAGTCATTCCTTACCCTAAACGCCCTTCTCTCACCGCTGCTGCGTACTGCCCAGGCACCAGCACCAAAAACAACAGCCACCAAACCAGCATAACGCCCACCACCGGCACTGTAATCCACAGCCGATGCAACAACAGCCAAGAAGCCGCTGGAATACTCACCCCCGTCAACAAAATCGACCAGGGCTGGCACCACCAAGGCTTCACCGCCCACATAGACTCCGGCATCTGCTCGCCCGCGTTCTCCAAATCACCCACCATTTACTTTCCTCAATTCCTCAATTCCTCAACCCCTCAATCTCCACCGGCTCAATCTCATCCGCCAGCTCAAACCCAAAAATCTGCGCATAAAAAGAAAGCTCCGCATCAAGCGATCGCTTAATATTCTCCCCCTTCCGAAACCCATGCTGCTCCCCCTCAAACAGCAAATAAGCCACCGGGATGCCCTTCTCTTTTAGCGCATTCACCATCGCCTCAGCCTGGTTCGGCGGCACAATCTTATCCTCCGACCCCTGCAAGAAAATAATCGGGCAAGACAGCTTATCCACCGCATTAATCGGCGATCGCTCGTCATACACCGCCTTCTTCTCCGGATAAGGCCCCACCAAACTATCCAAATACCGCGACTCAAACTTATGCGTCTCCGCCGCCAAGCTGCCCATATCGCTCACGCCGTAGTAGCTCGCCCCCGCCTTAAACACATCGCGAAACGTCAGCGCCGCCAGCGTTGTATAGCCGCCCGCACTTCCCCCGTCAATCGCCAGTCGCGCCTTATCCGCCTTACCCTGCTCCACCAAATAAGTCGCCCCGTTGCAGGCATCATCCACATCCACAATCCCCCACTTCCCAACCAGCCGATTCCGATACGCCCGGCCATAGCCCGTACTTCCCCCGTAGTTCACATCTAGCACCGCAAACCCACGGCTCGTCCAATACTGAATCGCCGGATTAAACGCACTAGAAGCCGCTGCCGTCGGCCCCCCATGCGTCTTTACTAGCAAAGGCGGTCGCTCCGTCACCGCCGCCTCAAAGTCCTGATTCTTCGGTCGATAGTAAATGCCATAAGCATCAAACCCACCCGTCGTCGGAAACAAAATTACCTCCGGCTCAGAAATATAGCCCGCCGCTATCTCTACCGAACTGCTGCGCCGAATCTCCGTCGTCTCCGAAGTATTCAAATCCAAACGCACCAGAGCACTCGGCCCCGTTGTACTCGCCCCCAAGAAAGCCGCAAATCCCTCGCCAATCTGCAAACTCCCAAAGCCAGAATACGCCGTCTCAACATCGTCCATCGACCGCGCTAGCGTATCGAACCGTGCCAGCCGAGAAACGCCCTGATACTTATAGGTACAAAGAATCGTCCGATCGTCTTCAAACCCATAGCTACTCTGGCCAAAATTCCACTGCGGCCCCGCAAACTCTCCTTCAACCGGAAACAGCGGCTCAGCCCGCGCCCCTTCCCACCGATACAAATTCCACCAGCCCGTCGCATCGCTAATAAAATGTAATGCCCCCGAAGGCGACCAGCAGGGCTGACAGACCGACTCTTTCACGTTTCCCACCAGCTTGTGCGGACGGCTAATACTTCCATCGTCCTGCACAGCCGCCATCCACAGCTCCGTCCCATCCCAGGGCATCTGCGGATGATTCCAGGTCACCCAAACCAGCTGCGTTCCATCCGGACTCAGCCGAGGCGACGAATAAAAATCATTACCGCTCACCAGTACTCTTGGCATTCCACCGGCTAGGGGCACCGTCGCGATCGCATTCACCGCCTCCCCACTTTGCCGATGATCCTCCATCACGCAGATCAGCCGCGATCGCTGAGCGTCCACGACCGCATCCGCAAACCGCAGACCGCTCGCCGGCTCCACCTCTGGCGTCAGCGCTTCCGGCTCCATACCCGCCACCTGCCGGTACAGCCGCTGGTCGGCAAAATTAGAAAAGTAAACCGTTCCATCGTGAACGCAGTACGCGCCACCGCCATATTCATGAACGCGCGATCGCACATTAAACGGCGCAGACGTAATATCGCTCACCTCGCCTAGCGTATCTTCTGGCCCATAGCGCACTACTAGCTGCCGCCCGCCCTCCTGTGGACGCAGCTCGCCCCAATAAATATCCGCCCCCTCAATCTGAACTGCCCCTAACCGCAAAGAGCTAGAGACAATCAAATCTGAAGTAATTGGAGACTTCCAGGAGCCGTAAGGTGTCGTTGCTGCCATGGTGAACTGTCTTATATATCTACATGAGGAAATGCCATCATATAAGGAGAAGCCGCCATTCAGCATCCTCCTTATATAGACGATATAGACGCAACGACTAGATGCAATGACCAATTAGCAAACTTAGTACAGACTGTCCACCTAATTTCACCAGCCCCTACTCAATAAGCTACGCTAAGCCAAAGTGCCAGGGCCATCTACCCATCGCCCTTCTATAGAAATCACCATGGTTCACCTACACGCCCCTTTCACCCGGCGCGCCGCGCACCGCACTTTCATTATCGGCAGTGCGATCGCCACTAGCTTAGCCACCGCCTTCAGCGGCCTACCGGCCCCAGCGCAATCAACCGGAAACCCACTCCCAGAAGTAGAATCCGCTAACCGCGACAGCCAGCTCCCTTCAGACGCTCGCTTCGAGTGCCAAATCTATAACGGCGAGTACACCGTCATGTATTCACCCAAGAGTCAGCCCGACCTAGCCTACCCTTGGGCCACCCCCGCAGGAATGGGCGGCGGCTGGACAGCCGAAAACCGCTGCTACACCATTAGCGAACGGCTAGAAGCCTATCGGCCAGAAGGGCTTACGCAGCTACAGGTTGGCAAAGAAAACGGCTACGATATTGTCTGCGCCACCACAGAGCAAGAACCTGGCCTCTGTAAAATTGTTTTCACCGTACCGCCTGGTCAAAACCCAATAGCCACCCGCGACCTGGTTTTCGAGAACCTGACCCTCGCAGATAGCGGAAACAATACAACCGTGGTCAATACCTTCACTGGGACAGAAAGCAACAACATTCTAGGACAAATTACCGCAGCCCTTGATCTGCCTTTTCCTAGGCGTACAGCGCCTGCCCGTAGCGGCATCAATCTCAAGCCATTTCTAGATGCCAACGACGGTGGAACAGGCACAGCCCTCAATAACAGACCCACCGCTCGCCCGCTAAATCCAGATAGCTTTAGATAGATTTTCTAGCTCAAGCCAATCAAACAAATAAGGCACATCTACCTACGGCTACGCATCGGCTTTCTATTAAGAGCAGTCTGATGTCGATAGCCGTAGGTTTCGTTTTGACGTGGCTTGCTAACTTATCTAGCCAGGCTCATGGGGTTGTTTTGGGACAAAGGCTCCGGACAACTACGGTGATCAAAATTAGCATCAGGCTCAAAATTACGAAGCCTCACCAGTGAAAATACTGACTATAGTCTTATAAAGCTGACAGCCGCTCGAACATAAAATCAATTCAAAGCCCTACATCCTTTACGCCCACAAGATCACAGAGAAAAAGTTAAGCGCAAAAAAGAACAATAAATTTCTGTTATTTCTCCGTATATATACGAACAAGCTATTCAAAACCAAAGACTTTTCAGTCGAAAAGACTGCCAGCTTAATGACATCTTTAAGTACAAATCCGTAGTATTCCGGGGCGAACTACACCTTGTCTCTAGTTAGATTCTACAGGTAGACAAAACTTCCTGTGAGGAACGACTAAACAAACAATGAATACTAACTTTTCCACTCTTATAGGCGTAGGCATCGTTGCCGCTGCTATTGGCGTAATCGCTCAGCCAGCCGACGCCTTTGTTATTACCAGTACTTCCGCTAGCTGGGACAACGTTAGCCTAACAACAGGCGACCTAGTAGGCACTAAAGGCATTTTGCCAGACAGCGACAACCTAGTGAAGTTCTTAGAAGCAGATGGTATTAGCCAAGTGCGTTGGGGTGCAGCCGCCTACGGAGAGGAAGTCGGAACTGGCAAATATCGTCTAGCCACTGATTCAGAGAAAAAAGCAAACCTAGCTCAAAAGTACAAGTACACTGACAATCGAGGCAAAAAGAAAACCGTCTGGATCATCGAGAAAACAGAAATTGTCTCTACCTATAAAAATCAGAGCGGTCTTGGATACAAAGGCGTGAGCAATCTCGACTTGGGCGTTGGCGAAATCTTTAACCTAGGCGAACTCACTCACTTTAACCAAACTATCTATGGCAACAAGCCAATTGGGGAAACCGCGGAATTTAGCCTAGCTCTAGACTTCAGTGACAGCGGCATCGGTGCTCAAAACTTCAACTTTGCCTTCACCGTAGATGAAACGCCGAACAGCCAAGAAGTTTGCCCTTACCAAACCGACGCCGGAAAAGGCTGCTCCGACAAAATTACCTGGGACTTCTCCATCGATCAAAACAGCAGCTTTATGTACGAAGACGAAAAATATTCTCTAGAGCTAGTTGGTTTTGGGAAAGAACTAGCCAGCAGAGGCATCGTAAACGAGTTTATCTCGCAAGAAGGTAAAGATAACTCAGCCAATCTCTTCGCTCGCATCGTCAAAGTAGACAGAACTCAAGATATCCCTGAGCCAACTTCTCTACTAGGGCTTGCCGGGATGGGCCTTTTCTTTGCTCGCTCTCGTAAAAAGCAAAGCGCAGAAAATGCTTAACCAAGAGCGCTTATATCAGTATTAAGAGCGTCAGCCATCCATCGGAATAATACCCGTCTCTCTTTATGTAGTATGTAGAAAGAGTAATTATAGGCAGTGTCATGAGAGACTTACCAATCTCCTCTGACACTGCTTTTTTGTTGTGCTTTGAGTTCGCTAACAAACTAGCTGATCGCGCCTGCCAGGATCTTCATGCTGGCAGGCGCTCACGACCTTTTTTTGGTGGTAGAATCCAGCCAACGTGATTTTTTGTTTGTATGGACGCCGCCCAACAGATTGCTCAAGATTTATCAGTCTCAGGGTCGCCGGTTCAGGGATGGCAAGTAGAGGCCGCACTCGTGCTTTTTGGCGAAGGCGCAACCGTACCTTTTATTGCTCGATATCGTAAGGAACGCACAGGTGAGCTAAACGAAATTCAGCTCAGAGACATTTTTGAGCAGAACAGTTACCTCGCAGATCTAGCTGCTAGAAAGAAAACGGTGTTAGACGCGATCGCACTACAAGACGCGCTCACCCCAGCCCTAAAAGCCAAAATCGAAAGCTGCCTGAGTAAAACAGAGCTAGAAGATCTCTACCTACCCTACAAACCTAAGCGCCGCACCCGCGCCACCATCGCGAAAGAAAAAGGGCTAGAGGCCCTCGCGCGCCACATCGCCCAACTCAACGCCGATCGCAAGTCAGCAGATTTAACCGCGATCGCTCAACCTTACATGAGCGATCAGGTTGCAACCCCAGAAGAAGCCTTACAGGGCGCTGCTGATATTCTGGCCGAAACCATGGCCGAGCAAGCCAGCCTAAGAGCCTACGTGCGCAATCTCTTTTTACGTAAAGGCATATTCGCCTCCAAGATTAAACCCGCTCATCTAGCAGGCACCACCAAATACGAGATGTACCGCAGCTACCAAACATCCGTTAGCAAAATAGCGCCCCATAATCTGCTCGCCCTGCTACGCGGAGACAAAGAAGGCATCTTAAAATTATCTCTTACCTTTGATGAAGATGAAATCCTTACTCACTTACTCGAAACGCAGCTTCGCACGAGCGATCGCGCCATTGCCCAGTTTTATCAAGCCCTAGTTAAAGACGGCTTCAACCGGCTAATGAAAAGCTCGTTAACTAGCGAAGTCATTGCCGAGAAAAAAGCCTGGGCCGACGACGAATCCATTCAAACCTTTGCCGAAAACCTGCGCAACCTTTTACTCACCGCCCCAGCCGGAATGAAGCCAACGCTAGGCATCGATCCCGGATTTAGAACCGGTTGCAAAGTAGCCGCTATTGACGAAACTGGTCATTTCCTAGCCTACGAGACCATCTATCCGCACTCCGGGCAGGGCCGTCGAGTCGATGCAGCTCAGGTACTGATTCGACTGATCAAGTCAAACAAAGTTGAGCTAATTGCCATTGGCAACGGCACCGCTAGTCGTGAAACCGACGAGTTTATCAGCGAGGTCATCGCAAATTTAGACAACCCGCCCATCAAAGTCACCGTCAACGAATCAGGAGCCTCTATCTACTCAGCGAGTAGTGTCGCCATCAGCGAGTTCCCCGATCTAGACCTAACCGTACGCGGTGCCATCAGCATTGCCCGCCGTCTGCAAGATCCGCTAGCAGAACTCGTCAAGCTAGATCCTAAATCTATCGGCGTAGGTCAATATCAGCACGATGTCGATCAAAAGCGGCTAAGACAAAAGCTAGACGATACGGTAGAAAGCTGCGTCAACTACGTAGGCGTTAATCTGAACACAGCCTCTAGAGAGCTGCTGGAATACGTCTCAGGCATCAACCAGGCGATCGCCCATAACATCGTCACCTTCCGAGATACTTCAGGGCAGTTTCCCGACCGCAAAACGCTGCTCAAAGTAAGTAAGCTAGGCCCCAAAGCCTACGAGCAGGCAGCAGGCTTCTTGCGCATTCCAAACGGCAAAAACCCGCTAGACAATACCGCCGTCCATCCAGAAAGCTATGGCATTGTAAAGACGATAGCCGAAGACTTACAGATGCCGCTAAAAGAAATTTCCAAAGCAACTGACCGGCTAAAGCAAATCAACTTAGCGCAGTATGCCACTGAGAAAGTAGGCGAACCTACACTCAAGGACATTCTCACCGAGCTAGAAAAACCAGGTCGAGATCCTAGAGCGCAATTTACCTACGCTCAGTTCACAGCAGGCATCAACGAAATTAGCGATCTGCGCCCCGGCATGGTGCTAGAGGGCAATGTTACAAACGTAGCTAACTTTGGTGCATTTGTAGACATTGGCGTTCATCAAGATGGGCTAGTCCATATTTCGCAAATCGCCGATCGCTTTGTGAAAGACCCTAAAGAGGTTGTGCAAGTTGGACAGATCGTAAAAGTACAGGTACTAGAAATTCAGGCCAAGCTTAAGCGCATTAGTCTCACGATGAAATTAGGGAGTACACACTCCAGTGTGCCTACAAGCGAGCAATCTACCAAAACGCAGACACACACCAAACCGACCAAAAATTTGACTGGCAGCCCACCTCAAAAGAAGCAGCGTCCGCCCAGCCAGACTTCACCCAAACCTAAATCTTCAGGCTCCGCGCCTGATACCGCCAAAAACGATACTGCGCAAACCAACAGATTTGATCCAGAGCTACTCAAACAGCGATTCAACCGCCGCCGACCATAGATTCAGATAGGCCCAGCCCATAGAACCAGGTCACAAACCGAATGGAACCCTCAAACAATAGAGAGGCCTTTCCATAGACGCCCATTTGTTAGGGTCGTTGTATGATGATCGCAACTGTCAGCCTTGCGCTATGTCTAATCAAAAGCAATCTTCTAATAGCTCAGATAAAAGCGCCAATGATAGCTATGCACCAGAAGCTCACGAGCAGTCCGGTGTGCTGAGGCCACTTGCGCAAGATAGTAAGCACAGTCCAACGCAAAACAGTCCGGCGCAAAACAGTCCAGCGCAAACAAGAGTCAGTCAAACTGGCATATCACAATCCGCAATTGAAAAGCACTATCGCCATAGCCTTAGTACACAGCGGCTGCCTATTCTAGCGCCCAAGCTATTGCTCCACGTGCTAGGCCCTAACGAATCTCGCGACGACCTGATTAAAAAGCCAAAGTCAATCGCGTTAAACAACCAGACCGACGTATACATTGCCAGAGCAGAGCTAGAGCTACGCAAAGTCGTACAGTCACTGGCACTCATTAGTAACATCGACGCCAACTCACTGCATACCCTAGCCGCCCTGTCACTACCCGGATCTTCAGCCGCCATGCTTTGGACTAGCAGTGCCTTCGTCCAAACCAAACATCAAAACATCGACGACCAGGGACTTATTCGCCATCGTAACCACGATGCTCGCCTGCTGTTCCAGCACATCGCCCGACTCAACCTCAAGCCCTGGGCCGATCAGCTGATCAACCAGGTAAAGCTAAACGAGCTGCCCGAAGACATCTTCATGCCGCCCGGCCATCCTATTCCTGGCGAAACCTACCGTCGCCATCCTTTTCAGCAGCGACAAAATTTCTACTATCCAGCCAGCCAGTTCTTCTCCATGCTCTTCGAAGAAAGACAGCAGGCGCTGACGGCTCTACTAGGAGAACTCGGAGCAACCAAAATCTCGATCTCTCCACCGCCAGGCGAGTCACTCTGCGACGGGGGCTCCTCACCCATTGCGCAGCTTTACGAAAGAATCTTCGAATATCCTCAAACCAACCAGCCCCTACCCAAAACCATCAATATTCAAAAGCACCCCTGGCTCTCTTGCGAACCCAAATGGCAGGCCGTTGTCAGAGAAAGACTCAGCCGAGGCATCCTATCTACCCAGTTTGAGTTTGGCGTTGACATCGTTGGCATTTTGAACAAGCAAATTCAGGTCATCGAGCAGCTAGTTCCTCAGCTAGACTCTATGACCCTATCGGCTCGTAGCAAAACAGAGCTTTTGCTTCAGGTAGTGCAGCCTAGACGCGTTCGAGTGGAGTTTGGCAAAGCCGAGTTCGGCAAAACAGCAGCCGACAAAAGCCAGTAATCCATCTCTGGTGTTTTGAACTTAACCGTACTATCTTTAGAAAGTAGTTAATCTATATTCTAAGGGTTCTTTTGGCTCAAAGGGGTCAGGCACAATGCCTTTAGCCATTTCACCTGTAGCCATCTCACATTATGACGGCCTCCAAAAAGCCAGCGCACTCTGCGTCCAAGCCGGCGGTTTCTAACCTAACGGCTGCTAACTTACCGGTTATCGGATGGAGAGAAAAAGTTGCATTACCAGAATTAGCGATCCCTGCCGTTAAGGTCAAGGTCGACACCGGTGCAAGGTCATCGGCACTGCACGCTTTTGACATTGAGATATTCAAAAAAGGAGAGACGGACTTTGTTCGATTCAAGGTCCATCCCATTCAGCGCAGTCGAAAGAAGGTAATCGTTGCCGAAGCGGCGCTATTAGATATGCGAGAAGTTCGCAACTCTGGCGGCAAGGCAGAGTCTCGTCCGGTGATCTCTACGCTAGTTTCACTCGGTGGTGAGCAATGGCCGATTGAACTTACGCTAACCGATCGCGATCAGATGGGCTTTCGGATGCTGCTAGGTCGGCAGGCCGTTCGCCGCCGCTTTTTGGTGGATGCAGGCGGATCGTACGTTCAAGGTTCGCTACCTGCCCGTAAGCTTAAGAGCCGTAAGAAAAGTTCAAAAAGTAGTCGAAAAAAATTAGATGAAAATAGCAATCTTGTCGAGAAATTCCTCTCTTTATTCGACGCATCGTCTTAAGGAAGCCGGAGAACAGCGCGGCCACACCGTTCAGATTATTGACTATCTGCGGTGCTACATGGATATAACCCCCAAAAATCCACATGTGCTCTATCAGGGTAGTCCGCTAGATGGTGTAGATGCGGTTATTCCTCGCATTGGCGCATCGAACACCTTTTATGGCACCGCAGTCGTCCGGCAATTCGAAATGATGGACGTATTTGTAGCTAACGAGTCGCAGGCCATTTCGCGATCTAGAGACAAGCTGCGATGCTTACAATTACTCTCGAAAAAAGGAATCGGCCTGCCGGTTACTGGCTTTGCCCACTCGACCAAAGACATTGAAGGCTTGATCAACATCGTCGGGGGTGCGCCACTGGTCATTAAGCTACTAGAGGGAACGCAGGGCATTGGAGTCGTTTTGACTGAGACCCACCAGGCGGCGACTTCAGTAATTGAGGCGTTTCGCGGACTGAATGCCAACATCCTGGTACAAAAGTTTATTGCGGAAGCCAAAGGCGCTGACCTTCGATGCTTTGTGATTGATGGCAAGGTCGTTGCTGCGATGAAGCGTCAGGGCGCACCTGGAGAGTTTCGATCTAACCTGCATCGCGGCGGTCGAGCTGAAGTCATTAAGCTATCGGCTAAAGAGCGTAGCACAGCGCTAGCAGCAGCCAAGGCAATGGGTCTTAGAGTCGCTGGCGTAGATCTGCTGCGATCCAAAGACGGCCCCGTCGTTATGGAGGTAAACTCGTCGCCAGGGCTAGAGGGCCTTGAAAAAGCTACTGAGCTAGATGTAGCTGGCATGATTATTGAGTACTTAGAAAAAAATGCGGGACCAGGGAAAAACCGTGATCGCATCAAATACTAGTCAGCCTCATCGCGCACTAATCAACCTCATCGCGCCAGCAAAATACGCAAGTAAAGCAAAAAGCACTCCAACAATTGTCAGAGTGCTTTTTAACTGAATTTCTACAATTCAAAAACCAATACTGCGTCAGGTCTTTAACCAATAAAACCTAACGCAGCTATAAAAGAGCTTTCCCTACTCAGCCCATTCAGTATGGAAGACGCCTTCTTTATCGAGCCGCTGATAGGTATGCGCCCCAAAGTAGTCGCGCTGAGCCTGAGTCAGGTTCTGAGGCAGCTGCTCACGGCGATAGCTATCAAAATAGTCTAGCGACGCGCTAAAAGCAGGAACCGGAATACCAATCTTAGCCGCGGTTGCCACGACTTCGCGCCAGGCATCTTGGCGATCGAGAATAGTCTGCTTAAATTCAGGCGCTAAAAGCAAATTGGCCAGCTTCTCGTTTTCGTCGTAAGCCTTCTTAATTTTGTTTAAGAAAGCGGCCCGAATAATGCAGCCACCCTTCCAGATACGAGCCGTTTCACCCAAATCTAGATCATAGCCGTTCAGCGCAGAAGCCTTGCTCAGCAAGTCCATACCCTGAGCATACGAGCAGATTTTAGAACAGTACAGCGCATCGCGAATCTTATCGACAAACGCTTTCTTATCCCCATCAAAAGTCGCAGTAGGCCCCGTCAGTTCTTTAGAGGCGATCACTCGCTCTTCTTTAATAGAAGACATGATGCGGGCATTAACCGCCGCAGTGATCGTTGGAATATTAACGCCTAGCTCTAGCGCGCTCATCACGGTCCAACGTCCGGTGCCTTTCTGTCCGGCCTTATCAACGATCACCTCCACTAGCGCTTTGCCAGTATCCTCGTCCATCTTTTTAAAGATGTCAGCGGTAATCTCAATCAAGAAAGAATCTAGCTCTTCTGTCTTGTTCCACTCGGTAAAGATCTCGTGCAGCTCTTCGTGCCCAAGGCCAAGCGTATTCTTCAGCAGATCGTAAGCTTCCGCAATGAGCTGCATATCGCCATACTCAATGCCGTTGTGCACCATTTTAACAAAATGGCCCGAGCCGCCCTGGCCGATGTAGGTAACGCAAGGGCCATCATCTACTTGTGCCGCAATTTTGGTCACGATTGGCTCAATCGCATCGTAAGCCGCTTTACTGCCACCCGGCATCAAACTAGGGCCATTGAGCGCACCTTCTTCGCCGCCGCTAACGCCCATGCCAATAAAGTTAAAGCCCGCGCCCTCAAGATCCTTGACGCGGCGCTCGGTATCTTCATACAAAGAGTTGCCGCCATCGATAATCATATCTTCTGGGTCAAGCAGCTCTTTGAGACTGTCAATCACCATATCTACAGGCTTACCCGCCTGCACCATCAGCAAAATTCGCCGCGGGCGTTCCAATGCGCCCACAAATTCTTCTAAAGAGAAAGTGGGAACGACATTTTTACCGCCAGCCCGGTTCTCCATGAAGGCGTCAGTTTTTGAGCGGGAGCGGTTGTAAACCGCAATCGGGAAACCGTTACGCTCAATGTTTAGCGCGATGTTTTCGCCCATCACTGCCAAACCAATTACGCCGAAACTCTGTGTCATAAATATTTTTCCTCACTTGTAAGTAGGTATAGCTGCTTGTGTGTACGGCTATCTGTATTCGAGCAGACAGTTCAATATAAGGCTGAACAAGAAATACTGATATGACCTTAAACAAAGCTGCTGATTTTTCCCATCTATATTCTTAGCCATAAAAGGAAAAACATCTTCTAAGCGAGGAGATATCTATCTATTGATCTAGATCTGGCGCATCTTTCAATCAACTATTGAGCGAAACTAAAGATTGGTAAACCCCATCTAGATAAAATCCAGACAGGGAGAATTTAAAGTCTAGTTCTCAATCAGATTCTAATTCGCAATAGGATAGCTAGCCTGATTAGGGAAGATCTCTTGGAAAGCTTCCTGTCGCTCCAGCGGAGTGCCTGCGTCACTCAGATTCCACAGCGTTTCGTAAAAGAAAAAGGAAACGCCCGCATAATCGCGATCGCGCACCGCCTCAACCTGCTCCGCAATCTGCGACATCGGCACAGACCGACCCCGCAATCCGCTCAGAACACCTACGCTAGTAGGAATATGAAGCCGCGCAAAATCAGCCGCCTCCTGACCCATCTCCCAGACAAATCGACCCAAATCATTGCGATAGAGCTGAATAATCAGTTCTTCCACATAGCCGCGCTTGAGCCAGGTATCCCAATCTTGCAGGTAAAACTCATAGGCAAAGACATGCGGATTCGGGGAGACTGACATAACCGCTTGAGGACGATTGGTCTTTAGCGTTTTGAACACACGGCCCATCACATCAGTAATCTTGTCAGCTCTCCAGCGAGTCCACTCCGCATCTTGGGGATCGACCGGTGGCGCTTGGCCGTCATGCTCCTGCTTATACAAATTCACCGTGTAATCGTCATAGCCATAGGCAACCGGCAGTCCCATATGATCATCGACTTGAAACCCATCAATATCATAGTTAGTCGAAATCTCAGACACCAGTTCTAAGATGAATGACTGAACCTCAGGATGAAAAGGATTGAGCCAGACGCGATCATGATCGCCCTCTGCGGTCGTCAAGCTCCCATCCTGCTTTTGAGTCAGCCAGTCGGGATGGCGCATCGCCAGCGCAGAATCTGCGGGTGCCATAAAGCCAAACTCAAACCAGGGAATGACCTTCAAATCGCGCTTGTGAGCAATTTCAATCAACTCCAGCAGCATGTCTCGGTTACCCTGAGCCGCTTCCAATGCATTTTGCCGTCCGGTTTCCGCCAAATCAGGATACAGCCCTTGTTTATAACCGGTTACGCGCTCAGCCACTTCACTAGGAAACAGCGTGTAGCCCCAATTCCAAACCGTCGGATAGACCGTATTAAAGTTCAAATCTGCCAGCTTGTTCAAAGCGGGCTCTAGCTTCGCCTTAGAGAACAGTACGTCACTATCGATGTTGGTCATCCACACGCCACGCAGCTCGCGAGTAGGTGCGGTTGCGGCCGGAGGCGGATCGTAAAGCACAATCCGAGCCGCGTCGATAGTCTCCCTTGTATTTTGGTCTAGATTAGACCGACAAAGGAAAGCTGCACTGTCGGCTAGCGTGGCATTGCGTCTAGGTCGAAGCTGAGGCATTTCGCCAGCTTTTATGCCTTCTTGATCCACAATGTAGCCAGCGGCTAGCGCGGCTGCAACGCCCTCGCGGTTATTGCGAGGAACTAAAAGCGCGTCGCGAAAGGTGGAGTAAAGTGCACTTACTGCATCTGCCTGGTAAGGCGTCGCAGAGCCAGAGATTAAAACAGACAACGCTTGCGATCGCGTAATCGGCCGCTCCTGGCGAACATCTTCACCAAGTGCCGCCATCAGCAGCGCTTCCGCCTCATCGCTCGCCGCATCAAAAGTCAGACCTAAATATTCATTATTCGCTGCAAAAGCGCCCGGAAAAGCCTTCAGCACCGCGTTAGAAAATTCTGCCTGACTCAGCGCGCTATTGGGATATCGGCTATTCACAAAGCGCTGATCGAAAACGCCTTGAGCCACTAATGCTTGAGTACAAGGTTCTGCCCAATGTCCGTTGAATCCGGTAGTAGAAGCTTCGGCTTGATTGAAACTGACGGGGCCAAGGAAACTAAGAAGTCCTGAGCAAAAAATACCGATAAGAAACGAGATGCCCAGCTGCCTTTGCCTGCGCGCCATTACGATTGAGTCCTTTACTTAACTGTGACGATTAGCCACCGCTGATCTTAGCCTTATAGCCTTTGTCTATCAGCAGGGAGACTACCTTAGTGGCATGTTCTCCCTGAATTTCGATGGTGCTGTCTTTGACCGTACCACCAGAGCCACATTGGCTTTTCAGCTTCTTAGCCAGTGCCTCAATTGTCTCAAGCTTATGCGCAAAGCCAGTAATCACCGTGACGCTCTTGCCCTTACGACCCTTGCGAGAAATCTGCACCCGCAGGTCTTGCTGCGCAGGCGGCAAATCGGGAACGCCGCGTTCGGTAGCCGCCGCATTAGTACCAAATTCAGAGTAAACCGTTCGGTCAGTTGCTAGATTGGCCGACTGGCTTCTAGAATCCTTCTTGCGTTGAGCCATCAGTTTGAGTAAATTCTTAGGACTTTATCTCTACCATCCTACCGAATTCTCAAAGGCACTTATAAAAGACATTTAGAACGGCACTTAGAAATCCATCTCATCCGGATGCCTCCCAAAAGAGAGACTGATAAGGTAAGCGCTTCTAGTAGATTTACTTAAAGCGAATGAACGATCTGTTCGCTAGCCTGCTCACTAACGATCAAAAGGAAATAGCCGTGGTTCCGATTCGAGATGATAATCCAGTTTCAACGACGCCCTACGTAACCTATGGACTAATCGCCCTAAACGTACTGGTATTTATCTACGAAGTCACGCTAAGCGGGCCTGGCCGGGAAACGCTATTCAATACGTTCGCAGTAGTGCCTAGCGAGCTTACCTACAGCTTCCATACCGGCGTCGGCTTTCCACACATCTCAGAATGGGGCACGCTGATTAGCGCAGAGTTCTTGCACGCGGGCTTTTTCCACGTAGCAGGCAACATGCTCTACCTCTCTATTTTTGGCAACAACGTAGAAGATCAGTTAGGCCATCTCAAGTTCTTTGTGTTCTATATTATGTGCGGCGTATTAGCCTCACTGTGTCAGTGGTATATCGCGCCTGAGTCCACGATTCCTTCTTTAGGAGCCAGTGGCGCGATCGCAGGCGTTATGGGCGCATACATCTTCCGGTTCCCTGAAGTACGCGTGCTCACCTTCATTCCGATCTTCTTCACGGCCTTTAGAGTGCCAGCACTGCTATTTCTAGGCTTTTGGTTTGTAGAGCAGGCATTCTACGGCTTTGCCAGCTTAGGCACCGCTGCTGACGTCGGCATGAACGGCGGCGTCGCCTACTGGGCACATGCCGGCGGATTCGTTTTTGGCGCAATTCTCGGCTATCTACTGGGCCTATTTAACAAAGATCAAGGATACGACGCCGCCACAGTAAAAGGCTCGCTAGAAGACACCCTCGATTAGCACTAACCGGCCTCAGCTATCATGACGACTCCTGAGGATTTTTAGACAGCCGCTGCTGGTAGCTGTAAATAAGGTTGTTGAATGGCAGCTCAATCCACCGATGGATAACTGCCGCCGCAACCATAGAAATTGCCAAACTAAACAGCACCGAAAGAGGAAAGCTCCGCAGCGATAGCTTACTCAGAATCATGGGCGCAAACGGCGCTATCAATGGATGAAACAGATAGAGCGCGTAGGAAGCCGCTCCAAAAAACATCACGCCACGAGGAATACGCCCATGCAGATACTTTTCTAATGACATCACTGACCAGACAATAATAGCCGCAGGAATACCGCTCCAGATAAATCGAGGCAAGGGGGCATGATCAATATCGGTAGAAAGAAGCAAGAAAGCCAGCGCTAGCAAGCCAACCAATATAGAAAATGTCGAAGGCCAAAATTTTCTCTTAAGCGCAAAATAGCCGATCACCATGCCTGCATAAAACTCAAGGATAATTGAGTCCATCAAATACCACCAGGGCGAGAAGGTTTCACCTCTTAGCAGCGAGGCAAAGGAGAACACCAGCAGCACTGCGCCCGCAAAAACGTAGATGTTCTTTCTAAAAAACAATGCAGCCGCAAACACAAAGTAAAAGAACATCTCAAATACTAGCGTCCAGCCAACTCCTAAAAAAGGAGTAATGTCTCCGTCGAGGTTTATAGATGGAATAAACAGATAGGATTTGAAGATAGTCCACCAATCCATCTCAGCATGTAGCACCAGGCTAGACATCAACAGAACAGTAATAACTTTAAACGTTGTTGCTCCCCAGTAAAGCGGCACAATTCTCTGCAATCGTTTGGTGGCAAATATTTTCCATCCTTCCTCATTCTCAATGAGACGGCGGGACGAAATTACCATAACGACCCCGCTGATAATAAAGAAAATATCTACGCCTCTAGCACCATTGTGCCAAATCTCTTTGCCAACACCCAACCTCTCCGCAGCATAAAACGTAGAGTGGGTAACAACAACAAGAAGTGCGGCGAAAAATCGTAAGGCTTGGATACCGTCGTATCTGTGATTAGTAGGACTGTTATTCATACGTCGTTTCTATCTCGTGCGATCGCTATCACGTGCTACTTTTATCGCGCGCTACTGCCGTCGATTACGTACATACACCGAACTACACGAACTCTATATATTGTTAAAATGCGGCCAAATTAGGCCCATCAGTCGGTTTCTAAACGTTTTTCCAAAGAAAACACGGTCTGTTCAGGCCATATAGTCGTGTAATTTCTACATCAGGTATCGTCGATGTTCTCTCAACTTGCACACTGTATCTTTACAATCTAGGGCCATTTTCTTACAGTAACGAAACTCATTTCTTCCGGATTAGCGCAGCGACAGTCGAATCCGCAGAAACTAATAAAATCAATATCTTAAGCATGATCCTTAGTCGCATCAAAACCGCTAGGCAACACCTACTGATACAGAATTGGTGCAGAAGTAGTATGCGATCGCATCTGACGGCTATATTCTCGGACGGCTATATTCTCGGAAAAATGCAAGATTGTTCGAAATGCAACCCATTAGGTTATTTATTTCATACGCCACACCCGCCAACTGATGCCGTATAAGACAGATTGATCAGAGCTGATAGAACCGCTTAGCAGATAGTGCATACTGCGACTAGAAAAAGCGTTTGACCTTGAGAGTAGCGACCTATGACTCTTCCCAATTTTTTGATTTTTGGCGTTCAAAAAGCGGGAACGACCTCTGTTTACAACTACTTAAAGCAGCACCCTCAGGTCTATACCAGCCCTATAAAAGAGACAGAATTTCTGAGTCGCGAGTCGGCTAGAAAGCCAGAGCTGCTTACCGATGAAGATAGAACAGGACTCACCAAAGGCGGACGCCAAAAAATTGTGACCATCGAGCGCTACGAGGCTCTATTCGATGCAGCAGGAGAAGCGATCGCCCTTGGAGAAGCCTCTCCCAACTACCTATTTGCTCACGAGCAAGCAGTCCCTAATATTCAAACCTACATACCCCATGCCAAGCTCATCGCCATTTTGCGTAACCCGGTAGAGCGTGCCTACTCCGACTATCTCATGTCTCTACGCCAGGTAGTGGGCAACCACAAGCCTTTAGCCGCGCAGGTTGAAACTAGCAGACAAACTTCCCACACCCTTCTCAAAGGACTCTACTACGAAGGGACAAAGCACTTCCTAGACGCGTTCGGGCCCGAGCAGGTCAAAATTTTCCTCTTTGACGACCTGCGTCAAAGCAGCGCTGAACTCATGCGCGAACTCTACGAGTTTATAGGCGTCGATAGCAGCTTTGCCGCCAGCACTCAAAAGAAAAGCCAGACGGCAGAAGTGCCCAAAAACTCAACGATTAACCGGCTTTTGCGAACGAAAAATCCTATAAGAGAAGGAGCCGCAAAAGTGCTCAGAGCCGTCGTCAGTGAAGAAAATCGACAGAAACTGCGATCGCAGCTGATTTCAGCCAACTCGCGGGGCAAAGAATACTTACCGCTAACGAATGACGAGCGCAGACTGCTAGAAGACTATTACCGCCAAGACATCTTGCAGTTACAAGAGCTGCTAAGCCGCGATCTATCGCACTGGTTCAAAGCCGACCGCTAGCGCCCGCCAACTCAAACCCCTCTCACACAATATTCTTTCAAAACACCGGTGCCATTTAATACATCAAAGATCCTAGAAAACTCACTGGCGCAGGAATCATTTCACCGCGAAAATCTAGTATCTGAACCAGCAATAAATAACCAACCGCCAGCAGAATAGACAGCGCCCCTGTAACAATAGCCACAATTTTTGATCGATCCATCGGAATCTCCTAAAGTCTGAATACTTCAAGTCTAAATACTTTAAGTCTAAATACTTTAAGTCTAAATACTTCAAGTCTGAATACTTCTAAGCATATAGAATCTGATCGCCTATCCGCAGCTAGATCAGCGAAGCAGCGCTAGCATAAACCGTTCGGCTGCTAAGTTCGTACTGGTATCATCTTTTCTCATCCTATTTTCGTCTACTCGAATTCTTCACTTGCTATCGACTAGCACCTGCTCTATGAACGAGGCTTCCACTTCCTACCCAGCTAGCTCGGCCACGCCAGCCGCCCAGTCGGCAGCCCAATCCATTGTGCACGCGCCCACCATTATCCAGACCCTCAACTTGCGAAAGGTCTACCGCACAGGATTTTGGCTAAAGGCCGCGCCACCCTCTCTCAAGCAGTGCTCGCTAGAAATATATAGAGGCGAAACCTTTGGCCTACTCGGCCCCAACGGTGCCGGAAAAACAACCCTGCTAAAGCTCTTACTGGGCATTATTCGGCCCACTGCTGGAGAAGCCAGCCTCATGGGGCAGCCCGCCGGAGACAGCGAAACCAAAGCGCGAATCGGCTACTTGCCCGAAAATCCCTACTTTTACGACTACCTCACCGGCTGGGAATTTTTAAGCTACACAGCCGGCCTATTCGGCATTTCAGGCAAAGCAAAAAACCGCCGAATCGCCGAACTGCTCGATCTCGTACAGCTCGACCGCCACTCCGCTACCAAAAAGCAGATGCGCCGCTACTCCAAAGGCATGTTGCAGCGAGTCGGGATGGCTCAAGCATTGATCAACGATCCCGAAATCGTGTTTCTAGACGAACCCATGTCGGGCCTAGATCCCACCGGTCGTTTTCAAGTCAGAGAAATTATTCTGTCGCTCAAAGAGCAGGGTAAAACCCTATTCTTTAACAGCCACGTCCTCTCCGATGTTGAGATGATTTGCGATCGCATTGCCATTCTCGACAAAGGCGAAATCGTCTGCATAGGCGCAATCGATAAACTTCTAGGCAGCCCAGCCTACTACAGCGTAAAGGGCAGAGGCGGCAGCCTAGACATCTTAGACCGGTGGCTGCGAGATATCACCTTTGAAGGCGGATTCTGGCAAGGTACGCTCTACGAAAACCCATTCGAATTTATGGCCACCGCCCGTTTGATGAACGCCACCATCGTCAAGTTGGCTGTCGCTAAACCCACCCTCGAAGAATTCTTCATGGCGCAAATTCAGCAGCAGCGAGAAATCGCGGCTAGAGCCGCAGAGGAAAGGCAGATTGCCGCCAAATCGTCTAAGCGCAAGCGACTCTTAGGTAAACTAAGCGCTTAGTGAAGTAAAGCAGCTTAGTCGAAGATGAAAATTAAGGTTATCAAGCTCACTGAATCTGCTCAGCTACCGGCTTACGAGCACGCAGGCGATTCCGGCATGGATCTGCGGGCGATCGCAGCTCAGCAAATCCTACCCGGCCAAACCGCCCTCATCCCAACCGGTCTGGCCATAGAGCTACCCGCCAACACCGAAGCCCAAGTAAGACCGAGAAGCGGCCTAGCGCTAAAACACAGCATAACGGTACTCAATACACCCGGCACCGTAGACGCCGGGTACAGAGGAGAGATTGCCGTAATTTTGATCAACCACGGCAAACAGTCATTCCAGATTGAACCCGGTATGCGAATTGCTCAAATGGTCATCGTCCCCGTCATTCGCGCTGAGATAGAACTCGTAAACACGCTGTCTAAATCGAATCGAGGAGAAGGCGGTTTTGGATCTACAGGTCTGTAAAACAGCCTCGCAAAGCTAGTCATAACTAATACAGCCCGATAGTGCCGGTCGGGAGTCAGCCTTTAGCCACTAGCTCGCGCCACTAGCTCGCGGTACAAACGCTCATAGTTGTCAACCATAGAATCTAAGCTGCAAAAAGACTCCGCCCTCGCTCGACAGTCCGCCCGAGCGCACTTCGCGGCCTCAACAATACCCACAGCTAGCGCCTCGACCGTACTCTCCTTCACCAAAACGCCGCAGCTTTCATTCAAAATTTCCGCCGCCGCCCCCCGATCAAAGGCCGCTACCGGCACACCGGCTGCTAGCGCTTCTGCATAGATCATCCCGTAGGGTTCTTCCCACAGAGGCGTGTTTACAAATACACTCGCTTGCGCCAGTAGCTGTTTAATTTTGACATGCGAAAGATGTCCCAAATAGGCAACTCGCGGGTTATCTAATAAAGGCAGCACCTGACTTTCAAAATAAGCGCGATCGCTCACCGGCCCTGCAACCTGAATAGAATACCCTGCCCTCAACGCCGCTCTAATAGCCAAGTGAGGCGCTTTCTCCGGTACAAATCGTCCATACCACAGAGCCATGCCCGCCACCGAACTAGCATAAAAAGGCCAGCTATCAACATCTACCCCGTTGTAAACAACCTTCGTTTTAACAATCGAGCGCCACTGATTTGCAACGCACTTAGAAACCGCCGCCACCGTCAGCCGCTCGTTGATATCGCGAGCTGCAGCACATTGCATCGCCGCCGCCAAACTAGGAGAAACCAACGCATGAAGCACCATCAGCATCGGCACCGGCAAATCGGCAGCACTAAGCAATAGCAAAGGATGCAGCGCGTTGTTATGCACCACATCAAAATCTCCCTCGCAAATCCCTTTAAGCACGTCTGCATAGGCCGTTACGCTACAGGCCATCTCACCCAAACGAGACTGAGCCTTTTCCTCGTGCTGAAGCGATCGCTCTGTACAGGCGCTCAAATGCAGCCGCTTGTCCGAGTCCCCACTGGCAAACAGAGTTACCTCATGCCCACGCTCAATCAGCTTTTTAGTCAACCACCAGGTATGCGCTTCCATCCCGCCAGCAAAAGGCTCCGCAATTGGATGGCGTATCAGCCCCACAACAGCGATCTTCATACGCCTGCACAATTATCGCAAGTTGAGCGATGAGTCAAAATGATACCGTTCGCCTGTTTGTACTTTCCACAAGCCAGCGTAAATCCCATCTTTTTCAATCAGTTCTTCATGCGTGCCGCCTTCAACCAGTTCGCCTTGATCCATTACATAAATGCGGTGAGCGTTACGCACGGTAGACAGACGATGAGCGATCGCAACAACCGTTCTCTCTTGAGTAATTCTCTCTAAAGACTTTTGAATCGCCGCTTCAGTTTCGTTATCCACCGCAGAAGTGGCCTCATCTAAAATCAAAATCGGTGGATTTTTCAAGAGCGCACGCGCGATCGCCAATCGCTGCCGCTGACCGCCCGACAGCTTCTGACCCCGCTCGCCCACAACCGTCTCATATCCCTGCGGCAGTCCCGCAATAAAGTCATGCGCCTCAGCGACTTTAGCCGCATTAACAATCTCTCTTTCAGTCGCCTTAAAGCTGCCATAGGCAATATTTTCAGCCACCGTTCCATGAAAGAGAAACACATCTTGACTCACCAAACCAATCGCTCGGCGCAAATCCTTCAGATCGAGCGACTGCAAATCTAGCCCATCTAACGTGATATAGCCAGAATTCACCTCATAAAACCGCAGCAACAGCTTTACCAAAGTGCTTTTTCCAGATCCAGTTGCACCCACAATAGCCGTTGTCTTACCAGCAGGCAGTCTCAAAGAGAGATTTTTGAGCACCGGCAGCCGGTCTTGATAGCCAAACGTGACGTTATCAAAAACAATCTCGCCGCTAACCTGCGTAGCCGGCAGCGCTACATCTCCAGGGCGAATAGCCACAGGCGTATCCAACAGATTCATCACCCGCTGCGTCGACGCCATCGCCCGCTGATACTGATCTAGCGTTTCGCCCAAGCGCGTCAACGGCCACAGCAGCCGCTGCGTCAGAAAAACCAGCACGGTATAAGTACCCGGTTCTAGCCGACCATCTACCGCCGCCAGACCGCCGTAAAACAAAATGCCGGTAAATCCAATCAGAATAATGATCCGGATAAGCGGAAGAAACGCGGCGCTCAGGCGAATGGCTCGCCGGTTGCTCACACGGTAGGCATCGCTCTCTCGGCTGAGCTGCCCTAGCTCATAAGCTTCAGAGGTAAAGCTCTTAATAGTAGAAATGCCGGTCAAGTTGTTGGCCAGTCGGCTATTGATCGACCCGGCTCGCTCTCGCACTTCCATGTAGCGAGGAGCCAGATACTTTTGAAAAGCGATCGCACCCCACACAATAAACGGCATCGGCACTATCGCCATCCAGGCCAGACTAGGCGCCAACACAAAAAACGTAGTACCAATAATCAGCACCGTTGCAATCATCTGAATGAGCTGATTTGCCCCGCTATCTAAAAACCGCTCAAGCTGATTAATATCATCGTTGAGCATCGACATCAGATCGCCCGTACTGCGCTCCTCAAAGTACGCCATCTCCAGACTCTGCACGTGGCGATAGGCATCTATGCGCAAATCATGCTCCATAGACTGAGATAAATTACGCCACAGCAGCTCGTAGGCATACTGAAACGCAGACTCCAAAATCCAGACCACAAAGGTCAGCGCCGACAGCACAACAAACTGCGATCGCAGATCCGTAATCCCCCACCGAGCCAGCACCGACGTTTGCTGATCGACCACGATATCGATCGCCAGGCCGATTAACGCGGGCGGGGCAAGATCAAAAACAGTATTAAGAACAGAGCAAAGACCGGCTAGCCAAGCCTTACCACGATAGCGACGGCCATAGGCAAGCAAACGTTTGAAAGGGTGGCGAGACAAAGAAGCCATAGGAGTCGCAAGCAGACATTGCAAATCTGCAAAAGGAGCTTACGACTATAGCAAACCGATCCGGCAAACTCTATCTACCCAACGCGGAATCCTCAATCGCCGAGAACTAGCCCTTAAGATCAGTCCTAGCAAAGAAATCATCTAACGCTGTACTAAACTCAGCTCGCCATATTAGGCGGATTCACCACCTGAAACCCCAAGTCACTGAGTACCCAGCGCACCACCTGCTCAGCAAACAAATCAATCTCCTTAACCGATAGCTTAATCGGCTCTGCTAAAGCCGTCTTAACCGGTAGCAGTCGACTAGGCGCTAGCACCGGCCCAGAAACGCTAATAGCGTCTTCTAACTCCTTAGCCATCACCTCAACGCCGAGAATATTTTCAATCGATCTAGCCGTCAAAACAGGTGCTGACCTCTGTTCATCTCCAGCATTCACGTCCTTAAGAATCGTCGATAGCTCAGAAAGTAGCGAAGCCTCGGTTCTAGAAGCCTCAGTTCTAGAATCCTCAGCCGTATCTATCAACGACTGACTAGCAGCATAGCCAGCCTGATGAGCAGCCAGCGCCTTATCACCCCGCGTAATTGCCAGCAGCTCTGCCATCAAATCATCGGTAGAAATCGGCCGTGCAGTTTCTGGCTCTACCGCCGAGAGCACCGTTGCCAGCAAATCGTCTTCTAGCTCACCCCCTTCAGCAGCCGACTCTCCATACAGGCTAAACGAAGAGAAATCTGGCTCCACCGCCGCAGGTGCAATTGAGAAGTCCGTCACCGGCTGGGCAAAAGGCGGCGTTGAAGCGCCAAAAAGAGCGTCGGTGTCCAGTCGCTTTTGCTGCCGGCCGCGATACTGAACTGCCGCTGTAGCCAGTGCGCCTGCCGCGATCGCAATTCCCAACAGCGTTTTAGACAGCGTACCGTTCGCAAAATAGGGTGCCAGTAGCTGAGCCTGCGAAACCGCCGACCCCTCAGACTCGGATGCAGAGGCTTCAGGCGCAGCAGATCTATCAGCTACTAGCTGCCCTCTAACCGCACTCACTCGCTGCGTTTCCGCCTGTTCGTACTCCGCCGCAACCTGAGTCGCTGTCGATAGCTCCCGTTTGAGCTGTTCGTATTGCCCAATATCGGCCGCCAACTGAGAACGACGGCTCTGTAAACGCTGATTAATCGTATCGAGCGTAGCCTGCCGCAGCTGCTGAACCTGGTCTTGATGGGTCGCAACCACCAAGTTCTGCATAATATCAATAGCAACCGGCGACTTACTCATAAAGCCAACTTGAGCCGACTCATCCGCCATCGCATATTTTGGAAAAGCCTGCTCGGCCACCTTAGCCAACCACTGCTGATGATACTTATAGTCGCCGTAAATCTCATTTAGCCGAGTTCCATCCACGTTTGCAGCGCTAAACTCCTCTTGCATGTCTTGCTCGGCTTTTTGCAGCCTAGCCCACACCGCCTGATATTCCTCATCAGCGCCCAGCACTCGCTCGGGCAAAGAAACATCGGCATCAACCGTTAGCAGTCGCATTTTAAGCTGAGATATCAGCCGCTGATTGCGCTCTATATTAGCGCTAAGCTTTCCCTCTTGCTCCGAGATCTCCGCCATCCGGCTAGACAACACGTTGCGGTAAGCGCCCATATCCTGCTGGCCGCGAGCCGCCTCGAATTCAGCCATCTTTTGCTGAAGCTGCTGGACCTGTTGACGAGCGGCCAGTGACTTAGAGCTAGTCCCAGAATTAGCGACCAAGCTAATAGCAGACTGCTGATTGGACTGTCCATTCCCAAGTCCTGCATTCTCAGACTGAGATACCGACTGCACTTTGGTCGCACTCACTAGCTGAGTCAGCACCGCCTGGGTTTGCCCAGCACTAGCATCAGTCGGCGGCTGATAAGCCAGTCTAAGGCTCCCGTCTTGAGCACGAGCTAGCAGGGAATTAACCGGCGATGAGGTTGCCTGCGGCGATGAGGTTGCCTGCGACGATGCCGTCTTCGAAGCACTCACACCCGAAAAATTTATTCCTTTGGATTGGGCGCTAAAGCTAGCCTTTACCGCCTCCGAAGTCTGAGGAGTGATCGCACTCGCCATCAGCTCAGCCGTCTGCTGCCGCGAAGCAGACTGAGCAACATCTGTATTACCGCGTGAGCCTTCGTAAGCAACCGCCTGTTCGTTCGCCAGCGGCAGCACCATTCCCACAGAAGCCACCGCCACGCCGGCGATCGCACCTGCACGCTTTCGATCTATCCGGTGCTTACCCACCGGCAGCGTAGCGGCCAATGGAATATCTGAAGAGGCATCGAGCGAAGCATCCATAGAAGACGTTATCTGCTGTGCATTTAGACGGCTGTGCATAGCGACCTGCGCGAAGGTAAAAACAATAGAGAATCGTAGAAGACGATAGGAACCTCAGTTATTTCTCTATACTCGAATCTGGAATGCTATCCGGGGAATATACGTCGTATCACCTAGCAAACTTGCTGGGTGCGATCGCCCAGCAGAAGCCCAACAAACAAACAAAAGCCCCCAAGAGATAGCCAACAGAAACCAAGCGCCACGCCATGACATCTCAATCTTCTTCGCTGAGTCCTTCCTCACTCAGCGCCTTATACAAAACGACGCTGCTAGAAAACGTAGTACCCTTCTGGCAAACCCATTCTATTGACACAGAGCAAGGCGGATACTTCACCTGCTTAGACCAAGCAGGTCGCCCATACGATACCGATAAATTTATCTGGCTTCAAAATCGACAGGTGTGGCTATTTTCCATGCTGTGCAATCAAAAAGTCGGCAGCCAGCAGCAGCAGGCATCATGGCTATCAGTTGCGAAGCACGGCGCAGATTTTTTAGCCCAGCACGGCAGAGACAAATCAGGCAGCTGGTACTTTTCACTCAGCCAAGCAGGCGACCCGCTTACCCAACCCTACAGCATCTTTTCCGACTGCTTCGCCGCCATGGCCTTCAGCCAATACGCGCTGGCTTTACCGCCAGGCGACGCGCGATCAAAAGCCAAACAAATTGCCCTCCAAGCCTACGAAAACGTCCTACGCCGCCAAGACAATCCCAAAGGCCAATACAGCAAAGCCTATCCCGGCACCCGACCGCTCAAAGCGCTCGCCGTTCCGATGATCTTGGCCAATCTATCTCTAGAAATGGACTGGCTGCTCGCAGGCGATCGCCTAGAAACCGTCCTTCAAAAAACCACCCACGAAGTCATGAACGACTTTTTAGACAGCGATCGCATGCTCCTATACGAGCACGTTTCACCCACCGGCGAATTTATAGACTGCTACGAAGGCCGACTCATTAATCCAGGCCACGGCATAGAAGCTATGTGGTTCATGATGGCGATCGCCGAAAGACAAAATAACCCCGCCCTCATAGATCAAGCAGGTGACATCATCCTGTCCATCCTCAGCTACGCCTGGGACGAAAAATACGGCGGACTCTACTACTTTCTAGACAGAAAAGGGCATCCACCCCAGCAGCTAGAATGGGATCAAAAGCTCTGGTGGGTTCATCTAGAAACCCTCGTCGCTCTCTCCATGGCCTACCGCCTCACCCAAAAAGAAATCTACTGGATCTGGTATCAGCGCGTTCACCACTACACTTGGAGCCACTTCAGCGATCCTAACCACGCCGAGTGGTACGGCTATCTAAACCGTCAGGGCGATGTATTGCTGCCGCTCAAAGGCGGAAAGTGGAAAGGCTGCTTCCACGTCCCCAGAGCCATGTACCTATGCTGGCAGCAGTTCGAACAGATGACGCGCTAAAACCATGCCCCTAAAAATCTCCAACCTCGTCTCCATTCCAGACAGCGAAATTGAGATGAGCGCCATCCGCTCCCAAGGCGCTGGCGGCCAAAACGTAAACAAAGTCGCCACCGCCGTCCATCTCCGCTTCGACGTAAGCGCATCCTCCCTACCCAACTTTTATAAGCACCGGCTGCTCGCCCTTTCCGACAAACGCCTCACTAAGGAAGGGGTCATCGTCATTAAATCCCAGCAGCACCGGTCGCAAGAGCGTAACCGGGAAGCCGCCCTAGAACGACTAAAGCAGATGGTCAAAGCCGTCGCTATCCTTCCAAAGAAAAGACGAACCACCCGGCCCACCAAGGCTTCCAAGCGTAGAAGACTAGACGGCAAAGCAAAGCGATCGCAGCTAAAGTCCTCGCGCAAAAAAGTCGATTTAGAATAATCGCTTCGCCCAATCACTAGCCCAGCCCACCAGAACAAACGGCAACAGCTTCACTTACTCAGCCGAACGTGGGAAGCTATACCTGATCCATCTAGCTAAAAACCCCGTCTAAATTTTCTGCTTAAGATTTTCCGTTTGAATCCGTTTGAACAATAATTCACAGGCCTGGCCATCGCCCGCCGCCTGAATGGGAGCAGACCTTTGCCTACAACCCGTGCATTACCCCACCTCACACCGATGAGTTCAGCGAACCCCAAGACCGTCCTAAGAAGCCAGCTCGAATCCCACTCAAAAAACCAAGATCTCGACCTGAGCGCCCTCAATCAAGAATTCGACCAGGCCCCCGCCGCCGACCTGATCGAATGGGCCGCAGAGACCTTTGGCTCGCAGCTCGTACTTAGCACTAGCTTTGGCATCCAAGCAGCCGTCATGCTAGGTCTGGTCACCGACATCATCCCCAACATCCCGGTTATCTGGGTCGATACCGGCTACCTCCCCCCAGAAACCTACCGCTTCGCCGAGCAGCTCACCCGGCGACTATCCCTCAATCTCAAGGTCTACCAGTCTCCGATTAGCCCGGCCCGTATGGAGGCATTGCACGGACGGCTATGGGAAGGTTCTGTAGACGACTTTGACCGCTACGATCGGCTCCGCAAAGTAGAGCCAATGCAGAGAGCGCTTAAAGAGTTAGGCTCAACGGCTTGGCTAACAGGACTTAGAGCCAAGCAAACCGACTTCAGAAAAACCCTCAATAGAATTGGCAAACAAAGCGCTAGCGCTGACACTTCAACAGAAACTCGCTACAAAGTTCTCCCGATTCTCCACTGGAGCGCCAAAGACGTTTACGAATACCTCACTGCCAACAACCTGCCCTACCATCCCTTCTTCGACCAGGGCTACGTCAGCGTTGGCGATTGGCACTCCAGCCGGCCCATGACCGCAGACGACACCAACGGACGCGCCACCCGATTCAACGGTCTCAAGCAGGAATGCGGCCTGCACATTCCCCAAACCCCCGAAGAAGCCGAAAGTCTCAACTCCAGCTCTCTATAGCAATCTCTCGGTCAAACCTGCTAGCGCCCGTACATCAGTTAGCAATTCACTCAGCTAACGATTCATCAAATAGGCCAGCCCTGTTTATAAAACTGTTTATAAAACTGTTCATAAAACTGTCATGTCCGTCGATATTGCCACCCCTTTTCCGCTCATCAATATCGCCCAGCAATTTGCCCACCACGGCATTGTTATGTCCGTTAACCCGCTGGGCAGCGGCAACATCAACAGCACCTTTCTCGTCAAAGTTAGACCCGCCGCCATTGGCCTGGCCAGCTCCACAACGCCTGCCAAATTTGTTCTCCAGCGAATCAACGCCCAAGTTTTTCGCCAGCCCAGGCTGGTCATTCAAAATATGGTCGTACTGAGCGAGCACCTTAAAGCGCAAGGAGCCTCTCTAGATAGACGGTGGGAAATCCCAACCATTTTGCCAACCCAATCGGGCGAAAACTATTGGCGAGATAGCACTGGCGAATACTGGCGAGCTATCAGCTTCATCGAAAACGCTCAGACCCTAGAAACCGTCCAGAGCCTAGCCCACGCCGAAGAAGTTGGCTCTGGCTTAGCCATGTTCCATAGCCTAATTAGTACGTTAGATCCTAACGATTTGGCAGATACGCTAGAAGGATTTCACATCACGCCCAATTATCTGGCGGATTATCAGCGATCGCACTCCAAAGCCAAAGACCTAAAATTCAAAGACTTAAAAGCCAAAGACCTAACTAACGCAACCCACCTAGACCCAATCACCGAAATCGAACAGCGTCAGTACTGCTCAAATTTCATCGCCCAAAGGCAATCATGGGCGCATGTTCTAGAAGACGCCAAAGCCTCAGGCCAGCTCCAGCTACGCCCTATCCACGGCGATCCCAAGATCAACAATATTCTAATTGGCCAAAACGGCCAGGCCGTAAGCCTCATCGACTTAGACACGCTAAAGCCAGGACTCATCCACTACGATATTGGCGACTGCCTGCGCTCCGGATGCAATCGACTCGGCGAAGAAACCGAAGACTGGCAAAACGTCGTCTTCGACATAGACCTAGCAAAAGCCATCCTACGCGGCTACTTGTCGCTAGCCTCAGACTTCCTCACCGAACCAGACTACGACTACCTGTACGACAGCATTCGCCTCCTCGCCTTCGAGCTAGGGCTAAGATTTTTTACCGACTACCTAGCCGGAGATATCTACTTCAAAGTAAAGCATCGCCGCCACAACCTCACAAGAGCGCTAGTCCAGTTCAAACTTGCAGAAAGCATCGAGCAGCAAGCCGACCAGCTAAAGGGCATCATTCAAGAATTACGCGCAAATACTTAAGCAGCCAAAAAACAGCCAGATACCTAAATGGAGCCTATCAAGTTTGAGCTAACGCCATTCCAAGCAACCGAGCAGACCGCAGCCGTTGATATCAGCGGCAGTATCGTCCGAAAGCAAAACAATCTGTCTATTGACTACCTGCTCTCTGGAGACTTAAGCAGCGTAGACATTCCAGCGCCCGCAACAGATCGCAAAAGATGCGATCGCCTTTGGGAAAAAACCTGCTTCGAATGCTTCATCCGCCCGGCCAATCCCATCTCATCTCACTACTGGGAATTCAACCTCTCGCCGTCCGGCGACTGGAACGTCTTTTCCCTCTCAGACTATCGGGCCAATCTACAGCCAGAACCTGCGATCGCCACGCTCCCTTTCAAAACCCATCGCTCACCCAACCAACTCCAGCTTCATCTATCAGTAGATATCTCGCCGCTTATCGGCCAGCAGGACGCGCATATCGGCATTAGCACAGTGCTCATATTATCCGGGCAAGAAAGCTACTGGGCAATCACCCATCCCGCTCCCCAAGCAGATTTTCATCACCCCAAAAGCTTCATCCTTCATCTCCCTGGCTAACTCAGCCAATCGCACGCCAAAGCCTCCCAACCCAAATGCTAGGCTTTAAAGCATCCTCCATCCCTTAGCACTTTCCTATGCCCTCCCCCTATCAAGGCCAATCCACCACCAAAACCGCCTTCCTCCTCTCCTCCGCAGTTGGCTGGCTAATCGTCGGGGCTTCACTCATCTACCTAGTCCCCTTCGCCCTCAACCGCTTTCGCCCCACCGAACTCACCAACACCTGGATCGCCACCCTGTCGCGCAGCGGCTACGATCCGATGCTAGCCATCGGCGGCGGCGGCATCGCGCTTATCGTCACGGTTTTAGGCAGCTGGATTTGGCATCAAAAATTTGAAGGCAAGGTTTAGCAAATGGCCCTCACAGAAAGCTCCAAAGCAGCCAGCGCCGCAAAAGCCAGCACCATGAAAACTATTGGTCTCCTCGGCGGCATGAGCTGGGAATCCACCATCGAATACTACCGACTGCTCAACGAAACGGTAAAAGCTGAGCTAGGCGGGCTACATTCCGCCAAAATCCTCATGTACTCCGTCGATTTCGAAGAACTCGTCGAACTCAAACACAAAGGCGACTGGGGTGAAATCGGCCGCCTCTTAGCCGAAGCTGCCGCTCGTCTCGAAACCGGCGGCGCAGACTGCATTCTGCTGGCTACTAACACCATGCACAAAGTCGCAGACGACATCTCTATGTCTGCCAAAATTCCACTCATCCATATTGCTGATGCCACTGCCGACGCCATCAAGCAGCAGGGCATCCAGCGAATCGGGCTGCTAGGCACCCGGTTCACCATGGAAGAATCCTTTTATAAAGACAGACTCATCCATCGGCATGGCCTAGCCATACAGGTGCCCAATAGCGAATCCCGTGAGCTAGTACACGACGTTATCTACGACGAGCTGTGCCTAGGGAAAATTCGAGAACAGTCGCGCGATCGCTTCCGGATCATCATCGCCGATCTGATCGAAGCGGGCGCTGAAGCGATCATTCTAGGCTGCACAGAAATTGGCCTGCTCGTCCGCCCCGAAGACAGCAGCGTCCCACTGTTCGATACCACTGTGATCCACACCAGAGCCGCCGTCGAGTGGGCCATAGACTCAGCTGCATAATTGGCCACAGAATTAGCAGAACCCTAAAGACAACCTATCGCCAGATTCTATCGCCAGATTCTATCGCCAGATTCTATCGCCAAATTCTAGTAGCCGGTGCTACAGAAATATATAGAACAAAACAGTTGACTAGGGAAACGCTAACCCCCAGCAAAAAGATCCGCTTCGAGTAACCATATCCAAATTAGATCTTGACCGGCACTAGTTCAAAAACAGGCGATCGCTACAGAGAAACCGTAGTCTTAGATAACAGACTGTGACTCTCTCTAAAGTGTCTCTTTCTCTTCCCAAAAACTCTCATAAGTCGTTTGGATCTGCCGTACAGTCGGTAATATCTCTTAGACAACCTCTTAGACAACAATGTATTGAGAACATATTGGTAAGTGAAACTACGAAGATGAAAGCACAGCGCATACAGGGAGGATACCGAAAGAGCTGTCTCAAAAGCCCCCCGCGACGTTTGTTGCTAGAGCGCAGATAGTCCTGACGACAGATGCCTTGCCGATAAAACGAGTTTAGTGTGTAATTCTCGCAAAGAAGATTAAGCCCGCTATCAGTAAAGGTACGGTCATTACTATCGGCAAATACGGCTACTTCCTCAGTCTTCTTCTGTCATCATAGATCTGTTGTTCAGATATTATCTCGCATAGTCCCCTAACGTGAGATAAATCCGATGAGATGAAGTTGGCCAGCGAGATTGCCCCACAGCTGATGGCTAAGCGTATGACAAGTCTTGTGTCAGATACTTCTCTCAGCAAGCCCTCATATAGAGCTCAGCCTAGTCTCAAGAGCCGTCTGTAAAATCGCTAATTCGGCGCTAGGTTAGCGTCGAATAAAATGGACAAAACAGCGTTATACCAGACCCAACTGCCATTTTGTCTAGGCCCAAAAACCCCCATTCAAGGTTATTTTCCTCATGCTAAAATAAACTCATAACGATTCCGAGTTTCTCAAGTCTAGGCAAAAGCAAATTTTACAATTCCAGCAGTCTGCGTTCATCCAAACTGCCTAGTTAGAAAATTCAGTATCAAAAGTAGTAGCAACTCCGGATGTAGGCAAACGATTTTCTAGCCAAGCTTAAGCGAGGCTTCTAGGCACCATTCAAAAATCAGGCTTTTAGAGTCGCTATTTCTAAGCTCCTATATTTACATCCAACTTTTCTCGGCGGAGGGCCAGCAATATGGAAAAAACGAAAGTTCAAGCAAACCACAACGCAAAGGCAGCTGAAACATCAGCGTTCGACAGCAAGCTGCTCGATAGCAAGCAAACTGCCTCCAAGAAGCAAGCCGTAGAAAATAAGGAACCTGTGAACAAAGCAACCGCGACAAAGACTGCAAGCGCAAAAACCACTAGAACTAGAGCAGCCAAGTCCGAAGCCACGAAGACCGAAGCCACGAAGACCGAAGCCACGAAGTCCGAAGCCACGAAGGCCACAGCAACTAAGGCCACAGCCAAAACGAAAACGAAGGCGACGAAGAAAAAGGCCGCTCGCAAAGCCAAGCCGCTCTATACGACTGATGCCGTTCGCGCTTACCTGCATGAGATTGGTCGCGTACCGCTACTAAGCCACGAGGACGAGATTGTCTTAGGCAAACAGGTTCAGAAGCTAATGGCACTACTTGCTATTCGCGACGAGCTAGCCGAGAAGCTGCCAGAAGGTGCTGATGCAGATCAAGAAATCTCAACTGCGGACTGGGCCAAAGCCGCCGATATGACTGAAGCCGAGTTAAATAATCACCTGCGCCGGGGCAAGCGCTCCAAGCATAAGATGATTGAAGCCAATTTGCGCTTAGTCGTCGCTGTCGCGAAGAAGTACCAAAAGCGCAACCTGGAGTTTCTAGACTTAATTCAAGAAGGAACTTTAGGACTAGAGCGCGGCGTAGAAAAATTTGACCCGATGAAGGGTTACAAGTTCTCGACTTACGCCTACTGGTGGATTCGTCAGGCCATTACTCGGGCGATCGCACAGCAAGCCCGCACCATTCGCCTACCGATTCACATCACCGAAAAGCTCAACAAAATCAAACGCGTTCAGCGTGAGCTTTCTCAGAAGCTAGGCCGTAGCCCCAACGCCGCCGAAATTGGCAAAGAGCTAGATCTAGAGCCAAAGCAGGTTCGCGAATATCTTTCCATCGCCCGTCAGCCCATCTCTTTGGATGTGCGCATTGGCGACAACCAAGATACCGAACTACAAGACCTCTTAGAAGACGACGGTGCTTCGCCCGAAGACTACACCGTACAGCAGTCCCTCAAGCAAGACCTGTTCAGGATGCTCTCTGAGTTAACCACTCAGCAGCAGGAAGTCATCAACTTGCGTTTTGGCCTTGCCGATGGCAATCCGCTGTCCTTAGCCAAAGTAGGTCAGCGCATGGGCATCAGCCGCGAGCGCGTTCGTCAGCTAGAGCAGCAGGCACTCAAGCATCTGCGTCGCCGCAAAGCGACCATCAACGGCTACTTAGCAGCTAGCTAGTCATCGCTTAAGATAGCGTCCTTCCATAGGAAAAATAAAAGCGCACGATAGTTTTTCTATTGTGCGCTTTTTCGTAAGCACTTATTCTCGGCCAGTTACAAGAAAAATGCCGCTCATATCCTCCTACCCAGCGTAGCCGCCGCCTGCTTTAAAGGTGGCAGTAAATCTAAAGACACCGCCAGCGCATTCAAATCCTTAAAGTCTGGATTTTTCTCTCTTCTAGGCCCGTGATAATCACTACCGCCCGTCATCACCAGCCCATACTCCTGACAATACTCCTCTAGCTTACGAGTTTGGCTAACGCTATGCGTCGGATGATACACCTCCAAGCCCATCAGCCCAGCCTCAACCAGCTCCGGCAAAATAGTCTCCACCGTTCCCCCACGAAAAATGTAAGGATGCGCCCAAACAGGCACCGCTCCGCAGCTCAGCAAAAGCTCAATCCCTTCTTGCGCCGTAAACTTCTCATACGGCACATAGGCAGGCCCATCATCTTTTAAAAAGCGGTCAAACGCTTCATTACTAGACTTTACATGTCCTGCTTTTCTCAAAGCGCTAGCAATATGGGGCCGTCCAGGAGCCATCGCACCCGACATATCAGGCAGCTCAATCGGATAGCCCAAGTTCGACAGCTTCTCAGCCATTTTCGCAGCGCGACGTTTACGACCTTCTACCCGTTCTTGTAGAGGCGATCGCAATTTCTCCGCATCCGGGTAAAATCCCAAGATATGCATAGAGCGCCCGTTATAGACGGTACTCAACTCTAGCCCTGGCACAATTTCAAGTCCTAGCGGTTTGGCTGTTGCGATCGCCTCATCCCACCCCGCCATCGTGTCATGATCGGTAATTGCCAAAGCTCTAACGCCTTGTGCAACCGCAAACTCGACTAGCTCAGCAGGCGTCAGGCTACCATCCGAACAGGTCGTGTGGCTATGGAGTTCTAACATAGTAAAAACGAATGCGTTGCAGTTGGACAGTAAAGTAGAGGCTTTCTCTATTATGAACGTAACTTGCTAGATTGAGAGACCGCTAAAAGCACAGCCTTTAAGAGAGGGAAAAGTGCTACATAAGCGAGAAAAAAAACTTCAAGAAGCTAGAAAATCAGTAGACTAGCTGTTCGAAAGCCTGTCACATAGCCCTTCAATCGGCAATAGATAGTCCGCCTCTGCTTCTCGTCCTACCTCACAAGCCTTTTTATCTACCTCCAACAAATTCTCGCCCCAAATCACCTGGCCCACCTCCACACTTTCGCCTTTATCTGGCTTCCAATCCGCACTTACAAACTTATTCGTAGCATCCACCACGCCGCCATCAAACAAATGTCCAATAGTGAAATAAACATCCTGCAACACCAAAGGAACTGAAGGCCGGTGGAGCTGGCCACGAGAATTGGGGCTACGAGCTTTGTATTTCGCCCGAGGAAACAGCCCATAGAGATTTTTCAGCGAAGCCGAAATTAACGGCTTACCCTTCAGATGCGTCTTCTTAAACGCGCTCACCGAAATGCGGCAGTCTACTTCTTGCAGCAGCTTCGGAGCCATCATCGTTTTAAATCGCACAGGCGCAGGCGATAGATTCGGATACTCTATACAGTCCAATTCATCCGCGTTTAGCAATCGAACCCCTTCCGTCAGTAGCACCGTCAGACCGTTCTTTTCAGCAATATCTGCCAAAGACACCTTAGAGCAAACGCCTTCTACCACTAGTATCTCAGCGTTAGGGCTCACCGCTCGCAACCCCTCAATTACTTTTCCGAGCACCGCTATGCTCACCGTGACAGGCGGCCCTACCGGATAACCTAAATTCGGCTTCACCAAAATGCGCTTTGCACCTTTAGCAGCTTCAGGCGGCGAGTAAATAGGTGTTTTAATAAAGTCTTCTGTGCGAGCAACGTGAACTGAATCCATGACTTTTAAGATTGTGACCCCCGGCTTTGAGCAAGAGTATGAACGGTGGACAGATGCGCTAGATAAAGCGAATTCGCTGCGCCCTTCGCTCAAGAGCTGGTTCAAGGACATTCGTATCTTAGAAGACGGCAGGCCCGTATGGACCTTTGGCCGAGGCCGTAAGCATCCCGAATATCTGGGCCCCGGCACCTACGACAGACTCGCCCGCCTATTTATAGAAGAGCAAACTAGACCGGGGGCATCTCCCTGGCAAATTCGAGATCATCGCTTCGACTGGGGCACTCGTACTTATTTAATGGGCGTTCTCAACGTTACGCCAGACAGCTTTAGCGACGGCGGCGAATTCAACTCTATCGAAGCAGCGATCGCCCAATCAAAACATTTAGTCGAATCCAATATGGATATTCTCGACATTGGCGGCCAGTCCTCCCGCCCCGGATCTCAACCCACCACCCTAGCCGAAGAGTGCGATCGCGTTCTCCCCATCATCCAAGCTATCCGCACCTCATCCCACGACTGGCTCAGAAATATCCCCATTTCC
>Ga0209194_1000340_pt1 | contig 39535 bp, 29 predicted proteins | sample COGITO_mtgs_1004_FD_184787 | JGI IMG/M metagenome (GOLD analysis project Ga0209194, IMG submission 184787) | Pelagic marine microbial communities from North Sea - COGITO_mtgs_100413 (SPAdes) (version 2) | ecosystem: Environmental > Aquatic > Marine > Epipelagic ... | reverse complement strand
TGTTGCTCTCTTCAGCCATTGCATAGCGAGCGTCTTTTTCTAATTGCCTAGACTGCTCATCGGCGCTAGGTCTTTGCCAATCTTCTACGGCCGCGCAGGTTTCAAATTCAACCGCAGAGTTCTCATCGACTTCTTGCGCAATAGCCTCTTGAGTCCCCGACTCGTTGGCTAACCAGCTACCGGTAGACTGTAGCGGGCCGCAAGCAACCAAATAAGCTCCTAGCATGACGGTCGCAGCCTGACCGACTCGTCTAACAATTGCGTTGCGCATTTCTCTTCCCACTATCCCTTTATCTTAAAAACGGTGTAACTAATTCTCGAGCGAGCCGTCATCTGCCATACGATTGCTAGCAGCATCGGCAAAAACCGCATAAAGCCAGAATAAGGCGCACTGCGAAGCACAGCTCTAGCGCCTCGCTCTCTAGTAGAAGAGCCAATCGCAGACGCCAAGAATAAAAAAACTCAAAAACCAAAAAGACTAAAACTAAAAGAGACTTACTGCCATATCCAACACAGAAAAATTGTGGATAGCAGTTTTACAACAACTCGGCGAAGGGTCATCAATCGGCCTCTAGGAGGCGCTTTCAGCCGATCTTTCTCAAACAGGGTTTAATTTTTGTTGCTTTTTTCTTCTTTTCGATTGGGGCGTCAGACGAGCTGTTCACATGCTCACCAATCCGTATCGGGCGGGCAACGTGAGAGAATCAGGAACTCAATAAATCTATTATCTATGAGCACGTTATTTTCACAAGCAGGCGTAAGGACAGTTTACAAAAAATGCAGTAACTGGCTGAAATATGAAGTGAACCTACGTGTTGTTTCACCTTTCTAGTAACAAAAGTTACCGGCTTGTCGGCACAGCCTTACTTACTTTTTGTGCGAGCTTTAGCCGGTTAGATAACTGGCTTGGCTGTGAGGAGTCAATTTTTCAGTGTTGATCGTCTAGCTAATTTGAGCGAGCAGCTAGAGCAAGAATTTCTTCTAAAGGAACTTGCTCAGCTTTTATGAGCGACATGTAGGCTTTCAAGCTGTTGACATTGCCAGCGCGGATATCAAAAAACTCACCTACTTTCTGATTAGCTAGCTTACTCGTAACGTCCACTTTCGCCTCGCTCAGCATAGGCTTTAGCTTATTAAGTGCTGTGCTCTCCTTGACTTTACCAACAAACCACGATGAGATTTGGTCGCGACATTTATAGTCTAAATCGCCGGGGCTCTGAGTAGCGAGCAGTAGCCCAAGTCCTGCCGAGCGTGCACGCTTTAGTAAGCTTTCCATCGGCTCTTTAGTAGAGGGCTTACCCTGAGCAGGCAAATATAGATCGGCTTCATCAAACAAGACTACGGCCTGTAATTCGCCAGAAGGATGCTTTTGAGCATAGCGGTTGAGGTCGAGTAAAAACTGAGACACCCAAAAGAGGATATTGGCGTTATCGCCTAATGAACCCAAATTGATGACCGACAGCGGCGTCTTTTGGGGCGCGTGGCGGACTAATAGCTGGTCTACTGACAGCTGTTCGGCTTGGCTATTAAATAAGTGTCCCGTCATAAAGCTCAGCGTTTGAAGATCTTCGGCAAGCTTTTTGCAGTGCTTCGGATCTAAGACACCAATCGCATTGATGAGCAATGGGTCTTCTTCTGAAATAAATTCGATCAGGCGGTTGATATTAAGTGGATTATCGATCTGTAGTTCACTAAGGACGGCGATCGCCTGCCCTAAAATGGCGACCCGTGTTTTGTCCTGCCCATACTGCTTGTAGTTCAAAATGCCTCCGAGGGCCATCGCGCAGTAGTTAGCAATCTGCCGACGCTCGCCACTCGGCAATTGCCCTAATCCGGGTGGAGTGATGGCAATGCTCAACGGGCGACCTTGACCGCCAATAGCGCCAGGCGTGTAGACAGCGACCTCTATCTTGTCTCGCAGTAATTGACGAGAAGCTGCCAATTGGGGATCGTCGTCATCCGATTTGTTCCAGGCTTTAGGATCTGCGTAGCTACACAAATCGCCCTTACGATCCAGCAAAATCGCTGGAATGCCTCTCAGTAATAATTGCTCGATCAAGGTCAGCGCCAACGTTGTTTTGCCACTACCAGAGCCACCTAAAAAGGCTCCATGTCGAACTAAGTTTTCTGGCTTAATCTCTACCGGCTGTGGAACAGTCGTACGGGTATACCCCAGAGGAATAGCTGAATTACGGGCAGGTAGCGAAGAATTAGTGACAAAGGACTGCGAAGACGAGGGTGATTTCGGAGGAGGAGTAGGTGCTGTGCGAACAGTTGAATTATCCGAACATAAATCTGTCGATGTGGATTTAGGATTGACTGTTGGAATCTTTGCTTTCAGCTCGCTTAAGTTGAGCATCGTTTGCAGTGAGGGTAGCTGAGAGAGTGGCCGAGCAGACTCCAACCACTGTCTGTACTCAGGGCGCGAACCATGCAGCGCTTCGAAGCTTTGAATTGCCATCATCGTGCGCCAGTCAGAATCCACGACCATCGCTCTACGGCCACCGTTGATCAGAAATTGACCTATTTTCTGAGCGGTTTTGGTTTTAGGGTTGCTTGGAAACTCTGTAGTTCTAAGAATTACCGGAGTATGGTGGTTAGCGTTCTGCTCAAACGCTGTAATTTGTCTCAGGAGGGCACCCCCTGAAGATGATTTTTGACAAAGCCCCAGTAGCAAGGATTCCTGAAGCGCGTCTTGGCCTAGTCGAATATCGGCTGTGAGATAGTCTCCCTCACTGCCAGTGATGAATTGGTAGCTGTCGCCTAACTCTTGAGCGCATTGAGCGATGCTAATGTCCAGGAGCTTCATGAGATCGCGATCGCTCTCTGGCGGCAAAAAAGTACCGGCTAGGTGATCGTTCCAAAGCTGGCTAAGCTCTGTTGTTATTCCAGGAGTAGAGCCAGATCCAAGTTCAGGGTCAGGGTCAGAACCTAATGTAGGAGCCTGACCGGTAGAAATACTTTCTTCTCTTTTTTGTAAACACCAATCTAAAACACGCCTTGTAGGTAAGACAGCTAGCTTGTCTACGGTTCCTAAAGGAAACGGATAAAGAGAATCTTGACTATCTGACGTATCTATATCCGCTGAGTCGTAAAGGTACTGTAGCCGTTTTTCGATAATCAACTGGACATCGTTAGCTGTTCTTTGTGCCTTCAGTATGACAGGTGCAGGATCTAGCTCTAAGCGATCGAGATGAGGCTGAGGAAGATATTGCTTCAAGCTACTGTAGAAGTCATCTAAGCAAGAGAGCACAACTACCACATTAGGAATTTCGGCCAGTGTCACGATGGTTTGTGTGGCTCGTCGAAAGCGCTGTTCGGCAGACTCCATCGTACGAATGTCTTCTAGCTGATCGAGGCAGATAATAAAAGCGCCTGTTGTCACGGCTTGAACTAGGAGCGCTAGAGACTGTAACATTCGCTGGGGATCGTCATCGCGATCACGCGAAGCCATGCCACCTAAAACGCCGCTATCGTAGGGGGCTAGTGGCTCGCATCGTAGAAACTTCAGTACCTTAGCACTGATAGCAGCTTGATTAGCCTGAAGGTACAGCAGCGCTCGAATAACATCCAAGTCCACGCCTTTGAACTTCTCTACCGCTATCACCCGGTCAGCAACGGGATAAATCAGATCCAGCAGCTCGGAGGTGTTGAGATCTTCTTCTCTCAACAATCGCAGTTCACTCTCGGTCATTACGCCGGGACTCTCTGCCAAAGCGTTTGAAATTTTCATGAGTCCTGTCGTGGTGCCAAAATCCTCGTAATAAGGTTTTTCGAAAGAGTCAATCGTGTTTCTGAGCACATACCGCGCATAATTAGAAACCGCAGAGGTCATCTGCATGTAGCTAAAAAACCCTTGATTTTGTCCGTGCGTTTTATTACGGAAAACGCGCATTAGGTGGGTTTTCCCCGCACCCGACTCTCCTAGCAATAGCAAAATTCGCCCTGAATCATCGGCAGTGCCGCTATCAACTCGATTGATCAGCCGCTCATAGGCCAATCGTGCTGTCTGATGAATCGTCTCGACATCGTACGGATCGGGATGCCATATATGATGCTGGTGTGTAATCGCGTGAAAAGTGTCTAACCCTTGCGGCGAGCAAAATACGGCTAACTGTTGTTCTGTGGTCATTAGATAAAGAAATCCAGGCAGTGAAAATGATTTAAGGCGAACTTAATCTGTGCGGATGAAATGAAATTGGCTTTGTAAGTGGGTGATTTCAGAAGCCGTTACGTCTTCTGAGTCGAGGGAATAGCCTAAATCGGCCCGACTAAGGCTAATCCACTCTTTACGGCTCGCTGCTATAAGTTTTTGTTTAAATTCGTCTAGCGTAAGGTTCCAACCCGACTGCTGCGAACTTAGAGTCTTCCAGACCTGTGAGATAAATACCTTGTGGTCTCCAAACCATCCTTCTTTAGTATCTTTAGCAGCCAATAATACGGTGTTAGAAAAGTCCTCAAGCTCTAAATTAGAGAACTCTTTAGGCTGAGCAGAAACTTCGGAGGATTGGTCCAAAGCTTCTGGTTCGGTAGCCGATTCAACCAACTCATTCGTGAGGGATTGACGCAGAATCGCTAAACGTAGCTCATTCGGATCTGTTCGTCTAGCACTAGCCACTTTAGCCACTAGCTGATTGAGAGCCTTGTCCCATTTCAAAGGTTTGGGTGCCTGTAAAAGATGATTTAACAATAGCCCCATGATGGCTCCTTGATTAAAGGCTCGCTGATTGATCTGGGGCAGATACTCTTGCAGGCTCTGAGCGACAGATGGATCGCATAGCTTCTGCCATAGCAGAACGTTTCGAGTTGTAGTCAAGGTCGAGAACGCATCCGTATGCAAATCAAATTCAGCACGTAAAATAGCGGCTCTTAGTCCGTCTGCGCTCGCCAGTCTCTTTCTAGCTTCCGATGTGAGCATAGGTAAGTCTAAGGCATAGGCAATCCAGTAGGTATTTTTAAGCGTTGCCCACTGTAGCCGACTGGGAAACTTTTCCATCTTGAGCTGCTCAAGGATGTATTGAGTGCCTTTATCTGTTGCTTGGTAACGGGCTTTGCCTATAGGCTCGGCATACTCTTTCTCTTCCAACAGCGCGATCGCCTTCTCTAGTTTCTCAGTCAGAGCTGATGCAGATAGCTGACTTGCCGCGATCGCCTTAACAGCATCCTTCAGCTTGCTCTTAGTCAAACCACCATCTTCTCCTAATAGCAGCCGGCTAAGGAGCAGGTCTGAAAAAGCAATCGGTTGCAGTGGGTACATTATGTCTCCAGTTAAGTGGATGGTTGGGCAAGTCGAAGCGATAAAGCTTGGTCGATAGTAGCAAGGATGTCTTCTAAGTTAGCGATAATATCTTCGGAGAGAAAACGCAGAACCCAGAAGCCTTTTTGCTGAAGGGCGATGTCTTTACGGCGATCGCGCCGGTAGTTGTCAGGGGTGAGATGATAATACCCACCGTCTAATTCAACGACAATCTTGGACTTAGCCGCTAGAAAATCGACCTCCATAGACCGGTTGCCAAAGCGAATATCCAGTTTCGCATTGACCTGAAACTGCCCCGTAGTTGTAGGTCTGGCCTCTAATAGTTGAAACAAGAGCGACTCTGCCTGACTCCGATAAACGTTTTCATCTTCGCCGGTGGGAGCGTTTTTTTGAGTAGCAGTGGCTAGAGAAACGGCCTTAGAGAGAATCTCTTCGGTAGCGCCATATTGCTGAGCAACACGGACGATAGATTGTAAAGATTGCTCTTGGTTGAGCCCACGATCGCTCAACCATTGTCTTAACATCGCTGGCTCCGGCGCAGCAACCTTAACAATGCCACCTCGCAAGACTGCTTTCGCTCTAGATTCTGGCATTGTGTCTAATACCCGATTTGCCTGAGCAGATTCTAATAGAAGACCCATCGGCACGGTAGGAATGGCTTCGACTAATCGGGTTAAAATCGGCAGAATGGCCCGAAGTTCGCTATCGGTAGAAGGGGAGTGAATCAAGACCCCTGGCAGAGCATTAGTGGGAATAAGCCCAGAAACGATAGTGAATATTTGAGTAATCACAGGGAAACTACTGTCTTCTAATTCGCTCAGATTGAACCCATCGACCTTACGTACATTTTTTTGCGCAGAGTGAGTCTGCTCAAGCAGCCACTTCAGCCAGCTAGTCTGTTTGTTTTGTTCCGATAGCTGCTGCCAAAATCGCTCGATCTGATATGTACTGGCGTGACTTAGCCAATAAGAAAGCTGCTCGGCTGACTGATTGGCTAGCCCGGCAACACGCTTTAATACCAAAGATTGCAAAGCGTAATGCTGCGCTACTGCAGAAAGCCATGCATCCAATACAGAAGTCAGTGATTCGAAAGTACAAATGGCTGTGTGCTGATTAGCCTGCTGTGACCACTCTAGCCAAAGAAATCTGGTTGCCACACTGCCGCCAATTAGAACGGATAGCGTTGGAATGGCTTGAATTCGCCGGGACTGATGTAGCGTCAACTTATTGACGAGAGCAGCTTGATCTTGTTCAAGTAGCATCAAAAGTTTGTAAGTTCTACTCTAGAAAGACATCAATAGTCTAGTCAAACTTCTTGAGTTTGAAACCGTTCTTATCCCTAATTCGCAATATTTAGAGCGAATTCCGTACGAAATTGTCGGATATCAAAAAAAGCTACTAACTAGCGGCTAATGCTACTTAGGTCAATTGAATTCTTAGACCGGCAAAAGAAAAAGTCTCTACCCTGTGCAGTGAGCCAGACTTCCTTAATGACAACGCTGCGTATTTTGAGCATTCTGCGATTCGCTAAGTTGCGAATGAGCCGCTGGCGATCGCCCATCGGAATCTTGCTACTCAACTGCCCCGGAGCCATCGATCCTCTACAAGCTCTCAAAAGATTGAGTTCATCAGGAGTTACCGGCAAGCTAGTGGTATCTAGAGTCAGCAGCACTCTACCAGGTGGAGATATCGTAAAACGTGCAACTTCGCTGGTGTAGTTCACTAGGCCCTGAGAGGCTAGTTTTTTGCAAATGCGATCGCGCTTCACCACAGGCGTCTTCTCATTCGGACTCAGGTTCGCAATATCACTGCGACCACCCTGTTCCAAAAGCCGCCGCAAAAACTTCAGCTCAATTGTTTTGAGATCGATCAAGATCGAATCAACAGCTTCTAAACGCTCCATACGCCATTCGTTCTTTAGTAGTTGCGTACTACTTTAATTCATCGATCGCCCACTGAAACATTACGCTCCCAAAAGCAACCGTCAACATACCCTTGAATAGCCGGATGCTGATCGGCGATCGCCAGCCGTTTTTCAGCCAAACAGCAATACAGCTTCTCCTGCTCAACGCCAACATATCGCCGCCCTAGCTTCTTTGCCACCACCGAAGTCGTTCCCGATCCTAAAAATGGATCGAACACCACATCGCCAGGATTGGAACTTGCCAAAATCATTTTAGCGATCAGCTTCTCGGGCTTCTGCGTCGGATGATCTGTGTTCTCCGGCATCGACCAGAAGGGCACAGAAATGTCCGTCCACAGATTAGATGGATGGGTGGCCCTGAATTTTCCTTGCTCGGTGGCTTGCCAGTCTTTGGGTTTGCCAGCGCGATCGCGATAAGGCGCAAGCACTCGCCGCTGAAGCTTTACCGCATCCACGTTAAAGGTGTAGCCATTACCTACGGTGCCAAACCAAATATCCTCAGAGGCATTCTTCCAATTTCGCTTCGCCCCGCGTCCTTTTTCCCGCTCCCAGGTAATGCGGTTACGCACCCGAAAGTGCTGAGAAAACACTTCGTAGATTGCATTCGAAGACTGCCAATCGCAGCATATATAGAGAGAGGCGTTTGGTTTTAGCAATCGAGAAAGCTGAGGGATCCAGGAGCTAAGCCATGTTTTGTATGATTGGGGCGATCGCGCCTGAAACACCGCCCCGTTAAAATCCTTTCGCAAGTTATAAGGCGGATCGACAATTAGCAGATCTACAAATTCATCGGGCAAATAGGGCAGCGCTGCAAACAGATCCTGATAGATGGTGCAATCTAGGATGTTAGGAGCTGCTTGCGCCTCATTTAAGGTCAGCAGCTGAGCAGAATACGCGATCATCTCCGCTTCGCTCAGCGTCAAAGTGCGGTTGTTGGGCGATCGCGCTTTCGATGCATTGCTTTTTGATGTATCACGCTCTGGCAAAAGCTCCCAAAGCCCCCAATTGCAGATTACTCAGTAGCTTATCAGAATGCCTCGCGCACCCAGAAAGTTCAGGGCAAAATAGCAATTGGAACCGCACCCTTTAGAATAGAAAAATAACTCTTCGTCCACCCCCTGCTCATCTCCTATGTTTGAAGCCCTCTCAGAACAGTTTGAATCCGCCTGGAAAAAGCTTCGCGGCCAGGACAAAATTTCGGAGGCAAACATTACCGAGGCGCTGCGAGAAGTGCGCCGAGCGCTGCTAGAAGCCGACGCCAACTTAGATGTCGTCAAAGGCTTCGTCGCTGACGTTAAAGAAAAAGCCCAGGGCGCAGATGTCGTTTCTGGCGTACGACCCGACCAGCAGTTCATCAAAATTGTCTACGACGAGCTAGTGGAGACGATGGGTGAAACCAACGTACCGCTAGCAAACTCGGAAAATAAGCCGACCGTCGTACTGATGGCGGGTTTGCAGGGTACAGGTAAAACGACCGCAACGGCCAAGCTAGCGCTGCACTTACGCAAGCAAGATCGCAGCACTCTACTCGTTGCAACCGACGTATACCGGCCAGCGGCGATCGACCAGTTGCTGACGCTCGGTAAGCAAATTGATGTGCCTGTTTTTGAGATTGGCGCAGATGCAAACCCGGTAGAAATCGCGCGGCAGGGTTTGGCAAAGGCAAAAGCAGACGGCATCGACACCGTGATTATCGACACGGCGGGCCGACTGCAAATTGATACCGACATGATGGCCGAGCTGGCGCAGATAAAAGAAGTCTCTCAGCCGGACGAAGTGCTGCTAGTGGTCGATGCGATGACCGGCCAAGAAGCCGCCACGCTAACGCGGACTTTTCACGATGAGATTGGCATTACCGGCGCGATTCTGACCAAGATGGACGGCGACTCGCGCGGCGGAGCGGCCCTCTCGGTGCGGCGCATTTCTGGCCAGCCAATTAAGTTTATTGGGGTGGGCGAAAAAGTAGAGGCTTTGCAGCCCTTCTATCCCGACCGGATGGCCTCGCGTATTTTGGGCATGGGCGACGTGCTAACGCTAGTCGAAAAAGCGCAGGAAGAAGTTGACATTGCCGATGCGGAGAAGCTTCAGGAAAAGATCATGTCGGCGCAGTTCGACTTTAATGACTTTTTGAAGCAGACCAAGCTGATGAAGAACATGGGTTCGCTCGGCGGCATTATGAAGATGATTCCGGGGATGGGAAACAAGCTCTCTTCGGATCAGCTACAGCAGGGCGAGCAGCAGCTAAAGCGCTGTGAGGCCATGATCAAATCGATGACGATGGAAGAGCGGGAGAACCCGGAGGTGCTAGCCGGATCGCCGAGTCGGCGGCGGCGGGTGGCTAAGGGCGCAGGCTATTTAGAAAAAGACATTAGCAAGCTGGTAACCGACTTCCAGCGAATGCGCGGCCTGATGCAGCAAATGGGACAGGGCAACATGGGTTTGCCTGGATTTGACGGCAGCTTTCCCGGTATGGGCGGCGGCATGGGCGGTGGCATGGGTGGCGGGCAAGGGGCCTTTGGTGGGCAACCTAGACCCGGTTGGCGCGGCAGCGGCGGCGGCAAGAAAAAGAAAAAAGTCAAAAAGAAAAAGGGATTTGGTTCTTTGTAGCCGAATCTACCCCTCACCTTAAAACCATCCATGAAAAAGCTTTTGTTAACGGCCCTGGCGACAATCGGTGCGGCAGTCGGTATTTGGAGTGGTTCAGCGCGTACCGCGATCGCTATTCCAGGCCAGCCCGTTGATGAAGCTAAAGCCTGGATGCAGGCCCATCCGACGCTGCGGGCGCTGCCAAATGAGAGGCTATCGCTGCGGCGAAGTGATACGCCTGCTCGCCGGTATACGTTTCACGGTTCTATTTTTGGGCCTGCGGGTGGCTCCGGCCAAACGCTATTAGAGCGCGGGATAGACGCTGGGCCAATGGTGGTGCGCTCAGAGAAGTTCACGCTAGTAGATTTAATTAACGGCGTCAGCGTTTCTAAGCTAGAAGACGCGCTGCGAATGCTGTATGGGGCGCAGGTGTTTGCCGACTACCGGCGGGCGGAGTCGGTGCTGGTGTATTCGCCGGGTCGTACAGAAGATAGGGGCACGGCTAGAGCGCCCAGAGCGCAGATCACCGAGGGCGAGCTATATGCCTATATTATTGAAGTAACTCCCGATGTGGATGGCACCATTCATACGGGGACGGTAACGGTGATGCTAAAAGAAGATATTCCGCCGCTAAGAGCCGCTTTGGAAGTAAAAGAGATTGAGCGCCAAGAGTTTATTGAAGGGCAGAGCGATCGCGATATAGAAAGACTCCAGCGCGGTGTGCTTCGGCCATAGAAACCGGCCATAGAGACTAGCAACAGAGACCGGCAATCACCCACTGTTTTGGGAAAGCTGAGATGTAGGCAACTAGATCTACAACAAGTTTTACCAAAAAAATTGGGCGTTAAAAAAGCATGGTTGCGCAGCAAAAGGTGCAAGATTGTTGGCTAGCGGTAAACCTTTCTGGGCTGCTGCCGGGATTGGGTCAATGCTACGCCGAACAGTGGACCAAAGGACTGATAGTCATCAGCGTTTTTGTCGGCTTAGTTGCCCACGGGCTGTGGTCGTTGCTCGCAGCCGATGGCAATACCACACGGGCCTTTTGGATGTTTGGCATAGCGGGCATTGTATATCTGCTCAATCTTTGGGACGCTTTTGCGACTGCCGGACGGCCCTTGCAGCCGTTAGGAAGCAAGCAGCGCGGCAACGATCTTTGGTACGGCGTTTTTCTTTCTCAGATTTTGCCAGGACTGGGGCATTTATACCTAAATCAGGCGATCGCAGGTGCGGTGTTTTTAGTCATTGGCGTCGGGCTAGCGATCGCGACGAACTACCTGCCTTTTTTGCTGCCGCTCTCCTGCGCCGTTTGGTCGATTGCAGGCTACCATGCTTACCGGGTAACGCCCGCTAGTCCAGGTAGACTCCACAGCCGATCGGCGAAAATGCTGACGGTAGTCGTTATCGGTGGCTTACTGCTGCGCTTGAGCGTAGGGAGCTTGCCGACGTGGGTAGACCAGGCTGTGATGCAGTGCATTGTGCCAAGTGAGTCGATGGTGCCGACGCTGCAAGTAAATGACCGCATTTTTGTGAGCCGCGATGCGCGCTACCAGCCCAAGGTAGGAGATATTGTTGTTTTTACGGCTCCAGACAAAGCAGTAGAGATTGTGGAGGCGGAGCCGAATAGCTTGTTTGTAAAAAGAGTGATTGGGCTTCCAGGACAGGAGATCGCAGTAAGAGCCGGGCAAGTGTGGGTAAACAAAACGCTGTTACCAAAAGACTATGCAGATGTGCAAATTGACTACGAGTGGGGGCCGAAGCGAGTACCCCTCAATTCGTATTTCGTTTTAGGAGACAATCGCAACGCCAGTGCAGATTCTCATGTGTGGGGATTTTTGCCCAAAGAGAATTTGGTGGGCGAGGCTTACAAAATCTATTGGCCGCCGGAGAGGGTGCGATCGCTCATGGAAAGCTAAACCGGACAGCTAAACCCGCTTTAAAATCCGACGCCTTCCCATCCGATACCAGCTATAAAGCGGACTCACCAAACTCGCTAAATACAGCATCAGTTCGCTAGCGGTCACGGTGTCGGTCACGACTTTCTCTCTGTAGCGCACGATGTGCAACACAATTTTGCGAACGTCGTTAAGCGCGTAGGGCAGCAGCACGAACGGCCGCTGGTACGGGGCAAAGCTGAGCATTCGCGTATGGTAGCGGCTTAGCCCGATGCCTCTACAGAGCTTGACCAAATACGGCCGAGTCAGTCTGTCTGCCGGAATCTCGTGGTGCATCCGCATGTGGGCGTTGTACCACACGTCCCAGCCCGCCCGCTGAATGCACAGCACCATTTCCAAATCTTCGCCCGCCTGCCTTTCGCCAAACTTTTCAGAGAGCAGTGGCTTATCGGGAATGTTCTCTAACCAGGCTTGGCGGCGAACAACTAAACCAGCCCCAGGCGGCAATATTTTCGCTTCGGGTCGGTAGGGAATCGGCTGATCGCCGCGATCGGTCAGGGCCAAAAGGGCCGCAATCCTCTCGAAGTTAGCAGGCGGGGCCGTCGAAAACTTGCCGTAAATGCGACTGCCAAGCACGCCCACCTCCGGATGCTGCTGCGCAAACTTACAGGCAGCGCGAATCCAGTTAGTCCAGGGCAAATTATCGTCATCTAAGTATCCAACTAGCGCCCCTTTAGCAGCGCTAGCGCCCCGGTTTCTGGCAAATCCAGCGCCCTGCTGTGGCTCGAACTCGTAGCGCAGCGGAATATCGCTTGGCCAGTCGGCCTGGTAGCACTGCACCACTTCGCGGGTGTTGTCTGTGCTGTTGTTGTCAACAACAATTATTTCCCAGCAGATATCTTCTAGATCCGTCTGGCATCGCAGCCGGTCCAGCAGCTTGCCGATGCGATCGCCGCCGTTGTAGGTGGGAATCACGACGGTGAAATCGGTTGCAAAGCGATCGGGGAACACAGTCACAGAGATCAGCAAAAGTTTGAACAACAAAAGTTCGAAGCGGGTCTAAGCATTGCTTCTAGAGCGTTTCTTCTAGAGCGTTTCTTTTAGAGCATTACTTCTAAGCATTTCTTGTAGGGTGCCCCAAACTATTTTTTTTTGATACGTCCTCTCAAAATGTCTTCTGTAAGGGCTTTAAGACGCGTCTACCGCCTGGCTGGTCCAGCGCTCAATAGCCGCTAACAGCTCGTCTATTACGATAGGCTTAGTGAGGTAGTCGCTCATGCCCGCCGCCAGACATTTCTCGCGATCGCCCTGCATCGCATTGGCCGTTAGCGCCACCACCGGCACCGTCTGGTTCCTAGCCGACGCTCGCAGCCGCTGGGTCGCTTCGTATCCGTCTACTAGCGGCATCTGGCAATCCATCAAAATCAGATCGTAGTCTTGAGCAGCCGCCTTTTCTAGCGCCTCGGCCCCGTCGTTTGCCGTCTCCAAATCCAGGTGGGGAAAGTCTTCTAGTAGCATCATCATGAGCTGTAGATTGTCTTCATTGTCTTCTACGATCAGAAGTCTGGCGATTGACCGCGCAGCTAGAGGCAGTGCCGTTGAGCTAGGCGTATCCGCGATCGCCAGCGGCGGCTCGTCGATCACCGGCAGAGCCACAGTTAGCCAGAACGTAGCGCCTTCACCCAGGGCGCTTTCCATCCCAACTTCACCGCCCATCAGCTCAATAATTCGTCGAGAAATCGTCAGGCCCAGGCCGGTGCCGCCATATTGACGGGTGCTAGAGGAATCGGATTGGATAAAAGGTTCAAAGAGATCAGCTTGATCGGCAGCCGCGATGCCAATGCCGGTATCGCGCACGTATAGTTTCACCCAAGCGGTGCGCTCCGACTGGGCTCCGTCTTCTAGAGATAGCAGCTCAGCGCCAATCGTAATGCAGCCGCTGTCGGTAAACTTCACCGCATTGCTCAGTAGGTTTCGCAGCACCTGCTGGAGGCGAAAGCTGTCGCCTATTACGTTAGTTGGCAGCGAGTCGGCCAGCGCTAACCGTAGCGAAAGCCCCTTAGATTCGGTATGCGGCTCAAAGTTGGCCAGAGTGGTCGTCAGCATATCTAGCAGATTAAACGGACGGCTTTTAATTCTGAGCTCTTGAGCTTCTAGCTTAGATAAGTCGAGCACGTCGTTAATCAGCGTTAGCAGCGTATCGCCATTGCGGCGTAGAACTTCTACCAGGTTTTGCTGACGCGCATTGAGCGGCGTACTCTCCAAGAGCTGTCCGGTGCCCAAAATTAAGTTCATCGGCGTGCGAATTTCGTGGCTGATGTTAGCGAGAAATTCGGACTTGGCCTGGTTGGCAGAATCAGCTGCCTGGGCAGCCGCGATCGCCCCTTCTAACGCCTTTTTTTGCTGCTTTAGCCGCGCTTCTGATTCCTTGCGCGGTGTAATGTCAGTGCACAGTCCTAGCACCTGATGAACCGAGCCATTTTCATGCTGGCTAAAGACTACGCTGCGCAGAGCTAGCCAGCGCCACTGGGATGACTCTACGGATAGAGGGTTTTGCAGCGATCGCGCCCCAGACTTTACGCGCACGCGAATCTCGGTTTCTATTGTGCTATCAGGCGCCCGCTCAAACTGCTGGTAGTCTTGCCAGAGCCCCATCACATCTTGAGGATGAACCAGCATCTCTACTAGCCGAGAACCCAGCGCTTTTACCTCCTCAGGAGAGTAGCCCAAAATAGTCTCGATAGAAGAGTTTAAGTAAGTGCAGCATCTTTCTTGAATATCGAAGATGTAGATAATGCCAGGGTTAGACTCGGAGAGCTGTCTAGAGAAATTCTGACTCTTGTGCAGCTCCTTTTGAGCTTTTTTCAAGCTGGTAATCTCAGTTACGACAGAGGCAACCCAGCGCCGACCATCCGGCAAATCCACGGGAAAATAGTTGGCTGTCCAATAGCGGTATTGCCCCGGATTAGTCGGCAACATCCCCTCAAACTCGCAGTTTAAGTTAGCTCGGCCAGACTCGAGTACTTCTAGATGGATTGCGTTTGCCTGCTCGCTCACCTCAGACGGAATAATGTCTGTAATTAAACGTCCAATGTGATCTTCTACCGGCCAGTTGTTGATTTCGGCCAGCTTGTTGTTTACGCGAACAAAGCGCAAGTTTTCATCTTGCAGCGAGAACCCAACAGGACTGGTAGCATACACCGTTTCTAATACGGTGTTGCTAGTCTGCAATTCGTGCTGAATCTGCTTCAGTTCGGTAACTTCTACAAACGTCAGCACCACCCCTTCTAGGCTGCCATCGTCTCTGATATAGGGGTAGGCTCTTAGCAACATTGACGCGCCGGTTTGGGCGTTTTGAACCTCTCGCTCTAGCTGATTTCCTGAGCGCAGTACGTCCTGGGCAAGCGCCTTTAAATCAACATCTAGCAGCAGGCTCGTAAAGTCCGAGATCGGCCGATTGATATCACCTGTTCTTAAACTCACAACGGCGGCGGCAGCAGGCGTAAACTTTCGGATGTTTAGCCGCAGATCTAAAAAGACAACGCCAATATTAGTACTGCGCAAGAGATTATTAACATCCTCGTTGAGCTGCACCAGCTCGTTAATCTTCCGCTGGTACTCAGAATTAACCGTATACAGCTCCTCGTTTACCGACTGCAGCTCTTCGTTGGTACTTTGCAGCTCTTCGTTAGAGGCCAGCAGCTCCTCATTAGTCGCCTGCTGTTCTTCATTAATTGTCTCTAACTCTTCAATTGTCACCTGCAGGTTTTCTTGGGTCTGCTTTAGCTCATATTCCAAGGCGCTAATCTGCTCAGCCGCATCAACAGACACGTTATAGGCGGTCTGTTCGGGCTTAGCGGGTGTGGCGGCTCCTTTAATCTCAATAATGACCACTAGCGAGTCATCCATTCGAGTCTGGTTTTCTTCAAAGCCCACCTGCAAATCGACGCTGTGAGTTTCGTCGTCTTTGCACAGCGTAATCCCGGTGTAGACAACGGTCTTCTGCTCGCGCTTGGCCCGGTGTAAAGCCGTCTCTAGCGGTAGGCTCAGGCTCGGCGGCACCATGTCTATAACGTCCATTTGCACCTCACCGACTGATAGCTCTAGCAGCCCGGCTGAGTTATGGAAAATGCGCAGAAGTTTGTTGTCGAGGCTGACTAGCAGACAGGTTGCCCGGCGGCTGCCGAAGGCATATCGAAACGCGCTCTGAATCGCTTTTTCGTCTCTAACAGCTCGCTTTTTGAGCCGACGATTAGTATTGATATGCGTGGCAACGGGCTGCGTGCCTGTGTGCGGCAAAAGTTTTCGAGCGTTCTTCTTTTTTTGATAGATTCTGTCTTTGGCCTGCAAAATCTCAAAGTCTTCGGCATAGTCTCCTAAAGTCTCGGAGCTGCCCAAAAACAAAATACCTTCTTTTACCAGCGTAAAGTGCAGCAATCTCAAAACCTGCTGCTGCAAATGGGTCTGCATGTATATCAGCACGTTGCGGCAGCTTACCAAATGCATCCGCGAAAAGCCCGCGTTCTTAGTCAAATCGTGGGGGGCGACAATTAGCATCTCTCGAAGAAAGCGCTTCACTTGATACTGGCTGTCGTTTTCAATGAAATAGCGTTCTAGGCGTTCGGGCGAAATATCTTTGGCAACGCTGGCGGGATAGATGCCTTTGCCCGTAAACGCCAGCGCCTGAGTATCGATATCGGTGGCAAATATTTTAGCCTTCAGCGCTTTTCCAGAGGCTCTAATGGCTTCATCTACAATGATGGCCATGGTGTAGGCTTCTTCGCCCATAGAGCAGGCCGTTATCCACACGCGCAGCGACTCGCCTGCTTCTAGCCGGTCGATTAGCCGAGGCAAAACTTCCGTTCTTAAAAAAGGCCAAGGGGTGCCATCTCGAAAAAAGCCGGTCGTCCCAATGAGCAGGCTGTGGCGCAGCAGCTTGCGCTCGTCTTCGGAGTCGCGAAGAATTTTGATATAGGCGGCGACTGATTGGCAGTGGTTGAGCGCACAGCGGTGTTGAATGCGCCGCCTGAGCGTATTGGTTTTGTAGTTGGAAAAGTCAACGTCTTCTCGATCGGCGAGAAGCGCGATAATAGCTTGCAGCCGGGCTTGATTTATCAGTAGCGCATCGTCTTGGCTGCTAGCACTGGGGTCGTAGGTGAAGCGCACAATATCGTAGACAGCCAGAGCAAGTTCTGGCGGATTCAGAGTTTTGTCTACAATGCCAGAGGCGATCGCACTCATTGGCATACTCTCGAACTGAGACGACTCTGGCGTTTGGGCTAGCGCTACGCCACCGACTCGGCTAATGGCTTTTAGCCCTTCAGTCCCATCGCTGCCGCCGCCCGTCATCACCACGCCAATAGAGCGCTCGGCAAACGCCTCGGCCATCGACTGAAAGAACAGATCGATTGGATAGTTGAGATACTCAGCCCGGTCGATTAGACAAAACTGCTGGTTTTGCAGGATCAGATTTTTCCCCGGCGGCATCACGTATACCGTACCGGCTTCTACCGCCATTTCTGCTTCTACCTGACGCACCTGCATCGTGGTTTTGCGCTGCAAAATTTCGCTCATCATGCTGCGAAAGTCAGGCGATAGGTGTTGCAAAACCACAAACGCCGCGTTGGGATGATCCATCACATGAGAGAAAAAAGCCTCTAATGCCTGAACACCACCCGCCGATGCGCCGATGCCGACAATAAAAAAGTCTGGAGCGGAATGATCCATGAGCACAAACGAAAGGGGCCAAAAAGTGCGATCGCCGCTAATCGTCTCTATAGTTTACGAGACTCCTTTAAATGATACAGCTACCTATATAGCTATACCAAGAATCCCAAAACGCCGTATCCCAAAACGCCGTATCCCAAAACGCCATATCTCAAAACGCTAAATCCTAAAACGCTAAACCTATCGCGATCAGCCATGCACAAAGCCCGAGAGACTAAAGAGCGGTTGCGAAACTTTATTTTTGCCCACAGCGCCTTTGCCGATTTAAGCCTGCTGCTAGTCGCCATTGTCTGGGGATCTAGCTACAGCGTGGCTAAAACCGCGCTGGCCTACATGCCAGTGCTGGCCTTTTTGTTTGTACGCTTTGCCATTACGAGCGTTGTTATGCTGCCTGTCACCTGGCGATCGCTCTCCCGTCAGCCAATCGCCACGCTCAAAGTAGGTGTTCCCCTCGGGCTCATTCTATTCTTCATTTTCATTTGCGAAACGGCAGGCATTGCCAACACCACCGCTAGCAATGCGGCATTCTTGATTAGCCTGTGCGTCGTCCTAACGCCCATTGTCGAGGGCATCACCTTTCGCCGGTTTCCTGGCTGGGGAATCTTGGGCGCAGCGGGGCTTTCTTGCGTAGGGGCAGGGCTGCTAGCGCTGCAAGGCGGCTATGAATTTAACCTGGGCGACTGGCTGATGCTGGGCGCGGCGCTGCTGCGAGCCTGTATGGTAACGGCAACTAAAAAAATGACGGAGGGAAAACTATTAGACTCTGGCGCTCTAACAGTGGTACAGATGATAACGGTATCGGCCTTAACTGGCTTTGCCATCAGCACCTCAGGGATTGAGTCTTTTGCCCTACCGTCGCAGCCTGTTTTCTGGATTGCAACGCTTTATCTATGCATGGTCTGCACGCTATTTCCGTTTTATATTCAGACCCATATGGTGCGTAAAACAACGCCGACGCGGGTCAGTTTGCTGATGGGAACGGAGCCTGTTTTCGGCGCGCTGTTTGCCGTGGCGCTGCTCAGTGAAACGCTCTCGTTACAGTCGTTAATGGGCGGTGCGCTAATTGTAATTGCGACTTATATTGGAATTCGTCAGGAAAATGCAAAGGCTTAAGGACATTTCGCTATGACAGAGTCTCAGGCTTCTAATCAAGCTGCTAATGCGTCGAAAGAAACCTGTTTGCGGGTGCTCATTTCGGGCCGAGTTCAGGGCGTGGGCTATCGGTATAGCACTCGGGAGAAAGCGATCGCACTGGGTATTGTTGGCTGGGTGCGAAACCTACCTGATGGACGCGTCGAGGCGATGATTGCGGGTGCGGCAGCGCCTACAGACAGCATGATGCAGTGGTTTTACAGTGGCCCACCCGCCGCCCAGGTGACTGCGGTAAGCACCGAGCGACAGCCCGTTCAGTCTTTTGACGGCTTTGAGATAAGGTCTTAAAACAAGACATTAAAATAAGGCCTTAAAACAAGACATTAAAACAAGGCTTTAAAACAAGGGATCTAAAGATGAGTCTTTATAATCTCAGCTCGCCTCGACTTGTCTGAACGGTGCTTTGTCTTTTCCTAGTAGGCGATCGCGCAAATGCTTAATGCGATCGCGGTACGTGCTTGCATCCTCAAACTCCAGATTCTTTGCGGCCTCTTTCATCTTGGTTTCTAGCTGACCAATCAGCGCGGGAATGTCCTCTAGCGGCAGCTCGTCTCTGTGGTCGTAGGCTTGTTCTAGTTCCTCTGCGTTCAGGCGGCGCGATACCTCTAAGAAAGAGAGAATCGAGTTCGTCTGACGGCGAATAATCGGTTTAGGCTCAATCCCATTCGCTTTGTTGTGAGCATCTTGAATCTCGCGGCGGCGCTCAGTTTCACTAATGGCCGCTTCCATACTGCCGGTCATATTGTCGGCGTAGAGGATAGCTTTACCCTCTACATGGCGAGCCGCGCGTCCGATGGTTTGAATCAGCGATCGCTGCGCCCGCAAAAAGCCCTCTTTATCCGCATCGAGAATGGCAACTAATGAGACTTCGGGCAAATCTAATCCTTCGCGCAGCAGGTTCACGCCAATGAGCACATCGAACACGCCGTTACGCAAGTCTTGAATAATCTCAATGCGCTCAATGGAGTGAACTTCTGAGTGGAGATAGCGCACTTTTACGCCGTGCTCGTGGAAATAGTCGGTCAGGTCTTCGGCCATGCGTTTGGTCAGCGTGGTGACCAGGGTGCGCTCGTTTTTAGCCGCGCGATCGCGAATTTCACCTAGCAAATCATCCACTTGCCCATCCGTAGGCCGCACCATAATTTCAGGATCGAGGACGCCCGTTGGCCTGATAATCTGCTGCACAATGCGATCTTCAGAAAGGCCCATCTCCCACTCGCCCGGCGTGGCCGAAACAAAAATACACTGATTTACCTTGTTCCAAAATTCTTCGGCCTTTAAAGGGCGATTGTCCGCAGCGCTAGGCAGCCTAAATCCGTGGTCAATCAGCACTTTTTTACGCGCCTGATCGCCGTTGTACATAGCGCGAATTTGCGGCACCGTTACGTGGGACTCATCCACCGCAAGCAGCCAATCGTCATGGGGGAAGTAGTCGAGCAAACATTCTGGGGCAGCGCCCGGCAAACGGCCTGCTAGATGCCGCGTATAGTTTTCAACGCCGTTGCAATAGCCCACTTCTTCGAGCATTTCCAAATCGTATCGCGTGCGCTGCTCCAGGCGTTGGGCTTCTAATAATTTGCCGTTGCTTTCTAAAAACTCAAGCTGTTCTTTCAGCTCGGCGCGAATGCCCTGCGTCGCCGCTTCGAGCTTGTCATCTGGGGTAACAAAGTGACGCGCCGGGTAAACGTTTAGCGCGTCCATGCTTTGCAGCGTTGCACCCGTGACCGGATCGATATAGCGAATAGCGTCAATTTCATCGCCAAAGAACTCAACGCGAATCACCCGGTCTTCGTAGGCCGGGCCAATTTCTAGCACGTCGCCCTTTACCCGAAAGCGACCGCGGCCCATCTCTAAATCGTTGCGAGTGTATTGCACCGAGGCCAAATCTCGCAGCACCTGTCTTTGATTCGTTTCTGCGCCCACTCGTAATGGAATTGAGGCATTTAGATATTCGGACGGAATGCCTAAGCCGTAGATGCAGCTAATAGAGGCGACGACAATCACGTCTTTGCGCTCGAAGAGTGACCGAGTAGCCGAGTGCCGCAGCATATCGATCTCATCGTTGATCGAAGAGGTCTTAGCAATATAAGTATCTGTCGTTGGAATGTAGGCTTCCGGCTGGTAGTAGTCGTAGTAGCTAATGAAGTATTCGACCGAGTTATCAGGGAAGAACTCGCGCAGCTCATTGCAAAGCTGAGCAGCCAGCGTTTTGTTGTGAGCCAAAATCAGCGCGGGCTTGCCAATGTCATCGATAGTGCGGGCAATGGTGTGCGTTTTACCGGTGCCGGTTGCGCCTAGCAGCGTTTGGTACTGGTGCTTGCCCTTCAGGTTATGAATGAGCTCTTTGATGGCCTTGGGCTGGTCACCAGCGGGTTCAAAAGGGGCTTGAATATCGAATCTTTTCTTTGGCATGGGCGAGGCAAGAACGGTAGAGACGAGGGCGGGCTTTACAGCGCTTAACGTTCTTTATGGTAGACGATCTAAACAGGGGCGATCGCGCTTTTTAATCCGGTTTCCCAGACAGCCATCAACTAGTCATCAACCAGCTATCAACCAGTCATCAGCCAGCCAAGCGAAGGCAGCATAGCGTAAAGCTAGGCTGAGATTCATTCTAGTTGGCGCACTGGCCAAAGCGTAGGATAATCCGGGATGTTCTAGAGCGCAGTGGCCGTAGATAATCTCAATGAATCATCCAACTCATTCGATGCCAAATATTCCAAAGTGCGCTTGGCAATGGCCGATTGGGAAAAAGTGGGAGACGCCCTACATCGTTCGCTATGCGAGCAATTTGGACGATGGGCCAAACCACGGTGCGCCGCTGGGCGGCTTTGGCGCTGGGTGCATTGGCAGATCGCCTTCTGGCTCTTTTAATCTGTGGCATTTAGACGGCGGCGAACATATTTTTGATAGCTTTCCCGGCTGTCAGTTCAGCGTATTCGAGCAGTCTGAAGGCACTGAACCAATTGCCTATGCGACGGCGACGGACAAACCTGAAAAAGCCCTTTCGAGCTGGCAGTGGTATCCGGCTAGCGATGAAAAGAACATAACGGGAAACTATCACGCGCTGTATCCAAGAAGCTGGTACGTTTACGAGAACGTGTTCCAGGCTCGGCTTACCTGCGAGCAGTTCTCTCCTATTTGGGCCGACAATTACGAAGAGAGCAGCTTCCCGGTGGCTGCTTTTATATGGACGGCGCATAATCCGACCGATCGGCCGATTACGCTGAGCATTATGCTGAGCTGGCAGAATATGGTGGGCTGGTTTACCAACAGCAACAAGTCTCCTGAAATTCAACAAAGAGAGGATGGCAGTCCTTTTTATGATTACGTGCCGCGATTAAAGAAGAGTGCGGGCACTTACAACAAGCTAACCTGCGAAGACGGTAAGGCCGTAGGCTTTGTGATGGACGGCGAGTGGGGCGGCGAGCCGGAAGAAGGGGACGGGCAATTTGCGATCGCAGCTCGACATCCACAGGCAGAGGCTTTTTATCACACCCGGTGGAACCCAGAGGGCGATGGCCGCGAGCTGTGGGAGCGCTTTGCCCAAACGGGAGAGCTAGCAAATATTGAAGATACTAACGTGAGCGCAGGCGAACAAATTGGCGGTGCGATCGCTCTAAAATTCACCCTGGCCCCCGGCGAAACCCAGCAGATTCCCTTTGCGCTGAGTTGGGATTTACCCGTAACCGAATTTGCCGCCGGAAAAAGCGCCTTCAGACGCTATACCGATAGCTTTGGTCGCACCGGACAAAATGCCTGGGCGATCGCCACTCACGCCTTAGAAAACTACGCCCAGTGGCAGGCCAACATTCAAAGCTGGCAGCAGCCCACGCTAGCAAGAACAGATCTGCCCAACTGGTTCAAAATGGCGCTGTTTAACGAGCTATACGACTTAGCCAGTGGCGGCACCCTATGGTCAGCGGCTAGCGCAGACGATCCCGTTGGGCAGTTTGGCGTACTCGAATGCATCGACTACCGCTGGTACGAAAGTTTAGACGTACGGCTATACGGCGGCTTTGCCACGCTGTTGCTATGGCCCGAACTAGAAAAATCTGTGATTCGCGCCTTTGCTCGCGCTATTCCCACCGCCGACTCAAAGCCGCGCATTATTGGCTACTACTACACCATGGGCGAGCAAGACCATATGGCTCCGCGCAAGCTAAAAGGCGCAACGCCTCACGATTTGGGCGCGCCCAATGAAGATCCTTGGGTCGCGACCAACTACACCAGCTATCAAGACTGCAACCAGTGGAAAGATCTCTCTAGCGACTTTGTTCTACAGGTGTACCGGGCCTTTCAGGCAACGGGCAGCGATGACCTTGACTTTCTGGCCGATTGCTGGCCTGCGGTGGTAGAAACCTTGGCCTATACCAAACAGTTCGATACCGATGGCGACGGCCTCATCGAAAACAGCGGTGCGCCGGATCAGACCTTTGATGACTGGCGCTTGCAAGGCATTAGCGCTTATTGCGGCGGGCTGTGGATTGCGGCTTTAAGTAGTGCGATCGCTATGGGAGAACTTTTGCAAAAGCACAAAAAAGCCCCTGGCAACATCGTCATCTTGCTCTCCCAGTACAAACGCTGGTGGCAGCATGGCCGCGCCGCCTACCAAAAACAGCTCTGGAACGGCAGCTATTATCGGCTCGACACCGGCAGCGGCTCCAATGTGGTGATGGCCGATCAGCTCTGCGGACAGTTCTGCGCTTCGACGATGGGATTACCCAACGTTGTAGATGAAGAGTTCATCGCGCCCGCCCTCGACGCTATTTACGACGCCTGCTTTGTAAAGTTCAACGAATACACCGCAAAGCTAGGGCCGCAAAACCAGAAGTTTGAGGGCGCTCAGACGGGATACTTCAGCGCGGCAGATCTGGGCATGAAAATTGGCTGCGCCAACGGCGTTCGCCCGGATGGGTCACCGCAGAATCCGGACGACACGCATCAGCTAGAGGTGTGGACGGGCATCAACTTTGGCCTAGCCGCCTTCTTCGCGCAGGCGGACAAGCAGGCCGAGGCAATGGAAATTGCGGAGTCTGTGGTGCGGCAAGTTTACCAATATGGCCTACAATTTCGAACACCCGAAGCGATTACCGCCGTAGGCACCTTTCGCGCCTGCCACTACCTTAGACCTATGGCAGTTTGGGCGTTGTACCATACGCTTACAGAACCGCTAAAGCCAGTTGAGGAAGCGGGCTAGCAAAACTCGTTCAGAAAGCGACTAGCTTCGCTATAGTTTGAGAGTTAGGAGCAGCCTCTACCCAGCAGCGTGGCCGACGAAAACGCCGGCTTACAGCCCCAAAAAACTCATATGTTTTCGATCTATAACTTTGGGTAAAAACTTTGGGTAAATATTTTGAGGCGATCGCGATAGACCAGTCCTTAATTAGGGCTAAATCAAGCAAGAAGCATCAATAAATATTAATTAGAGCAACCGTACAAGGAATCCTTCACCATGGTGTCACAAAGCGCCCCTAGAATCCGTCGTCGCCGATTGGCCAAAGAGCATTCTCAGCTCACGCTATGGTCAGTGGCTACCCTTTTCTTCGTACTAGGCGCAGCTGCTAGCACCCTAACAATTTGGCAACTTCGCAGGCTCTATATCGCCACGGTTGCCCCGGTCGTTACCGTAGAGGGCACGGTGCAGGCAAAATACAGCTATCAAACCAAAGACGAACTCTCGCCCGACCCGAGCGGCTACTTTATAGATAGCCCAGGCGTTGGCCGCGTTTATCTTACGGGTAAGCCGCTAGACGAATATGTGGGTAAACCTGTGAAAGCGCTCGGCAGCGTCTCGGGTATCTGCGGGCCCAAATCCGTCCCCTGCTATCCGATTGTAAAACTGAGAGAAATTGGCGCGCCGGTAGAAGAGTAGGCTGTTTTTGAAAAGCAATTCTAATGAAAAGCGGCTCTCATGAAAAGCGGCTCTAGGGCTCTACGATGACGGGCGTGCCTATTCTCACCTGCGAAAACAGCGCCACCACGTCTTCGTTGTACATCCGAACGCAGCCATTAGAGACGGCTTTGCCAATAGAATCGAGCGTGGGTGTGCCGTGAAAGCCAAACGACCCCGACTCGCTGGCATGAAAGCCAATCCACCGCAGACCTAGAGCGCTGTTGGGGCCTGGCGCGTGCATTTCGCCCGTCCAAGGACTCTGCCACACCGGCTCAATGATCAGCTTAGATACTTCAAACTGCCCTTGCGGTGTCGGTGTAGCGGCTGCGCCCACTGCCACCGGATAGCTGTTGAGAATGCGATCGCCTTCAGTCAGATACACCCGGCGCTCGTCAATCCGCAGCACAATGCGTAGGGGCCGCGTCGCGGGCGCTGTTTCATTCACTTCGTTGGGAGCAGTAGCAGTAGGATTGGCTACAGACTCGGTAGATATAGGCTCAGCGGCAGCGGCAGGCTCAGCGGCAGCGATCGCGGCTACACCGCTAGAGAGAAGGCCTAGCGACAGCGCAGTAGTAAGGCCAGCTTGCCGCCAGTGGCCCCAGCCTAAATGTTGATGTTGATAGCTCAAAAGATCCTCTTCGATTAGCGCTACATGCAGGTGGATACATAACTGACATATAACAGTTTCGGCTGATGAAAGTGTCTTAAGCAACTCAACAGAAGCCAGAGATAGATATATTTAGTACAGTCAGACAAATGTGCCCGCCGCACAGCTCATTCCGTACGGCGGGCTCGCCACTTTAACAACTGTCTTTAACCAACTGTCAGCAACAGCACTAGCCAGCTTTACCAAAGACCGCGCACCGGCTCCTGGAACGTGGTGATAGGCTCGGGCGGCTGAGGTTCGGATACGGCCTCTTCTCTTCTTACCGGCGGCAGCACTTCTTCAGCCGCTCCTTCAGTAGGCGCCAAATCGCTACCGAGGCTTAGCTTCAAAAGCCCCAGATCGTTAGTGCCCTCTAAAAACAAAACGTTGAGATTGCGATCGTTGAGCGCTTCGTTGCCTGCTTTAATCACTTCTATCAGCGACATAAGAGTAGGCGACTCGATGGCGGCAGCAAGCTGCTGACTGTCTAACGACATAATCAGCTCATTCGCTGAGTTGATGGCTATCTCCAGATCGGCTGGAGACGCGCCCAAATTAGAAATATCAACGTTAATGCCAGTTTCGGTAGCAATCTGTTGTTCTAAGTCTTGTATCGAAGTGCTAGCGCCGTTGTTCGTAATCGCCGATATTAAGCTCTCAATCTGAGCGGGCGTCACTGGAATAGTTGTGCCATCAACAGAAGGAACCGAGCCGCCGTTTTGAATGGCATTCAAAGTATTTTCAATGCCGTTAGTAATTCGAGTTGGAACAGAAATAGGCGGTTGCGTAGAGCCCGGCGAGAAGGTATCGCCAACGCCAAGGCTGCCCGAATCTGGAGTCGTCACGCCTTCAGTTCCAGCGAATGCGGCTCTGTTCATCGCGGTCTCTGCGCTAAAAAGAAAAAGTAGCGCGAGTAAAGGAAACTTGACGATTGATTTCATCTGAAAACCTCTTTTTGAGTGGCTAGTTAGCGTGGCTAAGTTAATGGCAATTAGCGAAAGGCAATTAGCGAAAGTTGAAGCTATATCCGAGCGAGCCGCTGAACTGAGCACCCTGATCAGTATTACCCGTCACGTCAGAAGCGCCCAGGGTAAGTACAAGTGGCGCCCTAAACGGCGCAGCCGATGCCGCCAAACCCAAGCCACTACCCGTCCAGCTAGAGATCAGCGATACCTGAGGAATAACGCGCAGGCCCACGCTGCCAAACACGTTAGGTGAATTATCTCCAGCCGCGATCGCGCCATTAGAGCGAAACTCGCCGGTACCAACGCCCAAAGACGCCGTTAGCGGCAGCGGGTTAGCTTTGTTGGGCCGCAGATTGAATCGCTGCGTTGCCACACCGTAAAAGGTGTCCTCTTCGTTGCCTGCCGCACCCCATTTGATTGGGTTAGCCCAACCCACCGCCACCGCTAAGTTATTGGCTTGCGGAAACACCTTGTGAACCTTAAAGCCGGCAATTCCATCATCTGCGAATCCATCTAAGCTAATAATGCCAACGCTAACCTCCACGCCAACGTTATCAATCGGGTTTCCAAAGCCGACACCCACACCGACAGAGCCATCTAGACCATCATCTGTATCTTCTGTGGTGCCTGCCACGCCAATATAGGCATCTCCCCAGCTTGCGCCGTAGGCATTAGGCGTAATAAACGTAGAAGACGGAATAGGCAGCGGGTTTCGATCTAAGACATCAATATTAGGATCGACCTGATTAGGATTGATTAACAGCTGCTGGCGAATTTCCTCATCGCTCAGCGGAGCGAACGTATCGCTAGGCGAAGGCACCCCTTGAGCAATCTCTAGCGATGGCTCAGACGAGGCCGCTGGCAGCGTAGAGATTTCTGTTTTTAACGCGGCAGTTGCCTGACGCGAGGGATAAAACTGAGGTAAGTCAGACTGCTCTACGACAGGCACAACCGTTGATGAAAGCTCACTCAACGCCTGATCGCTTGATCGGGCGATCGCTGAATCTAACGCAGGCAAGCCCCGATTATTAATAGCTCGATTATTAATAGCTCGACCATTGATGGCTTCACTACTGCTGTTACGACTAATACTGCTACCGGCAGGAACTACCATAGGCGATTGACGCCCGCTTAAAGGCGCAACAACCGGCAGCATAGCCGTCTGCGTTTGATAGCTCGTTTTGGCATTACTGGCATTGTTGGAGAAGCGAGGAACTAAGCTTGAATGCGGCAGTCGAGCGGTTTTGGCCATTTCTGCCGTAGGCGCAGCAGCCACTAAACCTAGCGCACCGACTGATGGCACCTGGTGCGAGGTAGTATCTAGGCCCATACCCACAGCGCGCCCGTCTAACCCAATCATAGATAGATCAATCTCGCGGGCCTCGGCTTCAACAGCTATGCCTGACAAAGCGCAGGAAGCCGCTAGGGTAAGGCTAGTGACCTTTGTTTTGTGTAGCTTATTCATGAATAGTTGCCGTAGGATTCAAGTTAGTGGCTTAGCGCTCGCTTCAGTAAAATCCAGCATCAACCGGTATAAAGAAGTTGCGATATAGGTAAAGATGCCCATTCCCTGTATTTAAGCAAACAAAATTGATATGAAATTTCGACGCGGTTATTACGCACCTCAAAACGCTGATGAAGAGACCCACCAACGGTTTATGGCCGACTCATTTGCAGTAGGATCATCGAGCTGCTCTCGGCTAAAATCGCATCAAGCTCTTTCTCGTCCGCAGCCTGGTTTGCGGCTTCTAGAAATCGCAGCAGCGCAATGAAAATGTGCGATTCGGTGGCCGCCGCTAGCTGCTCGCTGTTCAGACTAAGCACTAGTTCGTTAGTCGCTTTCATAGCAGCAGCTAGGTTATTAGGAGAGATGTCTAAAGCAGAGATTTTTAGATTCAATCCACCCATCTCCATCTGTAGCTGCTGCTCTAGTATTTCGAGGTCTGTCCCAGTCGAAAGGGCCGCAGAGATCGCTGCAACCTCTTCTGAAGAAAGCGAGAGCAATCGCCCATTGACCGAATCAACCGCCTGGCGAGACTGGAGCATTTGCAGCGTCTCGGCTAGCTCCTGGCTAATGCGAGCAGTGACCCGCGCGGCGTTTCGCGGCTCTGGTGAAAACGTATCGCTGATGCTGCTACTGCCAGAGTCGGGTAGCGCCACCGGTTTGTCGCCCGCGATCGCACTAACAGGACAAATAATCTCTGTCGCCGCTAGGCAGGCGAGTGCCAGCAGGGAGAACTTAATGAGCCGCATAAAAACCTCTTGCTTTAGGAATGGAGTGAGACGGTTAAATAGCTAGAAAAGCAGTGGCATCTAAAAGCTGTAGCTGTAGCCTAGAGTGCTGTTAAATCGAGGGCCTTCTTCAGTATTGTCTGTCAGGTCGGAAACGCCGATGGTGAGCACCAGTGGGAAGTTTAGCGGCGCAGTAGAAGCCGCCAGCCCCAAGCTGCTGCCCGTCCAGCTCGTAATTAAAGAGAGTTCAGGAATTACTCTCAGGCCCAGACTGCCAAACAGATTGGGAGAGTTGTTGCCTCTATCGGCGATCGCACCCGCCGAGCGAAATGTACCCGTTCCTATCCCCAAAGAAGCCGTCAGCGGGAGCGGATTGTCTTTGCTAGGGCGCAGGTCGAACCGCTTGGTCGCTACGCCGTAAAAGTTGTCTTCTCTTTGTCTAGCATCGCCCCATTTAATCGGGTTCGACCAGCCCGCTGCCACCGCCAGATTATCTGCCTGCGGGAAAATCTTATGCAGCTTAAAGCCCACAATGCCATCGTAGGCAAATCCGTTTAGGCTAATGATGCTAACGCTGGTCTCTAAACCCACGTTTTTAACCGCATCGCCAAATCCTATGCCAATTGCAGCAGAGCCGTCAAAATTACTGTTTGCAGGTTTACCAGCCGTTACCTGCGCTAGCCCAACATACACATCGCCCCAGTCGGCTCCGTAGGCGGTGGGCGTCAAAAAGCTAGAGGCCGGAACCGGGCGCGCGCGCGGACGCCGAGGGATAAAAGTTGGCTCTAGCAGCAGCTGTTGACGAATCTCATCATCGCTTAAGGGGGCAAACGTATCGTCAGTAGGCACCAGAGTTTCTTGCGCTATTTTGGCGGGCGGCTGAATTCTTAGCGCCGGCATCTGAGGAGCCGATATCGTTAGACCTTCCGACCCACCGTTGAGCAAATCGCTGGCGCTGAGGCCGTTCACGCGCTGCTCAGCGTTAGCTTCTGTGACGGTTGCCAGGCTCAGCAGGAGAGACCCCGCCAGGATTAACCTAGTCCAGATCTTTCGATATCGTTTTGTTGCCATATCTCTCAGCGTAGGATTCTGTACAAAGGCAGCATTCCCCCTAGCGCAGCGAAATCAAACAAGGTTGATACATCTAGCAAGCATTGCGATCGCTACAATAGAGCTACCTTGATGACTATCTTTATTTGAGAGCGCCTATGCTGACGTTTCAGCCACCTGGATTCGGTCAAAAATCGGTTCAGGCTCGGCTAGGTAAAATGGCCTACTACACGCCCGTTGCCCTGCCTTGGCCCATTGCCGCCGATAAAGCGGCAGCGACTAAAACAGCCCCCAAGCGGCCTATTGTCATCTTCTTTCATAACTTTGGCGGCGGCGCTTCAGCCTACGAATGGTCTAAGGTTTACGCGGCGCTAGCCATTCACTACACCGTCATCGCTCCCGATCTAATTGGCTGGGGAGCCTCGGCCCATCCCGAACGGCGCTACAGCATTCAAGACTATTTAGATAATATAGAAGATTTTATAGAACAGGTTTCGACTGAGCCAGTCATTGCGATCGCCAGTTCTTTTACCGCTGGATTAGTCGCCCGCCTCGCTGCTGAAAAACCAGCGCTGTTTCATAAGTTATTCCTAACCTGTCCCGCTGGCTTTAGAGACTTTGGCAAGGGCGCAGGCAGACGACTCCCCGAACCCATTATCAACGCTCCTTTTTTGGACAAAGCTATTTATACGCTTGGGGCAATGAACGAGATTGCCGTACGAAACTTTTTAGAGAACTTTTTGTTTGCTCAGCGCGATCGCCTCTCGAATGAAACAGTGGCCGCTTATCTCGCGTCGGCCCAGCAGCCCAACGCCGAATATGCAGCGCTCTCTTTTCTCCGAGGAGATCTCTATTTTGACCTAGCGCCTTATATAGAACAACTCCAGACGCCGACGGCAATGGTATGGGGAGAAAAAGCGCAGTTTACGCCGGTTGCCTTGGGCCGTCAGCTAGCGGATCTTAACCCTTATAGAGTGGAGCGATTTCAGGTAGTATCAAATACTGGCGTGCTGCCCCATTTAGAGCAGCCGGGGGTGGTAACCGCTCTATTATTAGACTGGTTGCAGGCGGCGTAAAGGCGGATTAAACAGGCGTTTAGACAACAAAAAAAGCTATGAATCAGTATTTCGCCACCGTCGCCAAAGGGCTAGAGCCGCTATTAGTAGAAGAGCTAGAGTCGCTAGGCGCTCAAAATGTAGAGCCAGGATTTTGCGGGGCGTCTTTTATGGGCGATCGCACCCTTCTATATAAAGTGAACCTGTGGGCTAGGCTCCCCTTTAGAGTGCTAAAGCGGCTAGACGAATTCGACTGCGAGGTTGGCGAAGACTTATTTAAGGGCGTGCAGCGCACCGACTGGAGCGAATATCTCACGCCCGATCGCACGCTAGCAGTTAGCGCATCGGGGAAAACAGAAGCGCTAAACCACACGCACTTCACCTCTTTGCAGGTCAAAAACGCGATTGTCCATCAGCAAACTGAGATGTTTGGCGAGCGCTCGAATGTAGACAAAGACAACCCCGACCTGAGAGTGAACGTACACCTGCAGTACGACCGGGCCACCATTAGCATAGACAGCTCGGGAGAGAGTTTGCACAAAAGAGGCTATCGGCCCGCCGTAGGCGCTGCGCCGCTAAAAGAATCTCTCGCGTCGGCGCTCATTCAGATGTCTGGCTGGCAGCCAGATCAGGCATTCTTCGATCCTTTGTGTGGGTCGGGGACGCTGCCGTTAGAAGCGGGCTTGCGCTCTTTGCAGGTAGCGCCCGGCTTGTTTCGAGAGCGCTTTGGGTTTGAAAGCTGGTTGGATTACGACGACGATCTGTGGGAACAGATGCTGAAGGAAGCAGAAGACCGGCAGGAAGAAGACTTAGGCGCTTTTGTGGGAGGGTGCGATCGCGATCCAAACGTTTTGATTCAGGCCAACAGCAATGCGGCTAAGTGCGGCATCGAGCACCTGGTAAAGTTTCGCCAGAGCGAGCTAGCTGATGTAGAAGCCCCTACAGACAGCGGCATTTTAATGTGCAATCCGCCCTACGGTGAGCGCTTGGGCAAAGACACCGACCTGGGCGCATTTTATAAGCTGTTGGGCAATGTGCTAAAGCAAAGATTTAAGGGCTGGACGGCGTATGTGCTAAGTGGAAACAAGGCGCTTTCTAGCAATATTGGCCTTAAGTCTGCTTCGCGCGCTCCGGTGTACAACGGCTCAATTCTTTGCCAATTGATGAAATACGAACTGTACTAAAGCGATAAACCTGATGCAATTCAGGTATTGCAACTGACAAACTATAGAGCTGATCTATCCCTCAGTATCAAATCAACAAAGTACGTGTCAACAAAGTACGTGACCTAAGCATCTTATTTGCATCGATAACCCGACCTAATCACCACATAAAACACAGTAATTGTTCTTAGGGTTGCGGTGATTGTATGCTCTAATCACCGCATAATATGCAGTGATTATGAATTGGATTCATCAAACCGCAGACTGGCCAGCGTTTACATGGAAAAGTGAAGTCCTTGCCCAAAAATTGGCCGATATCCGCCATCGGCAAGGACGTTTACTAGGACGAATGGAATCTCTGGGATTTGACCTGCGTACAGAGGCCAGTCTCAATACGCTCACGGTAGAGGTTGTTCAATCATCAGCCATTGAGGGGGAGAGGCTTAATTCTGATGAGGTGCGATCTTCCATCGCCCGCAGGCTGGGCATCGACATCGGTGGCTTTATCGCTGTTGGACGCGATGTAGAAGGCATTGTCGAGATCATGATTGATGCGGCTAGCCAGTACGAGCAACCGCTGACAAAAGACCGTCTCTTTAACTGGCATGCCGCGCTTTTCCCCACAGGGCGAAGTGGCATGCGGACAATTACCGTCGGAGATTGGCGTCCTGAATCTGCTGGGGCTATGCAAGTGGTATCCGGCCCCATTGGTCGAGAGTGGGTTCATTTTGAAGCGCCTGAGTCTACCCGGCTTGAAACTGAAATGACTGACTTTCTCAATTGGTTCGATGGCACCACAGCGGTTGATCCTTTAATTAAGGCGGCGATCGCACATTTCTGGTTTATTACCATTCACCCCTTTGAAGACGGCAACGGTCGCATTGCCAGGGCAATCGCTGATATGGCACTCGCTAGGGCCGATGGCATGAGCGATCGCTTCTATAGCATGTCGGCGCAAATTGAAATCGAGCGCAAAACCTACTACAAGCAGCTCGAACACCAGCAGCGCAATTCTGTTGATATTACCGGATGGTTAGATTGGTTTCTTGATTGCCTTGGACGGGCAATCAGTACGGCAGAAACAATGCTCTCAGCAGTACTCTATAAAGCTGAATTATGGAAGATCGCTAATCGCCACAGCGTTAACGACAGGCAACGCCTCATTTTAAACCGGATGCTAGACGGGTTTAGAGGCCATATGAACACTTCCAAATACGCCAAGCTTGCCAAGTGCTCGACAGACACGGCACTGCGAGACATCCGCAATCTATTAGCCCGAGATCTTCTTATACAAAATCCTGGGGGTGGACGCAGCACGAGCTATCGTTTGCCGGGTCTTGAGGAACTCAAGGCACTAGGTGCTGAGCGTAAGCAAAGCTGAAGATGTTTGTTAAACGGTTCGGGCAGGGATATCCAGTTACGCTATGCACAACAAAAGCCTTCGGGAAGAGCTGTCCACAGGGCCAGCTCTTGTTCTCTTATTGCAGACAACGTTCTCATCCCGTGCCCAATATGGACAACCTTTTCAAATAAACAGTCTGGAAAAGTAAGACCTGCTGGCATAGTAAAGCAGCTCAATCGCATAGGGAACTTAGTGCAACTTTAAATGCAGACAGAAAATACAGAGCCTAAGTAAAACTATTCGTAGAAGTTCCTCGCGCAGCAGTTCTACAAAGCAATTTAGTAAGCGCCATCCGCCATATTTAATGGCTCCTTACTTAATCTGCATCGCGGCCTGCTCTTTTTTCTTGCTCGCAATCAGGTTCTTAGTCGCATTAATCGCCCTAGCCGTTGCCGTCGATAGTTCATCAAACTTCCAGCTCGCTTTGCTACCGGCCTCGTGGACGCCAAACTTATAAAAACCGTCCGCCTTGCCCGCCAGCTCTTTTATCGCGTTATCAATGCCTTTGGTATCGCCAGACTTGTAGCGGCTGGTCTCTTTGCCAGGCTTAATGGTGCCGCCCGTTTTGTTCTCAGTCGCCCAAACCTCGCCATCGACGACCCAAAACTGCTCAAACGTCCCTTTCTCTTTTTTAGGTTGTGCCTTACCGAAGCCTTTGTTTTGAGCCATGCTGATATAGTGTCCATACTTTAGGGTTGCCTGGTGTGATTATGCCACTCAAACGTGCGATTCGGCTGTTCCCCTGGCGTCGTCAGCCGGTGTCTGGCGAACAGTTGCCCAAACGCTATGCCAAATCGCCTGAGGGTCGCGCCATTATCAGGCTTACGCTAGCGTCGCCCGAGGCCCTGCTGATGCCGTTTGAGAGCTTTCCGGCTCGCTTTGGCAAGGTGGCTGAAGATGAGGACAATCCGCCGGTCGTCAATTTGGATAAGGATCTCGTTGACTATTTGTTTGCCAGATTAGGGGAACTGGGCGATGAAGACCTGCTGCTGCGAATTTCGATGCCGACAGATGCGACTTCGCCAAAGGTGAAAGGGCTTGTGGGAGAGGCAGAGCCGCTGCACCTGTTAGAGACGGCCATTCAGCGGTATTTTGCCTATTTGGAGAGCACTCGGCGGCAAAATTTGGCTCAGCTGGCTCGCGATGCGGCGCTGTTGGGCGTGTTGGGGACGGGGGCGTTGGGGCTGTCGGTGCTAATTGACGGGCGAGCGGTGACGCCGAGTGAGGGTATCGGGCTACCGCTGCTGAATCAGGGGGTGACTATTTTTGGCTGGCTTACCTGCTGGGAAGCGTTGGCGAATGCCCTTTGGAACTGGCGACCGCTGTATGAGAATCTGCGCATGTCTCAGCGCTTGCAGGCGGCGAAAATAGAGATCGCCACTACCTGACTTGCCGCGACCTAATTGCCGTGGGCGATCGCCCAACAAAACTGCCATACTAAAAGCGAAAACGTCTACTTTATATTTCTTCTCTTCAATGGTTTCTCCGGCTGGTATTGATACTCAAGATTCAAGCGCTCAAGATTTAAATACTCAAACTTTAGATAATCAAATCTCAGATACTCAAACGTCGATTGCGCCGGTTGGTTTAGATTGGTCTCGTAAAGCAGCGATCGCAGTTTGCGCCCAAATCGTCGGCGAACGCATCGACACTAAAGCGATAGAACGAGTTAAAGCACCTCAGATCAAACAGATGGGTGCGATCGCCACCAATCCTCTGATTATCAAAGCAGGCGCGACGGGCTGTGCGGTAATTTTACGCTATGGCGTTGTTGTTACCTTTGATGTGAGCGATGAAGAAGAGAAAGCGCTGCTAGCAGCTTTGCAACCCTATATTCGAGAACCCATTGCTCAAGAGATTTCGGAGAATCTGCCGCTCAGCTTTCGGCCCAAAGCCAAAGAGCGCTTAGAGAACGGAACGCTGTATTTACAGGCTTGCAGCGCCGAACGATTGCAGGTGGTGGCCGAGGCGCTAGGCAAAAGTGTTGTACTTGACTATTACGAGAGAGAAGTTTCTAGTCTGTTTACGCAGATCAAACCCTTTGCTACGGCTATACAAGGAACGCGTAAACCGCCCAAAGAGAAAGAACTTTTAGAGCTAATTGGCGGCACGCTGTTGATTCAGCAGAAAATGGTAGGCATTGTTGAAGTCGGTGAAAAGCCAGATCCGATTTGGGACTACCCAGGGCTAGACCGGCTGTACCTGCGGTTAGAAGATGAGTACGAACTGAGAGAACGGCTGATTTCGCTAGAGCGCAAGCTGGCACTCGTTTCCACATCGGTTGAAACTTCTTTGAACATTTTGCAGCGCGATAGCAGCCACCGAGTGGAATGGTACATTACCATTTTGATTGTGATCGAGATTGGAATTGCGCTCTATGAAATTTGGACAAGGTGAGATTTGGACAAGGTGAAATTTGGACAAGGTGAGATTCGGATAAGGTGAGATTTAAGGTAATTTCTCACCTTAATCCAAGGCCGCTTTAGCCGTTTCCTCTATTTCCTTGGCCGCCGCTGCCTTGCGCTCACTGTAGCGATCGCACAATTCTTCAGTATGTTCTCGTAATATCAGCGTAAAGCGATAGAGTTCTTCCATGACGTCATAAACGCGATCGCGATAGGCCGATGCTTTCATCGTGCCATCTTCATTAAACTCCTGATACGCCTTAGCCACCGAAGATTGATTCGGAATGGTAAACATCCGCATCCAGCGGCCTAAAATGCGCAGCGTATTGACCGCATTAAAAGACTGCGAGCCGCCAGATACCTGCATAACCGCCAAAGTGCGACCTTGCGTAGGCCGCACCGCACCCATCGTCAGCGGAATCCAGTCTATTTGCGTCTTCATTAAGCCCGAGACATTGCCATGTAGCTCCGGGCTAGACCACACCTGAGCCTCCGACCATAAAGACAGCTCGCGCAGCTCTTGTACTTTGGGATGAGTATCTGGCTCTGCGCCGCGTAGGGGCAGCCCTCTCGGATCGAAAAACTTTACCTCTGCGCCCATGCTCTCAATTATGCGAGCGGCTTCTTCAGCCAGCAATCGACTGTAGGAGCGCTCACGCAAAGAGCCATAGAGAAACAGAATTTTAGGAGGATGAAAGCTCATAGGAGAAGACAGGTATATCGGCAGACTGGGCACAATTATACTAGCCGATATATTAGAGATTTTATGAGTACTCAGGCATTGCCAAATCCTTTGATAGGCGCAGTCACAGCGGCTTTGCCTGAAGGCGAAAACGATAGAATAAAAAAACTCCTAAGCTACAAAGTATTAGACACGGACGCAGAGACAGCTTACAACGACTTGATAGCCATTGCCGCTCAAATCTGCGACACCCCTATCTCTTTAGTTAGCATGGTCGATCGAGATAGGCAGTGGTTTAAGGCCAAAGTTGGCATAGAGGCTAACGAGACGCCTCGGGACTTGGCTTTTTGCGCTCATGCTATTTTGCGACCAGAGGTGATGGTTGTCCCCGATGCCCGGCTCGATCCACGATTTGCAACCAATCCATTGGTCGTCGGCGAGCCTTTTATCCGCTTCTATGCCGGTGCGCCTCTGATTACGCCAGATGGATATGCGCTAGGAACGCTCTGCGTGGTAGATAGTGAACCTAAAACGCTGACATCAATACAGGTGGAGGCTTTAGAGGCGCTCGCTAGGCTGGTTGTTGGGCAGTTGGAGATGCGGCTGACGCTTCAGCAGTTGACGAAGGAAGTGGACGAAAAGGAGGCGGCTCAAAGCGCGCTAGAGCAGGCAAATGCTAGCTTGGAAGCGCGGGTTGAAGAGCGCACTCAGGTGATTCAACAAAAGAGCGAGGCCTTAAAAGAAGCCTTAGAGGAGCTACAGCATACGCAATCTCACCTGGTTCATTCAGAGAAGATTGCGTCATTAGGACAGCTTGTAGCAGGCGTCGCCCACGAGATTAACAATCCGCTGGGCTTTATCAGCGGTAGCGTGGGTCATACGCAGAGCTATACGGCAGATTTAATTGAGCTACTCAAGCTATACCAGGACACCTATGGCGAAGAAAATGAGTCCATCGCTGAGCTAAGCGAAGAAATCGGCCCAGATTTTATTATTGACGATTTGACGAAGATGCTAGAGTCGATGGATATGGGGGCCGAGCGCATTATCGAGATCGTGCGATCGCTCAGCAGTTTTTCTCGTCAGGAACAGCCGGGTTTGCATCCCGCCAACCTGCATATGGGCATCGACAATACGCTAATGCTACTCGGCCACCGGCTGCGGATGGCGAGTTCCAACCGTCCACCGATTGAAGTAGTTAAGCACTACAGCGATATTCCAGAGATTAACTGCGACATTGGGCAGCTCAATCAGGTCTTTATGAATCTGCTGGCAAATTCGGTTGATGCTTTTGAAGTAGATCAGCAGCAGAGGGTAGAGCACCCTACCATTACGATTGCAACCGCGCTCGTAGACAATCAAGTGGTTATCTCGATTACGGATAACGGGGCTGGCATGCCAGAAAGCGTTGTTCAAAGCATGTTTAGGCCGTTTTTTACGACTAAAGAAACCGGTAAGGGAACCGGACTCGGACTTTCGATTAGCCGCAAGGTGATTGAGCGCAAGCATAAAGGAGAGATTATCTGTGAGTCTCAGCTAGGCAAAGGAACAACCTTCATCCTAAAAATTCCAAGCGATTTGCCAATGGAATCTCCCGATGCAGCGCTAGAAAATCTCTAACGCTGAGTCTGCGCGATCGCCTGCCCTGCCAGCCAACCGGTCGTCCAGGCGCTTTGAAAGTTAAAGCCGCCGGTAATGCCGTCGATGTCCAAAATTTCTCCAGCTAAGTATAAACCATCGCACTGACGGCTCTCCATCGTCTTAAAATTGACCTCCTTAAGCCGGACGCCGCCACAGGTGACAAACTCATCTTTAAAGGTGCCTTTACCCATCACGTCGTAGGTGCCCTGAGTCAGTTCTTGCACAAGTTTGTTGATCTGTTTTTTAGCCAGGTTGGCCCAGGTCATGGCCGGATCGATTTCATTGCGAGCTAATAAATATTGCCAGAGCCGCTTCGAGATAGGAGAGAACGGACTAAAAGCCGCGATCGCCTTTTTACCATTTGCCGCCTTCGATTGAAGCAGACTGGCCCGCACCTGATCTTGCGTGGATGCGGGCAGCCAGTTTACGGTTAGCTGAGCCTTGTAGCGCTGAGTATGCAACAACCTTGCACCCCAGGCCGACAGCTTTAGCACCGCCGGCCCGCTGAGTCCCCAGTGAGTAATCAGCAGCGGGCCAGTCTGCATCAGCGGCTTTACGCCTGCTGCTTTTAGCCGCAGGTCTACCGGATCGACCGCAACGCCGCTGAGCTGGTGCAGTCGCTTATCGGCCACGTTAAAGGTAAACAAGGACGGCACAGAAGGTTCGAGCGTGTGCCCAAGGGCTTTGGCGACGCGGAGGCCCACCGGACTGCTGCCCGTGGTTAGGAGCAGGCGATCGCACAAAACAGGGTTGGGCAAGTTCTGCTGAGCGGATTTTAGAGACAGCGCGAAGGTGTTGTTTTTTTGGGTGATGTTGGTGATGGGCGATCGCACCTTTACTCGCACCCCCGCCCGCCGGGCTGCCTCAGTCAGGCAGTCTACAATCGTCGCCGAGTCGTCCGTTACCGGAAACATCCGCCCATCGGCTTCAGTTTTTAGCTTCACCCCGCGCTGCTTAAACCAGGCCACGGTATCTTTAGGCTGAAACCGGCTAAACGCGCCGCGTAAGGCTTTGCCCCCGCGCGGATAGTTTTGCACCAGCTGAGCCGGTTCAAAGCAGTGATGGGTAACGTTACAGCGACCGCCGCCAGAAATGCGTACTTTTGCCAGGGGTTCGGGGCCAGCTTCGTAAAGGGTGACCCTAGTATGGGGATGTTGGGCAGCCGCGATCGCGCCAAAAAAGCCCGCCGCACCCCCACCGACGACCGCCACATTTAGCTCTTTACTCATTCCATAGCTTTATAGACACAACCAAACCCATCAATATCACAGCGTAGATAGCAACAATCATCTAAGTGCCTCAGCCAAAACGTCAGTTATCGGTTATTAACCAGTTAGTAGATACTTCCCTAACAGCATCACAGAAAACTATATCGTCAGACAGTTAGATTCGCCCACAATCTGCCCTACAATTCGAAGCATAGAGTACCTCAAATTTTTCATACTTACAGCAAATATGGCAGACAAAGAACAGATTAGAAAGCACCTTGCCCAGAGCGCCACTATCAAACTAGATAGCATCTCAAAGCCTACCAAGGGAGATGAAGCCAAAAAAATGCGCATGATGGAGCATGTGAAAAAGAGCAAAGGCAAGCTCTAGAACAGATCTACAAATTCGGTGGCTATTGCTAGTTAATAACGTGATTAGTAATAGCCCTGACCGATGGCCGCTAAAATTTAGGACGATTTTTCAACAGCAGATCGTTCAACAGCAGACCGTTCAGCAGCAGACCGTTCTGCAATTTCATCCGTTTTAGCCGCCATCACAAAATCATTTCGGTGCAGTCCGCCCACTACATGCGTCCACCAGCTCACCGTCACCTTTCCCCACTCCGTCAGCAGCGCCGGATGATGACCCACCGCC
>Ga0209194_1000339_pt1 | contig 39598 bp, 34 predicted proteins | sample COGITO_mtgs_1004_FD_184787 | JGI IMG/M metagenome (GOLD analysis project Ga0209194, IMG submission 184787) | Pelagic marine microbial communities from North Sea - COGITO_mtgs_100413 (SPAdes) (version 2) | ecosystem: Environmental > Aquatic > Marine > Epipelagic ... | reverse complement strand
GCAATATAGCTTTGGTGAAATACTGGGGAAAGTACGGCGAGCAACTTCCTCAAAATGCCTCTGTAAGTTTCACACTTAGTAAGTGTAGAAGTGAAACAACTTTGCACTATGAAAAAAAGACCAAAGGTGGGTTTGAGTTTGAGGTCTATCTTGATGGAGTACGGGAGGAAGGATTTGAGCCTAAAATCCATAAATTTTTTCAACGCGTAGCGCAGTACATTCCTTTTATTGAAGCGTATCGTTTTGTAATTAAGACACAAAACACATTCCCTCACAGTAGTGGTATTGCTAGTTCTGCAAGTGGAATGAGCGCACTAGCAATGTGTCTTGTAGCCCTAGAGGCTAAACTAAACAAAACCAATACCACATCAACACAAAACAAAGAGTACCAGTTACAAAAAGCATCTTTTCTTGCCCGTTTAGGTTCGGGAAGTGCCGCTAGAAGTATTAATGGCCCTCTAGTTGTTTGGGGTGCACACCCAAAGATAAAGGGTAGTAGCAACCTTTTTGGGACTCCATATCCTTATAAAGTACATGAAAATTTCAGTAAGTATCATGATACTATTTTATTAGTAGATAAAGCACAGAAGCAGGTAAGTAGTACTGTGGGTCATGATTTGATGCACAATAATCCCTATGCCACTCAGCGTTTTGAAAAAGCAAATAGTAATTTAGAGCAACTTGTTTCTATTTTTGAATCTGGTGATTTAGATTCTTTTATTGCCCTTGTAGAGAGTGAAGCGTTGCAGTTACACGCTATGATGATGGCCAGTTCTCCTTATTTTATTTTAATGAAACCAAACACTCTAGAGATTCTTGATTGTATCTGGAACTACAGAAAAACAACAAATAGCAAGGTATGTTTCACTTTAGATGCAGGCGCTAATGTACATGTACTATATCCATCCAGCGAAAAAAAGCAGGTGCAACACTTTATTAAAAACGAGCTTTCTAAGTACTGTAAAGACCGCACTTATATTGATGATGTTGTAGGTATGGGAGCCTCTATAATGTAGTGTTGTTTTATATCTTGTAAACTAACAGCTGTAGTGTGTTTTTGCTTTTGTTTTTAGTATTTTCATAACAATATATTTGCTCTTTTAGAGTATCTTTGTATTTATTATGTACCTTTAATGGTATAACACAAGTATTTATGAAAGGTCCTCTTTTTTATTCAAAAATATTACTCTTCGGAGAGTATGGTATTATCAAAGACTCAAAAGGACTCTCTATCCCTTACAATTTTTTTAAAGGTGCCTTAAAAACAGATCCTCAATTAACAGATCTTACCACAAGTTCTAATGAGAGTTTGAATCACTTTGCTGGGTATTTAAAACAGCTTCAACAAGACAATCCTGAGCTTGTCGCCTTTAATATACAAGCATTACAAAATGATATCAATCAAGGGATGTATTTTGATAGTAGTATTCCTCAGGGATATGGTGTTGGAAGTAGTGGCGCTTTAGTAGCAGCTATTTATGATAAATACGCTACTCAAAAAATCACTGTACTCGAAAATTTAACCCGCGAAAAGCTATTAGCTTTAAAGAACATATTTGCTGCTATGGAATCTTTCTTTCATGGTAAATCTTCTGGTCTTGATCCATTAAACAGTTATTTAAGCTTGCCTATACTCATCAATAGCACTGAAGATATAGAGAGTGCAAACATACCTTCTCAAACCATAGATGGTAAAGGTGCGGTGTTTTTGTTGGACACAGGTATTGTTGGAGAAACAGCTCCTATGGTGCATATTTTTATGGAGAAAATGAAACAAGAAGGTTTCAGAAACATGTTAAAGAATCAATTTGTAAAACATACAGATGCTTGTGTGCATGATTTTTTAAAAGGAGATGTAAACTCTCTTTTCTCAAATGTTAAACAACTCTCTAAAGTAGTTTTGGATAATTTTACACCTATGATTCCTAAAGCATTCCAATCTCTTTGGAAAAAAGGAATTGAAACCAATACCTACTACCTAAAATTATGCGGCTCGGGAGGCGGCGGTTACATGTTAGGATTTACCCAAGACATTGACAAAGCACGAACAGCACTTAAGGGACATACCTTGGAAGTGGTATATAATTTCTAGATAACGCTCAATTCATTTCATCTTTATGTTCAGCAGAAAACAAAAACACATCATGTTAAAGTTTTTTAGCCTGTTCTCTGTTGTAAGGGGGTATAATATTTTGGTTATTATTCTAGCCCAATACCTTACCTCAATTTACATTTTGGCACCCAACCTACCTCTTGGTGATGTTCTTTTTGATGTAAATGTACTGATGTTAGTCCTATCCTCAGCTGCAGCAATTGCCGCTGGTTATATCATCAATAGTTTTTATGACAGTGATAAAGACCTTATCAATAGGCCAACTAAAACAGTTTTGGATAGATTGGTGAGCCAAAACACAAAGCTATCTGGGTATTTTATTTTGAACTGTCTTTCTCTTGTGTTTGCGAGTTATGTCTCTTTTAGAGCAGTGCTATTTTTTTTAGTATACATTTTTACAATTTGGTTTTACTCCCACAAACTCAAGAAATTTTTATTCATAGGAAATGTTACGGCGGCAATTTTAGCGGTCATTCCGTTTTTTGCAGTGTTTATTTATTATCAAAACTTCAACAATGTAATTTTTGTTCATGCAACGTTCCTGTTTTTGCTTATTGCCATGAAAGAGCTTACCAAGGATTTAGAGAACATTAAAGGTGATCTAGCCCAAAATTATAAAACCATCCCTGTTGTTTATGGAGTGGATGTTGCTAAAACAATGCTTACCGCCCTTAGTATTGCCACGTTAATTCCTGCCGTGTTACTGCTTATGTATTTTTCAATAGGGTACATGAACTATTATTTTTATGGTAGTAGTATAGCCCTGGTGTTTTTTGATGTTTTTCTTTGGAAATCTAGTAAAAGAAGCCACTTTCTTACCTTACATAATATATTGAAATTAATCATTGTAGCGGGTGTGTTTAGTATTGTTTTGATAAATGTACATCTAGTTTTGAGCAGGGTTTTTTAAGCTGCTATTTTTGGTCTTGCTGTAATAAAATTACTAACTTAGTACCATGCAAAAAGAAAATTTACTCAATGTAGCCTTATCTCAAATAGCCCCTATATGGCTAGACAAAGAGGCTACGCTGCAAAAAATATATACCCAAATACAACAAGCAGCAACTACCCAAACAGAGCTTATTGTCTTTGGTGAGGGGTTGTTACCGGGCTATCCATTTTGGCTTGCTTTAGCAGATGGAGCACATTGGAATACCTCTTTGAATAAGGAGCTTTATGCACACTATCTTCGTAATTCTATCACTATAGAAAATGGTGATTTAGATCCTCTATGCGCTTTGGCAAAAAAACACCACATGGCAATCTATCTAGGTATTATAGAGCGCCCATTAGACAGAGGTGGCCATAGTGTTTATGCCTCCTTGGTTTATGTTAATCAACAAGGTGAAATTCAATCCATACACCGTAAATTACAACCCACCTATGATGAGCGTTTGGCTTGGGCCCCCGGAGATGGGAACGGCCTGCAGGTGCACTCACTTAAGCAATTTACAGTTGGAGGCCTAAACTGTTGGGAAAACTGGATGCCATTGCCAAGAGCCGCTTTATATGGTCAAGGCGAGAATTTGCATGTTGCTGTATGGCCAGGGAGTGATCATAACACCAAAGATATTACTAGATTTATAGCCAGAGAGTCTCGCAGCTTTGTAATTTCTGTATCTGCCTTAATGTCTAAAACTGATTTTCCTTTAAATACTCCACATTATTCAAAAATCACAGAAACCTGCCCAGATATTCTTGCAAATGGAGGTAGTTGTATTGCAGGGCCGGACGGCGAGTGGATTTTGGAGCCAGACACTCATACAGATGGAAACATTTACCATACCCTTGATTTTAATAAGGTCTACCAAGAACGGCAGAACTTTGATCCTGTAGGGCATTATTCTCGTCCAGATGTAACCAAATTAACTATAAATACAGAGCGGCAATCTACCATTAGCCTTGTTAATTCTAAAGACCAGTTATAACCCAACACTTTGTTGCTTTTGATTTGTTGTAAGCCCCATTTGTGTTTCTTTTATTGAGCAATAAGGAATCAATGAAATTATTAAATTAAAGCGTATCTTTGCGCCCAATTTAAAATCACCTGGATTTCAGGAATTTACATCATGAGCAGAAACGATAACAAAGGAAAGGGAGCCAGCAAAGGGCACGGTAAAAACGCGAAGTTTAAAAGCAATGATCGCAATGCAGTGTCTAAGCCAAGGGTTGGAAAATCTAGAGTAGGTGAGGTAAAACCAGAGGTTATTACCCCAAAACCAGCTAAGAAGAAACACGATGTTGTTGATGGTATTCGTTTAAATAAATACATTTCAAACAGTGGTATTTGTTCTCGTAGAGAGGCAGACACCTATATAGCTACTGGACTAGTTACCGTAAATGGTAAAATTATTAATGAAATGGGTTATAAGGTAAAACTTGAAGATGATGTACGTTTTGATGGACGTCGTCTTAATCCAGAACCTATGGCTTATGTGCTTTTAAACAAGCCTAAAGGATTTGCCACCACCACTAGTGATAGCAAAGGCAATACAGTTATGGATTTGGTAGCTAATGCATCTTCTGGGCGCATTACTCCTATTGGTAGATTGGGTAGAAATGCTACTGGCTTACTGTTTTTTACCAATGATGATAAACTAAAAGAAAAACTCAGTAAAAAAGGGATGGAACGATTGTTTCATGTAGAACTAGATAAAAACTTAAAAGCTGCAGATTTAAAGGAAATTTCTGAAGGAATTCAGATAGGTGGAAAGAAAATTCAGATCGAAGAAATAAGCTACGTTGATAATAAGCCTAAAAAGGAAGTTGGCCTAAAAATCAAGCATATGGGTAATAGTGTAATTCGTGAAATTTTCGATCATTTAGGATACAATATTTTGCGTCTAGACTGTGTTACTTTGGCACATTTAACCAAAAAAGACCTTCCAAGAGGACGCTGGAAAACTCTTACTAAAGAAGAATTAGAACTTTTTTCTATGCTCTAGAACCTAGAAAAAACACTTTTATAAAATTATAGTACAACTCCCTTTTCAGGGAGTTTTTTAATGAATATTTCCCAAAGTGCGACACTTATTACCACACTATATTCTATGGCTACTAGTAATAGGTTTTCATTAAATCCATTTGCGCCATAGGCTGCATAACTAAAACAAATCATAAAGCTCCACAGCAGTGGGAATTTATATTTGGTAAACACGCTAAGCAATACAGGTGTTGCTATATACCATGGGTGAACTGTGGTAGCCAATAAAAAATAAATTGAAACCGCCAATAACATTCCAGTAATCAGTTTTTGCGTGGTATTGTATTTTCTAAATACAGCAAGCAATACAATACAAATAAAAACCACCATTGGCAAAATGAGCCCCACTTTGGCTATGATGTTCCAACCAACAGTTTGAAATCCAATCCAACGTATGATGTAGTAAACACTTGCATTAAATTCAAAACTTTGGAACCATAAACCAATTGTTGCACTAAAATTAGAAATAAAGGTCTTGGAGGCAAAGGGCGCAAAAGTAAATACTATGGTTGCAAGGGTGACCCAGTAAAATTTTTTCATTTTCCAAAATCCTTTTTTAAAGAGCCCTTCTGGGGCTAGATATTTATAAAACAGCGGCAGAAAAAGTAATGGTAATAACTTTACAGAAACAGAAACCCCAAGTAATATTGCCGCTAATACCCATCTTTTTTTGTCTAGCATGTACAATGACCAAATAACAAAAAAGAGCATCACTCCCTCAAAGTGCAAATTTCCGGTAAGTTCTATAATGATAAAAGGGTTTAAGAAATACCAAAAAATGTTTTTTGCAGGCAGGTTGAGTCTTTCTAATAGTTTTTTTCCGAAATATAATATGCCCCAATCTGCCCCAATGATTATAATGCGCAGCACTACCACAGACCCAAGTATTGATGTTTTTGCAAACAGGGCTGCCAAGGCAAAACACAACTGGTTAATTGGCGGGTAGTTGCTATAATGGCTAGCATTTAGACTCCCCATGCCTTGGATAAGTACCTTGGCATTTGAGATAGCCTCTAAAGAAGTTGGCTCAGTAGCTTTAAGCAATCCATTAGCTAGTTGCTCTGGGGTAAATATATAGGGGTTTATTCCTAAAACAAGGAGCCTTCCGTCCCAAATAAAGCGATAAAAATCTTGAGAAAGGTTTGGTAAACTGGGCAAAAATAAAACCCTTGCTGTTATGCCGATAACCGCCCAGATCCAAAAATTAAATTTTGTGTGTTGAATGATTTTCCAGGCTGCGTAAAATAAGCCACTGTATAAAAGTAGTAGGTTTAAAAAATCACTCCGTTCGAGAAAATAGGCAAAAAGAAAATACAGTAACATGCTCCCAATACCAGGGATTAGAAACGGCTTGTATGGTAGCAAATGTTTGATCGTTTGTATTAAATTACATCACGCACAGTATTGACTTTGTGTTAATCTTGCCACTGTGCAATAAATAGGTTTGTATCTCTGCCGCCTCCATTGTTTCTGTTGGAGGAAAAGGCCAAGTATTTTCCGTCATTACTAAAAACAGGAAAGGCATCAAATGTTTGCCCATGAGTTACTCGTTCTAGGTTTTTACCATCAAGATCTATAAGGTATAAGTTAAATGGAAACCCACGCTCTGCTTCATGGTTGCTACTAAATAATATTTTCTCTCCACTAGGATGAAAAAACGGACTCCAGTTCGCATTTCCTAAATTGGTGAGTTGTTTTAGGTTGCTTCCATCTGCATCACATATATACAGTTCCATGTCAACAGGTTCTACAAGGCCATCTGCTAGTAGGTCTTTGTATTTTTTAATTTCGGCAGGAGTTTTTGGTCGTGAAGATCTAAATATTAATTTGCTGCCATCTGGCGAGAAAAAAGCGCCTCCATCATAGCCTAATTCATTGGTGATTTGTTTTACATCACTACCATCAATATTCATTGTGTAGAGTTCAAGATCTCCACTACGGGTGGAGGTAAATACAATTTTATCGCCCATAGGAGATACTGTAGCCTCTGCGTCATAGCCAGGTTCTGTAGTAAGCTGCGCGGTGATAGTACCTTCTAGATCTGCCACAAAGATGTCAAAGCTGTCATACACAGGCCATACATAGTTCCCGTTTTTTCGTAGTGGAACCTCTGGGCAATTTTCATCAACTAGGTGTGTGCTTCCATACACATAATGTTTGTTGTCTGGCAAGAAATAAGCGCAGGTAGTTCTTCCTTTTCCGGTAGATATCATTGGAGGCCTGGTGTCTTTAAATGTTTGGGCTGCATCCATTAAAAACATCTGGTCACATCCTACATCCCAATCTTTAAAATTAGATTGAAAAACCAATTGTTTGTCATCAAAGCTCCAATAGGCTTCTGCGTTATCTCCACCAAAGGTCACCTGGCGTATGTTTTTAAGATGTACCTCTTCTGGGTATATAAGGGTGTCTTGTGTAATAGGATCTAGCACTGTTTCCCGAACACCACCCGTTAGACTTAGCTTTTTGTTAACCGTTGTAGCTGGCTGTGTTGAGACTTCTGTTTTTTCTTGGCTGTTGTTTTTACAAGAAAGTAGAAAACAAAAAATGGCTAGGGTAGTTAGGTATCTCATATTTCAGTAATTTTGTACAAAAATAAGGATATGCGTTTAGTTATAATAGGATTGATGATGCTCTTTGTGGTTTCTTGCCAGCAAACCCCAAATAAAATAGTAACCATGCAAGAAGATGTAGCTGTTTTAGCATCAGATGAAATGGGAGGAAGGCAAACAGGTACTCCTGGAGAGTTGCTAGCTGCAGCATACATTACTGAGCGTTTTTCTTACATTGGTTTAACTCCAAAAGGCAGTGAAGGAAACTTTACTCAAACATTTTCCTTTACCCCGAGTGCAAACCCCCATGAGCAGTCAGAATTTACAAACATTCAAGAAGATGGATCTGTTACTGGAACCAATGTTATTGGATATATAAACAACAATGCTGCTACTACAGTAATAATTGGCGCTCATTACGATCATTTAGGCATGGGCGGTGAGGGTTCTTTAGATAGAGAACAACCTGCCATTCATAACGGGGCAGATGACAACGCAAGTGGTATAGCCATATTGCTGGCTCTTGCCGACAAGCTAAAAAATCAATCACCTACAATCACTCAAAACAACTACTTGTTTATAGCCTTTTCTGGTGAAGAAATGGGATTACTTGGATCAAATTATTTTGTAAAAACACCAACCATTGACACCAAAAAGGTTAGCTACATGATTAACATGGATATGGTAGGAAGACTTAACAAGGAACAAACTCTTGCAGTATATGGCGTGGGTACCTCCTCACTTTTTAAACAAACTTTGTTTGCCAACAACAACCAAGGCTTAACAATTAAAGAGCACCCAAGTGGTGTAGGCCCAAGTGATCACACCTCTTTTTATCTAGCAGATATACCGGTATTGCATTTCTTTACAGGCCAACACGCAGATTATCATAAGCCCAGTGATGATCCAGAAAAACTAAACTATGAGGGTATGGAGCTTATCTCAAACTATATACTCAACGTTGTTACAGATTTAGATGATGCAGGACAATTGGCTTTTAAAAAGACTAAAAATGAAAGCGAAGAAGTTCCTATGTTTAAAGTAGCATTGGGCGTTGTGCCAGATTATTTATTTAACGGGCAGGGCATGCGTATTGATGGAATTAGCGAAGATAAACCAGCTCAAAAAGCAGGATTACAACGCGCAGACATAGTTGTTAAATTAGGGAGCTTAGAGACCCCAGATATGATGTCTTACATGAAGGCCTTGGCAAGCTTTGAAGTAGGAGAAACCACAACTGTTACTGTTAAGAGAGATGGCGAGCTTATAGAGCGAAAAGTAACATTTTAATAATAGCCTTAATTAGGCTTTGCTTGTTAGACTTTTAAAGAACACAAAACCAAAACCTATACAAAGCATTAGGTGGAATGGGAACAGTCCAAAATCACCCCCTTGGTCACCCACTACAAAAGCCGCATACATGCCAAAGCCGAAGTAGCACATTAACATGCCTTCAAAAATAACATGTACTGAAATGTTCTTTTTTAAGTATTTGTTTCCTTTCCATTTATCTTTTAAGGTGCTGATATTAAATTTTGGAGTTCTTACAAAGTCACTTTTTTTGCCCATATGCCCTTCAATAACTGCAATGGTATTGTGCAGAGAAAAGCCCATGGCAACACAGAAAAAAGCAAAGAACATCCCGATGTATTTTATAAAATGCTTTACACCACCACCATATATTGACTTGAAGGTGTACCAATAACAAACAAAGAAAATACCTGTGCTCACCACAAAGAAACTCATCACTATGAAATAGCCTTTTAAAGACTCATATTCATTTTTTATGTACAATATAGGGATGCTTAAAATAGCCACTAAAAAAATGTTTAAAAACATGGTGCTATTCAGTAAATGAAGCAAGCTATGTATTTTGGTTTTTGAAGATACATGGTTGCTTTTCAAGACACGTCTTGCCATTTTCTGAAAATTTTCTGCACCTCCTTTATTCCACCTAAATTGTTGTGAGCGCGCTGCGCTTATTACAACAGGTAATTCTGCAGGTGTTTCTACATCTTCTAAGTATTTAAATTTCCAGCTTTTGAGCTGCGCTCTGTAACTAAGATCTAGATCTTCTGTAAGGGTGTCTCCTTCCCAGTTTCCAGCATCCAAAATACTGGCGCGTCTCCAAACACCAGCAGTACCGTTAAAGTTGATGAAATGTCCTTTGCTATTTCTTCCTACTTGCTCTAGGGTAAAGTGCGCATCAAGTGCAAAGGCTTGTACTTTGGTTAGCAGGGAGTAATTTTTATTAATATGTCCCCAGCGAGTTTGTACCACGCCAATCTCTGGATCCTTAAAATAGGGTATGGTATCATATAACCAACTTTGTTGAGGTAAAAAATCTGCATCAAAAATTGCAATATACGCTCCCTTGGCTATTTCCAATCCTTGCTTTAATGCCCCTGCTTTAAAACCAGATCTGTTGCTGCGGGTAATGTGTTTTATGTCCAGTCCTGTTGCTTGTAGCTCTTTTATTTTAAAGGCCGTTGTTTTAAGTGATTCATCTGTAGAATCATCCAATACTTGTATTTCAAGTTTTTCTCTTGGGTAGTCAATTTTTGCTATGTTATCAAGCAAGCGCTGCATTACATACATTTCATTGTACACAGGAAGTTGGATGGTTACCACTGGAATTTCTTCTGGATTTTTAAAATCAAACACGGGGCAATTTGCTATTTTTTTCTTAGCTCTTAGGTAGTTAATAAGCAGGTTTAATTGCGCTATGGCATACATAAGTATTAGCAGTAGCGAGCCAGTGTAAACAACCATGATAATGGTTTGCAGTATCATTTTTTAATAGAATATTTAAAAATCCAAGTTAAGATTTTAACCCCAGCAAAGATAGCACCTTTTAGGGTTCCCGACACTTTCGAGACTCCTATTCTATTGCGGTATCTCATTGGGACCTCTGTGTAGGTGTAGTTTTTTTTCAGTGCTTTCAATTGCATTTCAACGGTCCAGCCATAGGTTTTGTCTTGCATCTCTAGTGCCAGTAGTTTAGCGTATTTTATAGCCCTAAAAGGACCAAGATCTGTAAAACGAGCACCAAAAAAAAGCTTCATTAAAGCTGTTGCCAACCAGTTTCCAAATTTCTGAGGGTAGGTCATGGCGCCATTTTCTCGCAATGTCTTTACTCTAGCTCCTATAACAAGGTCAATGTCTTTTTCTATAATTGGGGCTATGAGCTGGGTTAGCTGCTCGGGATAGTCACTATAATCACCGTCTAAAAAGACAATGATATCTGGCTTGGTTTGTTGTAATGAAATATAGCTCATGGCTTTTAGACAGGCATGACCATAGCCTCTTCTAAGTTCATTAACAACTGTAGCTCCAGCAGTTTTGGCAACCCTTTCTGTGGCATCTGTTGAGTTGTTATTAACTACAATAATTTCATCAACAATTGGTGGGATGTCATCAATGACTTTGCCTATGGAGTTTTCTTCATTGTAGGCTGGAATAATGACCTTAATTATAGTGCTCAATTGTCTTTTATTGGAATATTGAGTTCTTTTTGTTGGGCAGGTACGATGTGCTCATCAAAATACCAGGAAGACCATTTTTCTATTGATAAAAAAAGACCAACACCTACAAACAGGGTTATAATAATTAGTAGAATTAAATTTTTTCGTTTACTCTTTTTGTCTATGGAGCATTGATTTTGTTTTTTTCTAAAAGAATAAACACCATAAATACCTATACACAATGCAATCCCTTTTAACACCCATGCACCTGTTCCAGAGCTTCCGTCATCTTTGTAAAAAAAATCAGCAAAGGATATGGCATACACACCACTCATGAGGCCAAACATAAATAAAATGGCAGGTGCAACACAACACAAAATCCCTGCAATTGCAGCACTAATGGAATACTTTAAACTCCATTTAATTAAATTTGGTTTTTTTTCTTGTGTCATGATGTTTTATTTAAGATTACTCAAAGTTACTAAATATGTTTTTTATAATACGTGTAAATCTCTTCTGCAGACCCACCCAACCATTTTTTTAGGTATATCATCAAAAAGTGATATTGCAAGTGCCAAACCCCTTTTTTTTCATACAATCGGGCAGAGGTCTCAATCCAATGTTGGATTACAACAAATTGCTTTCGTTTGTAGAGTTGGTTGGTAAGTATTTGGTCTTCATAGATGGTATACCTCTGGTCAAAACCTCCTATTTCATTAAAAAGAGCTTTGGTTATAAATAGGCTTTGGTCACCACCACGGCATATTTTCCAATTAAAACGAGTTCCCCAACCTACAATGGCTAACCACCAATGATTGCTGTCAAATCTCATCTTAAAACATCCTGCTAGCTGTTGTTTTTTAATTTCAGATATAATAAGGGTGTCAAAACCTTTTGGAGGATATGAATCTGCATGTAAAAAATATAAAATAGTGCTTTTGCTATGGTTTGCCCCAGCGTTCATCTGTTTGGCACGACCTCTTTTTGAAACAATTACTTTAATGTTTATACTAGCGTTTTTAGAAAACTCTTGGATCAAAGCAACAGTGTTGTCCTGGCTATGGCCGTCTACAACTATGATTTCTGAAATGTAACCTCCTGTTTCTTTTTCAATTAGATGGGCCAAAACCCTATTTATATTTGCAGCCTCATTTAGAACAGGAATGATAATACTAATACTGTTTGCAGCTATTGGCATAGGGTTTTAGTTGTTTAATTCCCAGTTATAATCCAAGTAGTTTATTTTCGCATTACGCTGTATTTTTATCGTAGAATAGGTGTTTAGAAATTCAATTAAGCTTTGGTTTTTCTTGAAATCTTTAGAGAACCACTTAAATATTTTTGAGATAGTTATGGCCTGTGGAGTGATTGTATTTCGCTGCGTGTCATTTATAAACCTTTTTGTTAAGGCTTCAAGTTGGGTATCTACACTATGGGCAGTAAAGGCTTCATTTAATAAAACTGGGCATGAAAAAGAAGCGCAATTAATGGCAAAGTGGATTCGTGGATCCTCCATTTTTCTTAAAATTTGATGCTCTATTGTATCTAGGTTGTACATGGCGCCCCCCAGTTTCCATAAAGACTGTTTCCAAGGGTTGTCTATGTCTTTAATACTGCCAATGGGTTGGTTTCTAATAATTAAATCTATGGTCATTGCATTATATGCATTGATCCAGTAGGCTAGTTTCTCTTGTTTGCTCCAATTCTCTGTAGGTGTTTTTCTGCCAAGTGCATGCAAATACATGCGCAGTACAGTCCTGTCTTTTTTAAACGCTTTGTAGTTTACCTTCCCTTCTGCGCTAACATTTTTTTGCAATAGGGCGTTAAATCCAGAGTGGTCAAAAACCTCCTTGTGTATAGAGTCTTTGGCAATCTTTGTTTTTAAAATAAAAGATGGTAAAGCATCTTGATTTGTTGTAGGATAAGCTGTTACCATTCCAACACTTGCCAAAATGATTGCTGTAATTGTTGCTATATAAAGGTAGTTTTTCATCTTTTTTGAATTGTATTAACAGCAACCACCACCATCATAATGGTAAGTAGATTCGCTAAAATAGATGTCATCTCTATTTAAGGCTTTTAGTGCCTTTGCAGTTTTATCGCAAATGGCTAAGGGTTGATTTTTCAGTAAAATATGTCCTTTGTTATCATCAAAGAAATCCTCGCCGCCATAATAAATTGCAGCTTTGCCTGTAAATATACAAGGGCCATCCTTTGGCATAGGATCTTTGATGGCCGCAACCTCAATAGATTCAATGTAAATTAATTCTTCAGTAGGGTAGTTTTTCGGGTCTAAAATTCTGTAGGGTTTTCGGGCTCTAATTTCTATGGTTCCAAATCCTACATCTGTGAGTGCCTTTACATAGTCTTTTATTGGCAAACTACCACTTAAACAAAGCGCACGAAGGCGCGCGTCGTTTCTTAGGGTGTCATTCATCTGCTGCTCACATGTTGGATCACTCATTACTAGTTTTCCGTGCGGTGTTAATACGCGGTACATTTCCTCTATGGCCCGTTTTAAGTCTTCTGCTTTAAAGATATTAAACAAACAGTTTTGTGCTGCTACATCAATGCTATTGTCATCAACGGGAAGGTGTAGAGCATCTCCTTTTTTAAGAGTAACAAACTCAGATTTAAACCAAGGATTTTGCGCTTCGGCAATTTTAAAATTTGCGGCAGAGGCCTCTAACATTTCGTCTACAACATCAACCCCAACAACTCCGCCCCTTTGACGATTAAAATATGAGAACTGCAATAATTCCATGCCGCCTCCAACTCCCACATAGAGCATTTTGGGATTGTTTGATAGATCTCGCGCATGTACGGTGCTTCCACAGCCGTAATTCATCTCCTGCATTATTTTAGGAATCTTTAAGCCGGGGAGTTCCCAAATAGGATTGGTGGTGCAGCAAAGCCCAACATCTGGAGAAAGTGCTGCCTTTTTATAAACATCATGTGTGGTATCTAAGTAGCTCATTCTTTTTTTTGGTGTTTTCTAAAGCGATTGTATCAGTTCTGTAAATAGGGTAATCATAGCAGGTTCTGCTTTTCCAGCTTGCGCAATAATATCTGTAATGTCAACAGGTTTTAAATTATCTGGATCACACTCATCTGTTAATACAGAGAGGGCTATAACCGGTATTTGTAGATGATTGGCAACAATAATTTCTGGCACGGTACTCATTCCTACCGCATCTGCGCCAATAATTTTTAGGTATCTATATTCTGCTCTTGTTTCTAGTTGAGGTCCTACAACACTTGCGTATACACCCTTGTGCAGATTTATGTTGTGTGCGGCTGCAATTTCTTCTATTTTGGCGTTCATTTTTGCATCATAGGGTTGGTTTAAGTCTACAAAACGCTCTCCTAGTTTTTCAACACCTTTAAAGGCTAAAGGTGATCCACCTTGCAAATTGATGTGATCATCAATAAGCATGATTTCTCCTTTTTTAAAGTTTAAATTTATAGCACCAGATGCGTTACTTACAAATAATCTTGTTATTCCTAGTCCTTTCATAACACGAACTGGAAAGGTGACATCAAGCAGGGAATACCCTTCGTATAAATGAAAACGACCCTGCATTAACACTACTTTTTTCCCTGCTAGTTCTCCGTATATTAATTTTCCTTTATGAAACTCAACAGTAGCTGTTGGAAAATTAGGAATATGGTTATAGCTCATCTCTGCCTCAACAGCTACGTGATCAATAATTTTCCCTAAGCCAGTTCCTAAAATAATACCTATATCTGGGGTTCCAAAACCTCTGCTTTGTAAAAATTCTACAGCCTCTTGTATGTGTTTTATCATATGTTAAACTATTTTTTGTTGCTTTTGGGGTTTTAAAAACCAAGTATCAAGAGCAAGTTGTATTGTGATATCTGGTATTGAAATTCTGTCTTAACTACCTCCTAGTTGGCTAGCTGTTCAAAAATACGTATTTCTAAAAGCTTAGTCTTTCATGTGAGGGAAGAATTTTTTAAACACGGCAATGTCTTTGATATCTTCATAGTAATCTACGTCATTTTTCTCTGCCAAGATTGCTAGGTTTTCTAATTCTAAATCTTGTAATGTGTCACTTAAAACACGTTGTGTTCCCCATTTTTTATTTTTAAAAAGGGGAGGTTTTAGGTGTTTCATGCCAAGTAGGTAATAGCCTCCGTCTTGTGCAGGGCCTATCACAAAGTTGTTGTCTTCTAGTTTTAAAAAAGCATTTTCCAGCTCTTGAGTGGTCAGGTCATACATGTCACTACCAATAATGATGGCCCTTTGGTATCCCATATTAAATACATCTGTAAATGCGTGTTGCATTTTATCGCCTAGATCACGACCTTGTTGTTGTTTTTTTCTAAAAATAGAAGTATCCCAACTATCAACATCTTTAATTTTTTCAGAATAATACACATACACATCTGCTGTAACTGGAGTTGTTATTTTTACTGTGTGGTCTAACAAAAACCGATACACATCAAGGGCGCTTTGATCTCCAATTGTAGCTGCAAGACGTGTTTTGCATTTGCCCAGTTCTGGGTTTCTTGTAAAAACTATAAGAGCACTTTTTGAACTTGGAAGGTGAAACACTTCTTTTGACTGCTGATTACCAAGATTTGTTTTTTCTCCTAAAATTGCCATAGTATTTTGGGATAACGTATTATTTATTGGATACTTTAATGCCTTTGGTGAGCCATTTCCCCCATTGTTTTGAATACACGTGCACGCTGTCTGTGGGTTTTTGCTGCCTATTGACTACTGGTAAATTATTGTTTTTCCAGTTAAAGATACCTCCATACAGGTTTTTGATATTTGTGTATCCTGCCTTTTGAAGTGTCTCTGCTATATCTTCACTTCTAACCCCTAAAGAGCAGTACACAATAATTTGGGCGTCTTTGCTTTTAATGTTTTTTGAAACTTGTTGTAAATCAAAATCTTCATAACCTGCATATAGCGCTCCTTTAATGTGGCTTACTTCATACTCCTTTTTTTCTCTACTGTCTAGAAGTACTATAGTGGGGTCATTTTGAATCTCTACAAGCATTTCAGCAGAGATATAAGGGATACTTTGTTTGTTGTATTTTAATAAAACTTGCTCTAATGTTTGCTGGGCAAGGCTCGTTGTTGCCCCAAAAAAAAGTACTATGTAATAAAGTGTTTTCATGTTTTTTTATGTTGTAACTACTCCCTGGCAGCTGCTTCCTGCTCCTGCGGTACAACCATAACAGTGCTGGGAGATAACAATGTCTCTATTGTTTAAAATAGATTCATTATACTGGTTTATATGGGTGACTTTACTAGCAACTTTGAGCCCTAGCATTTGATTAAAATCACAGTCATACAAATACCCGTCCCAGGAAATAGAAATTGTATTGCTACACATAACGCTTTTAACAGCCTTTGGATTGTATGCCTCAACAAGTTGGTACATATAATCTTCATAGTTTTCACTGGCAATAAGGTAGTCAAGAAATCTTGAAATAGGTAGGTTAGTAATAGCAAAGAGGTTGTGGAACTGAATATTAAAATCTGCTTGCAGGGCGCTTTTAAACTCTTTTTCCATGCTGGATTGATCTCCTGGTAAATACGCCCCATTTGGATTGTAGACTAGATCTAGTTTTAAACTACTGCCGGGCATTCCATACCCCACTGCATTTAATTGCTGTAATGCAGTTATAGACATATCAAAGACCCCTTCTCCGCGTTGTTTATCTGTTTTACCTCTTGTCCAGTGAGGCATTGAGCTTACAACATGAACATTGTATTTTTTAAAGAACTGTGGCAAATCATGGTGTTTTTTATTGGCTCTTATGATGGTAAGGTTGCTTCTTACTATAAAATCTTTAATACCTGCCTGGCTCGCCTTTTCTACAAAACGTCTAAAATTGGGGTTCATCTCTGGGGCGCCACCTGTAAGGTCTAAGGTATGAGCTCCTGTGTTTTTTATGATCTCAAGACACTTCTGCATAGTTTCCCAGGTCATGATTTCTTTTCTGTCTGGCCCTGCATCAACATGGCAGTGTTCGCATACCTGGTTACACATATAACCAACATTAATTTGAAGTATTTCCAGCTTTTTTGGACGAAGAGGGAATTGGTTGGTTTGTGTTATTTTTTTTGCAAAAGTGGGTAGTTCTCCATTTTCGAAAATACCACCATTTAAAATTTCTAATTGGCGGTTTGGGTTTGCCAATTGGTTTTCTCTTTTATGGAGGGATTGTTGTTTTAGTTTTTCCATACTAGTGACTCTATGTAAAAGTCTGTTTTTTTTAATTGCAATTTATATTGTAGCATTTTTATTATAAACTATGTCTTAAACCTTACCTATAACTGTTTTAGCCATCTTTTTAGGGTTACATTTCCAGCTTATTTACTTTATTCATCATCATGGTGCCATGAACTAGGGTTGCACCGCTTTTGATGGCTGCTCCTACATGCACGGCTTCCATCATTTGTTCTTTTGTAACCCCTCTTTGCAGCGCATCTTTAGTGTAAGCATCAATACAATATGGGCATTGTTCTGTGTGAGATACCGCCAAGGCAATTAGTGTTTTTTCTCGAGCTGTTAGCGCGCCCTCTTCAAATACTTTGCCGTAATATTCAAAAAACTTGTTGCCAAGTTCTTCGCTCCATTGTGTAATGTTACCAAATTTTTTTAGGTCAGCAGGGTCGTAATAATTCTTTGCCATAAGTTAGTTTGTGCAGCTAATGCAACAAGTTGCACCGCTTGTTAAGTTTTAAAAAGCAAATATAAGCATTCGTATAAATGCAAAGGTGTTTAGGGCTGTATTGTACTTGTTAATTTCTAAAAATTGTTGAGTCTTTAATTAGCTGAGTTTAAATACTATTTTTAGTATCTTAGACATGCACTAGTGTGTTTTGCCGTTTTGATATTTGAATTATTAAAAAACAAAAATGAAAGAAAAAAAAGATGCTAAAAGAGAGAACCCAGAAGCTACTGCTCTAGTTCCAAAAGTCACAGGCATTGGTGGCATTTTCTTCTTTTCAGAAGACACTCAAAAAACAAAAGATTGGTATTCAGAAAATTTAGGCTTACAAACCAATCAATGGGGTTCAAGCATAGAGTTTCGAAATGCGCATCGCCCACAAGAGATTAATTATCTGCAGTGGAGTCCCTTTGAAAAAGATAGTACGTATTTTTCGCCCTCCAAAAAAGAGTTTATGATTAACTACAGAGTCCAAAACATTGAGGGTCTTGTAGATAAGTTAAAATCAAACAATGTTACCATATTAGATGCAATTCAAACTTTTGAATACGGAAAGTTTGTGCATATAATGGATCATGAGGGGAACAAGATAGAACTTTGGGAGCCTGTAGATTCGGTTTTCACTAAAATGGGTGGCAAAACAACCAAATAAGATTTTACTATAAAAGTGTGACCTAAGTTTTACTTGTGTGGTTCAAGTAATTAGCACAAAACTGAGTGAGGTATTTGTAGGGATTTTTTTTAAGATAATTTTCCGTTTGCTGCTTTAATTCTATGGTTTGGTATAGTTTGTAGCCTGCAGCATAGTAGAAGAAAAGGAGAAATGTTTTATAGCTTAGTATAAAGGTATTGATATTGATTTTTTCAAACATATCTTTAGCTTTTTCTATAGCACCTGTTTGGGCATAGTACCACATTTTCATTAAATGAAAGGTTTCCAAATAGTGAGTTTCTGGGTAGGCATTTTTGCTAAGATGTTTTTCTATTTGCTGTATAAGCCAAAATTGCACTTTTTGATTATTAGTTAAAATTGCAATAACCATAGGCTCGTAATATAGTTCATGCACTGGCGATAAATAAGTAATTGAATTTGCTATTGTTTTAATATCAAAAAAACATGCTTCTTTTTTTTTTGAAAGCAAAAAATTTGAAAAAAACCTTCCAATAAGTATAGGGTGCAACTCCATAAGCTGGGTGTCACTAATTTTGATATTCTTTATTTTTTCATTGTTTAGAAAACTTTTAAGATTTAATAGGCAGCTTACAAATAGCTTGTTTTTATAGTTTTGCTTTTCTTTAAAATATTTTAAAAACACTGCGTAATACCCATTCAAAAAAGAGTAGTCAACAAATATTTCAAAAATAGTAGCCCCAAAAAATGGTGTTTTGCAAAGCAGATTGATTTCTTGTTTGCTGAGTATTATTCCTCGCAGCAATATACCTACAGAGTTTCCGATAATTAATTTTTGTTTGTAGGTTATAATATTATTGCTAAGCACCTCTGAGGCAAATAAGGTGTTTAATTCGTGAATTCTTTTTGCTAGTAAAAACTCTCGTATTAGATTGATTATTGGAAGGACGATATCTTCACCTCTTTGTGATTTTTGTTCTAAAAATAAAAGAAGTGCTTTAGTGTCTTTGTTGTCTTTAAGTTCGTATAAATGCAGACGACTTTCCCAACTTATTTCATAGGGAGCAGCATTCACGAAGTGATAGAAAGATTCATAGCCAACATATTGGCTTAATACATCTAGTGTGTCTTTGCGCGTTTTTACTGGTTTTGCCAGGCCGTAAATACGCCTTAAGGTATTGTAATTTACGTTTTTGTTTGTTTGCTCATAGATAACCTCAGATAGTTTTTCGCAATCACCTCTGTTTAAGATTTTAAACCCAAATTTCTTTTCAACGGCTTTTGTAAGAATTCCTTCCACTGTTTTGTTTGTATCATGTATGTACCACAATATAGGCTAATTATTCAATACAATACAATAAAATAAAGTCTTGTGGTGTTGATTGCTGGGAGAGAGAAAGTATATTCAAAAAAAAACCCACTCATTGAGTGGGTTTTTGGTGGTGCCTCCAGGAATCGAACCAGGGACACATGGATTTTCAGTCCATTGCTCTACCAACTGAGCTAAGGCACCGTTTGCTGAGTCAAATAATTAACTTAGCGGCTGCAAATATAACGGTATTTTTATTGCAGCAAAACAATTTTTTGAAAAATATCTTTATTTAAATGTGCGTCATAAAATTCTCTAACAAACGCGATGTCTGTCCTGCATTTTTGTTTTGTGAGTTCCCTATTTAGGCTAAGAATCAATTCAATGCCTTATTTGTTCTTTGCTGTTGAAATAACTATGTATTTTTGTCGTCTTTGCAACGATATGAATCTTACAATAGATGTTGGAAACACCTTATACAAGTTTGCTATTTTTAATGGCAATATTCTTGTGGAAAAACAGCGGTGTGAAAAACAAGACGTTATACAGCACATTAAACAGCTTTTTGTAAGCTACCCTAAGATTACACACTGTATTTTATCTTCTGTGGGTAGTTTAACTTCTCAAGCAATCACACTTCTTGAAGAGCTAACCTCTGTACATGTACTATCCCACCTCAGTAAGATTCCTTATACAAATACCTATAAAACACCAGAAACATTAGGCCCAGACAGAATTGCACTTGTTGCAGCTGCAGCCATGAAATTTCCAAAAAAAGATGTACTGGTTATTGATGGAGGAAGCGCAATTACCTATGATTTCTTATCTGCTGACAATCAATATATAGGAGGTAGTATTGCCCCTGGTATAGCCATGCGTTATAAATCATTGCATAGCTTTACAGCAAAATTACCTTTGCTGGAAAAAACAGCCACCATTGCTATGATTGGCAATAGTACAGAAGCAGCTATTCATAGTGGTGTTATTCAGGGGGTTACATTTGAAATTGATGGTGTAATACACCAATATAAAGACCAATACACCGATTTAACAATTATTTTAACAGGTGGAGACGCTCATTTTTTGCGAGATAGATTAAAAAATGACATCTTTGCCAACTCAAATTTTCTGTTAGAGGGCTTAAATTATATTTTAGAACTTAATAAAGATTGATGCTGATGCGAATAATTATTGGAGTATTCTTACTCATTTCTACTGTTACGATGGCTCAAAACGGGACTTCGTCACCCTATTCGTTTTATGGTATTGGTTCCCTTAATTTTAAAGGAACGGTTGAGAACAGAACAATGGGAGGTATTAGTGTGTATTCAGATAGTATTCATCTTGGTGTTCAAAATCCAGCATCTATTGCAGATCTTGATTTAATAAACTACGCCGTTGGTATAAGTCACAAAGAAACCACTCAAAAAACAGTTTCACAAAATCAACAACAATCTACCACTTCCTTTGATTATTTTGCTGTAGCAATTCCTATGGGTAAACTGGTTTCTAGTTTTGGCCTCATACCTTACACATCTGTTGGGTATGATACTCAAAACGTTGTAGATGATGTAACAACCAGGTATACCGGCCAGGGAGGTCTTAATAAAGCCTTTTTAACATTTGCCTACAGGGTTTCACCAAATTTTAGTCTTGGTGTAGATACCAACTACAACTTCGGAAATATCGAGAATACAGCATTTAGCGAACAAGTTGATATTGAGTTAGGCGCTAGAGAGCAAAACAGGTCAGATTTACTTGGATTTAGTTTTAATTTTGGAGCTCGTTACAAAACTATGGTGTCTAAAAACCTGCAAATTCAAACAGCAGTTGCCTACACCCCAGAGACTAACTTTAAGGCAGAGAATTCACGTCAGAGAGCTACTGTATTTGTGCTTCCATCTGGATCACAAGTGGTACGTGAAGAAATAGAGGTTGCTGTTGAAGATACAGATTTTACATTCCCCTCTCAACTAAGTATAGGAGCAGGTATCGGAAAACCAAAAACGTGGTTTGTTGGTCTTGAGTATGTAAACCAAAAAATCAGTAATTTGACCAATCGTACTTTTGAATTGGAGAACATTACCTATACAGATGCTACAAAATATAAAATAGGAGGATTTTATATTCCTCAGTATAATTCACTCACAAGCTACTACAAACGAATTGTTTACCGAGCAGGAATACGTTTTGAAGAAACAGGAATAAATTTAAACGGACAAGACATTAATGAGTTTGGCATATCTTTTGGAGTTGGAATACCTGTTGGAAGATTGTTCTCTAATGTAAACGTTGGTTTTGAGATAGGAAAAAGAGGAACTACAGACTTTGGTTTAATACAAGAAAACTTTTTTAACACTTTTATTAGTCTATCATTTAACGATAGATGGTTTGACAAAAGATATTTAGATTAATACATGAAGATTACAACAATGAAAATAAAAACATTTTTTACTGCAATAACACTTGTGCTTGCCTTGGTTACAACTTCAGCAGTAGCTCAAGACGCACAAGAGTGTATAGCGATGGTGTCACTGTTTACAGAACCAGCAAAAGCAAAAAATTATCAAGAAGCCTATAAGCATTATGATAATGTAATTACAAAGTGTCCTCAAACCACTATGGCTGTGTACCAATATGCAGCTAAAATGTTTGAAGATTTTATTGCCAATGGAGATACAGCTAAAATTTCTGACCTAGAAAGATCCTACCAGTTAAGAATGCAATACTATCCATCAAAAACAAAAGAAGGTGCAGTGTTGAGTAAATTAGCGCAAGTGCGTTTTGATAAGGGTATTGGTACAAAGCAAGAACAGTTTTCATATTTTGATGCTGCTTTTAAAAAAGATCAAGTAAATTTTAAAAGCCCAAAGGCTTTATATACTTATTTTTCCTTAGCAAAAGATCTTTACCTAGATGGTGAGAAAGACTTGCAAGAAGTATTTAACTTATATGATGTTGTAAAAAACAAAATGGAGGTAGAAGAAGGAAAACTGGCAAAACTACTCACAGCTCTTATTGATAAAGAAGATGCCGGTCAAGCTATGTCTAGCAAAGAAAAGAAGCGATTGAGCGCCTATGAAAAAAACCTACGTATTTTTGGTAAAGTAAAGGGTAGTGTAGATACCAAGCTAGGAAACGTTGCAGATTGTCCTAATCTTGTTGTTTTATATAACAAAGATTTTGAGGCCATGAAGGATGACATTTCTTGGATTAGAAATGCGGCAGGACGTTTGTCTGGCAAAGACTGCACAGAAGATCCTCTTTTTATTAAACTTGTTGAGCAGCTTGATAGATTAGAGCCTAGTGCAGATACAAAAATGTACTTAGGTCAACTAGAGGCGCAAAGCGGTAATGCTTCAAAAGCATTGGTTTATTATGAGCAGTCTGCAAAAATGCAAACAGACCCAAACAAGCAGGCAAGAATTTATTATAAAATTGCAGAAGAAAAACGTAAATCAGGAAGATATAACGCGGCAAGAACATACTACAATAAAGTATTAAATGTAAAGCCAAACGATGGAAGATCTTATCTCAAAATTGCTGCAATGATCGCAAAAAGTTCTAGTGATTGTGGAGGTACACCCTTTGAAAAAAGAGCTGTAAACTGGAAAGCTGCAGAGTATGCAGATAAAGCAGCAAGAGTAGACCCTTCTATTGCTTCAAACGCAAGGGCTGCAGCAAGTAGTTACAGAGCTCGTGCTCCGCAAAAAACAGATATTTTCTCTGCCGGTATGGCAGGAAAACTCATTACCCTTAACTGTTGGGTTGGTGGTAGTGTAAGAGTGCCAAATTTATAATTATGTCCAATAAATCATATAGCATAAAAAGCGTGATGTCCCTTCTTGTGGTCATCACGCTTTTTGCCTGTGATGCTAATTATAAAGACAAACAAAAATTATCTATAAAGGATGATCAGCCCCTGGCCATTGGTAAACAAATCAATCTAAAATATACAGATAGCGGCAAGGTGGTTTCTAATTTAATATCAAAGAGTTTGCTAGACTATTCTAACTATGATTTTCCCTACCAAGAGTTTCCACAAGGAGTAGAGGTTCATTTTTGGGAAGATGGCAAGAAAAGTACTGTTACCTCAGATTATGCCATTCGGTACGGCGGTACAGGTATGATAGATTTGCGTAAAAATGTAGTGTTAATTACAAGTGATAGTTTGGTTTTAAAGGCAGATCAATTGTATTGGCATCAAACAAATCGGTGGGTGTTTACAGACCAACCCTATCAAATAAAATTTAAAGACGGCTCTTATAATGATGGTTCTCGTTTTGATTCTAGTCAGGATTTTACAGAATTTATATCAAGAAAAAACACGGGAGTACAACTTATAGAACAACAACAAACTCAAGAAGATGCAAAATAAAATCTACAAACTTTTCGAATACTTTTACTTTGTTATGGCTGCTTTTTCTCTGTACCTAGTTACAACACATTGGGTAGATAATAGAGGGCGCGCCTATATGTTTATCTTTTTTGCAATTGTGGCTGTGTTTATGTTTTTCTTCAAAAGAAAGTTTAGAAAAATGATAGAACAGCGAAATAAAGATCAAAACAAAAAATAACAAAGCTGTTATCTACACCTTTTAGTCTTGATGATCAATATTTGTGTCCTGTAAAGCTCAAGATCATTTGCTATATTTGTGTAGCACTTAATAAATTATTACATCCTGTTGGAATACCATATTATCATTATTTTATCGGCACTTATATGCTCGGCTTTTTTTTCTGGGATGGAGCTTGCTTACGTTTCTTCCAACAAGATTTACATTGAGATTGAAAAAAAACAACAGAGCTTTTTAGCGGGTATTTTAAAAAAAATCACCAAAAGACCCTCCAAATTTATAGCTACCATGCTTATTGGTAATAATATTGCTTTGGTGGTGTATGGATTTTTTATGGGAGATCTGTTGATGGAATATTTACCCATACAAGGACCCTCTGGGCTTTTGGTGCAGACCATTGTTTCTACCCTAGTGATTTTGCTTACAGCAGAGTTTTTACCCAAAGTATTTTTTCAGATATATGCCAATGATCTAGTGAAGTTTTTTGCTGTCCCGGCGTACTTTTTCTACATTGTTTTTTCCTTGGTGTCTGAATTTATTTTATGGATCTCAGACTTGGTTTTAAAATACATTTTTAAAACACATGGAGATAAGGTAAGACTTAGTTTTAGTAAAATTGAGCTAGGAAATTACATTAGTGAACAAATGCAGGCCATTGAAATAGAAGATGAGGTGGATTCTGAGATTCAAATTTTCCAAAACGCACTAGATTTCTCAGACATAAAATCTCGCGAGGTTATGATACCAAGAACCGAAATAGTGGCCGTTGATATCAATACCCCTATTGATGAGCTAAGCTTGCAGTTTACTGAAACTGGACTTTCCAAAATAATAGTTTATAAAGGCAACATTGATGATGTAGTTGGCTATGTTCATTCTTTTGATTTGTTTAAAAAACCAGAGACGCTCCAAGGTTTACTTATGCCTGTGGTGTTTGTTCCAGAAACTATGTTGGCCAAAGATGTGCTTAATATTTTAAGTAAAAAACACAAGAGCATTGCCGTTGTGGTTGATGAATATGGAGGCACCAGTGGGGTTATCACGGTAGAGGATATTATTGAGGAACTCTTCGGAGAAATAGAAGATGAGCATGATAATACAGAACTTATAGAAGAGGTTGTTGAAGAAAACTACTATCGTTTTTCGGCGCGCTTAGAGGTCGATTATTTAAATGAAAACTACAAACTTTCTTTGCCAGATGATGAGCATTATGAAACCCTTGGAGGCATGATTGTTAATTTTACCCAAGGCATACCACAAGCTGGAGAAACAGTTGTAATAGACAATTACCAGATAGAAATCATAGAGGTTTCTAACACCAAAATTGACCTGGTTTGCGTTAAAATGTGTAATCCAGATACCTAAGCAATCTTAAGGTGTGTTAATAAAAATTCATAGCTAGTTGTTTGTGTTTAAATTTTCATGCGGCTTTTAGCTGTAACTTTTCACCAAAACTATTTTATTAATGCAGGGAAAATGGTATTTTCGCCCCACTAAATTAATGTGAACGCTACATGTAGAGCGTTCTTAAATTAAAAATGACAGATGGCAATATTAAACAGCATTAGAAAAAGAGGAGTTTTCCTTATTATCATTATAGCGTTAGCATTATTTTCATTCATCCTGGCAGATGTAATTCGTAACGGTGGATTTTCTTCAGAAAAATCATTGACTACAGTAGCTACCATAAATGGTGAAACACTTACCCGTGACATTTTTATGAAGCAAGTAGAGTTAACCCAGCGTAACTTGGGAGAAAACGGAACTACTGCTCAGGCAATAAACATGGTTTGGGATCGTGAACTGCGTAATGTATTGCAACAACAGCAATACGATGCTTTGGGTCTTACGGCTCAAAAAGAGCAACTTGAAGAGTCATTGCGTATGGGGCTGGCTTCAAATCCAACCTTTCAAGATGCCGATGGCGTTTTTAGTTCTTTAAAAGTACAAGAATACATTGCAAATGTTAAGGCAACCAACCCAACGGCATACCAGCAGTGGTTAGATTATGAAAATAATTTAAAGAGCGGCGCTCTGCAAACTACCTATTACAACATGATTAAAGCAGGTATGAGAAGTACCCTTAGTGAAGGTGAGCAGGAGTATCGTTACCAGAATGATAAAATTAATATGCAGTATGTGTATGTGCCTTACACTTCTATACCAGATACAGATGTAAGCGTTACAGATTCAGAAATTGAAGCATACATTAGAAAGAATGCGGCAGATTACGAGCAAACTCCGCAGGTTGACGTGCAGTTTGTATCTTTTTCTGAAGCACCTTCAGATGCAGATATTGCAGATGCAGAAACCACTATCACAAGTCTTTTAAAAGACCGTGAGGTTTACAACTCTAATATAAACGCTACAGAGATTTTAAAAGGCTTAGAAAACACTCAGGATTACCAAAACTTTATAAATGACAATAGTGATGTTCCTTTCCAGGACAGGTATTTCTTTAAAAGTGATATTCCTGAAGCTATCGCAGAAGATCTTTTTGCAACACCTTTAAATGGTATCTACGGTCCTTATAAATTGGGAAATAATAATAATATTTCAAAAGTAATTGGCATAACACAAATGCCAGATTCTGTGCAGTCAAGACATATTCTAATAAGATACCAAGGATCTTTTAGAGCTTCTGATGCCATTACGCGTAGTAAAGAAGATGCAAAAGCAATGGCAGATAGTATTGCTGGTGTTTTAAAAAGAAATAAAAATAAATTTGAAGCTCTAGCCAAGACATTGTCTGACGATAAATCAAATAGTGACAATGGAGGTGATTTGGGCTACTCTGGACCAGGAAAATTGACCAAAGATTTTAATGACTTTATTTTTGACAACAAAACCGGAACTCTTGGCGTAGTTGAAACAGAGTTTGGTTTTCATGTTGTTGAGGTACAAGAACAAAAGAACAAGCAAAAAGCGATGAAGTTTGCAACAATTTCTAAAGAAATTGAAGCTTCAGAAAAAACACTTAATGAGGTCTTTGCAAACGCCTCTAGGTTTGAAGTTGCTGCTCAGAAAGGTGATTTCTCCCAGATTGCAAAAACGCAAGAGCTTGCATTAAAACCAGTAAACAAAATTGGAGCTCTAGATGCTACCATTCCAGGAGTTGGAAACAATCGTAGTATTGTAAACTGGGCCTTTGGAGAAGATGTGTCTGTGGGAGATGTAAAACGTTTTAGTATTCTAGATGGTTATGTTGTTGTGCAACTTACTAGAAAGAGCCCTAAAGGCTTAATGAGTATCGCTGAGGCCTCTTCTTTGGTAATGCCAAAACTTAGAAACGCTTACAAAGCCAAGCAAATTATGGCGACCATCTCTGGTGATGATTTAGATGCTATTGCATCTAGTCAAGGCATTTCAGTGCAAAATGCTACTGCCATTACCATGGCAGCACCAACCATACCAGGAGCTGGCGCAGAACCTGAAGTAGTAGGAGCTGCATTTGCAAAAGCTGCTGGAGAAACTACTAGTTTAATAGCTGGAGAAAAAGGGGTATTTAAAGTACGTGTTACAGCTGTTAATAATGCGCCGGCTTTAGAAAATTACGCTTCTTATGCAAACCAATTAAACAGCGCAGCTACACCGGCTGTAAATACAAAGGTGTACCAAGCACTTAAAAATGCTGCAGAGATTGAAGACAACAGAGCTAATTTCTTTTAAAAGAAATTAAATAATATTTCAATCCGCCTACTTCTTAAAAGTAGGCGGATTTTTTTTGAACATTTTTGAAATTACAAATGAATGCGCAAAAGTAATTGCTCCTAGAAAAGAAAAAATAATAGGCAGGAAAATCTGCTTATCATCTTTAAATAAGTATAAGAGGGTGCCAATTGCTATAATAGATATAAGCCATACTAGAAATGATTTTTGAATGTACTTTAAAAACGATTTCCAAGATATCTCTTTGTATAGGTAGTCTAACTGCTCTATGATTGATGGAATACTGTGCCAAAGAATAAAGTAAATGGCAAAGCTCCATATAAGGTTTGAACTACTAAAAACTATATAAAAGACAAGCAATAAGAAAAGCTCGTAGGCAACTGTTTTAATACTAAAGGTATGGTCTAGGTAGTATTTAATACCCACCAAAATAAATACAATAAAGGACCCAAGTAAGCAGTAGTAATATACATTGGCGTCAAGGGTATTGCCAATGATGTCTTTTATAATGACTGAAACCTCTGCTATATTTAAGGCCAGTATTAAAAATAGCACGACCAAACCATAGCTCATAAATAGTATGGCACTTGTTAGAGAGCTTTTCTTTATGCTTTTATGAAAGTGTTGCTCTCCAAAATGATACCCACTAAATAAAATGAAAAATAACATAGCAATTTTGGGTGCCACATAAAATATAAGCGCTGCAATAACTACCACTAAAATATATCCAGATAAAAATAGCCCCAGCCTTTTTAGGGTAGCCACTTCTTTTAATTTACCTACAATAGAGAGGTCATTTGATCCATGAAGGATCCCTAGGGTAAAAATAAAAAACAAACCGATGCTGTATTGTGCGTTTTCTGGGATTTGGCTTGTAAGCCAAAGGCAGAAAAAGGTGCTGGTAATCAAGATATTGTTAATGTTCATGTGCTAAATTTATTAAATTAGTAATATTATTTATTCAATTTTATCAAATTACTTTAAAAAGTGTTTGGTTGTTGCGTTTTTTTTTGTTTTATTTATACCTATAAACAATAAACAAAATTAATAAAACATGACAAATTCTACTTTACTAATTCTTTTGGGAGATGTAAACAGCCCAGTGAATTTTACATTCTTTATAGGATGTATGGCAATGATGGCAGCTTCTGCTTTCTTTTTCTTATCGTTAAATCAATTTGACAAAAAATGGAGAACTTCTGTTTTAGTGTCTGGTTTAATTACTTTTATTGCAGCAGTACATTACATGTACATGCGTGATGCAGCTATGGCTGGAGATGCAATGAACATTACTGCATTTAGATATGTGGATTGGATTTTAACTGTTCCGCTAATGTGCGTTGAGTTCTACTTAATTCTAAAAGTAGCAGGAGCCAAAAAATCTTTAATGTGGCGTTTAATTTTCCTTTCTGTGATCATGTTAGTTACAGGATACATGGGAGAAATGGGAACTGATGCAGTTCTTTGGGGAACAATATCTGGTTTAGCTTATTTCGTAATAGTATACGAGATTTGGTTAGGTGGAGCAGCAAAACTAGCAAAAGAAGCTGGTGGAGATGTATTACATGCACACAAAATCCTTTGTTGGTTCGTGTTAGTTGGTTGGGCAATTTACCCAGTTGGTTACATGGCAGGAACAGCAGGATGGTATGGTGATGCAGGTTTATTCTTCGGAATGGAACTAGATATGCAAGTATTATACAACATTGCAGATGCAATTAACAAAATTGGATTTGGTTTAGTTATCTATTCTTTAGCTTGTAAGAAAACAGCTTAAGTTACCTAAACATATAATTACAAATTAGCGCAACCTTTAGGTTGCGCTTTTTTTTTCACTATTTTAATGCTCACAAGGTGTTTTGACTCTTAGGCTTTTTTATGCAATCATATCATCAAAGGCAATGATAGTGGTGTACCCTTTATCTTTAAAATAAGCCATATCTTGTGTGCTTCCTGTGGCCAGGACAAAGTCTCCCCCCCAGGCGCCAAGGCTTTTAATAGTCTTTGGGTAGTCCGGAAATATTAATTCCTTTATAGTAGCTTGCCCCAGAAGTGAAGCTATCTTCTTTTCATGTGCATTTAGAATTCTTTCTAGATCTTCAAGGGTGTAACAGACAAGTGTTTTTTTGCTTAAATCTGAAATGGCCTCAAGTATTCTAGAATCGTTCTGTAGTTGCCTGTAGGTGTTAATTGCCTGTTTACTATCTTGTTTTTGGTTAAGGTGCACAAAAAACAAATGCTTTGTAAAGCTCCAAGTAAGCGTGCAGGGTTGCACCTGTGGCATGTTATCTTTTAAGGTGTAAAAAATAGGGGTATTATGCTGTGCTGCAGCAATATCATAGCCACTACCTCCAAAACTTTCTTTTAAGAGCGTGAAGGCATCTATTTGGGCCCACTGTGCTATGTTGTTGATAAGGGTAGAGGAAGTTCCTAGCCCCCAATCTCTCGGGAAATCTAATTGTGTTAGTACCGCTACACCTTTACTTTGCTCTAAAAATGAAGTGTTGTGTATTCTAGCCGTTTGTAAAATAGTACAAAGTGTTTTGGCTATCTTGGATGTATTGCTACTGGTAAGAGTTGTGAGGTCTATATGTGTTTCAAACCAAATGTTCCCTGTATGATCTTTGCTAACCCAGTGAAGCGTCTGCTCATTGTTATCTGTAACAGTGAGAGATTGCCCATACTTGGTGGGTATGGCCAGGGCAGTGGCCCCATCCAAAACAACATACTCCCCTGTAATTAGAAGTTTACCATTGCTTTTATATGTGGTTTGTTTACTCACCTTATGCTCTTAGTTGTTCTACAAAAGCGATCACTGCGCTGTGAGATACTTGATGGGATGTAAAATGTGTTACAGCCAACGCTTTTTCTGCATCTGTTGCTTGAACTCCGTTTAAAATATTCATTAAATGCATTTTCATATGTCCTTTTTGGATTCCAGTAGTCACCAAAGAGCGCAATGCGGCAAAGTTTTGTGCCAAGCCGGCAACAGCTACTAACTGCATTAGTTTTTTAGCATTTGGCTTTTGTAATAAATCAAAAGCAAAACCTACCAAAGGGTGTAGTGATGTTAAACCACCAACGGTTCCAAGAGCAAGTGGGAGGTCAATCCACATTTTAAAAATATCGTTCTCTACACTAGCGTGTGTTAGGCTACTGTATTGGCCATCTTTACAAGCATATGCATGCACTGCTGCCTCTACTGCTCTGAAGTCATTACCAGTTGCTAGTATAACGGCGTCAATACCGTTCATGATTCCTTTGTTGTGTGTAACGGCTCTTCTTGGAGTTGCTTTTGCAATTGCTATGGCTCTAACTATCTTTTGGGCAAACAGACGGCCATCAAGGTCTTTTTGCGCTAAAAGATCAACATGACAGGACACAGAGGCTCTAACCAAACATTCTGGAGTGTAGTTAGACAAAATACTCATGACAACCTCTGGATAGGTTTGTGAGGTGTTAAATGCTTTATAAGTTTTGGCTTCTCTTTCAAGGGTTTGTGCAAAGGTTTCTAAGCAGGTGTTTATAAAGTTGGCGCCCATGGCGTCGAGTGTTTCAAAAGTACAATGAAGCTGAAAAAAACCATCTAAGGTATCTGTGCTATCTATGAGCTGGATATCAAGTAGCCCACCGCCACGTTTTTTCATGTTTGTTTCAACCTGCGAAATACTAGCGATTAGTTTGGGTTTTACAACACCGAAAAAAGCAGTCATGTCTGCAGTATTTCCGAAGAAATTAAGATGAACCTGTCCGTTTTTAATGGTACTAATAACCTGGGTTGTAAAGCCGCCTTTGTCTAGCCAGAATTTTGCAGCATTACTTGCAGCAGCCACCACAGAGCTTTCTTCAATAACCATTGGGATTGCATATAAACCTTGGTTTACCAAGAAATTTGGCGCAATACCCATAGGCAAGTAATAATTAGATATTGTATTTTCTATAAAATCGTCATGTAGTTTTTGTAACTCGTTGTCTGAGTTCCAATACCTCTTTAACACATCTGTTGCTTGCTCGTTTGCTTTAAAATAGGTCTTGGTAAGCCACGCTATTTTTTGAGCCTTTGAAAGTTTTGAAAATCCTGAGATTGGATTTGACATACATTTTAGTTTTAAAAGTCAAAGATACTACAAAGCATATAATGTTGCTTAAAATCAATCACCTTGAAATAATAATTTTTTTAGGAGGTTGCTATTTTTACTGGCGCCTTGCTATCCTTGTTTTTAACTCCAAAAAAGGGCCTTGTTTCATATAATTTTATTAAACTTGTGATACCATAAAATTAACACATTAAATACAATTATGCGCCTAGGCTTTTTGCTCCTTTTTATTATAAGTTTTAGTGTTGCAACAGGGCAACAAAAACAAATCAATCTTGAAGAAATATGGAGCGGTGATTTTAGAACCCAAGGCCTTGATGAATTACGTTCTCTTAAAAACGGCAAACAATATGCAGTGCTTAACTACAACAGGCTATCTGGCGGATCTTCTGTAGATGTGTATGATTACATAACCGGAAAAAAAGTAAACACAATAGTATCTTCATCTCAAATAAAGGATGCGAATTATTTTTACACATACACCCTTAGCGAAGATGAAACTAAAGTTTTATTAGCAACAGATTTACAACAAATCTATAGACGCTCTACCCTAGGAACCTATTACGTGTATGACGTGGTTACTAAAAAAATGATGCTTGTTTCAGAAAATAAAATACAAGAACCAATATTAAATCCTGCCGGAACCAAAGTGGCCTATGGGTATGATAATAATATTTTTATTAAAAACCTAAGCACTGGTGTTACTACTCAAATCACCAAAGACGGTCTTAAAAACAGCATTATTAATGGTATTGCAGACTGGGTATATGAAGAAGAGTTTGCTTTTGTAAGAGCTTTTGAGTGGAATAAAGACGGGTCTAAAATAGGATATATTAAGTTTGATGAAACCAATGTGCCGCGTTTTTCTATGGATGTGTACGGGACAGGATTATACCCAACCCAACAAGTTTTTAAATATCCTAAAGCTGGAGATCCCAATGCACAAGTTTCATTGCACCTTTATGATCTTGAGAGTGAAAAAACAAGTAATGTAGATTTGTCTGGGTACAATAACTATTACATCCCAAGAATTAAATGGACCCAAGATACCAACGTGCTTAGTGTCCAGACTACAAATAGAAAACAAAACACCATAGATCTTATTTTTGTTGACGCCAATAAAAACCAAACCTCTCTTGTGTTACAAGAAAAAGATGATGCCTATGTTGATGTCACAGATAACCTAACTTTTTTCAACGACAATAGCTTTATTTGGACCAGCGAGCGTGATGGTTGGAATCATATCTACCATTTTAATAAAAGTGGAGATCTTAAAAATCAAATCACTCAAGGTGCCTGGGAGGTTACTAATTATTACGGGTATGACCCAAAAAGTAATACCGTGTTTTACCAAAGTACAGAAAACGGCAGTATTAACCGTGGTGTGTATAGTATTAACGCAAAAGGGAAAAACAAGAAAGAGCTATCTGTAGCCACTGGAACCAACAGCGCCGCCTTTAGTGCAGATTACTCATACTATATCAATACATTTCAAAGCGCTACCACTCCAAGTGTCTTTACTCTGCATGATGCCAAAACAGCAGCAGAACTTAAACAACTAAAAGATAATACAGATTTAGCCAGCAAAGTGGCGGGGTATAAAATGTCTGAAAAAGAATTTTCTACCATCTCTGTAAACGGGAATGATTTAAACATGTACACCATTAAGCCTTTGGATTTTGACCCTTCCAAAAAATATCCCCTTTTTATGTATCAATACTCGGGCCCTGGTTCTCAAAATGTAGCCAATAAATGGAACGGGACTAATGATTATTGGCACCAAATGCTAGCACAACAAGGGTATATTGTAGTGTGTATAGATGGGAGAGGGACTGGTTTAAAAGGAAGAGATTTTAAGAAAGTAACACAGTTAGAGCTTGGAAAATATGAAGTGCAGGATCAAATTACTGCAGCAAATAAATTGGGCGCTCTACCGTATATAGATGCCAATAGAATTGGTATTTGGGGTTGGAGTTATGGTGGTTTTATGTCAAGTAACTGTTTGTTTCAAGGGCCAGAGACCTTCTCTATGGCAATTGCAGTAGCTCCGGTAAGTAGCTGGAGATTTTATGATACTATCTACACAGAGCGTTATATGTCTACACCTCAACAAAATGCTAGTGGCTATGACACCAACTCACCGATGTATCATGTAGACGGTTTAAAAGGAAAGTTTTTACTAGTACATGGTAGTGCAGATGACAATGTACATGTGCAAAACACCACCCGTTTGGTAGAAGCACTAGTGCAGGCCAATAAACAGTTTGACTGGGCTATTTATCCAGACAAAAATCACGGTATTTATGGAGGTAACACACGCCTGCATTTATATACTAAAATGACCAATTTTATAAAACAGAACTTATAATCAATTAACTAACTAATCATATATCTATGGCAACTACCCAATTAGTAAAACCGAAAGAATTATTTGGACATCCCGTAGGACTCTACGTACTGTTTTTTACAGAAATGTGGGAGCGCTTTTCTTATTATGGTATGCGCGCAATTCTCGTGCTTTATTTAGTTGCAGAAGCAACTGCAGATAATGCAGGATTAGGTTGGTCTAATGGAGATGCATTGTCACTATATGGAACCTATACGATGCTTGTTTATGTAGCTTCTATTCCAGGGGGTATCATTGCAGATAAACTTATAGGGCAGCGAAAATCTGTATTACTTGGAGGTATTCTTTTAGTATTTGGTCATAGTGTTTTAGCTGTGGAAGAGATGTGGGCATTCTACACAGGATTAGGTTTAATTATTGGAGGTGTGGGTATGTTGAAACCTAATATTTCTACAATGGTAGGTGGCTTATATAAACAAGGTGACATTAGAAGGGATAAAGGCTTTACAATATTTTATATTGGGATTAATGTTGGTGCTTTCTTATCAAGTTTAATTGTTGGCTATGTTGGTGAAGTGTATGGGTGGCATTACGGTTTCGGTCTTGCTGGAATTGGTATGGCATTAGGTTTAATACAATATGTTCTTGGACAAAAGCATTTAAAACATGTTGGTAATTTCTTAGGAACTTCAGAAAATGAAGAAGAAAAGGCAGCTTCAAAAAGACCACTTTCAAAAATCGAAAAAGATAGAGTAGTTGTGCTATTTATTTCATTCTTATTAGTAATTGTGTTTTGGGGAGCTTTTGAGCAAGCTGGTGGGTTAATGAATATTTACGCATCAGAGAAAACCAACAGAATGTTAATGGGTTGGGAAGTTCCAGCATCTTGGTTTCAGTCTTTAAACGCGATGTTTATAATAATTTTTGGTACAGTTGTCGCTGCGTATTGGGCTAAACGAAAATTAAATGGTAAACTCTCTACATCATTATTTAAAATGATTTTAGGGCTAATAATCATGGGGGCAGGTTTCTTTTTTATGACTGGAGCTTCAATGCAATATGATGACGGGGGTTCTTCTGCAATGTATTGGTTAGTATTAGCTTATTTATTCCATACAATTGGTGAATTATGCTTGTCACCTGTAGCATTATCTTATATCACAAAATTATCACCGGTAAAATACGGTTCAATAATGATGGGGGTGTATTTTGCAATGACTGGTTTTGGTAACAAACTTGCAGGTCTTTTAGGTGAATCAGCTTCTGAACTTGGAGAGTATACTATTTTTACTGGCATTGCTGTTTTTTGTGTACTATTTGGTTTATTGGTCATGGTGTTTAGAAATAAACTTGAAAAATTAACACATGGCGCTGAGGATAATGAAAGAATAATTAATACCCAAACAGAATAATTTGAATTAACCTAGAATTAATAATATATAAAGCCTTCCATAAAAACACAAGGCTCCTTTATTTAAATAACTTAAAATTAAAATATGAATACAGATATTGAAAACCTATTTAAAGACAAAGTTATAGGACACCCAGCTGGGTTGTTTGTGCTATTTTTTACTGAAATGTGGGAGCGTTTCTCTTATTATGGAATGCGAGCATTATTAGTTATGTTTTTTACCGCATCCTTAATGGATGGTGGTTGGGGCTGGCCAAGAGAACACGCTTTTGCTATTTTTGGTACATATACATCATTAGTTTATCTATCCACATTATTAGGTGGATATATGGCAGACAAGAAAATTGGGTATAGATGGGCAGTTGTTATAGGGGCCTTACTTATGACTTTAGGTCATGGAGCGATGGCAATTGAAACACCTTTTTTTATATATACTGGGTTGACATTACTTGTTTTTGGTAGTGGTTTTTTTAAACCAAACATGACTTCAATTATTTCTAAAATGTATGCTGATAAACCTGAGAAGAAAGATGGAGCTTATACTATTTTTTATATGGGAGTTAATGCTGGTGCATTTTTAGGAATTTTACTTTGTGGATACTTAGGAGAAACAATAGGTTGGAGTTGGGGATTTGGAGTGGCTGGAATCTTTATGTTATTTGGCTTGTTGCAATTTTGGTTTGCTCAGGATATTTTTGGGAGTATAGGGTTAAAACCTTCTGTGGAAATTGATGAAACAATAGACACCTCCTTAGATGAAAATAAATTAAATCCATTTACGCCATTTCAGTTAACTTTAATTGCTATCTCTTCTGTACTTGGTTTAGCTTGGATTTTAAATGATCCTGTAGCTAAGATTAGTGACGGGAAGTACAACCTTTTTAATTTTGAGGCTTTTGGCATGTCTGGTCCAAACATCATCATAATTTTTGCATTGATCTTGTTCATAATGTTGCTATTTATAAGAATTCCAAAATATACTCGAATTATAAGAGATCGTATGATTGCAGTTGTTTTCTTTGCATTTATAACAATTTTCTTCTGGGCAATTTTTGAACAAGCCCCAAGTTCTTTAACCATTTTTGCTAGAGATTATACACAAAGAGTTTTAGAGGGAGATACCGCATTAATCTTTAAAGTTATTAATTCATTAATGACAATAATACCTCTAGGTATCATTACATGGGTATTGTGGTTGTTGTTTAAGAAGACATTCTCAAAATATGCATTGTCAAATATATTTTTGGGATTAAGTTTTATCATTATATGGATTATTGCTCTATGGATGTTATACACAGAATTCCAAAAAGAAATTGCAGAGGTACCTGCATCTTGGTTTGGGGTGTTAAATTCTTTATTTATTATAGCAATGGCTCCTCTGTTTTCAAAATGGTGGGAGAGTAAATATAATCCTAACGCTAACATGAAATATGCAATAGGTATGGTTTTACTTGGTATTGGTATGGCATGTGTTGCAATTGGAGCAGCAGATATTCCTGTAGGTGCTAAAACCGCATCTGTAAGCATGATATGGTTAATTTTAGTGTATTTTTTCCATACAATGGGTGAGTTATGTATTTCGCCAGTAGCACTTTCCTATGTTAGTAAGTTAGTGCCAGGAAGAATGATAGCAATGATGTTCGGTATTTGGTACCTTGCGGTGGCCATTGGTATGAAGTTAGCTGGTGTTTTTGGAGAAGCCTCAGAGGGTATTGCTAAGTCAGAGGGATTAAGTTACTTTTTCTGGTTGCTAACAGCTGTTGCAATAGGACTTGGTGTTTTGTCTGCTGCATTATATCCTGTTATTAAGAAATTAATGCATGGAGTTCGCTAACAGTACAATTTACACTCATAAAAAACGTTCCATTTATGGAACGTTTTTTGTTTATTACAGTTTATGAAAAAAGCTATTTTACTTCTCGTTTTTTTAATCTCTACAGCAGCCTTAACAGCTCAAGAAATAGCATGGATGTCAATGGACCAGGCGCTGCTTGCCCAACAAAAAACACCCAAAAAAATATTTATGGATGTATACACCACCTGGTGTGGCCCTTGTAAACTATTAGATAAAAACACGTTTAGTAATCCTGATGTGATTGCTTATATAAATGAACACTTTTACCCTGTAAAGTTTAATGCAGAGGGTAAAGACCCAATCACATATCAGGGGTTTACCTACACAAACCCAAATTACAGAGAGGCTAAACGCGGTAGAAATGCTACTCATTTTTTTGCAGATGCATTAAAGCTTCAAGGATATCCTAGTTTGGCATTTTTTGAGAGTGACGGGACATTAATTCAGTCTATAGTTGGGTATCAAACACCTCAAGAGCTAGAGCTGTTTTTAAAAATGATTGCTACAGATAAATACAAGGAGGTTACCACCAGAGCACAGTGGGATATGTATCAAAAAAATTTTAAAGGTACTTTTAAATCCAGGTAATACTTACTGCCATATAAAAGCTCCCTTTTCATAGGTGCTATGAAAAGGGATTTTTTTTTCAATGCATGTTTGCCTCCAGTGATCTACATTACTTTTATAATTACTTCCATCGGCTATGATACGCCTGGGCGATACACTATCTATAAAACGCCCTAGATGTATTTGCGTGTTTTGAGTTAATACAACAACTGGTTTTTGTAAGGCTTTTGGAAATACCCCAACACTATCCAAAATTAAAACAGGTGTCTCTTTATAGCTAAACACCATAGGTAATTTTTCTTGTGTACTACTGCTGTTGTAATTTGCTGTTTTGTAACTTGAAATGAGACTAGCCAAAGCGGGAGTTATACTATCTGGAACAAACAAAGTTGTTTGGTGTTTTTGTTTAACCCCAAGGAGTGTTTGTTTGTATTTGTGAAATACAATAAGGTGCCCCGGTGTTGGATACACCTTCATTGTATTTAAGATACCTAAGGCAACACCGCAAGATCCCAGGAAAAGCATAAGGTTCTTGAAATTCCATTTTCTGCATACCAATAATAGGCAGATAATAACACCATAGCTCATAAATAAAAGCGGCTTAGGGAAAGAAATTTCTTTAAATAAAAAAGCATCTTGGGCGGCTACCCAGGCAATGAAATCATTGAGTATGGCTATCATGCCTCCATATATTTTTGCCACACTATCTGGCAGGATATTAAAACATCCAAGAATTACTATCACAAACCCAATACTTAATACTGCTCCAAGTAAAGGCAATACAATGATGTTGGTAATGAAAAATAACCCTGGAAATTGATTAAAATAATAGATACTCAATGGCCCAAGCCCAATTTGCGCGGCAATGGTAACGGTCATGGTATTCCATAGTAGTTTGGTTAGTGTATTACTAGGTGTGTAATAGCTTGCAAGTTTGGGTTGTATTGTAATAATTGACAAAACAGCTAGGTAACTTAATTGAAACCCAACCTGAAATACATACAAAGGATTGTACATTAACAAACATATAAATGATAAACTCAGGGTATTGATAGTACTGGTTTTTCTGCCCAAAGCTTGCGCAAAAGCAAAAAAACTAAACATGGTAACAGCTCTGCACACTGAGGCAGATAATCCTGTAACAAGGGCGTAACACCACAAGCTCAAAACAATAGAAATACTACGAATAATTTCTCCTTTTTCAAGTCTAGTTACGGGAGCTAGTAGCATCAGTAATATAGCATATAGTATGCCCACGTGTAATCCAGAAACTGCTAATATGTGGACGGCTCCTGCAGCCGCATAA
>Ga0209194_1000337_pt1 | contig 39662 bp, 21 predicted proteins | sample COGITO_mtgs_1004_FD_184787 | JGI IMG/M metagenome (GOLD analysis project Ga0209194, IMG submission 184787) | Pelagic marine microbial communities from North Sea - COGITO_mtgs_100413 (SPAdes) (version 2) | ecosystem: Environmental > Aquatic > Marine > Epipelagic ... | reverse complement strand
CTGGTGTTTTGAACTTGACTAGATTATCTTGAGTCATGGTGTATTCCTTTTCTGGTACTTTTGCAATTTCCAGAAGGATACGCCTTTTTTTGTCTCCTACGCTGTACACCAGAAATAGTTATAACTCTTTGCTTTTGAGCCACTGCGATAATTATATTTTTCATCATATATATCTATGTTTGAATTTTCTAAGATAAATTCCTGGAAGGTTCTGTTGGTAAATTCGAGCACATAGCCACTCTCCATGTCAAGTAGCCTTTCTAGCATAATTTTCTCAATACTGGTTAAATCTGACATTGCGTATCTAGCTTGAAAGTGAAAGAAATTTCCCGCCTAATTTCTAAGGCTAGCGGGCAGAGTTCGTCGTTCTGATGCGCCGCTTCGTTAGGCTGTATGTGATTATGCTAACCAACATCTGGCTGAATCCTTCTTGTTTCAATTACTTGGTCATCGCGTATTTCGCAATGAACTTGATATATAAGATCCGTATTTCCAGACATTATCTGTCACTTTTACCCGATAAGCAGCCCTATGGAAGGTTTATACAGCATCCATCATAGCCCCCAATCCGCCCCTTTCTGACCTAATTCAAGCCTTTCCTCTGATTTTAAACCGGCAACAAGTTGAGCCTTCTTCACCCGCTGGCCTGAGGAGATGAGCTTCATAAACCTCGTCATTTCCCAGTTGCGGCTTTGGACTGCTCGGCCTGAATGTAGCGACTATGAAGACTTCGCCTGCGGTCGCGTTTTCAACGCTATTGGCCTGGGGCGGACGCTGGTTATAGCCTGCGAGGAATAACCCCTTATCTGATAAAGCGTTTAGTAGAATGGAATTGGTGGATAGACAGATGTTTGGATGAAAAGATGAACTTAAATCTATAATGGAACAAAGACACGTCTTGCGCCGCGATAGCTATCGAGACTGAGGGCAATTTCAACTAGGCTTTCAACGCATCTCCCTCGGTATTCGGGATCGTTGAGTAGCCGATCAGCATTGCTAATAGTGACAACAGGCAATGATTCCGCTACGTTTTCCTCTCGCATTACCTGTTCTAGCGAGTCTTTACCTTTCATACTTCGATTGGCCGTGAGCAGAACCATTTGATTTTTCTGAGCCAAATGCCAAACTATCCTATCGTCACTGTCAGTCGGTAAATCTAGTTCATCAAATGTGACGAATTGGATGGGTACGATATCAAGCCAACCCTGACTAGCGATCGCACCAAAGAAAACTAAAGCATGACCTTTGAGATTGTGGTCGATTAGACAAATCATGCTGCTGACTGACGCTTGGCTTTAGCAGCCTGCAGTCTCTCCCAAGCATCTTCAGTTCCTGGCTTAGGTGGCTGTAAAGCAATTTGAGTAATTCGTTCACGGTTTTGTTCTTCGTAGTACTGCCGAAGTTCTTCAGCCTCTTGGATAACCTGTTTATATTCAGCTTCTACTTCAGCAGGGTTGGTCTCAATGTACGATAGAGCAGAGTTGATTTGATTCTCTGTCAGCTCGAATAATCCCTGGATAAACTTAGACGGGTATCCAGCTAAAACGTAGTCCATTACATCGTAGAGAGTGATGCGGGTGCTTGCAATTGTTAGCCCTCGCTCTGTGCGAACAATTGCTGGTTGATGATCAAGGTTGGGGGTCACCATGGCATTACTTTCTTAAATCCGTTTTTATAGTAGCTCAAACGCATATAAGTCGAATGTTTGACCACTCCATTAGTCAGCTATCTGGCATGTTTATAGACTTGAACTGTCCGACATGAATGCGGCGACCTTGAAGACCTCGCCTGCGATCGCCTTTCGTGTAGATGTAAAAACTGTTGAACCCTTTCCCCAAGGGACTTTACCCTGCGTATCAGCAACTGCTGGGACTGACGACGCTAGGCACTAATTTTAGACCTACGTGGGCTGGGCAACTCCTTTCGTTAAAGTTACCCTCAAAAGTAGGTATAGAAAAACTGACCTAATGAGGACAACCCAGGATGAGCCCTAGCCCCGCAGAAATGGCTGCTCAAAACAGCGATCTGTCTGATCTGTCTGAAGAGCGGAGCGATCGCATTGCTAACAGCCCCGAGAGTGATAGCCCCAAGATCGATGGACCCAAGGCCAAAGGGCTGCGCCGTCTGCTGCGAATTCTCCACCTAATTTTGCAGCCAACCAGCTACATGGACAAAAACGTCCAGCGCTACGGACCTACGTTCCAAATTGGCGCTGAGAGCGGCTCGCCGCTGGTGTATGTGGGCGATCCAGAGATGGTGCGAGAGATTTTTAAGCTAGACGCTAGCACTGCTGAAACGGGCGCGCGCAATCGGGTTCTTCGGCCGATGGTGGGCGATCACTCTATTTTGCTGCTAGATGGCGATCCTCACCAGCGGCAGCGTAAGCTGCTAATGCCGCCTTTTCACGGCGATCGCCTGCGGTCTTATGGCGAGCTAATTTGTGATATTACCCGTCAGGTGAGTGCCGACTGGCAGGTAGGGCAGTCAATTTTGGCGCGGCCTCCGATTCAGGCGTTAACGCTGGGCGTAATTTTACAGGCTGTTTTCGGGTTGAGAGAAGGCCCCAGGCTGTCCAAGCTACAGCAGCAAATGGGCACTTTGCTGGACTTTTTTTCGTATCCCATTAGCGCTAGCTTTTTGTTCTTTCCAGCTTTGCAAAAAGACTGGGGACTCTGGAGTCCTTGGGCAAAGTTTGTTCGTCTAAGAGAAGATGTGCGATCGCTTATTTACGCTGAGATTCGCGATCGCCGTCAGCTGCTGCAAAGCTCAAAGCGCGCTCAGACAGAAAAAACAGATATCCTCACGCTGCTGCTGCTGTCGCGAGACGAAAATGGCGAAGCGATGAGCGACGAAGAACTTCATGACGAACTGGTGACGCTATTGCTAGCCGGACATGAAACTACTGCCTCTGCTGCCGTCTGGGCGCTGTACTGGATTCATTATCTGCCAGCGGTTCAAAGCAAGCTACGCGCAGAACTCGCAGAGCTTGGTCCTAACCCTGATCCAATGGCTATTCTACAGCTTCCCTACCTAAATGCGCTTTGCCTAGAGACCCTGCGGATATATCCGATTACGCCGACAACGTTTGTGCGAGTGCTGCGATCGCCTCAGACTATTGCCGGTTATCCTTTCAAGGCCGGAACCGCCCTGATGCCTGCAACCTACATTATTCACCAGCGCCCAGACATCTATCCCGCGCCCAAGCAGTTTCGCCCCGAGCGATTTCTAGAACGCCCGTTTGCCCCGCATGAATTTCTACCCTTTGGCGGCGGTCATCGTCGCTGTATTGGCTCCGCCCTAGCAATGATGGAACTCAAGCTCAGCGTGGCGACACTGCTACACGACTTTGAGCTGGCGCTTGTACGCCCTCGCCCACTTCTGCCCGCTCGCCGAGGTTTAACTATGGCTCCGCCTGCTTCTATGCGGTTCAGTGTGCGCTCAAAGCACAGTTGACTTCTCTGTCTTTTTTCTCTGTTTTTCTTCTTTGTCTTTCTTTTCTGTCTTTCTGGGTAAATCTACGATAAAAGCGTAGCTGCTATGTCTTATTGGGATTCCTCTGATATCAAAAAATCGACGATGATCGGCAGATGGTCGGAGCCAACATCGGGGCCTGCATGCATGCTAAGCGCACGAAGCGAAGGACTTACGAGACATTGATCGATCGGAATTTGGAACAGTTTAGTGAGAATGCCTAGCTTAGGAATAGGGAGATATGACGTATTAGCGGGCCACGTCGGCAAGATCCCGAGCCCTTTGCGCGTGTTCTTTAAGCCCGTCTCGTGAGCGAGCATTCGATAAGAAGGCGACCACATCGTCGTGTTAAAGTCGCCAACCAACACAACCGGATCGGTTTGCTGCTGCACATAGTCACTAACGGCCCTAAACACCTTGTTTCGACTGTTAAGAAACTCTCTTTTTAAGGGGGGGAGCGGATGGATCGCCACGATTGATAGCTGTTGACTTTTAGCTTGGACGCGTGCGGTTAGGTTGACGGCATTGTTGGTGTTGAACTTTCTGATCTCAAGGTCTGTGAGGGGGTCTTTGCTGTAGAGAACGATGCTAGGCTGATACGGTGTCAGTTGGTTAGAGCTATAGGGTAAAAATGTCTTTAAGGTTTCTAGCTGTTGTGCCATTGAGTCGTTGACTTCTATGAACAGTGCCAGGTCAGGCTGTTCTTTTTCGGTTAGTTTAATAACCTCGGCAGCATTGCCATTGGCGATGTTGAGATTGGTGCTCATGACTCGATAGTCTGGGCGATAGTCTGGGCGGTAGTCTGGCGCTACAGCGGTTTGAGCGGGCGGAAAATACCAGGGAATCACTTGGACGAAGAGAAGGGCTAGGCAGAAAAGCGTGAGTACAGTCAGGCGCGATCGCTTTAGCCAGATTGCGATCGCGCTTAGAAAAACCACCGCCCCAAAATACTGCACTTGAAAATGGCATAGAATTTCAAACAGCAGTGGGCCACTTATCCGACTGCTAAGCACTGCCACGGCTGTAATGCCTAATGCCAACCAAGCGCATCCAGCGGACACAATAGAAGAGAATCGTTTCATATCTTTATGAGTGTCCAGAATATGAGTGTCCAGAATAAGTGTCCATAACAGAATAAGCGTCTAGAACGGAGACGCTCAACCTGGCAAATTTCGAGGAGGTGTTGTGTGCCCCTTATAGAACTTTTTCTCTACATTGCCTAGCCATAGCCACACAGCGCCAGCCGCCAGCGGGATAGCAGCTAAAAGCACATTTATCGGTAAAGGGAGTGGCCCAAAAACGACCCCTCTCAGCGGGAGGAGAGACCAAAAAAGTGCGCTCAAAATCAACGCAGCTAGCCGAATTTTTTGGATGCGCTGGAGCGCAACGCTGCAACTGCTGCAATGCTGGGTGTGAGAGTAATAGCGATCCATCAAGGCCTCTGTAGACCATTCTGGGGGCAGAGACTGGTGTGTAAATGGATCGGCTGTAAACTCACTGACCCACCTGCGAAAAGCGACCACATAGCGATCTGCCTGGGTTGGTAGATAGCAGGCTTGGGCGTAGGGACGTTGGCTGGGCCGCGCTGAACTAGAATCGTTCTCTTGCCTTGACGCTCCTTTTTCTAGTGCTCTTTTTTCTAGTGCTCCTTTTTCCAACACTCTTTTCTCTAAGAGGCGTTCTTGAAGATGTAAAAAGATTTGGTCATCTTCTAGCACCCGATTGTTGCCAATATGGCTATACCAGCGAGGGGTCAGCTTAATGAAAAAGCCCGGTAGCTTTGAAGAAAACTTGAACGGAAACCGGGCAAACACGCGGCATTCACCTTTGCGAATAGGTGTTGCGTACACGACTGTCAGCGTTCTGCCAAACTGTTTAGAAGTTAGGTCGTGATACATCAACGCGGGAGCAACAAAAGCTGTGTGCTGAGTTCCTAACTGGCCCTTGCGCGGGCCTTCTGGCCAGATGCCTTGAAAGCCCTGTCGATCAAAGGCCACGACATCCATTTGCATTGGGGCCGCATTTTCTCTTTTGCTAACTGTTTTGTGATGAGTATAGGGAATATGGCTCGCATCCAAGACATTTTCTAGCAAGGTTAGGGCGTCGTAGGGCAAGTCACGAAAGGTATTGAGCATGACCCAGCCTTCTGGCTCTGCCTCCAAAGCTTCAATGATTGGAACGCTTACCCGCGCTGCATTTTCTGGTTTACCCGGATAGACAAAGAGAAGATCTTGACAAACTTTCGTCGGTAGAGAGTCAACGCAGGCTCGGTTGGAGAGATGCGCTCCGCCCTCGGATGGTTGTTGAGGAATATGCTCGCACGCGCCACTACCGGCAAAGGCCCAGCCGTGGTAGGGGCATTCCAGCAGCCCAGCTTCATTAATGCGTCCTTCTGAGAGGGGGGCCAGGCGATGCGGGCACTGGTCGGCCAAGACGCGCCAGGCTTGTGATTTTGGCTCCCACCAAATCACTACGTCCTGCCCAAGCAGGGTGAAGCGGGTTGGCTTGGCTTTATCTAGATCTTCTACGTAGTAAATGGGATACCAGGCTTCGGCCCAGTCAAAGTGACCGGGTTCTAACCCACCTGCCGCTAGCTGAGTTGGGCTCTCCGCCAATGGCCGTGGCATTTCATTTTGGATAGCTGTCATGTGATTCAAAGGGGAAAACCATTTGTACTTTCTTATTGTGTTAGAAAACTTGATTAGTGGCCATTAGCGGGTGCGGCAGGATGAAAGCGGATTGCATTAAAGCGGACTGTATTGAAGTGGATGTATCCAAAGCGCGCTGTATCCAAAGCGCGCTGCATCCAAAGCGTACTGCCACAAGGTAGGTGCCAAAAGACGGGCTAAGACCCCTCTTGTAGTCGCTGTAGGTAGGCTGTGCCGCCAAGCTGATTCATCTGGGTCAAAATCCAGCCCTGGCGATCTAGCACTTCCCACGAGGGGGCAGCTACGCTGTAAAGCTCTGGGCCGGGTAGCACGGCGGCTAGCAGGGCGGCTTCTTCGGGGATGAGGGCCGTGGCCGAGATTTGAAAAAACTGCTGGCTGGCGGCTTCTACGCCAAAGGTGCGATCGCTAAACTGTGCGATGTTCAAATACACTTCTAAGATCCGCTGCTTGTTCCACATTAGCTCTATGAGGATGGTCAGCCAGGCTTCGATACCTTTGCGCACAAAGCTACGCCCTGGCCATAGAAACAGGTTTTTGGCAACTTGCTGGGTGATGGTGCTGGCTCCGCGCAGGCTAGCGCCACTTTCGGCGTCTCTGAGGGCGGCGTTGATGGCGTCTACATCAAATCCGCTGTGTGCTGGAAAGCGCTGGTCTTCGGCTGCGATCGCAGCTAGGGCCATCTCGGGTGAAATCTGCGAGTAGGGCTGCCAGCGATAGGCGTAGGGGCCATTGCGAACGGCGGCTTGTAGCATAAAGCTAGTGGTGGGTGGTGGTACAAACCGCAGCAGCAGCACTAGCGGCACCGAGAGTGCCCATAGCCAAACCAAAAAAGAGATTATGCGCCAGAGCAGGCGAAGTGGACGGAAGCGTTTTTTGTTGGGGGGGCGTCTATACACAGTTGTCTATACGAAAAGGATACGAAAAGGACGGGCAAGCGCAGCAAATGACGACAGCAGCAAATGACGACAGATGACAACTCTAACAATACACAACAGATGGCTTTATCAGTTGCAGCGGACTATTGTTCTGCAGCGGACTATTGTTCATTGGCCATTGGCTCCCTCGGTGGCTGCCAAGAGATTGATGTAATGACTTAGATAAATCTGTAGTTTTTCCTATTTAGAGCTTTCTATTCAGAGCCTTCTATTCAGAGCTTTCTATTTAGCGTGTTCTATTCAGAGTTTTTTATCCAGCTTGTGCTGAGAGATCGCAGCCGCAGCCGCTCTTTTTCATCAAGCCCATTAGGGTCAAATCGGTAGCGATAGTGTAAAGCCAGCGCTGCTTTCAGGGTGTTGTTTTGGGTTGCATTGAGGTGTATTTTAATGCGATCGCACCACTGCAAACAAGATTCCGCAGGCAGTCGCTCTAGTCCCTGCGCGTTTAACTGCGCTTCAATCTGATATAGCTCCGAATCTAACCCACTGGCCAGGTATCGAGACTCTATCTCACCGTCAGTGGCTTCAGCAGCCTTTTTCTGCTGACCTTGAAACACCTGAACCGAGCGCCAGAGCAAATAGCAAAAAAGTGGAATCACAATCATCAATACCTCTTTTAGCCCCAGATCTCCGAGCTGACGAATCCGGTAAGACAGCTGAAATCCTAAGAATGAGAAAAAGTCTCCAATAATCTGAAAAGGTGACGATTTCGCTTTCTCTTGTGCGGCCCAGTCGGGCGGGGTTGTATCTAGAATTTGCCACCGCTCGTCTAGGTAAACCAGTGTCCACGCATGGGCATCGCGGCTACGAACAATGTACTGCCTCTCTAAAGGGCTAAGCTCGTGAGCCGAATAGCCAACTGCGTAGCGAGCCGGAATTCCTGCACCGCGTAGCAACAGCGCTGTGGCAGATGCGAAATACTCACAGTGGCCCGCTTGCGTATTGAGTAAAAAGTCTGAAACCGCAGTTGTAGCCGCATCTGGCCGCAGCAGATCTAAAGAATATTGAAAATCTTGAAAGTAGGCAGCGATTTTGCTGACGGTTTCGCTTTCATCTCTTCTTTGCTCAGAGTTTTCTTCTTCTTCTTTCAGACCGAGCTGGGCAAGAACGGTTTCAATGGCGGCTTGGTCTGCTTTTGGAATTTGCAGGTCTGCGGCAGTTGGCCTGGCATCGAGCGATCTTCGATCTGGCTGAAACTGAATCTTGTAGGCGACATTGCCTTTGGCATCTACCTGCACCGCGCCATACTGGTTACGCTGTAATTCTTCAACGGGGAGCTGCCGGATGGCTGAGGTGCCGCGTGGCAGTGTCAAAATGCCGTCTCCTCGCTCTAGGTCAGTAGAGAGCGTGATGGTGGCGTCTTGTTCGCTCGCAGGGCCCAGTACCCAATCGCCTTCGTCGCTGCCGGGCGGAACATCGCTGAAAAGAGAGTTGGTCGCGCTCCAGCTAGAGAGGTGGTACTGATTGTAAGTGGCTTCTTGCAGCAGCAGTGGAAATTGGGCTGCCGCCGCATCACCATCGGCTGCGACGCGAAAGGCAATGCTGTTTGATAGCTTTAGCCGACCGACCGACCCCATGCGAGTGGCGTTGCCGTCGGGGTTAACAGCGCCGCTGGCTATATCTCCCATCATTGCTATAACCTGCGCTTCTAGACGTTTCTGGGTATGCGCAAGCTGACGATGCCCAGCGAATCCTAGCCCAATAGATAAGCAGAAGATGAACAGCCAGAGAATAGGGTGCGATCGCCTAGGTCGAAGTGGCCATAGCAGCAGCCCGATGAGCAGCGTGGCCCCGATGTAGAAAATAAAGCGATCGCTATCAGCCGCGCTTGCTGCCGCAATGCTCAGACCAAAATAGAGAGCGTACAAATCGATGACGCTGTGCCTGTTAGCGGCTGAGCGGCCAATCGCGAATTGCAGTGACGAACTAGAGACGTACCCGGAACTAGAGACGTACTCAGAACCAGAGAAGTATTCAATGAGCAGCTCACTCACGCCAAGGCCGTATATTTGGGCGATCAGCAGCGGCAGCCCGGCGACAGGCAGCCATTGAAAGAGGGTGTAAATGAAGACAGATTTTTTGATCGTGGCGATTACAACAAACAGAATGGCTAAAAGGGCTGCGGAAAGCTTGGCTGCTTCCTGCAAGTCCGAGAGTGAAATCTCCCAGCGCCTGTGGATAATGCGGCGCGCTTCTAGGGTCAAGATAATGGGTATCGCAATCATAAAGAGGCCGGTCTGGTAGCCCCAAAGTGCGATCGCTAAACTGCACAGACTGGCCCTATCGATTGCCTCTAGTCTTGGCAAAGGTCTTGGCAAAGGTCTTGGCAGAGGTCTTGACAGAGACGTTTTAACAGATGTTTTGACAGACGTTGGGATAAAAGCTCTCATAGCGTTAATAAGCCTGCTTGAATGTTATTCACGTTCAATACCTGTAGTCTGCTCTGGCTGTCTTTTAAGCAGCTTCTGTCGGGCTGTTCTGTCAATCCTTTTTCTGGCGCAATAATCAGTACAAGAACAGGAATGCCTGCGGCCTGGAGCTGTTCGACTAGGGTTTGGCGATCCTCATCCCAGGTGAGAAAGATGCAGATACAGCCGCATAGGTAAGAAAGGCGCAGTTTCACGGCAGTCAGCAATGTATTAAAGCGCTTGTCTTGGCAGGCCACAACCGAGGCCAAGCGTTCTAGTAGCTGTTCAGTTTGGCCTTGCCCAGGGCCAACGGTAAAGCAGTGAGCCTCGCCGCTGACAAACAAAGTATCTAGAAGAGATTCTTGGGTTTGGATTGTGCAGGCAAAAGAGGCTGCGATCGCTACTGCTGCTTCCATCACATCGCTATAGTCTTCTGCTTGAAACGTATCTAAAATCAGCGCATGACGCACCGAGTACTCTGTCTGTTCTTCTTTAATCACCGGTCTGCCTAGCTTGGCCCAGCTCTTCCAATGAATCTTACGGGGAGAATCACCGGGGCGATATTCTCTTAGCGCTCGAAACTCTTCTGAATCACCGATAGAGGCCGCTAACGCCAGCCCATCAGACTGATATCGTCGAGACCCAGGTAGTTGAATCGTCGGCAGTTCGTAGCGTTGAGGCAACACCAGCACCGATTGCGGCAGTGAAAAAGAAAAGCAGCGGTTGACCAAGCCCAGTGGGTCAGGGCAGGCGATCGTCAGCGTTTGAAACCTCAGTAGCCCTCGGCGCAGTGGTAACACTTCGCCCGTTACCGCTGTTTCGTTCTGCGCAGACAGCGGTGGCAAATCTACTGCCGGTGCAAACACCCACCGTCGCTTCGCCATTTGTCGAAACCAGTCCTGTCTGCTTTTGCTTTGTCGCGTCAGGCTTTGAAACGTGCGAAAAGTTGGAAACGAACCGGCAAAAGATTCGATTAAGATCGGGCCGTCCTGCTCTCTGTTGCGTCTTCTGTAGCTCTTTTTGCGGCTTTTTCTGCGGCTTTTTCTGCGGTTCTTCTGCTGAATCAGCACCGGATATCTGAGCGGAATACCCACCGTCCCAAACCTGGGTAGCTGACGAGCTATGCTAAATTGGCGTCGACTAAAGCGACTGAGCACCATGCTGACCAACAGAATCGCGAGTAAGAAAACAAAGATTTGATAAGAGAGGCTGCGCTTAATATCTAACCCAATGAGGCCAAACACAAACAACCCGCCTAACAGACCCAACCCAGCAGGCGTAAATTGCTGGCTCAGCCATAGCCGCAGGCCGTGATTTAGCCGCAGCAGTCGATAGATGACATGATTCATAACGCTACGCAGGGACAGAGATCGTCTTCAAAATTTTTACAACGACCTGTTCAGCTGTTTCACCTGAGAATCGAGACTGCGCCTCCATCACTAGCCGATGCGCTAAAACAGGCACCGCAATTTCCTGAATATGGTCAGGAATCACGAAATCATAGCCATCAAACAAGGCTAGCGCTTGAGCGACTTTCATCAGCGCAATTGAGCCTCTAGGACTCGCCCCTAGCTGCACCCCTTCCGCCTGCCGAGTCGCATTTACGATATTGACGACATAGCGCTTTAGCTCTGGGCTAACTCGAACCCGCTTAACCTGCTGCTTAAGCCTAAAAATATCTTCACTAGATACGCAGGGCTGCACCTGCTCGATAGGATGTGCTTCAATTTGGTTAGATAAGATTTCCACCTCGTTTTCAGGTGAAATATAGCCTAGCTTGAACTGTAAAGCGAAGCGATCCATCTGAGCTTCTGGCAAAGGATACGTGCCACGAGCATCAATTGGATTTTGGGTCGCAATGACGAAAAAGGGATCGCGTAGCGGGTTGAGCTTACCGTCAATGCTGACTTGAGACTCAGCCATTGCCTCTAGCAGTGCAGATTGGGTGCGAGGAGACGCCCGGTTAATCTCGTCAGCTAGGACAATGTTTGCAAAAATTGGCCCTTCGTGAAAGTGAAAGGTGCGAGTCTCTGGATTGAGAATAGACACGCCTAGAATATCGGAAGGCAGAAGGTCTGGGGTGAACTGAATGCGCTTAAAGGCGACATCGACAGAAAAAGCTAGCGCCTTGGCCAGGGTTGTTTTACCGGTGCCAGGGTGATCTTCTAGTAGTACATGTCCTCCGCTGGCAAAAGCCGCGAGCAGCCTACGAATGGCGGTGGGTTGACCTTTCACGACTTGCTGAATGTTATCGGCTAATCGTTGATAAATTGACTGGCCTGAAAGGTTGGAGGGTGCAGCAGGGAGGGTTGATAGAGCCATGATAGTAGGTGAAGACCAAGATCAGGATTCCCTCGCCTAGATAGATTACTCATAGTTTTTTAGTCGTCATCTACTAGATAACGACGGCTCACCCGTTCAATCTGCGCTAGATCCTAAGCCTGCCTACAGGCCAGCGCCAGATCCAGTATCAAACCACCCGAGCACCCTCACGTTTTTTTGTTACCTCTTGTGGTATCAGATTGTGGCATCAGATGCATCAGATCTGTGGCCTCAGATGCATCTGAAGTGTAACCCTGCGATGAAACAGGCTCTACTTGGGCGAAAGTGCATTAGGAGAGAACTCACTAGGAGAAAGCTCACTAGTCTGTCGGCGGCGCTTGGCAAAGCGACTGTACAGAAGGGTGCTGCCTAACAGGACAAAGGCCGGAACCATACCCGGTTCTGGCACGGTCTCGTATTCAATCACTTCGCCAGACAAGGTAGAGAGCAGCGACGGAGAACGCCGCGCCAAGGTAGCTTGTTCAAACGAGTAGGCTAGCTTTAACAGCGTTTCTTCATCATAAGGACGCCCGGTAAAAGAAAGCGTGACGGGAAAGTTTGTTGAGCCAAAGCCTGCTGGAACTGTAATATCTGGCAAGCCAGTAGAACTAGACAGCTCAACCGGACGCGCTGGAGCAGAGCCAGGGAAGCTCTCAAAGGTAGGATCGGTTGTCCCAATCAAAGGTCTGGCAAATGTGTTTACTGTTGGGAAAACAAAGCTGTCTAGATCGAGTGAGTCGAGCGTATCAATCAGCTTTCCTCTCACAAAGGGTGTGAGCAGGTTTGCTACCTCTACGTAGTCAGGGTCAGATAAGCCGGGGCTTTCGGCAGAGCGCTCTAGCGTGCCAAGCACAATAGATGGCGTCTCGGAATCGGCGATCTTGGGCGATTCTAGAATCGAAATAATCTCGTCAATCGTTTTAGGGTAGGCAGTATCTAGGGTCAAGAGATACTCTTCTAAATACTGCTTTTGTTCTATTGGAATAGCCGTGCCGTAAAGTCCACGAGTCGTTTCTAAAAATGCTGTGTCAAAGGAGACATCGACGGTGGTTGCACCTAGTCCGCGCATTACGTTGAGGGCATCTTCAGTGATCTGCGTGATCTCTGGATCAATACCGTTCTCAACACCGAGATAGTTACGCAATACGCCAATTCGAGCGCCTTTGAGCGCTCCAGCATCTAAGAACTGGGTATAGTCGGTGTAAAACTTGTCTAGCTGAACGTCAGGTGCTGCAATAGGTGTCTTGAAGCTAGGGTTGTCTGGGTCGTAGTCGGCCATTACACCCAAGGCGGTTGCTGCATCTGTGACGGTTCTGGCCATCGGCCCAATCATGTCTCTAGAGAGCACAAAGGGAATAATGCCATCAAGGCTGACAAGGCCACGAGTGGGCCGAATGCATGCCAATGCCTGAAAAGAACAGGGCGTGCGAATGGACCCGCCCGTATCACTACCTGTGCCAAAGGTTGCAAAGCTAGAGGCGATCGCAGCGCCAGTTCCGCCACTAGATCCGCCGGTTGAGCGATTTAGGTTGTAGGGGTTGAGGGTGGCACCGCCAAGGGAACTGTAGCCAGATCCAGATATGGCGAACTCATCCATTTCTGTTTTTCCTAAGATAATCGCCCCGGCATCTCGGAACCGTTGGACGACGTAGGCATCATCTGGTGGAACTGAGCCAGCTAGGGCATCTGAGCCGCCGGTTGTTGGAATATCGAAGGTATCGTGGTTATCCTTGAGAAGGATTGGAATGCCGTGTAGTGGACTACGTGGGCCAAAGGTTTGCCTTTCAATATCTAATGCTTTTGCCGTTTCTAGCGCGCTAGGGTTGATGGAGAGAACGGCGTTGATATTAGGCCCGGCGTCGTCATAGGTTGCAATCCGATTGAGGTAAAGCTGTACGAGTTTTTCCGAACTGAGTGCATCTGCGCGAAAAGCCTTATTAATGTCAGAAATTGTTGCTTCTTCAAGGTTGAAAACTGCGGCGATCGCAGATTCTGCCATAAAGGTGAAGAATGTTGCAGGTGCGATGAACGCGGCAACGGCTGCCTTCTTTAGGTTATTCGACAGGTTGTTCGATAGGTTCTTCGACAATTTATATAGTTCCTAGTCGTAAGTCCAGTCATATTGGAAGATTGCTGCGTGGATACACTGTAGCTGCGTTAACACTTTTGGCCAGCCTCACCAAAACTTTAAATAGTTTTGCCTTGGGGCAGGTGCTTTTCATAAAGGCTTTACAGACGGCAGAAAGGAAGTGTTGACGTGCAGGTATTCGTTAATCTATCCGTTAACCTATTTACTAACCTTTCGAATAAACGCTCAGTGCGGTCACTGTGACCAAAATCAGCCCCATGCCGACGATTTGTGGGCCAACTAAGCTTTCGTTTAAGACGACTACGCCAAATAGCGATGCGATGACAGGTTCGATCATCGCCACAATTGAGGCCACAGCCGGTGCGATACAGTTTAGGCCGATGATATAAAGCACGAACGACAGCCCTGCGCCAAACACACCTAAGGCTAGGAAAAGAGGCCAATCTGGCGTACTCAAAACGGCGATGGTCTGGTTGACATCGCCTGGCCAGATCAAGATGGCGACCAGCACTGCGAATGCTATTGTGAGGATTGCCTGTGGGCTGCCGTGCGGTGCGGCATACTTGAAGCCGAAAATAAATACTGCGTAGGACAGCCCGGCAAGCAGCCCGGCACCTACTCCAATTGGGGTGACGCTGCCTGCACCGATGTCGTAAATCTGGGTGAGCAGCACGATGCCAAACATTACTACCGAAATTGCAGCTAGCTTTGGCACGGTGGGCTGCTCAAGCTTTAGCGCAAATGATACGAGATATACAAACACGGGCGCGCAGTACATTAACGTGACCGCTACCGCTACACTGCCCTGTGCGATGCTCACAAAATAAAATGCGAAATTGCCTGCTACGCCAAGACCTGCGATCGCTGACCAGAACCATAGCTGGCGATTGGCCAATCCGCTGCCGCTAGGGCGCAATGCTAGCCAAACGAGAACGAACATCAGCCCGATCACGCCTCGGTAGAACGAAACTACAAACGGATCCCAGCCGTTGGCCATCAGAATGCCGCCGATTCCGCCGGATAATCCCCAACAGAGAGCCGCTAGCACCACGTAAATCTTACTCACACCCACTATTTAATCTCCTTTTAATCTCTTCATTTCATGATGAGTATCAGAAAGCTAGCGGTAAAAAGTTAGCGGCCATTGAGTTGCATACCGCTGTGCAAGCCCCTGACCATTAGGACCAATCGGGCAGGATCAAGCGGGGACTAAACAGCTAATCTTTCTGATAAATCATCCTGCTAGTGAGTTTTTAGTTTACTTAATCGATGCGAGTTGTGCCGCCTATCCATAAAAAGACAGAGGCAGACAGAGGCCAGATCGAGTTTCTTTATCTGTTCTATTATTTTTTTACATCTATCATTTTTTGTAGTAGGCCAGCCGTTTGCTTCTGGTAGGCGTTTCTGTTGTCTGCTTTTGCTTTTTAACTGCAACAGTAATAGGCGCGAATCCGCTACTGAAAGTGTTTAGTGTGGTTTAGCTGGGTCAGCGACCTACAATGAAGTTTAAGCATGAAGTTTAAGCATGAAGTTTGAGTAATTGATTATCTGAGCTAGCGCGTCTTAAAGCATCTATGAATCAAGTAGAAAAAGTAGAAAAACGTACCGGCACAAGCGAGGCTATTGGGAAGTGGCAGTTTTGGATTGACCGAGGCGGCACCTTTACTGACGTAGTGGCCAAGCGACCCGACGGCGAAATTATTGTTCATAAGCTGCTCTCTGAGAATCCTGAGCAGTATTTAGATGCGCCGGTTCAGGCGATTCGGAACTGCCTGGGCCTGGGCGCAGACGATCCGATTCCGGCTGAACAAATTGCCGGGATTAAGATGGGAACGACGGTGGCGACAAACGCGCTGCTAGAGCATCAGGGCGATCGCACTCTTTTAGTTATCACTCAAGGCTTTGGCGATGCCCTTAAAATTGGCTATCAAAATCGGCCCAATATTTTTGCGCGTGAGATTGTGCTGCCGCAAATGCTGTATGAGCGCGTGGTAGAGATTGAAGAGAGACTTAACGCGCAGGGCGAGGTGCTGACGCCGATACAGTTGGACGTGGCTTGCCTTCAGCTACAGAACGCTTATGACGAAGGCATTCGGAGCTGTGCGATCGCACTGATGCACGGCTATCGCTACCCTCAGCACGAGCAGGCCCTAGGCGAGGTAGCCCAGCAAATTGGCTTCACGCAGGTGTCGCTTTCTCATCAGGTTAGTCCGCTGATGAAGCTGGTTAGCCGGGGCGATACGACAGTTGTAGACGCGTACCTTTCACCCATTCTGCGGCGATATGTAGATCAGGTGACCGGTCAGATTTCGGGCTCACAGCCATCTGGCCAGATGCCACCGCTGATGTTTATGCAGTCAAATGGGGGATTGAGTGATGCTCAGTTCTTTCAGGGCAAAGACAGCATTCTGTCTGGGCCAGCGGGTGGGATTGTTGGCGCGGTGAAGACGAGCAAACTAGCCGGGTTCGGGAAAATTATTAGCTTTGATATGGGAGGCACTTCTACAGACGTGGCCCACTATGCAGGGGAATACGAGCGCACCTTTGAGGCGGAAGTCGCAGGCGTGCGGCTGCGAACGCCAATGATGGCAATTAACACAGTGGCGGCGGGCGGCGGCTCTATTGTGCAATACGATGGCAGTCGCTACAGAGTAGGGCCTGCGTCTGCCGGGGCTAATCCGGGTCCGGCCAGCTATGGACGGGGCGGGCCGCTAACCGTGACCGATTGCAACGTGCAGGTCGGTAAGCTTCAGCCCGATTTCTTTCCGCAGGTTTTTGGCCCTAAGGCTGATGCGCCCTTAGATTCGCAGGTTGTGGCTCAAAAATTTGAACAGCTTGCAGATGACATTGGCGATGGTCGCGGTGCCGCTGCTGTGGCCGATGGATTTTTGAGCATCGCGGTTGAGAAGATGGCCACTGCGATTAAACAAATCTCGCTGCAAAAAGGCTATGACGTGTCTAAATATGCGCTCTGTTGCTTTGGCGGGGCGGGCGGGCAGCATGCCTGTTTGATTGCGGCGGCGCTGGGCATGAAGCGAATTTTGATTCACCCCTATGCAGGCGTACTTTCTGCCTATGGGATTGGACTAGCCGAGCTGCGAGTGTTAAGAGAAGGCTCGCTGGAGGCATCGCTAACGGCTGACTTAGATCTGTTGCCTCATTTTGATCAGCTAATTGCAGATGCAGAAAGAGAACTTGCGCAGCAGTCGGTTCAGTCTACCGGCCAGTCCACCGGCCAGTCCACCGGCCAGTCTACCGGCCAGTCCACTAAAGTAGAAACCCGGCGGCGGGTGCATTTGAAATACGACGGCACCGACTCGACGCTGCTAGTCGATTTTGACACGCACCAAAAAATGCAGCAGCAGTTTGAAGCTAGCCATCAGCAGCGCTATGGGTTTGTGGCTAAGGGGAAGGCCCTAGTTGTTGAGGCTATTTCGATTGAGCTAGTTGCCCAAACTGAAAGTGCAGACGGGCAGGCAGACGGGCAGGCAGACGGGCAGGCAGACGAGCAGGCAGATAAGCCTAAGCTAGAGAGGCACTCAGCCGATAGCCCGCAGCCAGCCGCGCGGGTGCAGGTTTATACGGCAGGTAGCTGGCACGATACGCCGGTTTATCAGCGGCAGAATTTGCAGCCGCAAGATGCGGTTTTAGGCCCAGCGCTGATTGTGGAAGCGACGGGCACTAACGTGATTGAACCGGGCTGGCAAGTTGAAGTTAGCGATCGCAACTATCTCATCCTTACCTATCAATCTGCCGACTATCAGGCTGCCGACTCGGCTTCAGAAAAAACTAGCACCGATACCAGTCCCAAGAGCACTACTCAGACTGCCGACCCGGTGATGTTAGAGATCTTCAACAATCTGTTTCGCTCGATTGCCGAACAGATGGGCACCACTCTACAAAACACCAGCTACTCAGTAAATATTAAAGAACGGCTCGATTTTTCCTGCGCCATTTTCGATCAAAACGGTCAGCTCGTAGCGAATGCGCCGCATATTCCGGTGCATTTAGGATCGATGAGTGAGAGTGTCAGGTCGCTGATAGATAGTCAGGGCGAATCCCTTCAGCCAGGGGACGTTTATATTTTGAACAATCCTTACCACGGCGGCACGCATCTGCCAGATATAACAGCGATTACGCCCGTTTTTGAAGCAGGGGCCGAAGCCGGGTCCGAAACAGAGTCTGAAGCAGGAAAAGGCACTGTACTGTTTTACCTGGCCTCGCGCGGGCACCACGCGGATGTTGGCGGGATAACGCCAGGATCAATGCCGTCTAATAGCACCTCGGTTGAGCAAGAAGGTGTCTTGTTCGACAACTTTAAGCTCGTGGAGGCAGGACAGTTTCGAGAAGCCGAACTGCGGCAGGTGCTGAGCGCAGGAGAGTATCCGGTGCGCAATCCGACCCAGAATATTGCCGACTTGCAGGCGCAGATTGCGGCCAATGAGAAAGGGGTGCAAGAGCTGCGGCGGATGCTGGCGCAGTATGGACCAGATACGGTTCAAGCCTATATGGGCTATGTGCAAGACAATGCTGAGGCGGCGGTGCGAGGGGCTATCGATCGGCTCAGCGATGGTCAATTTAGCTACGAGATGGATAGCGGCGATCGCATCCAAGTCGCCATCAAAATCCACGAAAAAGACCGCAGTGCCACCATCGATTTTTCAGGCACCTCACCCCAGCTAAACAACAACTTCAACGCCCCTTCTGCCATTTGTAAAGCGGCAGTTCTCTATGTCTTTAGAACGCTAGTAGACGATGATATTCCTTTGAATGCGGGCTGCCTGAAGCCTTTAGATATTATTATTCCTGAAGGCTGCTTGCTCAATCCTCAATACCCAGCCGCTGTAGTGGCTGGCAACGTAGAAACCTCTCAGGCGATTGTCGATACGCTGTACGGCGCTTTAGGCGTGCTAGCGGCGTCACAAGGCACCATGAACAACTTCACCTTTGGCAATCAGCGCTATCAGTACTATGAGACTATTTGTGGAGGGTCTGGCGCAGGGCCTGACTTTAACGGCACAGACGCGGTTCAAACCCATATGACCAACTCTCACCTCACCGATCCAGAAGTTCTTGAATGGCGGTTTCCTGTGCTGTTAGAAAGCTTTTCTATCCGAGAAAACAGCGGCGGCGCAGGCCATCACCGAGGCGGATGCGGGGTCACTCGGCGGCTGCAATTTACAGAACCGATGACGGCAACAATTCTCTCTAGCCACCGGCAGATTCCACCCTTTGGGCAGGCCGGAGGCGAAGTCGGCACCGTTGGCCACAATTGGATTCAGCGTCACGACGGTAGCCGCGAAGAGATAGCTGGCACGGCCACCGTCGAAATGAAGCCCGGCGATACGTTTGTGATCGAAACGCCAGGCGGCGGCGGCTTTGGCGCTGTATAGAACCCGTCTGAACCGGGCCCAATTTCACTCACTTTAACTCAACTACGATTTATGCTGATATACGATTTATGCTGATAACGGATGTGAAGAATAATCTATTATAGCAATAGCTTTGGTAAGCACACAACGAGCCTACGGAAAAAGAGAGAGAGAGTTACTTCATCTGCTGATTTAAAGGGCATATGGAAAGATAGTTGTGATGAGATTCAACTGATCTAGAGGTTTAACTAAATAGTCAGATGCACCAGATAGCTTGGCTTTTAGGCGACTAACAACATTTCTCTTTTGCCTGGAGGTGATAATAATTGGCGTTTTTTTAAGCAGAGGATTTTGACGTAAGATCCTACAGAGCTGGTAGCCGTTAAAGTTAGGAATTTTAGCTTCTAAAAGAATCATATCGGGCCTGTGTTTTAACACCGCAACTAGGGCACTTGCCGGATCATCAACAGCAATGGTCTCAAAGTACTGTTGATCTAATAGCTGCTCCACAGCACTCAGAAATTGAGTATCTGTGTCGATACACACTACCTTGTATTTTACTGGCTTGTATTTTACGGGTTGAGGGGCAAGAGTGCGGGTGGGAAGATGCCGGGTGGTATCGGCTACCGGCTGTTCGCTAAATCCAACAGCGATGAGACTTTGAGGAGAATAGGTGGCCAGTTCAACTAAGTCTGGGTTTGGCACCAGCGCGCGGCTAGTGTGCAGCGGCTGTGGCTGTGGAGCACGCCATGTCTCTGGACTAGACGTATTCGGACTAGATGTATCCGGTAATACTTTAACGATTGCTCCGTTGTTTAACGCGGGGGGTGATGGGGGATTTAGCGGGGGAGATAGTGAGGGATTTGAGGGAGGATTTGAGGAGGCGACCTGTATGGGATTGGAGACTGGAACTTGAGAGAGTTTGCTCGGAGGGCTGGAGATGGCGCGAGATACCGTCTGCGGCGTGGCGGTGACTAGCTTGCCGTCTTCCATATGAATGATGCGATCGGCGATGTCTAAAATTCGGTTGTCGTGAGTAACGAGCAAAATGGTACAGCCCTGCTGTTTGACCAAATCGTGCATTAGATCAACAACATCTCGCCCTGTTTTTTTGTCTAAAGAGGCGGTGGGCTCATCGGCCAGTACTAACCTTGGCTGGCTGGCGAGGGCACGGGCGATCGCAACTCGCTGCTTTTGCCCACCCGATAAATTTTTAGGATAGTAATTGATGCGATCGCCTAGTCCAACCTGCCGCAAAACCTCGTCGGCTCGACTCTTCGCAACCCTGCGGCTAATTTCTGGGTGCATTTCTAAAGACATACACACATTTTGCTGAGCCGTCATAAACGGCAGCAGGTTATGCGCTTGAAAAATATATCCGATATGGCGGCGGACCGCGACAAGCTCATCCTCTGAGGCACCCGCTAGGTTTTGGCCCAGGCAGCTCAAAGCCCCGCTTTGGGTTGCTCGCAATCCGCCCAAGAGAGTTAGCAGAGTCGTTTTGCCCGATCCAGAAGGGCCGGTCATAATGACAATCTCGCCCGCATTGATGTCGAGATTGATATCGAACAGTACCTGTTTTTCTAAGGTGCCGGTGCCGTAAAAGTGATCGAGCTTGCGAATGCTAATGACAGGTTCCATAGAACTGATTAGATCCTCCTAAAGCATTCTTGCGGAACGTCATTAATTTTTGAGTTTAAGTTGTTTACGACACGTAGACTATATTGTACCAAAATGAGCTAAGAAAATAATTTTTGTTTTTCAGGTTTTCAGGTTTGCAGATTTTCAGCTTCAGGGTAAATAAAGTCAAAATAGCAGGGCTGTTAAGGTAAAATCTACGACCTATTTTGATAAGCTGAATTCAGCGATTTAGGAGACTGTTGTCAGTGAGTCATTTGGAACTACAAGAAGATGAGATTTTGGGCCTGTGGCGAAGTGAAGACGAGACCGTCAAAATAGAAATTTATAAAGATGAAGCCTCGAATAGCCTTGGCGGAAAAATTGTCTGGGTAGAGGTCGATGAAGAAAATCCACCGCCAGCCTTTGACGCTCTCAACCCAGATCCTAGCCTGCGCGATCAGCCTATCGTCGGGCTTCAGTGCATTACGGGATTGGTGTTTCACAATCGCAAAAAAGAGTGGAAAAATGGCCAGCTCTATCATCCCGAAGAAGGCAAGTTCTACCATTTGAAAGGCTGGTTTGATGACGATAAAGTTTTGCACTTGCGAGCCTCGGTCGATACGCTCAGCCTTTTGGGGCAAACCTTTAAGTGGTATAGCGTTTAAGTGGTATGGCGTTTAAGTGGTATAGCGTTTGAAGCGCTCCCTCCTAACTCTTTGCCTCCTGATCCCCTTTGCAAAAGTTTGTTGCAAAAAAATTACTATGTCTCCACAGCTATGCCTCTGCAGCTATGCCTCTGAAACTATGCCTCCAAATAGGCTGGTAATGCCTCTGTTGTCGGCTGTTCTGTGGGCAGTACATCGGGAATAAGCCTTTCTACATAGCGCAGGGGCCGGTAGCGATAGCTGACCCATGACAGCAGGCCGTGTAAAATCCCTATCACCATAAACAACAGTCCGATGCCTCGGCCTGGCCCTACCCCAATCAGCGGCCCCATCACGCCAGATAGCGGGCCGCCAACGGCCATCAAAGGCTCAAAAATATGGTCTGATAGCGGGCCAGCAATAATGTAGCCGCAGGGAACCGCTAGACCCGAGACGGCCTCATTGAAGCTAAAAACTCGACCTTGAAGATCGGCGGGTGTTTTGAGCTGAAAGATGACCTGCCCTGGCCCGTGAATAAAGGGAAGTGCTAAAGAATAGAGAAAAGTTGCGATCGCAAACAAAGGCACAGACACCCTTAGCCCAGCCGAAAAGATCGACAGCCCCAGCAGTAGAGTAAACACAAAAATCAAAGACGTTCGCCGCTTTTGACGACCGACTAAGGGCAAAAGGCTGCTGCCGACAATCATCCCAATGCCGCCAATAGAAAGCACAATACCCAGCACCTTGGGCGTCGTAAACGAGAGCGCCAGCGGCGTCATCAAAACCAAAATCATTCCCTGCAAGATATTTTTTCCACAGAAAAAGCCAAGCAGACCCAGCAGACCGGGGCGCTGTCGCAAAAAGATCCAAGCGCAGGTAAGCTCAGCCCAAAAAGTCTCCCAAGCGGTTTTGTTTCCAGCGAGTTCTGAGTTCAAAGGCTGCCTTGGAACGGGTGGAAAGCGGACAATACCCAGCGTCACGACACCAACCAAAAACGTGACAAAATCGATTGCCATGATTCCCTGAAGCTGAATCAAAGAAAGAAGAACGCCCCCGAGTACAGGCGCTATGAGACTAGCGAGTCCAATACTCATAGACATCAGCCCGCTGCCCTGAATGAGCTTGTCTTTGGGCAATAGCAGGCTGCTAGTCGCTACTAGGGCAGGCTTTTGAAAGCCGCCAAAGATAGAGGCGATCGCTGTTAGCCCGTAGATATGCGTCACGCTCAAGTGACCGGTAAATAACAATAGGGCAATGCTCAAGGTGCTGACGCCTGCCCCGATATCGCTCAAGATCATGACATGCCGCCGGTTCCACCGATCGAGAAAGACCCCTGAAATCGGAGAAATTAGGACAGTGGGCAGCAGCGTGCAGAGCGAAATGATGGCAAACTCAGTGGCTGAGCCATTTTGCTGATACACCCAAATACCCAGGGCAAACCCTGTCAGCTCAGAGCCAATTAGGGATAGCGACTGCCCGATCCAAACAATCATAAATGTTTTCATAGCTTTTCTCGCATCTGTTCTTGCCTCTGTTCTGGCCTCTGTTTTCGTATCTGTTCCTGCATCTGTTCTTGTCTTTGCCGTTAAAAAACTTCTGCCGGGTCTGCCTGCTGCACGCGCAGAACTGCAATAAGGCCGGAAATGACGGCCATTGTGAGCGTAGACCCGTACATCTGGAGGATGCGAGAGAGGGTCATATTAAAAATTAGCCCGGTCGCACCGCCCGTGAGATTGAACAGCACGCTGCTAATAATCAAGCCTGGAAAAAAGCCCAGCAGCGAGAGCAAAATGGCTTCTTCTAAAATGATCCGCAGCAGATAAACATTTTTGTAGCCGATGGCCTTGAGGGTGGCGTACTCTGACCAGTTGTTTGTGATATCGGCATACAGCACCTGATAGACCAGCACGACTCCTACAATCAGCCCCATAAAGGTCAGAATGTCGAAAATAAAGCCGATATTCGTGCTTTCTTGCCAGTATCGGCGCTCCCATTCCATCAGTTCATCTTTGGTCATGATGTCGATATCACTGCCTAGCTGCTGAGCTAGCGTGCTGGCCATTTGCTGCGCGTCTGTGTCAGGCGCGAGTTGAACAATGCCAATGTCGATGCCTTCTAAGTTGCGATCGCCTTGCTTAGGCTCACGATTCGTAAAAAAGCGCAGCAGATTTTGATCGCTCATAATCAAATTGCCATTGCCCGAAGAAAAGTTTGTGCCCAGATCAAAGGTGCCGACAATCTCAATTGTTCGATCAGATAGTTCTGTGACGACCCCTGCCTCGCGCGGTCCGACAGCGGCCAAAGAGCGCACGTCAATCAGCGCGGTTCCCGGCGACTGTAGCAGGGCCTGGTTAGCCTCAATCGCTGGAAAATCTAAAATAGGTGCCAGCGGATTGAACGCAATCACCTGAATTAGCAACGGCTCGCGCGTCTCGGGATTTTTCCAAAAGGCATAGTCTAAATACAGCGGATAGGCTTGCTCCACCGCCGGGGTCGACTGCACCTGATACAGCACCCGGCGCGGAAAAGGCCCACCCCTGGCAAAAGACGATCGGCCTGAACTTTTTAAGAACAGTTCGCCGTTGAGCTTTTGAAGAAAAATGAGCTGACTGTCGTACAGCGCATTTTTGAAGCCGGTAAACATAAACATCAGCACCACCGAAAACACAATCCCGTTGAGAGACGTCAGCAGTTTTTTGGGGTTGTGAGTTAAGTTGAGCCAGGCCACTGAGGACTTGGGATGCCAAACCATAGAAAAGTGTCTCTTGAACGAACAAAAATTGAAAACAGCGACAAAAAACGGCCTTAAAACAAACCGGCAGGCTAAAACAAATCGGCAGGCTTGGCCTGGAGCACCCGCCGCACAGATAGCAGGCCCGATAGGCTACACATGGCAATCGTCAGAAAAAAGACTTTGACAACGCGCTCGCCCGTGAGATACACCGGAATAGCTCCTCCGGTGGCGGCGGCAATGACTTGATTCATGCCCACAGCGCCCAGCAGCCCTGGGAAAAATCCCATCAGTGACAGCAAAATAGCCTGCTGCAAAATCAGCTGAAACAAAAAGCGATTGCGATATCCCATCGCCTTGAGCGTGGCGTATTCGCTATAGTTGCGAGCGATGTCCGTGTAGAGGATTTGGTAGACAATAGAAGCGCCCACAATCAGGGCGACGCCCACCCCAAGCGTGAAAATAGTCCCCATCGCCGTTGCCTGCAGCCAGTAGGTATGATCGCGATCAATCATGTCCGCTTTGGAATAGACCGCCACATCTGGCGGCAAGGCTTGTCGAATCGAATCGACCACCGCTGTGATATTTTGATTGGGCTCAACTTGCAACAGACCTAAGTCAATCCGCTCTAGGGAGCGCTCAGAAAAAAAGCGAATAAAGTTTTGATCTGACGTCATGACGGTGCCATTGGCCGCAAGCCCGCCGCCGAGCTGATACTGACCGCCAATAACCGCCCGCCGTCCGGCTGCTTCTGTGACGGTTCCCGTTGATTGGGGGCCGTATTCCATTCGCGATAGGCGATCAAAAAGCACCGTATCTCGCTGCGAAAGGGCATTGATACTGGCGCTGGTGCTAACTTCATCCAACAGAAATGGCTGATCGGCTGGATTGAAGCCGTAGGTTAAGACAAAGTAGGTCTGAAGTGTTTCAGGATTTTTCCAAGGAAGATAGCCTACATAAAGCGGACTGGCCTTGGCGACGCCGTTTACCCCTGCGGCCTGATATAGCCGCTCGCGGGGAAAAGGGCGGGTGTCGGTGCCATTGATCGACAGCGGTGAAATCAAAAAGATCTGAGCGTCTAGCTGGGTGTACGTTAGCTGGGCAGTAGCGGCTAACGCGCCTAAAACGCCCAGGTTCAAAAAATTGAGCAGCACGGCAAAGGCCACCCCCGCCACCCCCACAATCAGCCGAGTGCGATCGTAGGTGAGATTAAACCAGGCGACGGGTGCTAGGTTCTTGAGAAAGGAGAATTGGCTGTTTGGGCGTGGCTTTACCAGTTGCTTTGTCACGGTTTCAACACTTACTCCGAATCCTGAACAGGGTTTATTTCTCTGTCTCTAGCGGATGCTTCGCCAGAGAATTCATTACCAGAGAATTCATTACCAGAGAACTCGCTATCAGGAGATTCGATCCCAGAAGATTCGATAGCGGCCTCCACATCAATGCGAACATCGACTTGCAGGTTGGTAAAAGACGCGACCGCTTCGCTGTTTTCTAGGCGAATATTGACTTCTACAACTCGCGCATCGTTTAGCGCCGCCGGATCGTCGTCCAAAATGTTGTTTTTGAAAATTTCATTGCCAACAGAGGTCACCGTGCCCTTGATTTCATCTTGAAAAGCCCGGTTACGGCTGATGACGGTAACCGGCTGACCCGGTTTTACCAGGCTGGCATCGGACTCGTACACTTCAGCCACCACGTACATCTCACGGGTGTTGCCCATCTTAAGCAGGGTGCCGCCGCCCTGTCCGCTATCAATGGCACTTTCACCACTGCTGGTTAAAATTCGCAGAACTTGCCCGGTTTGGGGGGCGCGCACCAGGGTGCTCTCTAGCTTGGCCTCGGCGACATCGAGGCTGCGCTGGAGTGAGGCCAGTTGATTTTGCCCTTGGGTACGCTGTAAATCGGCCTGGGCCACCTGGAGATCGGCGTTGGCTTGAGCCAGTTCTTGCGATCGCGTGGATTCTAACTGGCTCAAGGTCGCACGGGCCTGGTTGATCTGTTCTTGAAGCTGAAGAACGGCCCCCTGCCGCTGGTCAAAATCTTGTTTAGAAATCGCACCTTGGCTGTAGAGCGCCGAAAATCTTTCTAGGTCGGCGGCGGCCTGGGCGTACTCTACTTCGATACGTCGTACCGAGGCGGCTTGGGCGGCAACTGTGCTGTTTTGGGGGGCACGGGTGGTATTGAGCCGGGTGGCGGCGGCCTCGATTCTGGCCTGTTCAGACTGGGTATTGGTCTGTAGCTGCTGCTTGGCCTCTGCTAGCTGGCTCTCGATTAAGTCCCAGTTGGCTAGCTCTTCTTGGTAGCCGTTGAGGTAGGCAATAATCTCACCGCGCTCTACGGTGCTGCCTTCTTCTACCAGCACGTCGGCCACAATGCTGCCCAGGGGAATGCCCACGTCTGTGACGCCGCCCTTGGGTTCTATTCGGCCCAGCGCGGCCACTTGAGTCTGAGCTGCGGTGGCTTTGGTCGCTTCTTGGGGGGCATAGGTGCGGGGCTGGCTGATGGTGCGAATGGCTATGAGGGGTAGGCCCACTGCCAGAACAGCGCCTAAGGCAACGAGCCAGCTCCAGGCACCCCAGCTGGCGATCGCACTGCGGAATTTGTTGTCGTTGCCCGCTCGCCGGTTGATAGCCGTGATCGCATCATTAGCTCGGGAGTAGTTGTCTGGGTTGGATGCCATAGGAGGTGCTTTGGAGTCGGGGGATATAGCGGTGAAAAGGTGACGGTAACAAAATCTGCCAGGCGATCGCTATCTCAGTAGCGGCAGCATGGACGGCTGTTGAACCGATTGGAGATAGGTTTCGATTAGCTCACCGAGCGCTTGGGCCTGGGGATTTTTGACCATGCTGTAGTGGTCGCCACGAGCCTGGGCGACCCGCAGACGATGCCCCACTAGCTGCTGCCAGCCCAACGTGTCGCGATCGCCTGTAATCGAGCTAGCCTCTTGCGCCCGGATAAAGAACATCGGTGTACCGGTGATATCAGGCGTGGCAACGTACTGCTTGAGCGCGGTGTCGTTGCTTTGAAACACGTTGTAGAGTGCGCGCATGTGCGATCGCCCAAACGACTCAGGCAGTACCTTTACTGCCACCGCCCTGCGCCGTATTTCCTCAAGCTGATCGGCTAGGGCCAGAGCGCGAAAGCGTTCTGATAGTGCTAAAGGCTGGGTCTGCGCATCTGGAATCTCTAAGCTGCGGGCAAAAACAAGTAGCTGGCTTAGGGACGGCTCGGCACCTTCCTTTTGAATCGGGGCCGGGCTATCGAGCATGATCACCGCAGTGGTTTGCTGGGTAGTTTGCTGGGTGGTTCCTTGGGCATTGAGCTGCTGAGCCATTTCGTAGGCCACGACCCCGCCCATCGACCAGCCGCCGAGCGTATAAGGGCCGCTAGGCTGGACGGTCTTGATAGCCGCAATATAGTCGCGGGCCATCGCCTGAATATTTGTATGGGGCTTTTGCCCATCGTCTAGACCCACTGCCCGCAGTCCGTAAAAGGGGCGCTGAGGGTCGAGCGATCGCAGCAGCGTGGTGTAGCAAGCGACCCCGCCACCAATCGGATGCACAAAGAACAAGGGTGAATAGACATCCCGATTGCCCTGTCGCATCCGCAGCAGCGATAGGGATGAACCGTTCGTGGGCGCTATAGCGGCAGTGATTGCTGGCGGCTCTGGCTCTGGCGGCGCTGCTTCCGCTTCAAAAGTTTGGTCTTTAAAGACTGCTAGTTCCTCAGCGTAAGTGTCCTCCAGGTAAGTTGTCAGAGTGGCGAGCGTTGCGTTATCGAGTAAGACGTTGCTACTCAGCTCCACGCCTAGTTTTTGCTGTAGCTGGGTAGTCAGTCCCAAGCTGCTGAGCGAATCTCCGCCTAGCTCAAAGAAATTGTCATTCATGCCCACCGGCTGAATGCCCAGGAAGTCCTGCCATAGCTGCGACAAAAAGAACGCTAGCGGCGAGTGAGGGGCGACATAAGCGACGCTGAGCGGTGGCCGGGGATACTGGGTGGCATTAGTCTCGGGAGCCTGACGTAGCAAAAACTGCTGTAAAAATTCGTGCGGGTCAAACGCTGCCTGCTGGTGCAACAGTGCATCCAAATCTTGAGTCGAAACCACTACGCGAGGCGCAGACTGTCGCAACAGCCGATCAAAAGCGGCCTGACCTTCTGTGGGCTGGATGCCTAAAATCAGATCTCCAATCGGTAGCTGATCGGCCATCGCGTTAGCTCGGCTGCTCTCTTTATCATGGGCTGCGGATTTGGCGGCGACTGCCATCCCTACTTCTAACCACTCAGTCCAATCAATTGAGAGGGTAAAGGTGTTGCGGTGGGCATCTCTGCGGGCGCTTTGGTGAATTGCAAAGGCATCGAGAAAGTCGTTGGCAGCGCAGTAGGCCACCTGGCCAAAGAGCGTTTTGTACAGGGTGGCGCTTAAAGACGAGCTGAGGACAAAAATGTCGAGCGGGCGGTGATTCAGCACCTGATGCAGTACCAGAGTACCTTGGACTTTGGCTGCTAGGATGCGATCGCTATCTGCTCTGCTCCGCGCCTGAACAATCCCGCCCTTATCGGCTAGCCCCGCGCAGTGAATCACCCCGTTAATCGGGCCAAATTCGGCTTCGGCTGCGGCCACAACGCGGGTCATGTCTTCTACGCAAGCGACATCGCCAGATACAACCTTCACCTTGCCACCAGCAGCTTCTACCGCTTGCAGGCTGCGAATAGTCTTAGCGGTTGGCTCATCGTCATCATGGGCGGCTAGCCAAGTCTGCCACTGGTCTTTGGGCAAAAACTCAGAGCGCTTGACAAGTACTAGCTGGGCCTGCACGGTGCTAGCGAGATACTGCGCCAAACTCAGACCTACACCGCCCGTTCCGCCAGTAATGAGATAAACCCCTTGAGTGCGTAGCCGGGGAACCGGAGGCGGTGCGGTCAATGCCTTGTCTGTCTCGCTGGGCTTATCCGATTTTGAAACCTGAGCTGGGATGTAGGTGGGTAGCCAGCGGGTGCGGCCTCGGTAGGCGATATCGGCATCTGGGGAGGCGCTCAGACATTCGGCTAGCAGCAGATCGACGGCCTGATTGGGATATGTGCGATCGCCCGCTGGCAGAACGATGTCGAGGCTGCGGCACTTGAGGTGGGGATATTCCAGCGGCAAAACCTTGATAGGCGCTAGCAAGGTGGATTGGGTCGGCAGCGTGGGTTCATCGCCTGTTACTTCGTGAATGCCGTTGGTAATCGCAATCAGGTCGGTGTTTGGGAAGTGGGGCTGTCTGCCCAAGCTTTGTGCCAGCGATAGCAGCGTGTGCAGTCCTAAGCGCTGGGTTTGGTGGACGCTCGCTAAGGAAAAATCAGGCTGGGTGGCGGCGGTGAGCGTCCAGCCGTGGATAATTTTGGTGGGGCGCTGATTGCGCTGCTGCAAGTACTCGATCATCTGGTCGAAATCGGCAGGATTGCCTGGGTTGATCGTTAGGGCGCGATCGCCCATCTGATCTCTTGCCTGATTACCTTTTACCTGCCACCTATCTCCAGGCACCACCGTCCATACCGACTGGCCCAAGCCTCTAAGCCGTTCTACTAACCGATCGCCCACACCGCAGCCGTCTAAAAAGATTAGCCAGGTGAGCGGATTGGCTCGGATAGTCAGCTCGGCAGTTAGCGCGTCGGGAAGCTGCGATCGCTTCCAAGAAGGCACATATAGCCAGTCAGCCACATCCGGCTGACGCGATACCGGCCTAAACTGCTGTAGGTCGAGGCCACCGCTAGAAGCATCCGCCTCAATCCAGTAGCGCTGCCGCTCGAAGGGATAGGTTGGCAGCGGCAGGCGGCGGCGCTGTTCTGCCTGGTAAAAGGTGCGCCAGTCAACGTCTAGGCCCGCTGACCAGAGGCTGCCGAGGGTTTGCAGCACAAAGGCCACATCGCAGCGCGTTTCTTTGGGATGGCGTAAGGAGGTGAGGCACTGATGGCTGGGCTTGAGATCTGGGTGCTGTTTGGCAAACTGAGTGAGGGTGCGTCCGGGGCCGACTTCTAGCAAAATCGCGTTGGCATCTTGCAGTAGCTGGGTCACTGCCGGGGCAAACTGCACCGCTTGCCGCAGATGCGCCGCCCAGTAATGAGGGTCAGTTGCCTGCGCTTCGCTAATCCAGGTGCCGCTGACGTTAGATAGATACGGCAGCGTGGGCGGATTGAGCGTTACCGACTGAACCTGCTGGGTGAAGGCTGGCAAAATCGCGTCCATCATGGCCGAATGGAAAGCGTGGGAGGTTCGCAGCAAACGGCAGCTAGGCGTTGAGGTATCGGCTTTACTTTGACGCGCTAAACCTTGCTGTAGCGCTTCGATGCGATCGCTTGGGCCAGAAGCTACACACGAAGGACCGTTTACGGTGGCTAAAGACAGGGCCGGATACGACTTGAGAAGATCTTGAACCTCGCTGGGTGGGAGTGCGATCGCCAACATGCTGCCCGCCGGTAGCGACTGCATGAGCTGCCCGCGCATCGCCACCAGCCTCAGCCCGTCTTCTAGCGAAAACACACCGGCCAGGCAAGCCGCTACATATTCGCCAATGCTGTGACCGACCATCGCCACGGGCTGAATGCCCCAAGCTATCCATAGCTGGGCCAGGGCGTACTCCACCATGAACAGCGCTGGCTGGGTGAGGGCTGTCTGGTCAAGTTTTGAGACAAGTCTTGAGGGATGAGAATTTTGGCTATCTGCGGCTGGCGTCGTCGAAAACTCAGCCGGATAGAGCACGCCGCGAATGTCTTCGCCTAAAAGCGGCTGCAAAATCGCCGCGCACTGGTCGATTACCTCGCGAAAAACCGGCTCTTGATGATAGAGATCTCGCCCCATATTTACGTACTGGCTGCCCTGCCCCGAAAACATAAAGCAGACTGACGCGCTTTCTTTACAGCGGGTCGCCGCGATCTCGGCGGCTGCCCACGAGTCTAAAATTGCGATCGCATCTGTCGCCGTTGAAGCCACCAGCGCCCGACGGTGATCTAGCCCTTTGCGGCCCCGGTTTAGGGTAAAGGCTACGTCTGCAAAATTCGCGGTCGTATTTAAGTTAGGGGTTGCCTTTAGATGAGCCGCTAGATTGGCTGCCAAAGTTGTAAGAGCAGTCGGCGTTTTGGCTGATAGCCCAATCACCTGAGCCGTGCGGCTGGGCGCTGAACTGGCCTCCAGGCTAGCCGGAATACCTGGGGCTTCTTCCATCACCACATGAGCGTTGGTGCCACCGATGCCAAAGGCACTTACGCCTGCCCGCCGAGGTTCGCCGTGAGAGTGCCAGTCTTTTAGTTCCGTGTTGACATAAAAAGGACTTTCGCTAAAGCTAATTGCCGGGTTGGGCGACTTGAAGTGCAGACTGGGGGGGAGCTGCTTGTGACGTAGCGCCATCGCTGTTTTGATCAGTCCGGCCATGCCTGCGGCGGTGTCGAGATGGCCGATATTGGTTTTGACTGAACCCAGCGCGCAAAACTGCGTGGGGAAGCTGGCGGCTGAGTCAGGATCTTCTGAAGTTTCGTCGTCCACACCCCCCTTCTGAAAAGACTGCGTCAGCGCGGCTAGCTCAATGGGGTCGCCCAAAACGGTGCCCGTGCCGTGGGCTTCGATGTAGCTAATCGTGGTGGGATCGACGCCTGCGATCGCCTGTGCCTCTGCAATTACTGCGGCCTGTCCGCTAACGCTAGGGGCGGTATAGCCCACCTTGTCACTGCCGTCGTTATTCACGGCTGAGCCTTTAATCACCGCCTGAATCGTATCGCCATCGTCAATGGCATCGCCTAGCCGCTTGAGCAAAACGGTGGCCACGCCGCTGCCGCCAACGGTGCCCTGAGCCTGGGCGTCAAAAGCGCGGCAGTGACCGTCCGGCGAAAGGATCATCCCCGGCTCATACAGGTAGCCCTGGTTCTGGGCCACGCGCAGAGACGCAGCTCCGGCCAGGGCCATATCGCATTCTCCGTTAAGCAAGCTCTGACAGGCCATGTGGACGGCCACTAGCGAGGTCGAACAGGCCGTTTGAACGCTGACGCTGGGGCCTTTGAGGTTGAGCTTGTAGGAGACTAAGGTGGGCAAAAAGTCTTTGTCGTTGCGGATGATTGCCTGGTATCCCACGGCCCCGCCAGCCTGTTGCATATGAGGGTACAGGCAAGAGAGCAAGTAGGTATTGACGCCAACGCCCGCATAAACTGCGATCGCACCCTCATACTGATCCGCCGTGTAGCCGCCCTGCTCTAGCACCGTCCAAGCCTGCTCCAAGAACAGTCGATGCTGAGGATCAATCATTTCGGCCTCGCGGGGGCTAAAGCCAAAAAATGCCGCATCAAATTCTTCAATCCCGTCTAGCACCACCCCGGCCTTTACATAGCCAGGCTCTTGCAGCACAAACGACGGCACGCCAGCGGCCTTCAGCGCATCGTCTGAAAAGGTCCGCACCGACTCGCGACCGTCGCGAAGATTTTGCCAAAACGCATCGACCGATTCAGCGTCAGGAAACCGACCAGCCATGCCAATAATGGCGATATCAGTATCACTGATTGCCTGCGGATCGGTGTCTATATCAGGTAGTGACTGATCAGGCGGTGATTGAATTGCGTCAGGCTGGCTGTTCATTTCAGGATCTCGCTTCAACAGGAATAGGGAGGACGACAGGGGAGATAGTTTGGAGTCAGATCAACTGCGACGGTGCTGCTGCCGGGCCTGTCGCCGCTGCGCCACGGTAGACTGCTGACGGCTGCGGGCGGCCTGACGCTGCTGCCCCTGCTGCGCCGCCGAAGCGGTGGACTGCTTTTGATCCAGATATTGAGCCAGGCTGGCAATCGTGGGGTACTGGAACATCTCCACAATGGTTAGGCTGCTGTCTAGCTGCGTTTGGAGCTGGGTGTGAACCTGCACCATCAGTAAGGAATGGCCGCCTAGATCGAAGAAGTTGTCTTGAGCGCCGATTTCGGTTTGCTGAAGCGCCTCCTGCCAAATGCTGGCGATCGCCCGTTCGTTTTGGGTTTTGGGCGTGACAAAGGCAACCTCTCGCTGCGAGATATCGCTCTCCGTGGGGGCTGGCAGCGCCTTGCGGTCTACCTTGCCATTGGCCGTTAGCGGTATTTCATCGAGGGTGACAAACACAGCAGGCACCATGTAGCTCGGGAGCTGCTCTCGCAGGGCGCGTCGCAGTATCCCAGCGCCTGTTGCGTCATCGGCATCGGCGTTCATCACCACGTAGGCGCAGAGTCTGCGATCGCCCGCCTGCGGTTCCCACACCACTACTACTGCTTCGCTAACGCCCTTCTGCTGCACCAGCAAAGCCTCAATTTCACCCAGCTCTACCCGAAAGCCGCGCACCTTTACTTGAGTGTCAATCCGTCCCAAAAACTCAATTACGCCATCGGGCCGGTAGCGGCCAATGTCACCGGTTTTATACAGCTTGGCGTCAGATCTGGTTTCAAATGGATCGGGGATAAACCGCTGGGCCGTTAGCTCCGGGCGATTGAGGTAGCCCAGCGCCACGCCTAGCCCGCCGATATGCAGCTCGCCAGGGCTGCCCACCGGCACCGGCTGAAGCTGCTCGTCTAAAATATGAAACTTTTGATTGTCCAGCGGCTGGCCGTAGGGAATGCTCGTCCACGCTGAATCAACCGAATCAATTGGATAGCAAATAGACCAAATAGAGCCTTCTGTAGCTCCGCCCAAGCTGTTCACCGAAATGGCTGGATTATCGGCTAGCTGCTTAATCTGTTCGGGCAGCGTAACTGAAATCGCATCTCCGCTCATCATCACCACCCGCAGGCTCGCTGGTATCCGCTGATGATTGAGCATGACGTGGTTGGCAAACAGCTCCATCACCGCCGGAGCCGTATCCCACAGCGTGACCTGATGCTGCGCCATCAGTGCCAGCCACCGCGCCGGATCGAGCGCTGCCTCAGGCTCTGGAATGACAATGGCACCGCCCACCGCCAGTAGCCCAAAAATGTCGTACACCGACAGATCAAAGCTGAGCGAAGACAGACCCAGCACTCGGTCGGTTGGCCCCACCTGATAGCGGCGATTGATATCTGCCAGGGTATTGACCGCACCTCGGTGATCGATCATGACGCCTTTAGGTTTACCGGTAGAGCCGGAGGTATAGATGACGTAGGCTAGGTCGGTTGACTGCCGCGTACAGAACAAATCTTCAGTCGGGTATTGAGCCAAGCTGATCGCATCTTCACCATCTAAGCAGACCATTCTAGCCTGTGCGCCGAGCTGAGATAGCCGCTCCTGCAAATGAGACTGGGTGAGCAATACCGTCACTTGGGCATCGCTGAGCATGTGAGATAGCCGCTCTGCCGGATAGGTCGGATCCATTGGCACATACACGCCGCCCGCTTTGAGTACGCCCAGTAACGCCACCACCATTTCTAGCGATCGCTCCATACAAATGCCCGCAAACATCCCAGGCTCAAAGCCATCGGCAGCCAAAGCGTGAGCGAGCTGATTAGCACGGGCATTTAGCTCGCCGTATGTAAGCGTCTGTGCTTGAAAGATGGTTGCGATCGCGGTAGGGGTCTGCGCCGCCTGCGCTTCAAATAGCTGATGAATGCAGGTGTCAGTCGGGTAGGGCGCGGCGGTTTGGTTCCAGTCCACGACAATTTTTTGACGCTCCGCCGCATTCAGCAGTGGCAGCGTCAATAGCGGCTGCTGAGGATTGCTGACGATGCCAGCGAGCAGCGTTTGAAACTGGTCGATCATCCGCTCGGCAGTCGCCGCATCAAACAAATCTCGGTTGTACTCCCAGAGGCCGGTAAGCGTGTTGCCGGTTTCGGCCATGGTGACGGTAAGGTCGAACTTGGCTGTGGGATTGTCCAAAGTCAGAGGAGTCAGGGTCAAATCGGCAAAGGCCATCTGATCCATCGGTGCATTTTGCAGCACAAACATCACCTGGAACAGCGGAGTATAGCTGAGCGTTCGCTCGGTTTTGAGGGCATCGACTAGTTGCTCAAACGGCACGTCTTGATGCTCGTAGGCCGAGAGCGCGGTTTGCTGAACCCGCGCTAAAAAGGTGGTAAAAGATGGATTGCCTGAGCAGTCGTTGCGCAGCAGCAGCGTGTTAACAAAAAAGCCAATCAGCGGCTCTAGCGCCTTGCGCGTTCGGCTGGCAATCGGGGAGCCAATGACCACGTCTTCCTGGTGGCTTAGCCGGAATAGCAGCACGGCCAAGGCTCCTTCTAGCACCATAAACAAAGTGGTGTTGGTCGCTTGGGCAAGCGCTTTGATGCCGGTGGCAAGCTCGGCGGATAGATCGAAGGGGCAGGACTGGCCTTGAAAGCGGTGAACCGGCGGACGGGGGCGATCGCACGGCAGTTCTAATAATGGCGGTGCGCCAGCGAGCTGCTGCTGCCAGTAGGCAAGCTGGGTGTCGAGCACTTCGCCTTGTAGCCATTCGCGCTGCCAGGAGGCAAAGTCGGCGTATTGAACTGTCAGCGGTGCTAAGGGTGAGGGAATGTTGTGCGATCGCGCTTGATAAAGAGCAAACACTTCTTTAACCAGCACTCCCAAAGACCAGCCGTCAGAAATGATGTGGTGCATAGTGATGGCAACCACAGCGATCTCGTCTTCTAGGCGAATAGCCGTCAGGCGCAGCAGCGGCCCGTTTGCCAAGTCAAAGGAAGCCTGAGTGCGTTCAGCAATATAGGCTTTGCACTGCTGCCACTGCTCCTGACCACTTTTTTCCCGAAGGTCAACGATTTCTAGCGGGACAGTCAGCGCCGGAGCAACTACCTGCGCAGGCGTACCCTCTTTCACCTGAAAAGTCGTACGCAGCGCCTCGTGGCGTGTCACTACGGTTTGAATAGCCTGCTCTAGCAGATCGAACCGGAGGGCACCTTCTAGCCGCACCGCACTGGCGATGTTGTAGGCCGCACTCGCCCCTTCAAACTGGGCTAAAAACCACAGCCGCTGCTGGGCAAATGACAGCGGTAAAGGTTGGGTGCGATCGGCGGGTGCGATCGCTGGCATTTTGCTCCCTATCTGACTCGCCGTCTGGGCCGTTTTTTGGCTCCCTATCTGCCCCCCTGTCTGGCTCGTCGCTTTGTCCGCTGCCTGTTCTCGCAGGCGCTTGAGTAAGAGCGCGCGCTTTTCGGGCGAGAGCTGCTCTAAGCGTTTTTCAAACGGTTGCGTCGTGGGGTTCATAGCCGGAGTCTGGGTAGAGAGATTCTTGAGGAACTAGATAGAAGGCGTTAAAGCGACCGGGTTTAGGTGAGCAAGGCGGCAATCTCCTCCTCTGATAGCCCGTCTAGCTCGGTCAGCAGCCGGTTCATTTCCTGATCATCGACCTGCGATAGCTGCTGCTGCTCAATTTGCTCGGCCAGTACGGTAATAGTGGGGCGCTCGAAGACGCTGCGCAGCGCAATGTCGATATGGAAATAGTCCTGAACCCTGACGATGACCTGGGTGGCCAGCAGGGAATGGCCGCCAATTTCAAAAAAGTTGTCTTCGACGCCGACTTTTTCCAGGTTCAGCACGTCTGCCACGATGCTCACTAGCGCGGTTTCGGTGTCTGTGCGAGGGGCCACGTATGCCTGCTCTTGGCGAATATCGGCCCAGTTGGGAGCGGGCAGGGTGCGACGGTCGATTTTGCCATTGGCGGTGAGTGGAAAAGTCTCTAGGTAGATGAAAGCTGACGGCACCATGTAGGCAGGCAGGCGGCGCTGAAGCTGCGATCGCAGGTCTGCGCTTTTGACCGTTTCCTGATCCTGGGGCACAACATAGGCCACCAGCTGCGGATTTCCAGGGCGATCCTCACGAACCATAACCAGGCTCTGCTGTACATCCGGTTGCTGAGCTAGCGCCGTTTCAATTTCACCTAGCTCAATGCGGAAACCGCGAATTTTTACCTGATGGTCGAAGCGGCCCAAATACTCCAAATTGCCATCACTCAAGTAGCGGACGCGATCGCCCGTTTTGTATAGCCGAGCGAGCCTATCGTCGTCAAACGGCGAGGCCACAAATGCCTGAGCGGTTCGCGCTGGCTGATTCAGATAGCCACGCGCCATGCCAGGGCCACCAATATACAGCTCGCCAGGAACGCCGACAGGCACCAGCTGCTGCTGGGCGTCGAGCACATAAATATCCACGTTGGGCAGCGGTTTGCCAATCGCAATTTCCTGACCGAGCCGTTCCGTCTCCGGCTGGTTAGGAATTTCGTACAGGGTCGCCACTACCGTCGTCTCAGTTGGCCCGTAGGTATTCAGTAACCTGGGTGCCTGGGGCTGCGCGGCCATCAGTCGCTGCCACTGCTGCACGCTTTCGACCGCGACCTTTTCTCCGCCGATAATGACGAGACGGAGACCTTCGATAAATGCGGGCTGCTGTGGCTGTGATTGTGGCGATGAACATTGAGCGCTGGCTTCGGCTATGAGCTGCTGCCAGTAAGCCGTCGGCAAGTCAAGCACTGTTAGCGATCGCGTTTGACACTCATTGCGCAGAGCCGCTAAGCCACCCGCCGCCGCTTCCGTACGCAGCACCAAGGTGCCACCGCTAAGCAAGCAGGGATAAATCTCTTCAGCCGCAGTATCAAAGTTGATTGAAGCAAACTGAAGCACTTTGTCTTCAGCGCTAAAGCCATAGGCTTGAATTGCGCCCTGAGTAAAGTTCACCAGGGCGCGATGTTCAATTAGGACGCCTTTGGGCTGGCCCGTAGAACCCGACGTGTAGATGACGTAGGCCAGATGGCTAGGCGTGACGGGGCGAATGGGATTAGCGCTGGGCTGCTGGGCAATCGCCTGCCAGTCGGTATCGAGGCAAACCTGTTGAATGGTGGCTGGCACGGACAGGGTTTCCACCGATGCCGCAGTGGTGACCATAACCGTCACTTTGGCATCGTCCATCATGTAGCTCAAGCGATCTGGGGGATAGCTTGGATCGAGCGGCACGTAGGCTCCACCTGCTTTTAAGATGCCAAGCACGCTGATGAGCATTTGGGGCGATCTGGCCGCGCAAAGTCCCACCAATACATCTGGCCCCACGCCCAAATTGATTAAGTGATGGGCGAGCTGGTTTGCCTGCTGGTTTAGCTCGGCGTAGGTCAACGCGCCCGATGGGTGCTCAACTGCAATTGCCTCTGGCGTTTCTTTGACCTGTTGCTCAAAAAGGGTGTGAATGCAGTCCAGGTTGATACGCGTAGAGGAGCGATCTTGCTTTGAGGGCAGTAGGTGCGATCGCTCTACTGCTGTCAGCATAGAAAGCCGTGAAATCGGCTGCTGGGGCGCGCTAACCATGCTCTCTAAAAGCTGTTGGAAGTGCGTCGTCATCTGTTGAATCGTCGATTCGTTAAACAGATCGCGGTTATATTCCCACTTGCCCACTAGCTGACCATCCACCGTATCCATCGACAGCGTGATGTCAAATGGCGACACGCCCCGCTCAAGCTCAATTTGACTGATACTCAAGCCCGATGGCGTGGTCATCGCATCTGCCGCTGCGCCCGGTGTATTTTGCAAAATAAACATCACTTGAAACAGCCGCGAGTGGCTCATATCGCGAGCTGGATTAAGCGCATCGACCTGCTCAAAGGGCACATTTTGATATTGATAAGCCTCTAGCGCTGTTGTTTTAACCCGCTTTAGCAGCTCCATAACCGTCGGATCGCCTGAGAGATCTGAGCGCAGCACTAAGGTGTTCAAAAACACGCCTATCAGCTTCTCTAGCTGGGGATGGGGGCGATTTGCAATCGTAGACCCTACAGAAATATCTAGCTGGCCGCTATAGCGAGAAAGCAGCAGATTAAAGCCCGTCAGCAAGACCATAAACAAAGTGGCCCCGGACTGCTGCCCTAGCTGGTTTATCTTTTTGGTCAGCTCGCGGGAGAGCGGCTGATACAAACGCGCACCGTTAACCGTTTGCGTCGCTGGGCGAGGCCGATCGGTCGGCAACTCTAACAGCGCCGGGGCACCTTCGAGCTGTTTTTGCCAGTAGTCTAGCTGCTGCTGTAACACCTCACCTTGAAGCCACGCCCGGTGCCAAACGGTAAAGTCGGCGTACTGAACAGGAAGCGGCTGCAAACTAGCGGCCCGGCCCGCACAAAAGTCTTCATATAGCCTGACCAGCTCTTGCAGCAACAGATTGATAGACCAGCCGTCTGAAGAAATATGGTGTGTGCAAAATAGCAGTACATGCGCTTGCTCTGACAGGGTAACGAGATGGCAGCGCAGCAGCGGATCGCAGGTTAAATCGAACGGCTGCTGCACCGTTTCTTCTGTGAGCTGTTCAACCGCAAGAGTTTGAGCGGTTGAGTCTAAGTGGGATAGATCGGTTGTAGACAGTTTCCACTGGCCGCTCGGCTCGATTCGCTGTACGGGCGCGCCGTCTTGATAGTCGAAGGTGGTGCGCAGGGCTTCATGACGTTCGACAATAGTTGCTAATGCCCGTTCTAAAGCAG
>Ga0209194_1000335_pt1 | contig 39742 bp, 29 predicted proteins | sample COGITO_mtgs_1004_FD_184787 | JGI IMG/M metagenome (GOLD analysis project Ga0209194, IMG submission 184787) | Pelagic marine microbial communities from North Sea - COGITO_mtgs_100413 (SPAdes) (version 2) | ecosystem: Environmental > Aquatic > Marine > Epipelagic ... | reverse complement strand
ATTCAGGGCGTGGCTCGCTTCGTAGTTCATCTGCTGGGGACAAAAACAGTGAACTAAAACCCATCAATTTACCATGAAATCTATTATGCAAGAGGTCTAGTATAGAGTCCAGCATAACTCCCATTAAGCGAACAAGTTAATGGTCTTATTAGGAAGTCGAACAGCTTTAGTATCTAGCGTTTCTCCGAAATGATCGATATTGAACTTAGTAAGATTTGTTACTGCGTAAACAGAGGCGATGATGCATTCAATCAACAAACTTTAGAGCATCCCAAGTAGAGACTGCTTACATTAAATTTATTCAAGATTTTATGTTGATATCAGGACTCGAATTTGTAGGGATGTCAGGACTAATTTTGCCCGTTTTCTTTGCCGTTTTTCCAGATGAGTGCACGGTTAATGAGGGCTCTATATCTATATAAGTTATCGTTTTTCCAGTCGATAGAGCATCTTATCAATCAGACTGCTTGAGTAGCTCATGCTCCTTGGGTTTTGCATCACCTATCATGATGATGTAATCGCTGAAAGATTCCAAATGGTCTCTATCCCTATGATTTAATGTAGATGTAATGTCTAATGCCTGTTTCAGGCTCTTAAACTCGGTGCCTGCAAGGGTTTGTATTTAACAATGCCCTATGCTTCAATAAGAAGGTGTTAGAAACTAAGTTTAGGAGAAAACTATGGGCGCGGTAATTTATGTTGTGTGGTTGGCTGTACTTTTTGCACTGGCAATGGGCTTGTTCTTTGGGTTGCGCTCAGCCAAGATAATCTAGAAATAGGCTGAGTTTGGAAAAACGATCTGGAAACTGCGATCGCTCAAAATTTCACACGGGGCGGAAGGATACGCAGCCGGAACACGGAGCCAGAACACGGAGCCGGAATACAGGGCAGGAATATCGCCAGCAAGTAGGCTATTCCTGCCCTTGTCTTTTATTTGAGTCGAAACGAGCTCAGAGTTTTTAGCAAACAGCCTTAGAGATACTTGCTTAGCAGCAGGTTCAGCTTCTCTTTAGTCGCGGCAGGCGCTTTGTCCAAAGGCGTAATAATCGCAAACTTTAGCGCTGAATGCGCCTCCGATTCGGGCGGATTTTCATGCAGCCGCCGCACGACTTCTTTGATCACGCGCTGCGCGTTTACCGCATTCTTTTGCAGATTCCCGATCACCATCTCTACTGTCACACTGTCATGATCTGGGTGCCAGCAGTCATAGTCTGTCACCATTGCCAGCGTTGCGTAAGCAATTTCTGCCTCACGCGCTAGCTTTGCCTCGGGCAGATTCGTCATGCCAATTACGGTGGCATCCCAGCTTCGATACAGCTTTGATTCTGCTTTTGTCGAAAAGGCGGGCCCTTCCATGCACACGTAGGTGCCGCCCCGATGCAACGTCACGCCTGCTAAATCTTGGCTGTCAACCGCATCGGCAAGCACCTTTGCCAAGTTGCTGCACACCGGATCGCCAAATGAAATATGACCCACAATTCCTTCGCCAAAAAACGTAGAGACTCTGTTTTTGGTGCGATCAATAAACTGATCGGGCACGACCATATCGACTGGCTTGGCCTCCGCCTTTAGCGAGCCGACCGCAGAAGCCGAGATCAGATACTCCACGCCCAGGCTTTTCATCGCATAGATATTGGCCCGAAAAGGCAGTTCGGAAGGGGTAAGGGTATGGCCGCGACCGTGACGGGCTAAAAAGGCGACCGGCACACCGTCAATTTTGCCAACAATCAGAGCATCTGACGGATTGCCAAAGGGCGTTTCTATCTTTACTTCCTGCACGTCGCTTAGGGCCTCCATTTGGTACAGGCCGCTGCCCCCGATGATGCCAATTTTGATCGGGCCGATTTTGGCTAGAAGTTCTGCTGCATTGCTTGCGGAGGCGACCATCAATATTTTCCTGCTGGGCTGTCAAAAGGAATTCTACCGCTCGTGCTGGCTTTTGGTCGATTCACAGCTCGTCTAGTCGGTCTATAGCGCTGGCCATTTGGCTTGAATGCAGAAAGCACAGGTAACACTGTTACGACACCGTTACGTACTAGCAGGCCCAGTGACTCGCGGCATGTCTATATGTTTGCACGCCGTATTCGCACGTCATATTTGCCCGTCATATTTGCCCGTCGCTAAAAACTGCGTTAGAAACCTTTCTTCAGAGAGAGAGAAAGCTATCTGGCGTTCTGATACCTTTTGTCCACACTAGAGATTGTTTTAACCAGAAAAACAAGCCGTTATCGGCTTGCTTTGCAATCGGCGGTGTTCTTAATTGCAGGGGTGCCAATGAAGCTGCAAGGAAAAATTCTGTCGGGATATGTTTTTAGCCTAACGCTTGTGGTTTTGGTGGGGCTTTGGGGAGCCTTTAATCTGCGCCGACTGGGTCAGGCGAGTGAAGAAATTTTACAGGAAAACTATCTGAGCATTCGCGCCGCCGATGGCATGATTGATTCGCTAGAGCGGCAGGATAGCGCTACGCTGATTGGCCTACTTGAGGACAGTGAGGCTGGGCTAACGCTGTTTCGCGAAAATGAGATTTCGTTTTTGCAGTGGCTAGGAAGGGCAAAAGACAATGTCACCCTAGCAAATGAGGCTGAAACGCTAGCGGCGATAGAGCGCGATTATCGCAGCTATTTACTCAGCGTGGACCAGCTGCGATCGCCCAGTTCCCAAGAGGCTAATCCTCAAGACGCCAATACCCCAGACGCCAACATTCAAAACGCCAACATTCAAAACGCCAACACTCAAAACGCCAACACTCAAAACGCCAACGCTGGCGCTGATTTTGCCACCTACGAGCAGTTAGTTCGCCCGCAGTTTCAGGCGGTCAGATCAGGCGCTGCTGACTTGCGAGAGCTAAACCAAGTGGCCATGTCTGAAGCCTCAGAGCGAGCCAGCGCAACCTCTCATCAGGCCATTTTGTCAGTGGCTATTGCAGGGCTTAGCGCCGCGACTGCAGGCTTTATCGTCAGCTGGCTGCTCTCTCGCAATTTAGTTCGCCCTGTAGAGGCGATTAGAGGTGCCGCTGAGCAAATTGCAGATGGCAACTACGATGTGCAGCTGCCCGTGACTTCAAAAGACGAGCTTGGCCAACTCTCTGAAGAAATTAACAGCATGAGTCGGCGGCTACAGGCATTTAAGGCGCTCAACTTAGATCAGCTAATGGCTGAAAAGCAGCGGAGCGAGGCCATTATTTATAGCCTGAGCGATGGCATTGTGGTGGTGAATGACCAGCTTCAGATTGTGGCAATTAATCCGGCAGCGGCCAGTTTGTTTGAAACCAAGGTGGGCGCAGCTTTAAACCAACACTTTTTAGAAGTGACAGACAATCGCACGCTGTATGAAAATCTCCAGAATGCAATTCTTTCTAAAAAAGAAAAGGACGCTACCGATAGCCTTAAGGACCGTCATGCATCAGAAAGCCTCAATGAATCAGAAAGTCCTACTGCCAGCAATGAAATCTCTATAGAACGAGGAGAGACAGAGCACTATCAATACTTAACAACGCCTGTTACCACGCCCGACAATCGTCAGCTTGGCGTGGTGCTACTGCTGCAAAACGTCACAAAGTTTAAGCAGATCGATCAGCTCAAAAGTGAATTTGTGATGACCGCCTCGCACGAGTTGAGAACGCCGCTCACGGGCATGGCGATGAGCATTGACCTGCTATTAGAAACGGCTCAGCCCAAGCTTTCTGAGATAGAAGCCGAACTGCTGCAAACCGCGCAAGAAGACGTTCAGCGACTCAGAGACTTAGTCAATGACTTACTAGACTTATCTAAAATTGAATCGGGAAAAATTGAGCTAGCCCAAATCGAAACCGATCCCAAAGCGCTGGTTGAAAAAGCAATTGATCTGTTGAAAATTCAAGCCGAAGAAAAGAGCGTTCGGATCTCTAGTCGGCTATCTGATTCGCTAAAGCCGGTTAGGGCAGATCCTAATAAAGTGACTTGGGTGCTGACTAATCTGATTGCAAATGGGCTGCGCTACGCTAACGAAAAAATTGAGGTGACAGCCCGCGCGCACGGCGACTGGATCTCTATTGCTGTAATTGATGATGGCCCCGGTATTGAGCTGGCTTATCAAAGTAAAATATTTGATAAGTTCGTGCAGGTCAAAACAGAGAAAGATGTGGGTGGCACAGGGCTAGGGCTGGCTATTTGTAAAGAAATCATCAAAGCTCATGGCGGCACGATCTGGGTTGATTCTATGCCCGGCGCGGGCAGTACCTTTACCTTCACGCTGCCTGTGATGACCCAATCTTTAGTTGCCGTATAGGAGGAGAAGCGCTAAATTTCTGCAAAACCTTTAGAGCAAAAGATAGAACAAAAGAAGAACACCATAAAGAAGAACGCCACACAGAAGAACACCACACAGAAGAACACTATGGATAACAGACAAATACTCGTTGCCGATGACGAAAAAAGTATCCGCCTGACGGTTAGCCAGGCCCTCGTCTCGCAAGGATACGAAGTCGCGACCGCGACCGATGGCAAGACGGCACTTGAAAAAATGGAATCAATGCCGGTTGATCTGCTGCTGCTGGATATTAGTATGCCTGGGATGGATGGGATTGAGGTGCTGCAAAAAGCGATCGCGCAGCGGCCATCGCTCAAGGTGGTGATGATTTCAGCCCACGGCTCGGTAGACGATGCGGTATCCGCCATGAAGCTAGGCGCAGTGGACTATCTGCAAAAGCCTTTTACCCCTAGCGAACTCAGAGAACTGGTAGAGCGCGTGCTCAACTGTGAGCCGATGACAACCGATGAGTATGCGGAGCAAGTTGCGGCGGCGCGTAAGGCGGCGGCAGATGGGAAGTACGAGGATGCGATCGCGCTGACCAAAAAGTGCGTTGGCCTTCACCCTGAAAAGGCGGACGGTTTTAACCTATTAGGTGAACTGGCTGAAGCCACAGGCGATCAGTCCGAAGCGCTCAAAAACTATCGAGCCGCGCTCGATCTTGATCCTACCTGCACGAGTGCTAGCCAAAACTTAGACAGGGCGGCTAGAGATCCTAAGTCTCGCCCGAGCTTTTCATAGCTTGCTTTTTCTAGCGCTAGGTCAGTCTTCAGGCAGTCTCAGGTCTTTTTCTTAGCGCTTAACTACCCAAATTTAGGTGCCTCGATTAGAGAAACCCGTCCTCAAGAAACATTCGTGATTAAAGAAATCTTTCTCAAGCACGCTTTTCTCTTTTGAAGCATATCTCTTTTGACGCACATCCTAAGCATCATTCTTTTACATATATTCTTCATCTAGACTGCTCATGGTTTCTAATCTCATCGGTAAACCGGCCAGTGCCTCTAAATATATTGTGGTAATCGGCTGCGGGCGGCTGGGCTCTCTGCTGGCTGGTCGCCTTAGCGCTCAGGGCAACAGCGTCGTAGTGATTGATCAAAAAGAATCGGCGTTTGAAAATCTCTCTAGCGAATTTAGCGGCTTTCAAATTGTGGGCGACGCGGTAGAAATGGCCACCTTGCGACAGGCCAAGCTCGATAAAGCAGACTGTCTGCTGGTGGTTACCCGCGAAGACAATGTCAATTTGATGGTGGCGCAAGTAGGCAGAATTTTTTTTGAAACGCCAACAGTGCTCGCTCGCGTTTTTGACCCGGCGCGTGAGGCTATCTATAAAGATCTAGACATCGAAACCATTAGCCCTACTCAGCTATCTGCCGACTTGTTTTTACAAAAGCTAAACACTCAACCGCCCGTAGACCCAGCCGCTGCCCAGTCCAATACAGGAGCGATCGCATGAGAATCATCTTAATCGGCTCAGACAAGCTGACGTATTTTTTGGGTCGGCGGTTTGCCAGCAAAGGAGACTATTTGACCATCATTACGCCTGAAAAAGAGACGGCAGTTTCGCTCTCTCGGCGACTGAAGGCCACCCTCATTGAAGGAAACGGCAGCGACCCGGCGGTGCTACAAGAAGCCGGGGCCTATCAGGCAGACGTACTGCTAGCACTGACGCCTCGCGATCAGGATAATTTGATTGCCTGCCAGATTGCTCAAGATCGCTACGGCGTACCGCAGACAGTCGCAATTGTGAATGACCCCGATAACCGAGCAATTTTTGAAGAGCTAGGGGTGAGCGTGGCCTTTTCGGCGACTGAGATTTTGGGCTCTATGATTGAGCAGCAGACGACGAGCGAAGACATTCGCAACCTAGTGCCCGTAGCAGGCAGCGGTGTCACCATTACAGAAGTGGTGCTAGGCGAGAGTAGCCCAGCCGTTGGGCAGGCCATTAAAAACCTGCCGCTGCACGGGGCGGTAGTGGCCTGCGTGGTTCGACGCGGTCGGGTGCTCATTGCCAAGCGAAACAGCTATCTGCACGCGGGCGATCGTCTACTGCTGATTAGCGAAGACGATAAGTACGGCACCGTCCAGCAGGTCTTAACTGGGGAGGGCGTTTAGCCAATGCGCTACCAAGGTTTTTTACGACAGCGCTACCGGGCTGTGCTGGGCTATGCGGGGCTGATTTTCATGATTGCGGGGCTGGCTATTCTTTCACCGCTGCTGGCACTGCTGGCCTATCCAGAAGAAGCCAATTTAGCCTGGGGCTTTTTACTACCAGGGCTGGGGCTTAGCGCTGTTGGCGCTCTGCTATGGAAAGGGCTCGCACCCAAAGAGGGCGTCACGCTCTCACTGCAAGAAGGCTCCATTATTGTGGTGATGGCCTGGCTAGCGGCTGTTTTAGTCGGTACGGTGCCGTTTTTGACCGTGGGCGGCTTGAACTTTACGCAGGCGGTGTTTGAATCAACAAGCGGCTGGACGACAACCGGGCTATCGGTGGTAGATGTGACCCAAACCTCTCGGCTGATTTTGCTGTATCGCAGCATTATTGAGCTGTTTGGTGGGGCGGGGCTGGCGATTATTACGCTGAGTGCGATCGCAGGGCCTATTGGTGCGAGCCTCAGCAGCGCGGAAGGTCGCAGCGAGCAAATTGCGCCGAACGTTCGCCGCTCGGCCAAGCTGGTGCTGATTATCTACAGCGGTTTGTGCGCAGCGGGCACCCTCGCCCTGTGGATCTCTGGCGTTGGCTGGTTCGATGCGATCAACCATTCCTTTGCCGCACTTTCAACCGGTGGATTTTCGACGCAAACGGATTCTATTGGCTACTGGGACAGCCCGTATGTAGAAGCGGTCACCATCGTCTTGATGCTGTTAGGCGGCATGAACTTTGTCACGATTTATCTGTTGTTTACCGGTCAGCTTACCTCTGTTATTCGTAACGGACAGGTGCGATTGCAGGCGGTATTGATTCCGGTTACGGCTATCATTATCTTCTTTAGCACGGTGACAATTGGCTTATATACAACAGTGGGCAAAGTCATTCGGGTGGCGATTTTTGAATCTATTACGGCGCTGACCACTACCGGATTTTCTACGGTGGGCTATGGCGACTGGCCAAGCATCGCGTGGCTGATGATGATTTTGCTGATGCTAATTGGCGGCGGGGCGGGCTCTACTGCGGGTGGCATTAAGCAGCTGCGGGTTTATATTTTGTACCGAACCCTGTTTTCAGAGCTAAAAAGAATGCTGCTGCCAGAAGGGGCTATTCAAGAAACCGAAATTTGGCAGGGCGATCAGCGGCGCTTTTTACCTGCGGCAGATGTTCGGCCGGTGGCACTGTTTGTCTTTTTATATCTGGGGGTGTTTTTTATCGGCAGCGCTGTTATGGCGGGCTATGGCTACCCGTTACAAGAGTGTTTGTTTGAATATGCCAGTACGCTAAGTACTGTTGGACTTTCGATTGGCATTACGAGTGCGGATGCGCCGGTAGGCGTTTTGTGGACACAGATTGTTGGCATGTTTTTGGGTAGGCTAGAGTTCTTTACGGTGTTTGTGGGGGTTGCCTGCTTTTTTCGAGATATGCGATCGCTCAGCCGAAAGCAATCTGTTAAAAAGGCACCTAAAGCCACTCAAAAAACTACTCAGAAAGTCAGTTAGTGACTACCCAGGTCTGATCGTCGCTAGTCCAGTTGGCGTGTCGGTCACTCGTTGTCTTTGAGTTTGGTCTTTGAGCTTGGTCTTTGAGTTTGGTCTTTGAGTTTGGCTTTGCGAGTGAGTTCGTCCCTGCAAGTATTGTTTTTGCAAAGCGGGGACGAACACGTTACTGCCGCGCTTCTTCGATCGCGCTTACTAGCTCATCGGGGTCAATGGGCTTGGTGAGGTGACGCTGAAACCCAGCGGCGATCGCCTGCCGCAGATCTAGCTCGTCAGCATAGGCCGTCAGCGCCAAAGCTACCGTCTTACCGCCTTGCTCAGCGGGTAGGGCTCGAACCTGTTTGATAAGCATATAGCCGTCCATTTCTGGCATGCCAATATCGCTAATAAGAATATCAGGTGGCACTTGATGAATAGCGGCTAGCGCGGCTGAGCCTGAGTCAGCCGTCGTGACGACAGCCCCCGCCTGTTGGAGTGCAAAGGCCGTGATTTCTAGCGAATCGGGCTCATCATCAACGACTAGCACTTTCAAATCGAGCAGGCGAGGGCTGTCGTCAAAGGGGCTTTCTTCCGAGGTCACTGGCATTTGCTGCGATGCGGCTAGGGGAATCTCTATGGTAAATGTCGCGCCTTGATCTTCTCCTGAACTGTCGGCGCGAATGGTGCCGCCGTGTAGCTCGGTGAGCTGCCTAGCGATTGCCATTCCTAAGCCTAGCCCGCCAAACTGCCGCGTTGTGGAATAGTCTTCCTGCCGAAAATATTCAAAAACGTAGGGTAAAAAGTCTGCCGCAATGCCTTTGCCAGTATCGCTTACCTGCAGCTGCGCGCTCAGGCCGTCTACCCGCTCAATCGCCTCTAGGGTCACCCTAACCTGTCCGCCTGGGAGCGTAAACTTCACTGCGTTTGAGAGCAGGTTCCAAATAATTTGCTGTAACCGTCCGGCGTCCCCAATCACTATGCAGGGATGGGTCGGAGATAGATCGAGTTCAAGCGTCAGAGACTTTTGCTCGGCAGCTAGCCGCACGGTTTCTAAAGCAGAAAGGACAGCTGACTTTAGATCGATCGGCTGCTTGCTGACGCGCATTTTGCCGCGCAGGACGCTAGAAATGTCGAGCAAATCGCCAATGAGCTGTACCTGCAACCTAGCGTTGCGTTCGATAGTTTCAAGCGCAAACGCCGTTTTCTCTTTGCTGAGCGCGCCTCGCCGCAGCATCTGCGTCCAGCCCAAAATAGGGTTGAGGGGTGTTCGCAGCTCGTGAGAAATCACGGCCAAAAATTCGTCTTTTATTCGGCTGGCTCGTTCGGCAGCTTCGCGGGCAGTGTGCTCTCGAACTAGCGCTTGTTCACGCTCTGTTTCCGTTTTTTTGCGATCGCTAATATCCAATATGAAGGCCACCGCCTCCTCGCGCCGCTCGCCAATGAGGTTAAAGCCAAGGAGTATTGGCACCCGGCTGCCATCTGTACGAATGTACTCTTTTTCGTAGGGGGTGCAGGCCCCGGTAGCTCTGGCTTCGCTGATGGCTATTTCATCTAGATATGAGTAGTCTGGTGGGGTAATGTCTGTCCAGCGTAAACGCCCAGCCTGTAGGTCGTCTCGGCTGTAGCCAACGGTGCGTAAGAATTCATCATTAGCATCATGAATAGCGCCGTAAACGTCACCAAAAAAAATGCCGACAACATCCGCATCAAAGAAGCTTTTGAGCTTGCCTTCACTCGCTAGCAGCGCCTGTTCGGTTTTGTGCGCATTGGTATTGGTAATGGCGGTGGCTAGGTGGGCTGCGATCGCATCAAAAAAAGCACTGTACTCAGCATCTAGTGCGATCGCTGGATTGATGCCCAGTACCAGCAGCGCCATGACTTCACCTCGTCCAGATGCACTTTGGCTAGGCGCACAGACAGGCAGCACCCTAGCCTGTCTCACGGGTAAAGAAAAAACGCCTTCAGGCAGCGTTGCGCTCACCGCGCCCGTCACGACCAAACGGCCTGCCACATCATCTACTGTAAGGCTGCTTTTGGTTTGCAGCACCTGGGCAAATAGCCACGGATCGCTTTGGGGATCGCTCTGGGGATCGCTTTGGGGATCGCTCTGGCCTAGCGTAATGATTCGGGGGAGGTACGACGCACTGGTGGTTTCGCAAAGGACCGCCTGAGCGTGGGTAGCCTCTAGACAGTACAGTGCTGAAAACGGAATGTCTGCCGGGTTCTGGGCGAGCGACTGCGCAGTTAAATGGTAAATTTCATCGGTTGTATTGGTTTTGCAGCGGTGGGCCGATAGTGCAGTCAACACAGCCAAGCGTCGCTCGCTTAAAATTTGTGACGTGGTTTCATTGAGTACAGTAAAAACGCCCCTAACTGTGCCTGCTGCGTCGCGCAGGGGACTGTAGGAATAGGTGTAGTAAGATTCTTCTAGATAGCCCTGCCGCAAGACTGGCAGCCGTATATTTTCTTCGCGGTTTGCCTGCTGCGTTTCGAGTACGCTCTCAAGCTGTGCGCCAATGACGTGCCAGCTTTCTGGAAAAACGATCTGAGCAGGTCGCCCAAGTGACTGCGGATGCCGATGGCGACCCAAAATGGGGCGAAAGGCATCGTTGTAGAGCAGGCGAAAATCTTCGCCCCACCAAATCGCCGTTGGGAAGTAAGCATTTAGACAGATGTTGACGGCTGTTTTTAAGCTGATTGACCAGTTTTCAGCCGCCCCGAAAGGGCTTTTGTGCCAGGGATGCGATCGCATTAGCGTACCCATTTCGCCGCCCCCCGCGAAAATGTCATCAGGCTTCTGGGCCATAGCGTTGCTTTGGTCGTTTTTGCTCATCTATTACTATCAGCATACGGGTCTTGCCCCCAAACCATCTCTGTCTGCTGATGGACATCTCTATCTATTGAGAGACTAAACTACTGAGAGATTTAACTGTTAGATTGGGCTGTTGAGAAGCTCAACTATATTCAGCCCGTCTGCCGAGCGCAAGTAGCCTGCTTACTTTTTAGTCTTTACTTTATTTTTGAGTAGTGGAACTTCTACTAAAAAAGTAGCCCCCTTGCCCTGCCCCGGACTGCTCGCGCTTACCGTGCCTTTGTGCATAATCACCAAATGATGCACAATCGCTAGCCCCAAGCCCAAACCCCCAAACTGACGAATCGTGGAGTAGTCCTCTTGCCTAAAGTGCTCAAAGATACTGGGCAAAAAATCGGGACTGATGCCCCTGCCACTGTCCTTGACCTGAATCTGCGCGTAGTCTTCCTTTTCATCTATCGTTACGGCAATCTCGCCGCCTTCTGGCGTAAACTTTACCGCGTTAGAGAGCAAATTTTTAACGATTTGCTGCAATCGACACTCGTCACCAATGACAACGATAGAATCGGCCTTGCACTGATGATAAAACCGAATTGACTTCTGTTCGATGTCTGATTGAATGGCTTTTATCGTTGCTGTGACAACTTCATTTAGGCTAACAGGCGCGGCCTTTAGCTTTAGTTTGCCTCTCAGTATACGAGAAACATCCAACAAATCATCAATCAGCTCGACCTGGCGCAGCACATTACGTTCTATTACCTCTAACGCTTTGTCTGTTCTTTCTGCGCTGACATTGCCTCGACGCAGCAGCTGCGCCCAGCCCAAAATTGGATTGAGCGGCGATCGCAGCTCATGAGAAACCACTGCCAAAAAATCATCCTTTGTGCGGCTAGCGCTTGCGGTCTGCGCTCTGGCCTTGTGCTCATGCTCTAACAGCTCTAACTGCCTGTCTTTGCAGTGATACCGCTCTAACTCGGTCGCAATCCGCAGGCTAAAAATAGTTAAAATCGCCTTGACGATTGCAGGGGCCTTCAAGGGCTGTGTATCTATCACCGCTAGCACACCAATAGGGCTACCGGCAGCATCCACAATTGAGACAGCCGCATAGCTGTTAGCTTCTGAAGACGCGATTAAGGGGCCATTGGGATAGTTTTGCTGAAGGTTGTGCTCGTGGTGGCAAAAATCGTTTTGAGTTAAGAGATGGTGACAGGGATGAGCCGACGCGCTGTAGGTAAAGTTATCGATTAGCTGCCCTTGGTAACATACCGCTAGCGTCTCTAGCTGGGTCGATTTGTCTGCTGTGGCCGTGTTTGGTATGGCCGTGTTTGGTATGGCCGTGCTTTTAGCGTTACCTTTTTGCGCTGTATCTATACCTGAATCTATATCTGAATCTATATCTGAACGGATGAATGCAACGTAGGCATAGTCTACGTCTAGGGCTGCGGTTAAATGCTGAACCAGCGTAGAGAAAAAAGTATCTCGAACATCCGTGGCAATGTCGTCTGTGGCAATGCTGTTAGATACCTGTGTGAGTCCTTCTGTTGCCCGCTTTACTTTAGAATCTGTCAGTCGCAGCTCTAGCTGGCTGATGACCTGACGAGCGATCGCCTCTAGGCTTTCAAGCTGCGATCGCGTTAGCTGATGGGGGGCCGTATCACTGACGCACACGGTGCCAATAATGTGACGACTAGGTGACGCTATCGGCACGCCTGCGTAAAATCGAATATCTTCTGCTATCACCGCAGGGTTTTGTGCAAATTCTTCGTCTGCGGTGGCATCGGGTATGACTAGCGGCTGGCCGTTAATCACCACCATAGGGCAAAAGCCTCTACCTAGCGGCGCTTCTTCAAGCTCTACTCCATAGCGAGCAATAAAGTGCTGATGGTCACAGTCTACGAGTGTAATGGTCGCCATTGGCACCTGGCAGACCTGAGCTGCTAGCCGGGTCAAGTCATCAAAAATGGACTCAGGCACTCCAGCCAAACTACGGTAGGCATTTAGGGTAGATAGACGATCCGCGTCTTCTATATATCCATGCCCCTGAAATAAATCATCTCTAGGCATAGACATTCTAAGTAGCCCCTCTTGCCCGTTTCGGATTTATTCGATAAGAGCTTTTTAAAGAAGTATGAGTAGAAGCATGAATTAGAGGCATGTTTTAGACGTTTCTTTAACGCTTTTTACTTTAAGAGTTGTTTCTATAGAGTAAATTTAGCAGCGCAATGTCCTAGTGCCCTCCACCCTTGTCTATAGATTTTCTACATATTCTGCGTGTGGCTTTTATGAAACGTGCTTGCTAGAGGGCCGTGCTTGCTGGGGGAAATGCTTGCTGGAGGGCCGTGCTTGCCGGGGGAAGTGCTTGCTGGGGGGGAGTGCTTTCCTGCGCTTTAGATATTTTATTTTTAAGCGAGTTTCTAATTTTTAAGCGGGCTTCTAATAGTCAGACAGCATAGTTATACGGCAAGATTGGACAGTCTTCAAATTAACGAATTACACTAAAGCGCCTTATGAAAATGAGGTGCTTTGTGTTTACCGGCTCCTCTCTCTTGCTAATAGCTACTTTATTCAACGATCCAATTACCGATCCGGTTGCCATTTTTCTCACGATTTTGGCGATCATGCTGGTTGCACCGTTGCTGTTTGAGCGGATTCAGCTACCGGGCATTGTCGGGCTGATTTTGGCGGGTGTGGTGGTCGGCCCTGACGGGCTAGGCGTGCTTCAGCGAGACAGCACGATTGTGCTGCTGGGCACGGTGGGGCTGCTGTTTTTGATGTTCATGGCGGGTTTAGAAACCAGCCTGGATGACTTTAAAGAAGACGGTGACAAGGCGACGCTGTTTGGCCTTGCGACGTTTGTGCTGCCGATGATTGTAGGGACGGCGGCGATGCTGGCGCTGGGCTATGACTGGCTAGCGGCGCTGCTGGTGGCTTCTTGCTTTTCTTCGCATACGCTGCTGGCGCTGCCGGTGCTGAGCAAGCTAGGGATTATGCGATCGCCTCCGGTCGTCGTCACCCTTGGGGCAACGCTCATTACCAACGTCCTTGCCCTGCTCACATTGGCGGTCATCATCAAAGCCTTTCAGGGCAATCTCACGGTTGGGTTTTGGCTGTTCTTGATTCCGGCTTTAACGCTGTATACGGTGGGCTGTCTTTGGGGGGTGCCGAGGCTGGGCCGCTGGTTCTTTCAAAAGTTTGGCCACGATGAAAACGCAGAGTTTATCTTTGTGCTGGCGACGCTGTTTGTGATTTCCTACTTGGCGAACGCAATTGAAGTGGAGCCGATTATTGGCGCATTTTTGGCAGGCATTGCCCTGACGCCGCTAATTCCACAGCTCAGTCCGCTGATGAACCGGATTCAGTTCATTGGCAATACGCTGTTCATTCCGTTTTTTTTGATTTCTGTCGGGATGCTGATTGACCCGATGGTGCTGATTACGCAGCCGCGAGTGCTGCTGATTGCGGGGGTGATGATTGTTGCCGAAATCATTGGCAAGTTTGCTGCCGCCTGGATAGCGGGCAAGCTGTTTAAGTTCAAAATGCCGGACATTATGGTGATGTTTGGCCTATCGACGGCGCAGGCCGCCTCTACGCTGGCCGCTGTGACGGTGGCGTTTAATATTGAGCTAGTCGATCAGGCGACGGTCAATGGCGTGGTGGCGATGATTTTGGCAACGTCTATCTTTTCGCCCTGGGTGACGCAGCAGTGGGGACGCAACGTTAGCGCGGGCAATAGCCCGGCGATCGCAGTTTCTAAAAACGTGACTCGGCGCGTACTGGTTACGGTGGCCAACCCAGAAACAGAAGATACCCTGCTAGAACTTGCCCTGATTTTGACTAAGGCCGGGGACGGGACGCTGCTGCCGCTGAACGTGCTGTCTGACTCGCGCAATCAGGTCTCTACAGAAGTTAAGCGACAGCAAGCTCGGCTACTGGCCGCCGCAGAAGATGCGGCCCATGCGGCAACGGTGGCCGTAGAACCGATTAGCCGGGTAGATGACTCAATTGAAAAAGGCATTTTGCGCACAGCGCTAGAGCAAGACGCCAGTTTGATTATCTGCGGGTGGAAAGGCTTTTCGACGTACAAAGATAACTTTTTTGGCTCGGTGCTCGACAGCGTGGCGCAGCGATCGCAAGTTCCCCTGCTCATTACCCGCTTTACTCATCCTGTTGCCAATACCAACCGCATTTTGCTCGCGGTCGATAAGCCGCAGGCGCTCTCACCTAACTTTGTCGCGACTGTCGAAATGTCGCAGGCGATCGCAACTGAACTCAAAGCCACCCTCAACGTTTTGGTCGTTGTGGGGCTAAGGCAGCGGCAGCTCACGGGCGAAGAGATTGACCGCATCGGCTCAGATATAGAAATAGAGCAGGTTCAAGGCAAGCTGATCAACCGTATTGCTAAGCGCGTGCAGCCAGACGATCTGCTGATATTAGAAGTCAATACCCGCAGTCGGCGCACAGCCACCCGTCAGTCGGCGCTGGGCCTGGTGCCAGAATCGATCGCCCGGTCGCATCCACAAACTTCAGTGCTGGTAATGCACTACCCGCCTGCTGAAGCCAGTACAGCCTCCAGTACGGCCTAAGGTTGCGACCGGGCGATCGCTTTACCCGGCGTTTGCTGCAACAGCCACAGCCCGGTATAGGTGATGCCAGAATCGTCTGGGCGCACCAGCAAAAAGTGTAGCCCCTGCGCCGCCAGCTTTCGCTCTGTAAAGGTTCGCGCCGCCGCCGCCATCTCGCTATCGTCAAACGTCGCCATAATCCACCGATCGACTAGCCCTGCCTCTAGCAGCAGCCCATCGGGGCCTCCGGCGATGTATTGCAGCATCACTGGCTGCGCGGAGCGGAGCCAGTGCGCCAGCGCCATCGACTGCCGCCCCCCGTCAATAATTACCCCCGGAATCGGCAGCGTACTCGGCAGGCCCAAAGAAATCGGCATCAGCTCAGGCGGCATAGACTGCACCGGTATCGGCTCGTGCTGTAGGCGCTGCAAGTCACTGACGCTCACGGCTGCAAACTGCCATGCGTCACCCATCAGGTGGTCGGCAATGGGCACCGGGGCAGGCCGCTCTAGGGCAATCGGTTCGTAAGGCGATCGCACGTAGGTTTTAAGCGTGGGATACCAGGCGGCTCTTTGCGTCAGCCACCGCTTCAGCGCAGGCGTATCGCGGTTGGCCTGAACGCGCACGGGCAGCTCGCGGCAGGCCACTTCGACAAGGCTGATTGACTGCGGGCGAAAAACTTCAATATGACCGGGCCAATTGCCAGCGCGATCGCGGGCTTTTTCTAACTGCCGCCGCACCCAAGGCGCACTTGCCTCAGGCTGCGGGCAAAATTCACCATAGGTAAAAGACATTTGCGCATCGCAGATCAGCAGTTCCCACAGCGGGTTGCCCTCAGCGTCTTGAAGCGGACGGCGATAAAAGTCGAGCTGCCAGTAAGTCTTACCCATTAAATAAGGTTATATTGAATCGAATGCGCCATGGGAAAGATTTTCTAGGCCACCGATTTTCTAGGTTGCTGACTTTCTAGGCCACTGGCTCTTCTCCTGGCTTTCTAGGCTACTAACGACTTCACTCAAACCTCAACTCATCATGACTCCTGCTCTTACCCAGTTTGGCGATCGCATGTCTCACCTAACCGGGGTGCGCGCGATCATGAAAGACATCATTGAAACCCTCAACGCCAATAAAGGCAGCGGGCAAGAGTTTATTAACCTCAGCGCAGGTAACCCCGTCATTTTGCCCGCCGTCGAGCAGCTATGGCGCGACTGCACTGCAGATTTGCTCGCCAGCAACGAATATGGCGAAGTCGTCTGCCGCTACGGCGCTAGCCAAGGCTACGAACCCCTAATCGAAGCTGTTCGCGACGACTTCAATCAGCGCTACGGGCTTACCCTCAACGCCCGCAACATTCTCATCACCCCCGGCAGCCAAAACCTCTACTTTCTTGCGGCCAACGCGCTGGGTGGCTATAGCTCTAGCGGTCAGCTCAAAGACATCGTGCTGCCACTGAGCCCAGACTACACGGGCTACGGCGGCGTTACGCTCTACCCAGAAGCGGTCAAAGCCTACCGCCCCTTCATCGAACTAGGCGACGATCCGCACTCTTTCAAATACCGCCCCGACTTCGACCAGCTAGAAGTTAATAAAAACACTGGTTTCGTCCTATTTTCTCGGCCCTGCAATCCCACTGGTAACGTTCTGACAGAAGATGAGGTCCAGCGCATTGCCGATTTGGCTGCACCGCACGACGTTCCAGTCTTCGTAGACTCAGCCTATGCGCCGCCCTTCCCAGCGCTAAACTTTACCGACATGACGCCAATTTTTGGCCCTAACATTGTTCACTGCCTCAGCCTTTCTAAAGCGGGTCTGCCGGGTGAGCGCGTGGGGATTGCCATTGGCGATGAAAAACTCATTCAGATTTTGGAAGCATTCCAAACGAATTTGTGTATTCACTCTAGTCGCTATGGTCAGGCGATCGCAGCTCGCGCCATCCGCAGCGGTGCCCTTGCCGATATTGCCGAAAACATCATTCGCCCTCACTACCAAAGAAAATTCACCGTTTTAGAAGAGGCTCTAAACAGCGCTATGCCCAAAGACGTTCCCTGGCGCTTGCACCGTGGAGAAGGCGCTATCTTTGCCTGGCTGTGGTTCGATCAGCTGCCAATGACAGACTGGGAATTTTATAACGAGCTAAAGAAGTACGGCGTGATCATTGTACCCGGCAGTCCTTTCTTCCCTGGCTTAAAAGAGAGCCTAAAAGGTGAAGACTGGCCACACATGCGTCAGTGCTTCCGCCTGAGCCTGACGGCGACAGAAGAACAGATTGTCACTGCCATCAAGCAATTGGCAACGCTGACCGATAAGGTGTATTCGGCGCAGCCTGCCCTGGCAACCGCGTAAGGGTCAGTAGAAATGGTAACTGTAGAAACAAAGAATAATACAGCAGATGAAGACTGGCTGCTGATTGGGCGAATTGTTGGTGCTCATGGGCTCAACGGGCATGTAAAGGTGTATCCGGAAAGTGATTTTCCTGAACGGTTCATCAAGCCCGGTGAGCGCTGGCTGCAAAAGCCAGGGCAAGCGCCTGTATCGGTTCAGCTCACTAATGGTCGCTATTTGGAAGGCACCAAAAACTATTTGGTCAAGCTAGCCGGGGTAGATCACCGCGATCAGGCAGAAGGCTTGCGCAGTGCCCAACTGCTAGTGCCTGTGACAGATCGTCTGCCCTTAGACCCAGGCGAATTTCACGTAGAAGATCTCATCGGGCTAAAGGTTGTTGTCAAGTCTGATCAAACAGAGTTAGGGACGGTTACGGATATCTTTACGACAGGTCACGATCTGTTGGAAGTGACGCTGATAGAACAGCCACTGATAGAACAGCCGAATGATGCGGAGCAGGCGGCTAAAGCGGCGGCCGAATCGGCGAGTGAAATGGCAGATGAAATGGCTGAGAAGGGTGCGATCGCATCTCCTCAAATCGCACCCTCCCCAGCAGAACCCACTTCTATCCGAGCAAAGGCCGCCGAAAAGCTGCGACGCAAGGCCAAACGAGCTAAAAAAAAGAAAAAGCCTAAGACTCTGCTTATTCCCTTTGTCGAAGACATTGTCCCAATTGTTGATCTCACTGCGGGTCGCATAGAAATAACACCCCCCCCTGGATTGATTGATTTGTGAGCTGGCTGAGGATGTTGTTGGGAGTTGCTTCTCAATCTTCTATGCTCTAATCTTCCGTTTCTCCTTCGAATAGTGTTTCTAAAGGGCTAGCTTCTACATTCATTTTCTCGTTTAGATAGCGAGAGAGTACGTCGTTTTGGCCATGAGTGACGTATATCTTCTTAGCCTTAGTTTGTTCTATCGTCTTGATTAGCCCCGGCCAGTCGGCATGATCTGAAAGCACGAAGCCTCTTTCATAGCCTCGGCGTCTACGGTTGCCCCGCACCGCCATCCAGCCCGAGGCAAAAGCCGTTTGGGGCCGCTTGAACCGCTTCATCCAGCTAGAGCGATGACCAGACGGGGGCGAGATGACCAGGTCTCCGGTAAATTTGTAGGACTTTTCCATTTGGGAGACGGGGACGGTGGGCAGCATGTGGACGCCGCCGTCTCGATAGATTTCGGTGAGATTGTGGACTGCGCCGTGTAGGTAGACGGTTTTGTTGGTGAACTGGGTGAGTTCGGCCAAGACCCTTTGAGATTTGCCAAAGGCGTAGCAAAAGAGCAGTGAAGGCCGAGTCGGGTCGCTTTGCCACCAGTCGTAGATTTGCCGGGCGGTGGCTGCGCCCTCGTCCCAGTGGTAAATCGGCAGGCCAAAGGTGGCTTCGGTGATAAAGGTGTCGCATTCAACCACTTCAAAGGGGGCGCAGGAAGGGTCGCGATCGCGTTTGTAGTCGCCAGAAGCTACCCAGACCTCACCTTTGTGCTCGACGCGCACTTGGGCCGAGCCCAAAACATGCCCGGCTGAGTGAAAAGAGACCCAGGTGTCACCGAGCTTGATTTTGTCACCGTAGCTGAGACTATTGAGGTTGATTGACTGCCCTAGTCGGCGGCGCAGAATGCCTTCGGACGGAGCGGTGGCGTAGTAGGTTTGGTGGCCGCTGTAGGCGTGGTCGGCGTGGGCGTGGGTTACCAGGGCCGTATCGACGGGTTTCCAGGGGTCGATGTAGAAGTTACCGGCTTCGCAATAGAGACCTTCGGGGCGGACGGTGATGAGGGGCATCTTTGTCAGGAGGAGGGGGGCTTCGGCTACGCTCAGCCGCCGGGGATGGGTTTTGGCTACGCTCAGCCGCCGGGGATGGGTTTTGGCTACGCTCAGCCGCCGGGGATGGGTTTTGGCTACGCTCAGCCGCCGGGGGGCTTAGGGAGGCTTGTTGTTATTGTGCGTTATTGCGACGCTGTTAGTCGCTGATAGGCAAGGGCAAGGGCCTGATCGTCGCCGACGTTGCCGGGGAAGACAACGACGGGGAGATTGGCAAATTGAGGGTGGTCGGCGGCGGTTTTGACGACGGAAACCCCTGGAATCACCTGGCCGAGCAGTCTAGCTGAGGTGAGGGCGAGCCCTTTACTAAGGGTGTCGTTTGAAGTAATGCCGCCTTTGCTAATGAGAAAGCCAATGTTGGCAGGGAGATGCTTGACAACATCAACCAGTAGAGCGGAAACAGCCTCGCCGAAAACCAGACGGGTGTGCGCATCTGGAAAGGTTAGCTCTTCACGACTGGTATAAATCGCTGGGGTTTTTCCGGTGGCGTGAATCTGTGTGACCTGATCGAGGACCGTTTTCAACAGTTTGCGATGGCTAGACTCCGAGAGATCTTGCAGCTGGCTAACGTCAATTTCGATGCCAACAATACCCGGGGCTTTTAGCAACTGTTGCAGCTGCTGGGTTGTTTTTTTGACGTGAGATCCGACGATGATTGCGCCTGCTGGGGAGCGGGTAATGCGGCTCATGTCGGCAGCGGAGGTGGGCTGGGGCGGCAGGTTTGCCAAGGAGGTCAGGAGGCTGGCGGCGCTGCGAAAGAGAAACTTTTTGCCTTGGGCAGCGGCGGCGATGAGGTCTTGGGCGAACTGGTCAAAGTCACTTTGGTTTTCACCATCGACGGCGACGCAGCGATTGCCGCTAAGGGCTAGCAGCCTCTCTAGGGTGCCTTGGCGAATGTCTTTGAGGGTGAAGCGCTCTACTTGGTCAGCAGAGATCGGGCTGCCCGAAAGGCTGCCTGCGGTTTTTTCGGCAACATAGTCGGGCAGGTAGCTGGTGCTGTAGCCAAATACGGAGTCTTTGGCAAATTCGGTGTCGTGGGTAGGCGTGCGCTGTGTGCCGGAGTCGGTGACGGTTTGGATGTAGTGGGTGCTATCTAGGGTGACGCGTCCGGCTTCAAAAAACTGAGGGGTGAGAAAGTGGGCGTCAAAGGGGCCGAGGTGCTGGGCGATCGCATCGGTTTCAATTGGGTAGTGGCCGCGCAGGGTAGAGTCTGAGCGGCTGACTAGCAAAAAGTTAGTGACGCCCGTTTGGGCGAGTGCCTGCTTGAGATTGTCACAGACTTCGGCGGTGATGGCTGCTGCTGCTTTTGGGTTGAGCGATCGCGTATTAGTCAGCACAAAGAAAATAGGGGAGTCATCTGCTAACCCCAAAACCAGCGTTTCCACATCCCATTTCAGCAGCAGCAGGCAGCTATGCACCGTTTGCGACCCGGTCGGATCGTCATCGAGCACGATAATTTTAGGCCGATTTGCTGCGGGCGCTTGGGTTGCAGACGAATCGACAGACGGATCGTTCTGATTTTTCATTTATCGTTTCAGCCGCGTTCATTCTCGCTATACTTTATCAACTTTTCCTAAAAGCACATAAAAAACAAACGCGGCTCAACATACCGATTATGGTTGATAGGGATATGGTCGATAGGGTGTTCAATCGTAATTTCCTATGCAGCCCCAAATAATCGAGCCCCAAATCATTGTTTGTGGCCTTGGTCAGATAGGCTATCGCATTTTTTTGGTATTACAGCAGCAGGGAATTTCAGTCGCTGGCATTAGCGATCCCTCGCTGGGAAATGAAGCCTACTGGGAGCAAGCGCCAGCTGACGATCCGACAATTGCGGTTGGCAGTGTCATCGCCAATAGCGTCATCGTTGGCAGCGTGAGATCTGAAAAAACGCTGATAGCCGCAGGCATTAAACAGGCCAAAACGCTTCTAATCGCCTGTGAAGACGATGCGCTCAATCTTGCTATTCTCACACAGGCCAAGCTGCTTAGCCCCAACATTCGCATCGTCAATCGACTGTTTAACACACAGCTAGGAACGCGCTTAGACCAAACGATGCCGAACCACGTTTCGATGAGCGTATCGGCCTTGGTCGCCCCGATATTTGCATTCTCGGCTATGCAGCAGCCGGTGATTGGCCAGCTAAACCTGCTCAAAAAAGTTTGGCCGGTCACTGTGGAAGACATCACTCCTAACCATTTGCTCGTGGGCAAAAGCCTCAGCACGCTTTGGGACAACCCCGATAGAATGCTGCTGACCTATGAACCGGCAAAATCGCCTGTTGGCCTGATGACGGCGGTGCAGTCGGGGCAGCGGCTAGCGGTGGGCGATCGCTTAATTTGGGCCGAACTGCAAAAAGCAAAATCCCCAAAGCGCTCTTTCCAAGACTTTATCAATAACACCCAGCAGGGATTCAGGCAGTTTCGCGATCTCAGTCGCGCCATGATCTTGATTCTCTTGGTGCTGCTGGCCACTATTGGCGTTGCGATTCTGGCCTACGTCAGCAGCAACCCAGCCACTTCACTAATAGACGCGCTGTATTTTTCGGTGGGCATGATTACCGGCGCAGGCGGGCAAGAAGCCGTCGTCGAAAACTCAACCGATCCGGTGAAAGTCTTTACGGCGGTGATGATGCTGGTGGGTGCGGGTGTAATCGGCGTTTTCTACGCGCTGCTCAATGACTATATTTTGGGCACACACTTGCAGCAAATTTGGATGACAACCCGCGTACCTAAAAGCGGTCATCGAATTGTGTGCGGGCTAGGCGGCGTAGGGTTTCGCACCCTTGATTTGCTCAAGCAGTTAGGGGAAGACGTGGTGGCGTTGGAATATGACGCGCAAGGCCGGTTTGTCAGAACAGCGCGATCGCGCAATGTGCCCGTCATTACCGGCGACGCGGCCCTGCCAGAAGTCTTGAAGCTGGCCAATGTAGAAAAAGCAGCGGCGCTGCTTGCGGTTACCAGCGACGACGCGGTTAATTTAGAAATTGCCATTACGGCCAAAAGCGTCGCGCCCCGTTTACCCGTGCTCGTGCGCATTCACGATCCTCAGTTTGCTCGTCAAATTCAGCAGGTGTTTGAATTTGAGTGGGTGATTAGCCCAACTGACCTGACTGCGCCTGCCTTTGCCGCTGCCGCTATTGGCGGGCGCATTTTGGGCAACTATACCGCCCGCGATGGGCTTTGGCTTGCGATCGCGACCCGCATCACGCCTAGCCATCCGCTCTATGGGCGCAAGCTTCAATCCGCCGCTAGCGCAGAAGAATTCACGCCCCTTTACGCCGAATCAAACCAACAGCTCATCCAAGGGCAGGCGCTGCTAAACATGACGCTCACCCAAGATGTTGTTCTATATTTGATGATGCCTGCGCACCGCTGGGAAAAGCTAGGAGAATCGCAGCATATTGATTAGCCGCAAAAGATTAGCCGTAAAAGGTTAGCCGTAAAAAAATTAGCCGTAAACGTGCAGGGCATAACTTTGCCTTACCGTAAGATTGGTCACATTACAAAGCGGCCTTTTCCTATTAAAGTACAGCCAGAGTAAGTACAGCCAGAGTAAAGCCAAAAGGCCGCTAGCTAAACAGTTTGAAAGCCAAGACCTTCAAGATCTCTAAGACCCCCGAGATCTCTAAGACCCCCAAGATCCCTAAGACCCCCAAGATCCCTAAGACCCCTAAGGAGCAACCTAAATGTATGGCCTAAAAGCTATTGTCATCGGTGCAGGCATCGGTGGCCTCACCACTGGAATTGCCCTCAAGCAAATCGGCTACGAGGTCGAAATTTATGACCGCGTGAGTGAACTACGGCCCGCAGGCGCTGGCATCTCTCTCTGGTCGAACGGCGTTAAAGTGCTCAATCAGCTGGGGCTAGGAGATGAAATGGCGGCCATCGGTGGCCAAATGAACCGAATGGAGTACCGCAGCCACCGTGACGAGGCCCTAAACAAAGTTGACCTGCAGCCGCTCTTTGAGAAAGTGGGTCAGCGCCCCTATCCGGTCGCCCGCACCGATTTGCAGCAGATGCTGCTAGAAGCCTTTGGCCCCGAGCATGTGCATTTGCAGATGAAATGTACTGCCGTAACGCAAGACGAAAACAGTGCCACTGCCACCTTTGCCGATGGCAGCACCGCTACTGGCGATGTGATTGTGGGCGCTGATGGCATTCACTCTGTTGTGCGGCAGTACGTATTGGGCGAAACCCTATCACTGCGCTATGCGGGCTACGTCAACTGGAATGGGCTGGTGCCTGCTACGCCCAACCTGTGTGAAGCCGATAACTGGGTGCTGTATGTTGGTGAGGGCAAGCGAGCTTCGATGATGCCGGTGGCAGGCGATCGCTTCTATTACTTTTTTGGCGTTCCTATGCCGCTCGGCACCGCCACCCCCCCAGAAGACCGGCAAAAAGAACTCGCCCAGCATTTTGTTGACTGGCCAGACGCTGTGCAGGCGCTGATTGAAACCCTTGATCCAACCGCTTCTAACCGCCTAGAAATTAGCGACATCGATCCTCCGGCGCACCTGGCAAAAGGGCGAATTGCGCTGCTAGGCGACGCGGCCCATGCCACCACGCCGACGCTGGGTCAAGGCGGCTGTCAGGCCATGGAAGATGCCGCCGTATTGGCGCGTTTTTTGGTCAGTACAAATATCAGCGTCGCCGATGCCCTAGCCCGCTACGAGAAAGCCCGCAAGTCACGCACCGCCGACTTGGTACATAAGGCCCGCAAGCGCACAGACACCATCTATGGCAAAGACGAAGCCGTCACCAAAGACTGGTATGCTCAGCTTCAGCACGAGCAGCCCGAATCAGTTATCGCTGCGCTCGAAAAGATTATTTCTGGAGGGCCTTTGGGCTAGACCGTAGAAAATGGGTTGGCTATCAACACACGTACTAGATACCGCAAACGGTACTCCGGCGGCAGGCATAGAGATTATGCTGTGGCGAATCAGCGTACCGTTAGGAGCTGAGCAAATGGGGGCTGCAAGCAAAGAACAAGAAGAGATAGGCCAAAAATCTCACGAAACCCGCTATCTGTTGAAAACGGTTAAAACAAATCAAGATGGCAGAACCGACGCGCCACTGTTAGAAGGTAAGGACTTTCAGCTCGGGCGCTACGAGCTTGTTTTCGCCGTGGGCGACTACTTTGCCAGCACAGATTCCAAACTGACAGAGCCCTATCCGTTTTTAGATATGATCCCTATTCGGTTTGGTATTGCCGATATGGCCGCTCACTATCACGTACCGCTGCTGGTTTCGCCCTGGTCGTACAGTACCTATCGCGGCAGTTAGCACTGAATGTTTCTCAAATATTTTCAGTTCCGGACAATTGCTGAGAATATTTTATAAAAAGGTGCTCAAGATGTAGTCTTGCGCACCTTTTTGTTGTTTTCCGCGTCTTAGATTGTATACAACGTTGTAGGCCGTGGAACACAATTGTTTCACGCTAGCAGATACGGGCAACCCTATCGGTTTTTGCAGCGTTTGGTGTGTGTGAGAATTTACAACAATGAAATCAACGAAAGTGTTCAAAGGTCGCGCTAGTGCGAAGTCTTTGGTTCAGATGCTGGTGCCGCTAGGTATTTTGAGTCTGGGCTTTAGTTTGGGAAGCTTTGGTCTGTGGAGCGGAAGCGCGATCGCTGCCACTATTTCTCTGTACGAGCCAACAAAATCTCAATTAGAAAAATCGGAGTTAGAAAAAGCAGAATTAGAAAAAGCAGAATTAGAAAAAGCAGAATCGACTGCGTCTGTTGAAGAAATAGCTTCTGCTGAAATAGCCTCTGATGAAATAGCTTCTAGTGAAATAGCCTCTGGTGAAAGTGCTCCTGAAGCATTCTCCCTTGAAGCGCTATCTTCTGATATTGCGACGCTCGAAACAGATCTAGAAAGCGATCTTCAACAGTCCTTTACTCCGGCCTCTACGCCAGTTTTCACGCCAGCTTCCGAACTCGCGCAGGTTACCAGTGTCTCAGAACTCTCTGATGTACAGCCTGGCGACTGGGCCTTTACCGCACTTCAGCGCTTAGTGGAAGAATATGGCTGCTTAGAAGGCTTTCCTGATCGAACCTACCTGGGCGATCGCGCCCTCACCCGCTACGAATTTGCCGCTGGCCTCAACGCCTGCCTAGACGTGGTCATTCAGCTTATTGGCAGCGACGGGCTCGATGAGCTGCGCCGACTGCAAGAAGAATTTGCTACCGAGCTAGCCGCTGTTCGGGCCCAAGTAGACACGCTAGAACTAGACGTTGCCGAGCTAGAAGCCAACCAGTTTTCCACCACTACCAAGTTTAGCGCCCAGCTATTCACCCATCTCAACTTTGCCACCGCTGGCGACGATGTTCTAGCAGAAGGCATCAACGTTTTTGCCCCAGCGCGCGATCCGATCACCAATGAGCCAGTTGTTAGAACCATCACCGACGACTCAGAACCCACGTTTAGCTACTACACCTGGTTAAATTTCACTACCTCCTTTACTGGCCAAGACAGGCTCCAGCTTCAGCTCACCAGTGGCGACGGCAACGGCAACGCTAACTTCTATGGCTCAGCCGGATTGTTCAACACCTTTGGCGTTCCTTTCACCTTGCAAACCGGCACCATTGGTGAAGACAACGTCATCGTCAGAGAAGTCTTTTACTCTTTTCCCGTTGGTGATAAGTTCTCCTTTACCGTTGGCCCCGCCGTTAACTGGTATCGGCATTTTGACAACAACCGCTTTACTTTTTACCTCACAGGAGCCAACAGCTTTAACTCTAGCGGCGGCACCCAGGTCAATGCGGTTGACCGCGGGGCTGGTGCGGTCGCTGAGTGGGACATCGCCGACTGGCTAGACTTGCGCGTGGGCTATTTGGCCGAAAATACAGAGTTTTTGGCGGGGCCGCGCAGCTCTACTAAAAACGGACTGTTTGCCGGTACGACTACTCTCACCGGGCAGTTGGGCATTTACCCGACCGATAATATCAATCTTAGATTCCTATACACCCGTAGCAATATAGAACCCAACGCCGCCGGATTTGTAGGCGGCGCAGTCAGCGAACCAATCTATGGCTTTGCCGACGATGGCTTTGGCGGGCCCTTGCGAACAGCTACCGCAGACACCTTTTTGTTCAACTTTGACTGGCTGTTGAGCAAAGGCTTTGGCCTTTTTGGTCGCTATAGCTATGGCAGCACCAACCTGTATCCCATCAGCGATACGCTGCCCGATGGCAACATAGACGCTCAGTCTGTTCAAGTCGGTGTGGCTTTTCCTGACCTGTTTAAGCCGGGTGCCTTGGCCACTATTTCCTACGTCCAGCCTTTTGACGTTCAGGGGGGCCGCGAGTTTCTCGCTTCTGGCGGTGGCGATGGCGCATCTCAAGAAGAGGTAGAAATTTCTTACCGCTATCCGCTCTCGCCAAATCTGGCGCTAGTGCCGTCGGTTTACTGGATCAACAATGTCAATAACTTTAGCGACAATCCAGATATCTACGTCTTTAACCTTCAGGCTCAGCTAACGTTTTGAGACTGACGTTTTGAGGCAATGCCTGACAAAACTTAAGCGCTAATTAAAGCCCTCTTAGAGATCCTCACCCTTTACATGCAACCTACTCATGTAAAGGGTGAGGATTAGTTTTGGTATCATTCGCTACTTTTTCCTATGATAAAGGTGTTCAAAGAAAACCCTTATCGCTTACAGGAAAACATCCATGAAACCTACTACTAGAAACAATTCTCGCCACATCCTTACCCAGCTTGCCAACCGCCTCTTTTTAGGCAGAACCTTCGAGGGCAGCTATGGTGCAGGCATTATGACCGCTGACTATAAGCGAGCTACTGCCAAAGCAGGCTGGAGCACTCAGCAGCTTTTGGCTATGTCAGATGCAAAGTCATTTTATAACTAAGGCTTACGGCTTACGGTTAAAGACTTACGGTTTAAGGTTTGCGGCTCCATGCTCACGGTTTTCGTGCTGTGCCCTCAACACTTCGAGTAGGGCATAGACTGCCGGAGACTGAAGCGCTTCTGTTAAAATCGCAACGCCGATGTGGCGATATAAAGGAATCGGTAAAGGATATACCTGCACGTTTTGAGGAATGGGCGTAGCCGCTAGCCGAGGCAGGATAGTCCCACCCATTCCCTGTGCTACTAGGCTGACGGTGGTGGCATCGGTTTCGATTTCATTGACTACGTTTAGCCGATAGCCCAAACCATTGATATGGTTGTATACAGGCCGCATCATTACATAGTCAACCGGTGGCATGAGCAAAGGCTGGGCGGCTAGCTCTTCCCAGGTAAGCTGCTGGCTTTGAAGCTTGGCCTCGGGGGGTAGCAGCACAACAAATTCGTCTTTTAAGAGCGCCCATGAGGTAATGCCTTTGCCTGCGGGCAGCGTGATTAGGCCAATATCTGTTCGACCTTCTCTGAGGGCCTGCTCTACGTGATCGTCATCGTCGTGCTCGGTCAGGTTGGTGATAATGCCAGGAAAGCGCTGATGCAGCTGCTTGATGCCTTCTGGCAAAATGTGTGTCGCGATGCTGCGAAAAGTGGCGACTCGGACCGTTCCTTTTTCTAGACCTTTGCCTGCTGCCGCTTCTTGCAAGATGAAATCGGTGCTATTTACAATGGACTGAGCGTGCGGCAAGATGCGATCGCCCACGGGTGTGAGCCGCGCCCCGTGCCGCCCCCGAGAAAATAACACGACGCCTAAGTATTCTTCTAGCGAGGCGATCGCATGACTGACTGCCGACTGAGAAATGCCCAGCGCCAGCGCTGCCTCACCAAAGCTCCGATGCTCTGCAACCGCCACAACAATCTCTAGCTGAGAGAGCTTAATTCTATTTTGAGCGGTGCTTTTCATCTATTTTCTGTCTCTGAGCTTTTTTCCCTGGGCTTTTTTCCCTGGGCTTTTTTCCTTGGGCTTTACAGACTTCTACAATCCTACCTGTGGACACATATCTGCTAGCGGACACTGGCTGCACTGAGGAGACTGCCCCTGGCAAATCTGCTTGCCAAATGGCATCAGCAGTCGATTCGTTTCAATCCAATACGGCTGCGGCAGCTTTTCTTCTAGCGCTTTTGTCGTTTTCTCAGGCGTTTTCGTTTCCACATAGCCCCAGCGATTCATCACCCGGTGCACATGCACATCTACGCTGATATAGGGCTGCTGGCAGGCAATCCCGAGCGTCAGGTGTGCGCACTTTGGCCCCACGCCCTTGAATCCTAGCAGCACTGCCGCATCACAGGGCAGCTTGCCGCTGTAGCTGTCCGTAATTTCCTGTGCGATCGCCCAAATTTGCTGCGCCTTTCGCGACGCGTACGTACTGCGCTTAATCAATCCCTCAATCTCTGCCACCGATAGCGCCTTCATTGCCTGTGGCGTTTTCGCCTTGGCAAATAGCTGCCGTGACACTGGCAAGCTCACCTCGTCATATGTCCGAATTGAGATCATACAAGAGACTAACTGCTCAAAGGGCGAAGAATAGCCCTCTTCAGCTAGCTGAAACATCGCTGCTTTGGGATAAGCCTGCATAAAATTGCGCAGGCGAGCAAAGGCGGTTTCAAGCTCAAACGGGACAGGATCAACCAAAACAGGATCAAACGAAGCAGGCATCGCGATAGGAAAAAAGGCATACCTGTAGCAGCGTAGAAGGCAGCGCGATCGCTCACATCTACCTTTGGTCAACGCTTATGACTATTCATGAGCCGCTAATCATTATGAGCCGCTAATCGTGAGCCGCTAATCATGAGCCGCTACTGGACGGTCAACTGACGGCCCAAGCGCCGCATTGCTCATACTGGCTTTTTCACATTAACTTCATCCGCGCTCATCTTACCCACATTCATCCAAACGTTCTGGGAATTCTGAAGCTATATCACTCGTCCGTTCACAGCCATTTTCCTATTTAGCTCATACGCAAGCGCGGTAGGCACTCATCTTTCACAGACTTCTTGTATGTTTCTCCGCGAGAATCTCTACGTCATTATCTTGTGCATGACGGCGATTGTATCTAGCTGCGTGGCCCTAACGGCCTGGGTACGGCGAGACGTGACTGTGTCTACGCGGCCTTTTGTGTGGCTAATGGGTGCGATCGCCGCCTATGCGGCGGCGGCGGCGGCTAGTGAAATTTCTCAATCTGTCCATCTTTTGATTTTCTGGAGCACTTTAGAATACGTTGCCTCCAATAGCGTGATCGCTTTCTATCTAACGTTTACGCTATATTTTGCCGGATTTGAGCGCTGGCTAGTCCCCCGCCGCCGCATTTTTATTTGGATGATGCCGATAGTCAACGTCATGGTGGTTATCACCAATCACTGGCACCAGCTAGTGTGGACTGGCTTTACCCTAAATCCTGACAGCAGCCATCTCAACGTGATTCATCACGGCGCTGGCTACTACTGGATTGCCACCTGCTTTTATACCTATGTGGTCACAGGGTCGCTTTTAGTCACTCGCTCGGCTCTGCGCTCATCGCGTCTCCATCAGCAACAGGCCGTTACCATTGTGGCAGGGTCTTTGCCGCCGCTGATTGCCGGAACACTGTTCACACTAGGGATATCCCCTCAGCATGCCAACATCCTACCGATGAGCTTTCTTATCACCGGTTTGATCTACTTTGGCAATCTCTTTCAGTTTCGTCTGTTTGACCTGCTGCCCGTCGCTCGCGATGTGCTGATCGAACGGATGAACGATGGCGTTTTGGTAGTCAACCGAGAGAACTGTGTTATTGACATTAACCCAGCCGCCCACGAGTATGTGCGATCGCCTAAAGCCGCTTGCAGTGGTCAAAAAATTGAGTGGGTGCTTGAGTCGTGGCCAGAAATCGTTCAGCACTGCCACTCGGCCCATGACCTTAGCAGCCACGTCATTGCCAAACCCCACATTCCTCGCTATGTAGAAGTTCGCATCACGTACTTGCGCGATTACAAGCAGCGAGTAACCGGCAAGATTTTGGTGCTCAGAGACATTACACAAAACCACCAAAGTCAGCTGCAAATTCGGCAGGCAAACGCTAATCTTAGACTCAAACTAGAACAAATCCAAAAGCTACAGGCGCAGCTCAAAGAGCAGGCAATTCGCGACAGCCTTACCGGACTGTTTAATCGTCGATATTTTGAAGAAACGCTTCCTGCCGAAAGAACAAAAGCAGCGCGCGCAGGTAATACGTTATCGCTGGTGCTAATGGACATTGACCACTTTAAAAAAGTCAATGACACCTACGGTCATCTCGCGGGCGATCGCGCGTTGCAGGTTGTCTCGAATCTGGTGCATCAGCAAATTCGTGCCAGTGACATTGCCTGCCGCTATGGCGGCGAAGAGTTTATTTTGGCGATGCCAAATATGCCGCTAGCAGAAGCCTATCAGCGCGCCGAAAATATTCGCAGGGCGATTAAGAGAACGGTCATTGAAGTTGATGGCGCGCGCTTTCAGGTCACGATATCAATGGGATTGGGCGCATTTCCCGATTTTCCAGGTGAGCTAAGAGAGCTGTTGAAACGGATAGACCAGGCGCTGTATGTGGCAAAAGCCAATGGACGCGATCGCATCGAAATCGCCAATGAAAAAACGGTCATTATCAGCAAGCTAGGTGAACTAGAAAATGCGATCGCCTCTTCGCGCACTAGCAACATCTCTAGACCCCAAAAAACATGCGTCTAAATGGACTGTTGCACTAGGCCGAATAGATCTAAATGGGTTTGAATTAGACAGGACGCTGCATAATCCAGTCAGTTTGACGATCTTGCCCTAGCATAAAGGCGTGAGCGCCCACCTGTTCAAACCCCCAACGTTTATAGAATGCGATCGCCCGGTGATTGTATTCCCACACGCCTAGCCACAGTGTGTCACAGTGCAAATCAGCAGCCCAATCCAAAGCCGCTTGCATCAGCACCGATCCATAGCCCTGGCCAATCGCGCTTTTATCTACATACAAGCGTCCTAACTCTATGGGATTGACCCCGCTAACATCGCTTTCAGTCTCGCCTGTTTGAAGTTTTGCATATCCTATAAGCGAGCTTGTTTTGGCACCTGTTTTGGCGTCTGTTTGGGTTAAGTTCAGCAGCAAAAAGATATTGTTAGGTGCTGCTATCTCACTGCGAACGCGCTCAAGAGAAAATGCGTCTTGCATATAAGTCGCCATATCGTCGCGATCGCAGCTAGCGGCAAAAGTATCATGAAAGGTGCGCTGGGCTAACTCACGCAGCGCCGCTGCATCTAAAGCCTCAGCCTGACGAATAGACCATTTCTTCATTTCGTCATTTTCAATCACGTTATCTTCAATCACGTTATCTTCAATCACGTTATCTTCAATCACGTTGTTTTCAATATTGTTGTCTATGCAAGGGGGCGCTGTCTACTACCTTTTAACATCTTCTACAAACCCTAGCCTGCAAAGGTTATATCCTTTAATAGTCAACATAAAGAATTAAGCCTGAGTAGTTACGTCATAAATATGAATAGATGAGATTAATGCGTCTCAAAATACCAGGGTAATGACGCCAATCCGGTTTTTACAATAGAGTCCTTTTTACAATGGAGTCCTTTTTGCAACGGAGTCCTTTTGAATGCGATCGCCCTCCTTTTCGGTTTCTAATCCTCTCTAGCCAAGCCATTGCTTTCTTGCTGTTTCGTGCCTGTGCTATTTCGTGCCTTCGTCTGTCTGAATGTCTGCGATCGCACTTTCCTCAATCCAGTCTCTGCTGGCAGCATGTTTTGCGGCATCAACAGTTTCTGAAAACAATAAAAACTCCACTCTCGCCTCACAGATCTGCTGAGAAATCTGTTCTATCTGCTGATGACGCACTTCGTCATCAGGCAGCGCGTCTCGAATATACACAGCCAAAATTCTACCAGGATAGTCTTTTACAAGCTGAGCGTATATCTCTACGTCTTTCTGGCCGCTGTCTCCAAATAGGATGAAAGGCATCTCAGGAAAACGCGATAGCAGCGGATCGATCTGTTCTCGCTTGTGCTTTCCATGACTAAAGGACATCAGATTGGCAGGCGACAGCTCAATGTCTCTTAGCAGAATTGGACCCGTAGGAATGCTGTTATTAACTACGAACTTATCGAATAAATCGTACATGTTCCATGGGCTGCTAGATACGTAGAAGATGGGATTTCCCGCAGAGCTACCGTCAGCTGTATTACCTCGTTGAAGCGCCTGATAAAAAGGGGCCACACCTGCAAACGGTCGGCGGCTACGGGCATTGCCCAAATAGGCAATGCGAATCATCTCTAAAGGCTTCCTGGCGGCTGTATATACTACTGTGTCATCAATATCACTGATAACGCCAAACTGAGCAGAAGGCGCAACCAGGATAACCTCTCCCTCTGCCATCACTACTTCTTGCTTTCTTGGCGGTGGATCTAGCAGTTCTATGTATACCGGGTGCCACAGGCTAGCTGTACTCAGAGAAGAGTCTACGCTCAACTCAGCGTTAAAGAACCCTTCGCTATCGGCTTCAACGGTCTCTTGGCAGTCCCCTACACAGACTTTGAGCATGGCATGCGGAACCTCGTCACTGTCAAAGCGGCGGTACATATTGACAAGATTTTTGACGACGCTAGCCTCTTTGCCAAGAGAGCGGATGCCTTCTTTCTCTAGAACTCGGCCCCTTATACACACCGTCTCTGGCGTGCCGTACCCTTTGTAGGGCATTATGCGCAGCGGATCTCGAATGCCTAGCTTGCTTTCGACTGCTAGCACAGCTCGATCCCAAATGCGGTTAGCTCGGTTCGTAACTTTAGAGATAGATTCTATCAGAGCTGGCAAAGTATTTAGTCCTAATCCTGAGTTTATAGAGTATTTGGTTCCCGTTTGCGATCAGAATTATCTTACGATACGAACTTGAGTGTATGTGTCTCTATTTTCTCACAATTATTCAGGCTGAGGAAGCAGCGATCGTGCATTCTGGCATGGCGAAAAAGCGGTTAACACTTTGTGATGAATTGTGATGAAAAGTTCAGCTTTGCGCAGCCCTAACTAGGTTGTCCGGGTTGACGTAGAACTGTGATGCTCAAGGCTTGTCGTTTATGCTTCTCTGCAAGTTCAACTTATGGGTTCAGTCTCCTCAGTTGCCGCTGCTTTGCGCCCTAGAACCCCTCAGCAGATAGCGCTTGAGGCACTGTAAAAGTCAAAACCCAGCAGCCACCTAGCGATTGGCTATGAGGCTGTTTGCGTCTAATATTCGAGACTGAGACAGATAAGAGCGATCTTTTGGCACTTGCTAGAACCTATTGCTTTGCCGGTTCACAGTAGACCTACCTGAAGTGCTCTTGTTGCGAAGCTATATCCATCTCGAAAGCCTTTCGATGTAAGGAATCTAAGATAGTCGTTGATGTGTTTCTCTAAACAGGAATTTAAGCGTAGGCTAAAACTCTAACTAGATTTTGCCATTTTAGAGTATGGATCAGTGCTTTTGGCCCTTCTGAGTAGCCTATATAGGCCAAGTGAAAGTTATGTTCAGATAGGGAAGCCTAGTGATGACTAACGTCAGTTGCTGTTTGGTGTTCGACGAACTTCAATGGTATTTCCTCAATTCGCGGCTTCTAAATCAAACCTGCCTAAATCTCTTTTTCTGCCACCCGTTGTCCTTGTTGGGTCATGGTTTCACAGTCTCAAATTACAACACAAAATAAGCTGGAGCTTTGGCTTGGCGATTAGTGTTGCCATCGCGGGTGTGACTACTGGTTGGGTCATCGCAGAATCCTCTCTCAGAGCAGCGAAGGCTGAGATTGAAGATAGCGAGACTGAACGAGAGATGCTCAGTGAGTTAAAGCTCAGCTTGCTGAGCATGCATTTACATCAAAAAGGAGCGATTCTGACTCTCAGCGATTTGTCGCAGTGGCTAGAAGTATATGCAACTTTTATAGCAGATAGGAAAACGTTCAACTCAGCATGGTTTAACTACATAAACAATCAGGAGATGGTACATGGCAACACCATCTACGACCAAAGAGAACGAAAACTGATTGCAAACTTAAAGACCAGCTACGTAGTGTTTTCTGAAGATTTAGATAGGCTGATCGTTCAGTTTGACCAGACAGATTTAGAAAAATTATCTGACTCGGAGCTTAGAGAGCTTCAAATAGGACTTACCAGATTTAACAACGAAGCCCTAAGACAGGGTGCTTATCAGTTTCTCAACCTGGTACAAGATCTAAACGATAACTCTGAAATACAAATCATTGAAGCAAAAAAAGCGCTCCGCAAAGCGGAAATATTCCGTTTGGAAGTCATTGTTGCTAGTGCGCTCGCTTCGTTGGGAATGACCATTGTCTTGCTCATTCTCCTTAGTAGGGCCATTTCCTCTTCCGTTGAAAGAGCAGCCGCCATCGCTGAACAAGTAATTGAAACCTCAAATTTCGATCTTCAGATACCGGTTAGTAGTACCGATGAAGTTGGGAAGCTTTCCACCGTTTTAAACCGCTTAATTGGTCAGGTTAAACAGCTCTTGAAGCATGAGAAAGAGAAAAGTGAGTCTCTAGAAAATGCTCTGTGCGAAATCAAATCAACCCAGTCAGTTTTAATTCAAAGTGAGAAGATGTCCGCGCTAGGCCAGATGGTTGCCGGGGTTGCCCATGAAATTAATAACCCCGTCAACTTTATCTATGGCAATTTGAAGTATCTCCAGGACTACCTACAGGATTTGACTGGTGCACTTGCGCTCTATGAGCAATGTGGCTCCCCTCTCCCCCAAAATATGCAAGACAAAATAGAAGACTTGGAGATAGAGTATCTGATCGAAGACTCTGCCAAGATTATGAAGTCTATGAAAGACGGAACCGAGAGGATTCGCGACATTGTGCTGTCGCTACGGAATTTCTCTCGCCTTGACGAGGCCGAAATCAAGTGTGTAGATATCCACGACGGGATTGATAGCACCCTAACCATTCTGGCGCATCGACTCAAGGCCACCAGTCAAAATCCAGAAATCGAAGTTATCAAGACCTATGCTGTATTACCGAAGATTGAATGCTACGCAGGTCAACTTAACCAGGTATTCATGAATATACTGAGTAACGCGATCGATGCCCTTGAAGAGCGCAATAAAAATCGTCCCTGTGAGGCGATTCAATCGGCCCCAGCTCAGATTTGTATCTACACAGAAGTCACTAAGAGCAAGCAAGTCGAAATTCGAATTCACGATAATGGCTCTGGCATCTCAGAGCACATTATCGATAAGCTGTTCAATCCATTTTTCACCACAAAAGAAATCGGCAAAGGCACTGGCTTGGGGCTATCTATTAGCCATAAAATTGTCACTGAAAAGCACAAAGGAACCCTACAGTGCATCTCTCAACCTGGTCAGGGAACTGAGTTTGTTATCCAAATACCCATTCATCAAGTGAAAGCCCGATAGTGAACTAGAACAGCATGTAGAGACTCTTCTACGTTTTGCTCGATAGGCCTGTAAAAGAAACTCTGCCATGAATTGAACAAGAGTGAAGCCGAGGGATGGAAAAATTTAGTTCACTGATATTGGCGAGTGGCTAAGCCGAGACAACTCATCCGAGTCTTTATGGGAGCTCAAAGATTTTACGAAACGGAACTTCAGCTTTACTAAGCCAATTGAGTCAGAAGCGATGGGGCTGATGAACTCTCTAGGCTTCTGGTCATACCTCTAGACTGAAATGAGTCTGAACTAGTAGGCTGAAATGAGTCTAAACTGGAGTTATTTGCATTACCCCCAAAAAGACCCACAAAAAGGTGAATTCTACTTTAAGAGGTTTAAGACTCGCATTGAAGATAATTGCGCCTATTGCTGTATAAAGCTTTTGATATCAGTAAGTTTGCACTTCGCCTGAGTGAGTGTCATAGGGCTTTTCATCTTAGCTATTAATACGCTTGGCCTCAATCTAAATCGAGTGAGCTAAACCGAGTGAGCGTGACCTGCTGCTGTCTATGACCATACGTCATTCCTTAAGGTGGTCGCCAAATGACTACTCTTGAAGCCTCAACAAAACCTGAGTCCTATCTATCGATGCTTTCGCTCACTTTTTATGGTCAGCTTGGCACAGCCAAGTTTTTTGATTATAAAATGGTAAAAGTTTTTGTGACAGCTTCTTTCCTCAGTCTGTAGAACTCACTATTGTTCATACTCTAAATCAACAGCGCCAAAAATAGAGGCTATTGACGAGTTTTGAAACAGTGACGTGAAAATAGGCGTGAGACAAAGTTTGGGGCTGTGCGAAAATCCTAGATTCTACTTGCCGATATATCCCTGCGTCATTTCAGCTTAGACGACGTCTCTTTCGCATTGACTGACGATACTGCCCAAAATTAAACAGACGGCTATATTTTGAGTCTTATGAATCAGCAGATAAATCAGCACCAGAAACTGCGCAAGATGCAAAAGCAGAACTGCTTGCTTGTGCAGAATTGACAGAAATTAGTTCAACTTGTCCTGCTGCATTCGTCTGCCAACCTGCTGCCTCTAGCGGTACTGTCGGCTCAGAGACTGTAGGCACCAATTCCGATACAACTGCGTCAGGCGCTGCTGTCATCACATCCGAAAGATCTCGCAAATCAACCCAGATAGCAGTATTGCCGTTCACGTTTTCCCTAGGATCAGCCGGTAGTCCACCCCGCCCAGTGATAACAAATTTGTTGTCGCTATTGGCTTGGCAGCCTTGGGCAACTTGACTATTCGAGTCAGCCAAACTCTCTGGCAACTTTACCAGGCTAGAATTTAGAGCTGAATTAAACTGATTGATTTCAACTGTGCCATCTACCCCAAATTCAGAACTAGCCGTAATGTCATTTTCAGCAGTTAACTGGTCGCGATAGGTAAGCCCCAAAATACCCTGTGCCATCAGCCTAATATTGCCGCCTTCTCCTTGAACCGCACTAGCGATAATATCGCTATTTCCCAACCCTACAATAAAAGGAGAATTAATAGAAATATTGCCACCATTGCCTGCATTACTTGCAGCTGCAACAACGGTACTGTTGTTGCGCAGAAGAAAAAGATCTTTTACGTTTAGATCGATGTTTCCTCCATTTCCGGCAGCGGTTCTAGCATTGATGAAGCCACTATCCAAGCGCATGTCATTTGCCTGAATCGTTAGCTGACCAGCGTTACCACTGCCCTGATGCTGAATGCTGATAGTCCCGTTATCTCGTACCGTCAAGGTGTTTGTTCTAATCGATAAGCTGCCAGTATCGCCCGAAGGAACATCTGGCAAGCCATAAAATTGGCGCGTGGTTTCAGGTAAAATAAATGCGCTGGCTGAAATACTAGAGGAGACTCTCTGAAATCCCTCAACTAAGATATCTTCTGCCTGAATGTTAACCGTTCCTGCATTGCCACTAGCGGCTGTCAACGAGGTAATCACACCGCCATCTCTTATCCATAGCTGATTAGCACGCACGTTCACCTCACCGGCGGCGCCACCTCCGAAAGCCTGAGATCCGACAACGCTAGATGCACCCGACAGGGGATTGATACCGCTGATAGTCAGCTTTTCACTAACGTCGATGCTGACATTGCCGCTGTCTCCAAGCTGGTCAGCTTGCGTGACATCTCCCAGAAAGCCTACGACAGGCAGCGTATTTGAGCCAACAAAAGCGCCATCTTCCAACACAAGTGTAGGCGTTTTCAATGTGATGTCGCCTCCACTCCCTGCACCCGCTGTACCACTAGCAATAGCACTGACAAGTGTAGTTGCAGCGGGAGAGAAACCAGAGACTTTGATACCCTCTCTCGCCGTGATTTGGATATCGCCTGCCTGCCCGGTACCTGATGCTGGAATGCCCGCAATTCGAGCCGTGAGAGCAACTATGGCTCCGCTATCTAGAAGCGCTAATGTGTCTGTCGAAATGGTGATGTCGCCGCTGTCACCCAAACCAAGAGAGTAAGATCCGACCCCTGAAGCAATAATCTCGTCTGAGTCAGTGCCATCGGCGGTGATATCTGTTGCAGTCACAGTGATATCACCACCTTTTCCTGCCGCACCGGGCAGCACCAGTGTTGAAATTCGACCGCTATTGATGAGCGTAATCTGTGGAGCATTGACAGTAATGTTGCCACTTGGCCCAACAGCGTAGGCCGTTGTCGAAATTCGACTCGAGCTATTGCCGAAAGGCAATAACGGGGAAGTGGTTGGAATAGAGCCTTCAGCAAAAATGCTGTTAGCGTTTATCTCGATATTGCCCGAGCTACCTGATCCCAGGCTAAAGGTTTCGATGGCTGCACCATCTTGTAGAGAAAGCTGTCCGGCTCGAATCTCAATTTTGCCACCAGCTCCACTTGCGCCCTGTGTTACTTGATTCGCAATCCAGGCGCTAGGCGCTGCTGCATATGGATAGATGCCACCTAAAGAGAGATTGCGCTGAGCATTAACGCGGATGCTACCGCCGGGCTGAGTGCCGGTTGTGGCAGCAACGATTTGCGATTTATCTAGGCTGATGTCGCGGCCAACAACCTGAATCCCGCCGAATAGGTTGCCGCCGGGGTAGGGATTCCAGAGTGACGTGCGATCGCTTAAACTAACATCCTGAAAATCTTCTACCTGCCTATAGTCCAACTGCCAGCCAGCAGGCGTTTGAGTTAAACCCACTGTGCCCTGTTCAACTGCGCCAACTTCGATTCGTCCTACCGGAGCAGTCACAACGCCACCCGCAAAGCTGACATCGCCGCCTACCAGCGCCACCGTCTTGCCAGGGCGAACCACAAATCCAAGATTTGTCGTTGGTACAATGCCATCATTGCCAGTGCCCTGAACTTGAATATCTCCAGGTCCAGCACCAAAATTCAGCCCGATAGGTGCACTTACCGTCAGCAGCGGTGCAGCCGCTAGGCTGTTGGCACTAAGGACTGGTCATAAAATAAGTGTCGCATCCTGTGGGATAGCCCGATAATTCCATTTGGGCAGTAGGTCATCAAAAACGATGTCTAAATTTTGTTTGATGTCATCGGTGGCATTGCGACCGGTTAAATAGTTTCGACGGATGACATTGACGGTTGTTTTCAACCCCTTGCTGGTAGAGGCTTTGCGCATCAACGTAACGACCGTATCCAGGCTATCAAACAGCATGCCTGCACAAGCCCGACCGAGATGTGGGAAAAATCGTCGCTCAATGGGATTGTACTTGGAACAATAGCTAGGGTAGTGTGCGATGCGAATTTCAATGCCTAGACGATTGACTAACTGTTGCAAGTCGTATTGGCGTTGTTGCACAAATAGGGGTTACGAACGGGGCTGATCACGGTAAGTTTTAAGTAACTACACCAAAACCCAAGCCAATGAGTCAACGCCGCGTTCGCAACTGGTCAGAGTATAACAAGGGACTG